>Ga0208156_1000141_pt1 | contig 37325 bp, 51 predicted proteins | sample 1_EtaG_FD_184073 | JGI IMG/M metagenome (GOLD analysis project Ga0208156, IMG submission 184073) | Marine viral communities from the Subarctic Pacific Ocean - 1_ETSP_OMZ_AT15124 metaG (SPAdes) (version 2) | ecosystem: Environmental > Aquatic > Marine > Oceanic | place: Pacific Ocean | collected...
AACTGATCGAAGCAATCGAAGACGGCGACCTGATGGATGTTCTCCGCGTTGCCTCGACAGAAGAGCAAGTCGCCGATACTGCGAAGGCGTCGAGGGCGCTGGCGAAGCTGCCCGACCAGAGCCATGCCAAGGGTACGCCCAACATCGCGCCGGGCGTTGCCGCGCAGTTTGATGACCGGCTGGATGAAGCTGGCATCGAATATATGAAGTGGGTCAGGAACAACCCCAAGGGCAAATTCATCCACAAAAACCAGAAGACCGCCGCATCAGTTGACTTCTCGACCACCTGTGGCAAGCGGTCATGCAATACCGGGTCATGCCTTTACTGCTACGTTGATGAAGGTCGCGTTATTAATAAGGAGCGCGACAAGGCAATCGCCGCCGGCGGCACTGTCGAGGATACCGGCCTTGGCAGCGCACAGGCGAAGACCGACAAGCTGGAACACAACTTCGATCCCGATGCATTCAACAAGATGCCCAAGTCGGTCATCGATGCATTCAACCAAGATGGCGGGTTGCGGATGTTCTCATTCGGCGACTACCGTGATGGCGTCGATGGTGAGAATGTTTTGGCTACCCTGGACGCTGCACTGGATCGCGGTCTGTTTATAAAAGCCATCACAAAGTCGGAAGAGTTTGTCGAACAATTCGGCGACCATCCGGCGCTTAGATTAAATGTGTCGATGGACAAGGTGCCGACTGATGTATCGAATGCCTGGACCGCTGAGAAGGCAATCGCTGCCAAGCAACGGTATCCCAATCTTCGCATCCGGTCTGTTGCATTGAATGAAGCTGAGATCGATGAATTCGGCAAGATGACTATGCCCGATGGATCGCCGCTGATCGATGTTATTACACTATATCACGGCAAGACCAACTTTACGCCCAAGGGCGTCCGCACTGACAAGCTGTCTAAGGTCATTCTTGCCAAGCTGAATGATCCTGAATTCACGCCGCCCGAAGGCCGCGATCAGATACTCAAGCAGTTCGGTGGTGAAGAAGGTTTATCGGCGTACCTCGACACATGGAAAAACATGACGCCCAAGGGCGCCGCTCATAAACATGCTAGGGAAACTTATGTGAACCGGGTATGTTGCACCAATGGTAGATGCGCTGCCGATCCCGGTACCAAGTGCGGCTTTGGTGTTATCAAAGAGGCGCCGCTTGCGATCATCGGTGTACTACTTGGCCTCGCCGGCGCAGCATTCCCAGAACTGAGCAACCCAGAGGCAGAAGATGGCACTTGACCCTACCGTTTCACCACAAACAGAAAGCCCGGCAGAAGATTTAACGCCGGGCTTTTTTGATGGCGATATCCCATTGCCGGAAGACCCTGCCGCTATCCCTGCCAGCGATGCGCCGGGCAGCGGCGTCGAGGTCGCCGGGATGTTCAAGTCTGGCGTAACCAAAGCATTCAGAGGTGCGCTGAGAAAGCTGGACGATCAGGGCAAGTTCACGCGCCCTGGATCAGCCGAAGGCGAAGCGGTGCCAGACATCACCAATGGCGGCATCGAGCCGGGCGGTGTTCCGCCGGGACACAACCCAGCGCCGGCAGCGGATACGCCTGTGGGGCCGGATGGGCAACGGCTACCTGATGGCACTCAGGTGCCGGGCGATGCACAGGGACGGGTGCCGTTCGGTGCCGATGGCATCGATACCAGAGATATACCCGGCCATCCCGACTATGTGCCAGAGGGCAGGGTAGCACCAGAAGTGCCGCCGCCGGCACCGGAACAGCCGGCCCCACTGTCGGCGACATCGGACCCGGCACAGGTCGGCACCGATGCGGCGGCGGTCGGCAGGGTAGATAAAGAGGTCGAGGTCAGGATCGATGGACCCAAAGAGACTGAGGTAAACGAGGTCTATAAGAGGTTCACCACCGACACGCCATTTTCGGCGCTGGATGACTTCAATTCTGGCCGCATCGAAACTGATCAGGATGCCTTGGCGGTCATCGCATCGCGGTCCCAAGTCTATGCGGCAGAGATCGCGGCAGAGACAGGCGGCGTTATCAAGCAGTCAGTTACAAAGCATCTCGCCGATCTGGTTGGAGGATCGCCAGGTCAGCTTACCAAAAAGATTTTAGGCGGGAAGCTGATCCAAAGTGGATCGCCCGGCGAACTGGCCGCGAATATGTTAGCCGCCCGCGATCTGATGGTCTGGTCCGCACAAAAGGTCGATACCCTTGCCAAGCTAGTGCAAGATGGGAAGGTCGAGAACCTGACCGCTGCCGGCTTCCAGAGCATGGATGAAGCGATCGTCGCCATGCAGCGACAATCAGCCCTGCACGTTGCATTGCAAGCCAAGATCAAAGGAGCGCAGACAGAGATCGCGAGGACACTATCATCATTTAATATCGGCGTGGGCGGCGATGCTTTGCGGAACCAGAACATCGAAGCACTGATTGCCAACAATGGCGGCGTTGATCTGGCGCGGCAGCGGGCGTCGATGTATCTGTCCCTTGAAGACCCTGCCAAGCGGGCGGTGTTTTTGCAGAAATCATTCGCGGCTAGGTCTGCCGATGCTTTGTATGAAGCATGGATCAACGGTCTGCTATCCAGCCCGATCACGCATATGGTCAATCTGATTTCGAACCTTTTACATATGACCGGCCAGACGGTAGTGCGCGGCACTGCCGGCATCATGGCGCGGGCGCGTCGAGCAAAGACCGGGGATAATAATGGAGTGCGCGGCGGCGAAGGCACCGCGATGATGTTCGCTTGGAAGATGGCAATGAAGGATGCTTTCCGCATGGCAGGGGCAGTCTTCAAAGACCCGACCGGCGAGATCATGGCGAAGGTCGAGCCGGGCAAAAAATTTCGGCCAAGGGCGTTTTCTGCCGAAGGTATGGAGAAGGCCGGGCTGGTCGGAAACGCATTTGATGTCGCCGGCTCATTGCTGACCCTTGGCCGCGTATCGACACGCGGGCTGGCGGCGGGCGATGTTTTCTTCAAGGTGCTAGGCCAGCGCATGGAGACATATGCGCGGGCATGGCGTGAAACTGTGGTCGAGTTCGGCGAAGGTGCGGTCGGCGTCACCGATAACTTCACCGATGCGCTGGCGCACCGCATTGCAAACCCAACCGCCGCGACACAACAAGCATCGATCGACTTTGGTCAGATGGTGACGTTCACCGGGCAGCTTGGCGAATTCGGTCAGAAGGCGCAGGGCATCGCGGCCAATGGTTTCATACGGTGGTTTATTCCGTTCTTGAAGACACCGGCGAATATCATATCGACGGCATGGGAATACACGCCGATGGCTGGTCTTAGCCAAAAGTTTCGGCTGGCAATTGCTGAAGGCGGCGAAGCGGCTGATCTGGCAAAGGCGAGGATCGCGCTGGGTACGGCAACGATGGTGACGGTAGGCGGCTTTGCTCAAGCCGGCAGCATCACTGGCGGCGGGCCGACCGATCCCAAACTAAGAGCCAACCTGACCCGGCAGGGCTGGAAGCCATACAGCTTCAAGATACCGATTGCCGATGGCAAGTTCCACTATCTGCCGTACAAGAGGATCGAGCCATTCGCTACCGTGATCGGCATCGCGGCTGATCTGTCGGAGATCGGCAATGAGGCAATCGATCGCGAACAGTACGATAAGATCGTCGCATCGCTGGCAATGGCGCTGACAAAGAACGTCACCAGCAAGACCTATATGGAAGGCTTCAGCAATCTGATCGATCTACTTGAGAACCCCGACCGGTATGGGCCGGCGACCATAAATAACTTTGTTCGGACCATCATGCCTAGAGCGGGCGCAATGGTGGAGCATATGGTCGATCCAGAATTGCGATACACCAGAGGGCTACTGGATGCGCTGAAACAGGATACGCCGGGCTGGTCGGATACGCTCCAGCCTAGAGTTGATCTGTGGGGCCGGCATATGATGCACAACTCTGTGTTCGGCGGCGTCGATAAACCGAATAGGCTGGATGATGAATTGCACCGGCTGCGCCTTGGCATCGGTGGTCCCAGCGATATCATGCCGGGATCGACCGGCGCTGGCGCAGATACATCTGTCGATATAAAGCTATCGCCGGAACAGTTCTATGATTATTCGGTTGCTGCCGGCAAAGCGGCGGCAGAGAACCTCGCCACGGTAATCGTGGATAACCCAAGAACGAAACGTGCTAGAAATTACAAACGCGCCAGCGATGAGGCAAAGAAGATTGCCATCAAGAACGTCTTCTATAATTCAAGGAAGGCGGCGCGGGCATGGCTATTCAAGCGGAGCAAACACGCACCTGATCTGGAGAGGTTGCAAGATAAGATTATGAATGATCGCAAGCAGAGGCTAACGCAATGACCCTGACATCAACTGCAAACAAAACCTCATATACGGGCGATGCATCGACCACCGATTTCGCGACCGTCTTTGCCTTCAAAGGCACCGGCGCCACGGCGGAACTGGAAGTGGTCGAGCGGGTCATCGCGACCGGCGTGGAAACGGTTAAGACCTACTCGACGCATTACACGGTCACCGGCGGCAATGGATCGACCGGCACGGTGATCGCGGTATCCGCGCCGGCGGCGACACTTGAATGGCATATCCGGCGGACCACTACCAAAACGCAGCTAACCGACTATGTCACCAACGATGCCTTCGCGGCAGATACCCATGAGGCGGCGCTGGATAGGCTGGCGATGATCGGCAACGAAATACAAGAGGTACTCGACCGGGCGCTGGTGTTCCCGGTATCCGATGCCAGCCTGACCAGCGAACTACCGTCATCGGTCGATCGGGCGAACAAGACTTTTGGTTTTGATGCCAGCGGCAATGTCGAGTTGACCACCACCATCGGCAACTGGCAGGGCGCGTGGGTTACCTCGACGGCATACGTTTTGAATGACGTTGTTAGCAACTCTGGATCGTCCTATATCTGCATTGTTGCCCATACCTCTGGAACTTTTGCCACCGACCTAGCCGCGCTGAAATGGGAATTGGTCGCGCAGAAAGGCGCCCAAGGTGACGCCGGCGCCGGCGACATGAGCGATCTGGTTGACGATCTCACGCCACAACTTGGCGGTCCACTGTCGGGCAACTCGTTTCAGATGCAGTGGAGCAAAGGTGCCGATGTTGTCTGCGCCAACGCGCTACCTCTTCTGACCGATGGCAACTATTTTGACATCACCACAGGCGTCGATACCGTGACATCTATGGCGACAACCGCTGTCGGAAATGTGGTCTTGCTGCAAACTGATGTAGCGGTTGTCTTCACCCACGATGGCGACAATATCGTATTGCCCGCATCCAAGAATATCACCACCGCTGCCGGCGACCATCTCTGGTTCATCGAACACGCGACAGGCAAGTACACCTTGGTTGGCATCAAGAGGGCGCTGGGAGAATTGTGGACCGACAGCGCAGTCGGCACCGATGGCGTGATCCTCAGCTATGACGCCTCCGGCTTGCCGGTGTTTGTCGGGCCGGGAACGTCGGGTCAAGTTCTCACCAGCGGCGGCGCTGGCGCTCCCCCCACGTTTGAGGATGCGGGGGGTGGTACTCTTACTCTTACAGCTTCCCAAGCAACAGCATCAGGCACCGCGAAAGATTTTACCGTGCCGACAACGGCAACTGAGATTTACTTATTTACCAAGGGCTGCTCCACTAATGGCACCAACGATTGGCTGATACAGATTGGCGATGCCGGTGGTGTAGATACAACAGGGTATGTGTCCAACTCGACAATGACCGATAGTGCCTCTGGACCCTTCGCCACTAATTCAACATCTGGCTATGTCCTGTACAATGACCACGCCGGTACATTTAAGAATTTAACCATCTGTCTGTACCTCTATGACACCACTAATCATGGTTGGATAGCATCAGCGGGAACTGATATGGGTTCGTCCCGTGGGCAGATCATGGGCGGTGAACATGACCTTGGTTCCGGTAGTGCCGGTATAACAACGGTCAGGTTGAATGGCGTTGATACCTTCGATGCCGGTGACGCAATTGTGGGGTATAGATAATGAAAGCTTTTATCGCAATCCATCAGGGGCAGGTCTCCACCAAAATTGCCGACTTCGATACGCTCGCAGAGGCCGAAGCCCATGCCGTCGAGTACGGTGGGTTCGCCGCGCCCCTACCTGCTACAGAACGGGATGAATTTTGGATCATTGATTATGGTGCAAAAACCATCACTATCGATGATGCAAAATTGGCAGATGCCGCCGCCGCTTTAGCCGCCCGTGATTTCGCATTAACCAGATCGAAGGCTTATCCCTCCATAGGTGATCAACTTGATGCCTTGTGGAAGGGTGGGCAGGCGCAGGCGGATATGAAGGTGCTAGTCGATAAAGTAAAAACAGATCACCCCAAGCCGGTGTAAAAAGGGTGCCAAAGATTATGCCAGATGTATCTGTAGGCAACGTCGTAACCGTGGCCGTCCTCCTGTTCGCCGCCGGCGGCGCGTGGGTCCGCGCTGAGATGCTGGGCAAGCGGAACAAGGAAGCGATCGTTGATCTAAAAGATATAGATAGCGAGCAATGGACCTTCATCACCGATATCAAATCTTGCCTTGCCCGGCTCGATAAGAACGTCGCCCTGCTCACTCAGTCCATCGATAACAATAGGAAGCTGATGGAGGAAACCCAGCGGCAATTTGTCGAGCATCAGTCGGCTGAAAATAAATTTATCCAGCGGGCCGGCGAGCGGCTGGAAGGCGTCGAGAAGGAGATCGTTCATCTGGCTACTCTGATGGAAAAGGCTAACTGAAATGATCCAGAAGCTGAAAGACAACTGGGCGATCCTTCTGGTTATCGCCGCGATCTTCTCTGGCGGCGGAACCTTTGCGCTGGGGTTCGATAACTTGCAGCAAGATGTCGCGGCCAATACCACCGATCGAATGCTGCGCGTCTTTCATAAGCTTGAGGCGAAGGGTTTGCGCGGCAAGCTTTCGCCACGGGAACAAGTAGAGTTTTGCAATATCGCCAAGCACCTTGGGATCGGTGGTCCCGTTGTTCGAAAGGTCTGCTAATGTTTAGCTTAATTGGATCAGTCATCGGCCTGTTCACCAGTGTCGGGCCGGGCATATTCAAGTCGATCATGGATGCCAAACAGGACGCCCGCGACAAGGCGCATGAGATGGCGATGACCGCTCAGACGGCGCGGGACAAACGCGATGAGGCGATCATCACCGGCACCGGCGCGGGCAATGTCGAGATACAAAAGACTGTTCAAGTTGGGCTTCAACTATCATCAAAATGGGTCATCAATCTGGCCGGCACGGTGCGCCCGGTCATCACCTATTGTTTTTTCTTTGAGTTCGTATTGCTGACGCTGGCCGTCTTCAATGGCTGGATCACCATCGAACAGTTCGATGCCGTCTGGTCGAATGAAGTGCAAGGTATTTTCGCCGTCATCATCAGCCACTGGTTCGGCAATAAGCTGGTCAGCAAGTGGATCAGATAAACAAAAAAATTATCCATCAAGATTGCGACGATAACTGCCGGCTATGTTTGCTCATCCACTATTGTCACCGGCTCGATGCCATCAAGGAACGCGATCGGCGAAAGGCAAAGAGGGATGCTGATCAATGACACTGGTCTTGAAATCATTAAGAGGTTTGAGGGACTACGGCTTGATGCTTATCGTGACCCTGTCGGCATACCTACTATTGGTTGGGGTAGCATCAGGGGTCTTGATGGCGACCGGGTGCGGATGGATCATCGAACAATTACCGCAGTCGAAGCTGACTTTCTCCTCGCCGGCCATATTCAAAAAACTGAATATCAAGTTTCAAGATTGGTTGACGCCCCTCTGACCATCAACCAGTTCAGCGCCAGCGTATCGCTGGTCTATAATATCGGGTCCGGCAATTTCCAATCCAGCCAGATCAGGATGCGGATCAATCGAAAGGATTACGCCGGTGCCGCCGGCATCTGGTGGCAATGGCGGCGGGCGGGGGGCCGCATACTGAAGGGGCTGGTTCTCAGGCGTGAGATGGAAAGGCGGCTCTTCGATGACGATCTATCAGGTGATCATATCGGCATGTAATATTCTGGGCTGCGAACCTATGGTATCGATCGAACCACAGTTCATCGATCTGAATGCTTGCATGAATAGAGTTCATCAGGTGCATCGAATGCTGAAAGCATCGCCGCCGCCGATGGTTGCCGGCGTGATCAGCTATAAGATCGCTTGCCATATTGTTAAGCCGAAAGAGAAACGCCCAACCTTTGAGGGGCTGGGCGTTGATACTTAGATATTTTCGATGATCAATTTGACCACCACTATTATGGTGACAACAATGAATTCGATCATGCGTTATCCCCCATCACCAGCTTGCGAAGGTGAGTGAACCGTTCGCCAACCAAAGGCGCGTAGTATTCCGAATTGTCGGCATGGTGCGGATGGCTCTTCTGAAATTTCTTCCATTGCTCATGCGCTTCGAAATATCGCCGGGCGGCTGATGCAATTTTCTTTTCGTCTGCGCCTGGCGCTGGACCCACAATCGAAAGGCTGCGCTTTTTACCGGCCAGCCGGATGATATAACCACGTTCCTCAAGCACGTTGATTATCGATGCGACCTGAGATGTAGACTTGCAATCGATCCCCTCGCCGATCTGCCGAAAGCTTGGCGACGATCCATGCTCATCGATATGGGCCGCGATAAAGTCGAATGCCTCACGTTGCCGTGGGCCGATGCCGGGCCTATCCATTTGCTGCTTCCTTTGCCTTGGCTGACAGGAACCTGAGAAGCTTGGTGTAGGATTTTTTGAGATCGCCGGCGGCGGGTTCGTCCTCATCCTTGATGCGAGCGATCGTATCATCATTCAGCTTTTTAAATTCCGCCACGTTATGCCGGCGGTCTTCGAATGAAGATTGTTCGTCATCGGCGATGCGGCTGCACACGATGGCGAACTGACTGATCCATTCCCCCATCGATCCGCATAGAACGATGTCGGCATCTTCGCCCGGCATAATCAGTTCCCAATCGCGGGCGTCATCATCGATTTCATCGACAGGCGGCACAGGCTCATCAGGGGGCAGATCGCCCATGTTCTGGTCTATTGGGTCATCGGACACCAAAGATGCCTCTGAGGCGCGATCCTCGCCGGCCATTTTTTGCTGACCGACCGCATCCAGCGGGTTTATCGTACCCATATCCTTGATCGGCTGATCTTCCGCCTCTTCTCTGATGATCACGCCTTTCAATGCATCGGGGAATGCATCGCGGACGGCGAAGCCTCGCGCCCGCATCTGGAGCATCCGCTTTGGATAATCCTTCCACGGGCCGCGTTTGCCCCACAGGTTGGCACGTTTGGCATCGCCGACACTGAAGGTGCGGCTGGTGACGATGTCGCGGCCCTTGACGATCCGCGTGACGGTGCAAGTGGCGACCTCGCCTTCGAAGGTTTCCTGATGCCCGCCATATTCATTGTGCGCGGTGACCAGCGCCAGCATGGCATCTCCATATATCGCCGGCTTGCCATTGATGACGGCAATGTTTTGGAGTGCTTGCATCGGCGGCAGACCGATCTCCGATCCCCATTGGACGGCGACAAGGATATCGCCGGCCTTGCCCTTGAATGCTGCCGGCACCATCGATGATGCCGCCAGTGTCTTTGAGAATTGCACCGCACCTTCGAAGGTGGTTGGCGTGAGCAATCCACGCCCGCGCCGTCCCAAGCTATTCGGGTTCGGGTCTTCAATGTTTTTAATCTCGTTGGTCATCACTTCATCTCCTTAATGCTGACTATGGACTGACGTTTGGATGTCGCCGGCTTGGCCGGCACGGTCTTCTCAGGCTGCGCTTTGGTATGCCGCATCGGCCATTTGATCTCATAGCCGCCGGCGTGGGCGATGGCATGATTTCCCATCGCACCTTGCAAAACGACATCGCATTTCTTGATGACCGTTTCGCAATCCTTGATCGTTTGCTTGGCAGACATATAACTTTCAACAATGCCGACATAGTCGGCGTCGAGGATGACCGGGACTTCCTCTTCCGCCTCTGGATAGATGATCAGGGTATCGCCGGGATGATCGTCATCGATGTCATACCAATCGATCGGGTCCGAATGCAGCCGGCGTTCGAAGTCGGCGACCGCCAGATGGATGGCATCGATGGTCGGCTGATGGCGTTCGAATAGGAACGTCCGCAATTCGATGCCTTGATACAGGACACAGATCGCCGCCCAATCGAAGCCGGCACAATCCATTTGACCCTGCGCTTGGATCGGCCCACGCGATAAAGCTGGCGCGTCTTCCGGTCGGACGCTGGTCACTTTGTTTTCCATGCAGCCGCAACCGGACAAGGTTATGCTGTCCTGACCGATCACATAGATGCCGCGCTCTGGATCATTGGTGAAGGTCTTGGGTTCCTTAAATTCGCCGACCGCATCCAGCGATGCTTCCAGTGCGATCTCAGGATGGATGTATGGCTTGTCGATGTCGGTCACTACCCGATCGACATTGAGCCGCTCTGCGCTCTCGCAGATGCAGATGGTTTCCAGCCGGTTGCCCCAGCCGGTTGCCTCATTGCCTTCCCAAGGCACCAGTTCGCCGGCAATAGCTTTCTGGCCATATACCAGTTCCTCATTACGGCTTGAGTATGGGCTATGCCCCAGCAACGCCGGCAACCGTGACGCCGACATTTTCTTATCGTCAGTTACTTTTCCAACCATGTTGGTTACTCCTTATATAAAGATGGACAGATAGAAGAATGCCGCGCTCACCAGTATGGTGATGAACGCGGCCATTAGCAGGGACTGCCATACCAGTTTGATCATGCGGCGATGACCGTGATGTCATCAGCCATGCCTTCGCCCATCGCCCAACCGAATAACCGTTGTTCTAGTTCGGTGAGGTCATCCGATAGCCAGCTATCGCGGCCAAGGATCAGATGGTACTTGCCATCGGGATCATCGATGGTTTCGATGTAAAGGTTCTCTTGCAAATAGGGACTGCCGGCATACGGTCCATAGATGATGCCCGATACCCGCTCATCGGTATCGATGTCCATCAGGTCTGACCGGACGGTCTTTTCCATCGACAAGGTGACGATGATGGCGTGTTCTTTTTTGACCGCCTCTTGCGACATAATATGAAAGTCGGTGGTGGTGATCGATTGCACCAGATACCGATCTCCGCGATCTTCGATGACTTCCATGACCTCGCCGATCTCATGCGGGGAACAGTGGGCTGGATGATATTTGATGAACATTCGATTGCTCCTATGCAGCCATGCGATCAATGATCGCCTTGACCTGTTGAGGATGCCATGTCGCGGTGCCTGATCTGGTCACTACGCCACGGGCTGTGAGGGCGCCGGCGATGCCGCGCAATGTGGTGATGCCGGCGCCGGTGATCTGATCGATGATCGGCATGGTGTTCGCAGCGAATTGCTGGGCGGCGCCGATCTGCTTATCCCTGCCGGCGGTGCCGATGCGGGTAAGCTGTTCAGTCGATGCGCCCAGCCGATCGATCTGGCGACCGGCGCGGGTGACGCCACGCTCTTTCAATGCGGCCAGCGCGGCGGTGGTGCGCTCACTGATCTTGCGACCTTCCCATTCGGCGAAGACCGCCGCCATCTGTAAAAAGGTGCGATCAGCTTCCGGCGCATCGGCGCAGATGAATTCGACGCCGGCTTCCATCAAGCCGGTGATGAAATGCACATTGCGGGCGAGGCGATCCAGCTTGGCGATGATCAAGGTCGCGCCCTCTTTCTTGCACTGGGCGAGAGCCGCGGCTAATTGCGGGCGGTCATTGCGCTTGCCGCTTTCGGTTTCGATGAATTCGCCGGCCTTGACCCAATCACCATGCGCGGTGAATTGATCAACGGCGGTGCGCTGGGCGTCCAGACCAAGACCGGATTGGCCTTGGCGGGCGGTGGAAACGCGGAAGTAGGATACGAAGTTGGTCATGCTATATTCCGATCTCGCTAGAAGGCAGATTAATCTCATCGGTAACGGTGATTTCAATGAGCGCCATATATATGGTCTTGCCGCTTTTTAGATGGCGCTCCCTGACGCCGACATTCTTTCCGAAAGGAACATACTTTCTGGCGGCTTCATATGTGTCGAAGCGACCCTTGCCGATGGTGGTTTTTCTTTTGGTCATGTTCATTGCTCCTATTGGGCTGCGCGTTTGATGACGATGCGGCAGTCGCCGAATTCGACATCTATATGAGTGGCGCCGGGAAAGAGATCGGAAACCGTCTTGCCGACGATGTCGATGATCGGCTTGCCGGTCGGGCGACCGCTGACCTTGCGGACTTGCTGACCGATTTGCAGTTCCTCATCATCGGTGACCGGATTAACCGGGCTGAAATGCAAGACCAAGGTGTTATTCCAGTGGGCGTTGAAGGCGGATGATGTTGCGATGAACTTGGTGCCGGGAACGAAGCCGGCATCGGTCAGGTGCTTGCCGTCGAGCCAGATGCGGCTGCGTCCGCGATTGTTTCCGATTTTGAAAGTGTGCTTGGTCATGTCTATTGCTCCTTAATCCAAGAGATTACATCGATCATATTCTCGCCGGTGACGCTCCATGCTTCGACAGAACCTTCAAGGTTCAGACCGTGCGGGTATTCGCCCTTGTTGAAGCTGAAATCGCTATCGCCGGTGAGGGTAGAGGCATAGTAGCGGGAAACGAACTGACCGTGATCGGTATGCATGTGGCGGGCATCGTAGAATTCGACCAGCGCGTCATCCTTGTCATGGGTCAGGCAGTTGTCGCGGCCATAAGCTTCGCCTTTGTTAACCATGCGGACGTTGAAGCTGATGCCGTTTTCTTGGTTTGTGATATTCAGGATTGTCATGATATATGCTCCTGTTTTTCTACCCCAAAAGCCGCCGCGAATTTAATCGCCGGCGGCTGATGGGGGATGGTGGTTGGTTCAGTCGATGACCCTGCCGTACTGGATCTCCCAGCGGCTGGGATAATTGGTCGAGCGAACTACCCGATGCTTGGCGCGGTCATCAGGATCGGTGATGCAATACTCAAGATCAGCAATTGCTTTTTTCTTAGAGGACTTGAGAGGGGCAACGCGGCCCCAGCGGATTTTTTGGTCGGTCATGTTCATTTCTCCAGATTTTCGAGGTGTGAATTCCATCTTTTTTCTCTCTTTGCTGCGGGTTCAGTGGGTCTTTGTTCGGGTTGTTGTATTATAAATAGGCGTGTATATACAATCTGTCAAGAGAGCAGAGCAAAAAAAGTGAACAAAATTATTCAAGACAAAAAACAGATGTACGCCATCAGGCTGGAGCCATCCCTTCTGGACGCGCTCAGACTGATCTCTAAACAAGAGGGCTGCACCGCGACCAGCATCATAGAGGATGCGCTGCATGAACATCTACCGGGCCGCACCAAAGCTGCGATACTATCATCAAATGCTCACGGTACTTGATCTCTTCAGCGGCATCGGGGGAATGTCCCTTGGCCTGGAAATGACCGGCGGATTTCGCACAATTCAGTTCGTTGAAATAGATCGGTACGGGCGCCAGGTGCTTGCCCATAATTTTTTTGGGGTACCAATCCATGACGATATCAAGACCTTCGACGCCGCCGGATTTGCTGGCGCTGATGTCATCATCGGTGGACCGCCCTGCCAGCCATTCAGTGTCGCCGGCCAGCGAAGAGGCGCGGCGGATGACCGAAACCTCTGGCCGGAAATGTATAGAGTTATTGCCGCTGTTAAACCTAGATGGGCCATTGTTGAAAATGTCAGAGGCTTTGTTTCGGAACCAATGGGCCTCGACCAGTGTCTATCTGACTTGGCGGAAGCTGGCTACACCAGCCAATCATTCGTGCTTCCAGCTATCGGTATCGATGCCCCTCACATCAGAGCGCGCACTTTTGTCATCGCCTATAATTCTGACGCCGCGAGCCGCCGATCACAAAGGTGCGACGAACCGGGCATCGGCGAAGGCGGCAACCGACAAGACAGGGTTCGCGACCAATCTGCCGGAACAAGTACACATGATGGGCAACCTGTTGCCGACGCCGGGCTTTGCCGACTACCGGAGTGGCGCCGGCTACGATCACGGCGACAAGAAGCAGACGCCCCAGCTTCGACACATTACAGATGGCCCGCTGAACCCAACGTGGATAGAGTGGCTTATGGGGTACCCAATCGGGTACACAGAATTAAAGGACTAGGTAATGCGGTGGTGCCGGCTCTGATCGCGGAGATCGGCGCCGCCATACTAGAGGCGGAAGCATGACCCAGCCCATCGCGACATTCACCATCGAAGGCAAGCCGGTGCCAAAGGGCCGGCCTCGCATGAGCCGATCAGGTCATGTCTTTACACCACCGAAAACTGTCGCCGCTGAAGAGCGCATCCGCAATCTGGTCGGGCTGGAATGGTCGGACGATCCGATCGAAGGCCCGGTGCAGATCATGCTGTCATTTGCATTTGAGATACCCAAGTCATGGCGCAAGTCGAAACGGGAAGATGCCGCCGCCGGCTGGGTTCCGCATATATCGACGCCCGATCTGGATAACCTTGTGAAGTTGGTGACCGATGCGCTTAATGGCGTTCTCTATATAGATGACCGGCAGATCGTTCGCATCGATGCCGCCAAGTTATATATGCCGGCACCGGCGACGATGATTTCATTCAATACATATGAGGGCAATTATGTCAGGTGAGAAACACGATGCCGGCAAGCCGGCAGTGGCTGAGATGATGCATGACTTTGCGCGGGCATTTGCAGCCGTATCAGAAGTATGGTCGCACGGTGCCATCAAGTATTCGCCGGGCGGCTGGCGCGATGTTGATTACAAGCTGGTGCGCTATACCAATGCGATGCAGCGGCACTTTCTGGCTGAAGGCATCGAACCCAGCGATCAGTCGAGCGGCTGCCTTCACGCCGCCCATGTTGCATGGAATGCACTGTGCCGGCTGGAGATCATATTGCAGGGCTGGTCGGACAAGGCGAATGAATTCGACATGGAGCCATCGACATATGATCTGGCGGTTGCCGCCGGCGACATCGAAGCCGCCGATGAAGACCTATTAGAGATACCAGATTATCTAAGGCGCGATTGATGAACATCCTATCTTTAGGCGCTGGCGTTCAAAGTTCCACAATGGCACTGATGGCGGCGCACGGTGAGATTACGCCTACGCCAGATGCGGCGATTTTCGCTGACGTTGGGGATGAACCAGATTCCGTGCCCAAATGACAACCGCCCATCAAAAGATAATACGTGATCAGCGGGCCGATGCTGATTCAGACATTGATCTGTTTGGTAAATGGTGGATGCGCCATGACTTGACGCTTGGGAAAACTACAGTGCGCCAGGTTTCTGTTGCCACCGCGAAAACCATCATTGATAAATATGAGTGGCTGGGGACGATGCCCGCAATTATATTGCATTGTTATGGCATATATTTTGATGGGGGGCTTGGTGGAGCCGTTGTTTTTTCACCAGAGTATGCTGAAAACTTAGGGGTGTGGGACCGCTACGGATACACCGGTAAAATAATTTGCCTGTCGCGGGGGGCTTGCGCCCATTGGACGCCAACCGGCACCGCGACACGATTGATCGGCAAGGCCATCAAATATTTGCCGAAAAAATACGAGGTTGTCACGGCAACCGTTGACTCCGAAGCGGGGGAAATCGGCACAATATACCAAGCCGCCAATTTTATTTTCGTTGGACAAATGTCCGAAGGCGGGCGGCGGGTTTCATTTGTCAAGGATGGCAAACTAGTTTCAGCGCGGCAAGCACAGCGGGATTATGGCACAAGGGGCTTGGGGATTTCTGAAATGGGCGCGGAAGGCGTGAAACAAACAGACCGGAAAAAGCGATATTTTTATTTCTGTGGCAACAAAACCGTTCGTAAAAAAAACCGTGCGGCCATCGAACACCTGATAAAGCCCTACCCCAAAAGAGACAACCAGAAATAAAGCATGGCAATATCGATCGTAAGATGAGGAGGATCTATAATGAGTGCTAAGTGCATCCCCGCCTATCGCCGCGGTCCCGCCCGTGGCACCAAGAAGACCATCCCGTTCAAAGGTCACCGCTGCATGGCAGAAGTCATGGCAGAGGAGCGCGGCGAGAAGTATGTCAGCCCGCAAGAATTCAAAGACGCGGTTGATTTTGATAATCAAATCAGAAATTGCGGCGTACCCGGCATGGCAAGGTTTATTAATGCTAGAAGGGTTCCATTAGAAGATATCGACTTCCAAAATCTTGAAGACAAGGGGCAGTTAAATATGTTTGAGAACGAGTGTGAAGGTCTTTGTGGGGTGTAAGATGGGGTACGATCCTGATGCCGAACGATCCGCCAACGAGGTCGCCGCCCAAGGCGCCGGCAAATACTGGAAGACCAAGCCAACCAGAGTGGCGAGAGCCGAAATCAAGGCAAGCATTTCTGGACGGGAAGAACGCCGCCGCAAGGGAAGGCAATACAGATTGCCCGCATCCAGAAGGGACGATTGAATATCATATGTGGCTGCAAGGCTACGCAATGGAAAGGGAGTGGCAAGATGGCGGAAAATGACAGGGACAGGCAAAACGAAAATACAGTGAGGGCAGCTATCGCCGGCTGGTTCAATTGCGATCTGGTCAGCTTCCCTCAGTATTCATTTGTTGATTGGCTGGGGATGCGCGACGGCGACATGACGGCGCTGATTGAATTCAAAGAAAAGCGCACCAGCGATCTGAAAAAATATCCCGATGTCATTATGGATGAACATAAGGTTTTTAAGTTGTTGACCCTGCAAGATGCGCTAAAGATCGATGCATATATATTTGTCAGGATGAAGCATGGCGAGGTCTTATATATAAAGGCCGATGCCGTCCCACAACATCGCATCAGAAACATCGGCGGCACCGATAGACCGCGTGTCGAGGCGCCGGAACAGAAAGCATTTCTGGTTGATCAAAGCATGTTCAGAAAAGCCGGTGTTTTGTCCAGAGATAGGGAGTATGCCTGATGGCTAAATTCCCATCGATGCCGCTCTGGACCGATGCATGGCTGGCGGCGACAAACCACCTCACGTTCGAAGAGAAGGGCATCTACATGGATATGCTGGTGCTTATGTGGCGGACGCCGGGCTGTCGCATCCCAGCCGATCAGGCATGGATCGAAAGGCATCTCAGGATCAACAATGACCAGTTCGATACTATCATCAAACCGATCATCGATGAATTCCTCGACACCACCGGGAACTGGGTAACCAGCCGGCGTCTGCAAAAAGAGTACCTTTTCGTGCAAGATAAGGCGAAAAAACAGAGCGTTCGCTCTAAGTCACGGTGGTCAAAGGAAAAAAGGGTATCAGGTGGGAATGCCACTACACCTACCCTTCCGGCATATGCCACTGATGACGAAAGCGAAAACAGAAACGTGTTAGGAAATGACACCGTTTTGGATAGCGCATTGATAACAAACGAAATCGAGCCATCAGATGGGTATGCACCTATACCTATACCTAGAGAAGAGAAGAAAAAGATACCTCCGGTATCTCCAAAGAAGAGCGCAAAAAGGGGAAGCAGGATCGATCCCAATTGGGAGCCAGACGATAACCTCTTCGCATTCGCTGTAGACAATATCGGTATGGAGAAAACAAATGTCGAAATCGAAAAGTTCAGAGATCACTTCATCGCAGTTGCCGGCGCAAAGGGCGTCAAAAAAGATTGGGCCGCAACTTGGCGGAACTGGATCAGGCGACACAGTGAATTCGCCGGCAGTAATCGACCAGCAACTGCAAGCCTGTCTACCTCAGTCGGTGACGCAATCGCTGGCGGAACAGATCGACAGAGATTACATGCTGACTGGATACACGATGATCAGCCCGATACCAGATCAGGATCGATCAGACGCAATCACGATGCTGGAAGCATCATTGATGCCGTTGCCTCGCGTCGAAGCGATAAAGGAATTGACCCGCCTGAAGGTGATGACGAAGAGCCGGAACATGGAGCAAGCGGAACAGTCGATGATGATGTCAGTTTATGCGGATGAATTGTCACGCTACCCTGCCGACATCGTCACATACGTCCTGCGATCCCTCGCCGAAACCAGCCAGTGGTTCCCAGCTTGGGCCGACCTGGCGCTGGAACTGCAATGGCGGACAAACAAAAGAAAGTTCATGCTCGACGCGCTCGTTAAAAATTCTGAACCCGCCGGCCTGGTCGCCGGATTAATCGCAAACGCGCTGGAGAAATAATGAAGCTTGCAACGGTGCCAATATCATTATCTGAGACGAATGCTTTTGTCATCGAACATCACCGGCATCATAAAATAGTGCGCGGCCACAAGTTCAGCATCGCCGCCGCACTGGAAAATGATATTGTCGGCGTAGTAATAGTTGGTCGCCCATTGTCTCGCCACAGAGATGACGGCGTCACACTTGAGGTCACAAGGCTTTGCACCGATGGAACCCGCAACCCACTTGAACCTCGTTTTTTATTCGAACAATCACAGAAAGGATAACAGCAATGGCAGATCGATATCGCCTCGCAGTCCCGCGGCCCGGCAAAGACGGCAAGACATACTGGACTAACATCGGCGTCATGTTCCCGCTCAAGGGCAAAGACGGCTTCAGCATAATCTTCGAAGCACTCCCGATCCCATCGCTCAACGATCGCGGCGATCTGGAATGCCGCGCAATGGTATTCGATGCGACCGATGATCAAAACCGCCGCCAGCCATCCGATCACGATCAGGCCAAAGGCAATGGATACCAGAACCAAGGCGATGACGGCGATGACATCGACGATGAGATACCGTTCTAATGTGGGCCGCAATCGCATTGCTCACCATCGCCGCAATCGCTCAGATGGTATGGATCAGATCGCTGACACGCAGCATTTCGACCGCCTCGACAATGGGCTGCATGCGCTAGAACAACGCGCCGATGGTGTTCTGCCGTGACAACCCTAATCAACGCCGCAGCTTGGTCATCAACAATCGGAACACTGGTCATCATCGGGCTGGTGGTCTGGGCATTATGGTGGATGAAGAGATGAAGGTATTTAGAATTGTTCACGGCTTCACGCCGATCTCTGAAGACCAAGAGGCAGTCATCGAAGAGATGCGCGATCTGGTCGCAGCCGGCAAAAGAATAATATCGAAATGCGGTTGCGAAGGCGCAAAGGTGGAAGAGGAAGGCGAGGAACCATGCGTCATCATCGATGACCCGTGCCTTCAACATTCGCCGCCGATCGGGGAAGGGTGAGATGATCCAACAACCTAACTTGTCACAGCCATCGCCCGCGCCAGCCACTGGCTCGATGCCGGCGCTGTCTGCCCCTGATATCGGCCTGTCAAGATGGCAGACCAACGTCTGTCAATGTGATTTGGCGGCTCCCGGCGGCTGTCAGCTTGGCGCTGCCGATCGCCGCCGGCTGGACGGCAACTGTCACGAATTTTCGGGCCGGGGGGCTTCGCCGGACGGGTACCCCGCGATCGCGGCGCTGCGTCAGTACCGGTACCATCCCCCCCCCAACTGCGAGGAGTATCTCTGATGCCGACCATCTTAGAGTTTCAGGAGATAGATGGCTCCCTGTGGACCCGTATTGACTTCAAGGGGGCATCTGAGGGCAGTGTTAGCCTTTGGACTGAGGAAGAGGTTCAAGCGCATGACAGGGGTTTGTGTCGGGCTATAGCGGAGATGATTTTGAACGAGCCATTGGATGGTTGTTCGGAGTTTCGGGATCGCATTGCAGACAAGGTTAGGAGTTTCTGATGCCTGACTACATCATGGCCGATGAAATACATGGATCAGATCGAAGGTTTCGTATTTGCGAATATGGTGGATAGCCCGGCGCTGGCGGCGCTGGGAGCGGGAGAGGATGAATGGCTAATGACTGACATCATAATCAAACCGGGCGACCCTCGTCCGTATCGCTGGTGGGGGAAACCGTCGCCATCGAAGGCGTATCGTGAGGGGTACGATCGTATTTTCGGGAACAAGGAAAAACAGGATGGCGAAAAAGAAGACCAAAAAAAACCAGACCTTCGATCACGGGACTGAAGAGGCGCGGCGTCACGGCACGTTCGTTGAAGACAAGACTGATGTTGCCGGTCAGACGCGGGTTCGGAATGTCACGGCAGATATTTTTATGACCTACTGGCGGCGGAAGTCGATCAGTGACCGGCAATATCGAGCCGGTGATTTATTTCAACAGGATTTCTGGCGGGCCGGGATCGGGCCGAAGTATTCATCGATGCGGATGGATGCGGAGCGGGTGGATGAAAGTTCTGGCGATAGCGAACTGGTGCATATTGCCAAATCGCGAATTCATGCATCGCTGGATCATGTAGGCAAGCCGCTGTCGAGATTGTTGATCCATGTGCTTGGTCATGGTGAGGCGGTCGGGACATGGGAAGGGGTGAAGGATGTTACCCGGCCTGACCGGGATGGTATGGCGGCGTTGAAGCTGGCGCTGTCGGCATTGGCTGATCATTACAAGATGGTGTAGGTATGAAAGTATTGAATAGGGATGCGTTTATGGCGCTGCCGGAAGGCACCGTTTCGGGCATATCTGGTTTCCCCTTGACTTGAAGACCCATCATGTAGTAGCAGGGTATTTGTTGGGCGCTCCCGCCCGGCATCCTCCCTGTTGGTTCCTTTTTTAGGGGCTGAATAAACTTGGGGCCGGCGCTGACCCGCTGGCCTTCTTTTTTGGAGATTGCCTTGGCGAAGAACGTGCCTGTTTTGAAACAGTTTCCTGAGAAGCAGAAAATCATCTGCGACATTCTTGGGAATGGCGGCACGTTGCTTGAGGCCAGCATCAAGATTGGCTTAGACCGATCACAGATATTTCGCTTTCGGATGCAAGATGATGATTTTGATGAAGCCTACCGGGCGGCATGGATCATGGGCATCGAAATCCAGATGGAAGAGAGCGAGAAGAGGCTCCGCGCCGCGACAACCCGCGACGAGATCATGGCGGCGGATAAGAATATCCGGCATGACGAATGGAAAGCCGAAAAGCTTTTGCCCCACTACCAGCCGAAGCAGAAAGTCGAGGTCGAGCATTCCGGCCCGATGATCTTGGGCTGGGATACCGGCCCGCAAAGCTGTCCCAAATGTGGTTGGAACATGGACGCCGTCAATGACGATGTGAAGGTGATCGAACATGGCGAGGGACTTCAAGAGGGAATATCAGAAGTTCCATTCGAAGCCGGAACAGAAGAAACGGCGGGCGGGCCGGAACGCCGCAAGGCGAAAGCTGGAGAAGCAGGGTACGGTCCGCAAGGGTGATGGCAAGGATGTCGATCACAAGGATCGGAACCCGGCTAATAATTCGCCATCGAATTTAAGAGTGCAGTCTAAGTCAACCAACCGCGCCCGCAACTCGACACTGGGTAGCCGGCGGAAGTCAACCTTGGGAAGCTGATCATGGCATTATTGGGTAAGAAGAAAGCGGCTGCGAAGAAGAAGGCACCGGCGAAGAAGAAAGTAGATCCGAAAGTCGAAGAGCCGGTATTCAAAGGCCGGGCCAAGGACAAGGGCCGATCGGCTGAAGAGATCGCGCACCGGGAACGGCAGCTTGCGAGTTCAGCCCGACTTTCTTAGTGCCGATGACCTGGCGGAACTTGCCAGCGAAGTCGAGTACAAAGAATTTGACGATCCGATAATCCGCCGGCTGGTCGCCGTCTTGCGGGAAACTTATCCCAAGCTGTCCACAGAATTTCCATCTTATTGCCGCGTCGAGCATAAGCTTGAGGGGCATCCTTGGCACGTTGATACCGGCACCAGCAATCATATGATGTGGGCGCGGGTGACGGCGCGGGTCTTGCTGACCAAGCCGGAAGTGGACTTCACCGGCGGCGGTTTCTTTTTTGCGGATGCGCCGCACGATGCGTTGTTTGGATATGGTGAATTGATGCATTTCCGATCGGACGTTGAACATTGCGTTGCCCGGCACAAGGGCAACCGGCGGGTGCTTCTGATGTTCTTTGGTGAGGACGATGGCTAAGAAGCAAACCGTTCAGTCGATCATCATTCCGTACCGGCCTCGACCTTATCAGGCTGAGTTCCATGAGAACTGCCGGCGTTTTTCTGTGGCGGTCTGTCACCGCCGGTTCGGCAAAACAGCTATGGCAACCAATTGGCTGTTGCAAGAAATACTGACCAACCCCAACAAGGGAGCGCAGGGGGCATACATCGCGCCGACCTATGGCGCGGCCAAAAGAATTGCATGGGCGATGTTCCGCGAATACGCGGGCGTCATACCCGGCGTGAATTTCAATGAAGCTGAGTTGCGGATCGATCTGCCGGACGGCAAGCGCATCTGGTTGCTGGGCGCTGAGAACCCCGATGCATTGCGCGGCATGAGGCTCGATGCGGCGGTGCTTGATGAGTTCGCCGATATGAATAGCCGGCTGTACCCTGAGATCGTTCGCCCGGCGCTTTCTGATTTTGGCACTGGCCTGTGCCTCTGGATCGGAACTCCAAGAGGCGATAACCAGTTCAAGGATATTTACGATCACGCTCTTCTGATGATGGAGCAAGGCGATCCCGATTGGTTTGCCATGCGGATGCCGGCATCAAAAACCGGGGTCTTGCTGGAAGCGGAACTTGAGAATGCCCGCGCCACGATGGACGAAAGCCAATATCAACAAGAATATGAGGTAAGCTGGTCAGCCGCTCTCGTAGGGGCCATCTGGGCCGAAGCCCTCGACCGGGCCGAAGCCAATAACCAGATCGGCAACGTGCCGTGGGATGCAAACATCGAAGTGCATACCGCATGGGATTTGGGCATGGCGGATGCGACCGCGATCCTGTTTTTCCAGTTGCACCGGAATGAAATCAGGATCATCGACTGCTATGAAGCCAGCGGCGAAGGTCTGCATCACTACGCAAAGGTACTGAAAGAACGGCCCTATATGTACGGGCGGCATTACTTCCCGCATGACGTTCTGGTGCGCGAACTTGGTTCCGGCTCCAGCCGGTATGAGATGCTGCAAGCCATGAACATCCGCCCGACCGTGGTTGCCAAGCTGACGGTGATGGACGGCATCGAAGCCGTGCGCGGATCGATCGGTCGCATGTACTGGGATCGGGGCAATACACTGCCGGCGCTCAAGGCGGTCAGGCATTATCATAGAACGATGAATGACCGCACTGGGGTATACAATAGCCGGCCCAATCACGATTGGTCATCTCATTTTTGTGATGCACTCAGATATTTAGCCGTAGGGGTAAGAGATGGCGACGATAGCGATGACATCGCGATCATGGCGCGGACGGGAAAGCTAACCGATGGACGGCCTGTTATCGACGCCGGCGACGGCGCGTTCGGTTGAGATAGTCCCGGCGAATTATTCTGAGGTAGTTTACGTTGCCCGGCGGATGCGGAAGCTGGACGCGGAAGAGATATACCCGCACCTTTGGAACCCGACTGCCGAAGACCTGGCCGCCTACTCTGTATCGCGGGGCCGCAAGTATGTTGCCTTGAAGGATGGCAAGCCGGTGGTTGCCTTTGGCGCATCGGAAAGGTTTCCCAAGGTCTGGTCATGCTGGATGTTTGCGACCGACGAATGGCGGGATGTCGCCATGAGTGTGACCAAATATATCCGGCGTGAATTCTCGCAAGAGATATTGCGTACCGAAGCGGTGCGCTTGGATTGCTGGTCGATGGAAGGTCACGACACCGCCCATAGATGGTTAGAAGCTTTCGGCTTCATTAGAGAGGCAACGGTCGAAGACTTTTCATCGGCCCGCAAGACTTATCATTGCTATTCGATCACGCGGTCGAGAATGGAGAGAGACAATGTGTTTTTTTAGTGCGCCGCAAGTTCAGCCGGCCCAGCAAGTCGCGGCGGCAACGCCGCCATCGCAGTCTGATCCCGAAGCGGTTCAGTCTGGCGACGATCGCCGGCGCCGGGCGGCTGGTCGGAAAGGCCGGCGCTCGACCATCCTGACCGGATCGCAAGGCGACACCGCCGAAGCTAACATCGGACGAAGGACACTAGGCTGATGTGCGGCAGTGGTGGTGGCGGTGGTGGCGGTGGTGATGATGCAGTCGGCGATGAGGGCGTTGTTGATTTTACCGGCCAAGACCTTGAAGATGAAGAGTTCAATGAACAGTTTGGTTTCACTTCCGACACCGGCGGCGTTTCCGGCACCGAAGGTTTTCAAGCGCAGGGCATCGGCGAAACCATAGGTGATTTCTTTTCCGGCATAGTCTCTGGTCGCGATGCGATCGGGCCGGGCGAATTCGGCGTACTTGGTACGCTGGGCAGCTTGGCGATCGGCGGTCTGCCGGGGCTGGCGATTTCAACGATCGGCACGGTTGCCGACATCGTCACGGGTCGATCTGGCAATGTGGCTGGCATCGACATCAATGGCAATGTCAGCGGGTCACTTCCATCGGCGCTGGGCATCGATGGCAACATCGGCGATGCGCTTGGCATCACTGGTCCCGGCTCGACCAATACCGGCGGCGGAACGCAATCGACGCTGGGCGGGCCATCGTTCAATACAAATGATCCCGTCGATAGCGATGGGCCAGACGCCCGCGCATCAGGGCAACCCCGGCCACGCGCCGGCGCTTCGACCTTGGGAGGCTAACCATGTGCGGCTCGCAAGTGATCGGCGCACGGCAGCAAATCGGCAAGAATGCCGGCGAGTTCGGATCGCGCCTTGCCAAGGCAACCCGGCTGGCGCAATCCACGATCGGCGGCGGGACACCGCCGCCCAATACTTTGGATGGGGTCCAATCGCCTGACCCGGTCACCGACATCGCCGGCATCCGGCGCAATACATTCTTGGGGGTCTGATGATCCATACAACCGATACCGACGAAATCTTCCGGCGCTTCGAAGAACTGAAGCGGGTGCGGGCTAATTTCGAATGGCACTGGCAAGAAGTCGCTGAACGCATTCTGACCAGGTCGGCGGAATTCACCGGCGAGAGGACGCCCGGCGACAAGCGGACTGCCCTGCAATATGATGCATCGGCGGCGCTGGCGCTGGAACGGTTCGCGGCGGCAGTCGAAAGTTTGCTGACGCCGCGTGGATCGCGATGGCATACGCTGAGAGCATCCAATCCATTTGTCGATCAGGATGACGATGCCCGGCTATGGTTCGATGCCGTCGAGGATATTCTCTTTAGATGGCGCGGTCGGCCAAAGGCGAACTTCGCCAGCCAGATGCATGAGGGATATATGTCCCTTGGCGCGTTCGGCAATTCGGTTCTGTTTGTCGATGAAGACCCGGTCGCCGGAATGCGCTACCGCAATGTGCATCTGATGAATACCTTCTTGGCCGAAGATGAGATGGGAAACATCGATACGGTGTTCCGCGTCATCGATGTTGCCGCCCGGCAAGTCTTGCGGATGTTCGAAGATGGCGACCTTTCGACCAGCATGAAGCGCAAGATCGAAAAGCAACCCGATGAGCGGGTGAAGCTTTTGCACGTTGTCATGCCGCGCACCGATCGCGACATCACGCGCCGCGATCGCCAGAATATGCCTTGGTTTTCAGCCTACTTCGAAATGGAAGGCCAGCATAAAATCGAAGAAGGCGGCTTCCAAGAGATGCCGTACATTCCCGGCAGATACACCACCGGGCCAAATGAGGTCTATGGCCGGTCGCCGGCGATGACCGTATTGCCCGACATCAAGATGTTGAACGAGATGTCGAAAACCGTGATCCGCGCCGGTCAGAAGGTGGTCGATCCCCCATTGCTGATCGCCGATGACGGCGTGGTGTTCCCGGTGAATACAAAGCCGGGCGGGTCTACCTTCGCCCGGTTGGACGGTCGGTCACAGGCTCCGGTGCAGCCGCTCCAGACCGGTGCGAGGGTAGACATCGGCCTCGACCTGATGGAACAACGCCGGCGCGTCATCAATGATGCATTCTTGGTGACACTCTTCCAGATACTGGTGGAGACACCTTCCATGACAGCTACGGAGGTGTTAACCCGCGCCCAAGAAAAGGGTGCGCTACTTGCGCCCACGGTAGGCCGTCAGCAAAGTGAGACACTAGGCCCGCTGGTCGAACGTGAACTGGCGATCTTGCAGCGCCAAGACTTGCTGCCGCCGTTCCCCGACATCCTGATCGAGGCCCAAGGCGAATTCGAAATCGAATATACTTCGCCGCTATCGCGGGCCATGAAGGCCGAAGAGGGCGTTGCCATATTGCGGACACTGGAGATGGTGCAGCCGATCGCCGCCGTCGATCCCAGCGTGATGGATAATTTCAACAATGATGAGATCGTCCGCTTGCTATCGGAAACCAACGGTGCGCCGATGAAGATTATGAAGCGCAAAGAAGAAATTCAGCAAGTGCGCCAGCAACGCGCCCAGCAACAAAATATGCAAGCTGCGCTACAGGCGGCACCGCAAACCGCCGATGCCGCGCTCAAGGTCGCGCAGATATCTGACATGGCGCAAAACTGATGGCGGATGAAGCCGTCGAAGCGCAAGCAAAACTTCAGCAACATATTTTGCAATGCTATCGCAATGTGTTTCTGCATACGCCCGATGGCAAGGTGGTCTTCAAGGACATGATGAAGACCAGTGGCATCTTTTCGATCATCGGCAATACTGACAATTCTGAACTGCAACATCGCACCGGAGCGCAGGATATGGTGCGGCGCATTATCGGCATCCTGTCGCTGGATGAGGAGCGCATCCTCAATATGGTTTTAGAAACTGATGAAGGAGATGAAGACAATGGCTGATGATGGGTCCGTTGAAACGGGTAACCCGGTTGCCAATACACCGGAGCAAGATGCTGTCGCCGCTGCCCCTGACCAAGCTGCCGTCGAGGTAGCGCCAGGTGCTACCGATTGGGCCGACAGTGAATATCACGATTACATCGCCGGCAAGGGATGGGGTTCCGCCGACGATGTTCTCAAGTCATATGCAAGCTTGGAAAAAGTCTATTCCAGTTCCGACAAGATGGCTGCGCCGATCGATGGCGAAGACATTCTGTCTTGGGATGGCTGGGACCGGCTTGGCGTCCCGGCGGAAAGTTCGTCCTATTCGATGCGGATACCGGAGGGGTTCGAAAACGGTTACGATCAGAACCTCGCCGCCGATATGCGCGAACTTTTCCATGAGGCGAAGCTGACGCCGGAACAGGCCGAATTGCTGCACGATAAATTTGTCGAGCGGGCAATGGGAACTGCAACAACGCAGATGACCAACGGTCAGGCCGAAGTCGATGCATGGGATAAGCAACTGCATGAGAAGTATGGAAATGCTTATGACGAACGCATCGCAGCCGGTCGCCGGGCGGTTATCGAATTCGGTGGCGAAGAACTGGCTAACTGGCTGACCGAAACCGGCGCGGGTAATCATCCCATGCTGGTCGATGCTTTCGTCGAGGCCGGAATGAAGATCGGCGAAACCGGCCAGTTCAAGGAAGGCCGCAATGCTAATTTCGGTATCACGCCGCAAGATGCCAAGGATGAAATATCGGCTCTTCGCGCCAACCCGGCGCTAATGGATAAGAGCCATGCTGAATATCAGAAGCTGAACGATCGGCTAACGCAGCTTTATGAACACGCCTACCCCAGCGATGGGCAAGGCAGCGATATCGTTGTAACAATCGGACAACCTTAACAGGCCCGATGCAGACTGTGGGGATAGTCCCGCCGCATAGCCAGCGATTGGTAGTGGGGTCCGGCAACGGGTAACCCGGCGATGAACCCTTTGTTTTAACCAAAGCTGAAAGGATAGACATATGTCTGTTCAAATTACCACAGCGATGGTCGAGCAATACGCGGGTAATGTCGCGCATCTGGCTCAACAGAAAGGCTCCCGTTTGCGGAATGCCGTTCGCGTTGAAACAGTGGTCGGCAAGAACAGTTTCTTTGAGCAGATCGGATCGACGAATGCGCGTCAGCGCACCAGCCGGCATTCCGATACGCCAAGGATGGATACGCCCCACGCTCGTCGTCGCGTTTCGATGCTCGATTATGATTGGGCCGACCTCATCGATGATGAAGATCGCGTCCGTATGCTCATCGATCCGACCGGACCTTATGCACAGGCAGCCGCCTTTGCGATGGGCCGATCGATGGATGATGCCATCATCGACGCAGCCGATGGCACTGCCTACACGGGTGTTGCCGGCGGCACTTCGACCTCTTATGACGCAACCATGACGGTGGACGTTCAAGTCGGGATCGATCCGGCGGCTGACACCGGATTGAATATCGGCAAATTGAGGGCTGCCAAGCAGAACCTTGATGCCAACGATGTCGATCCCGACATCCGCCGGTATTGTGTCATCAACGCCAAGCAACTTCAGAACTTGCTGGCCGAAACCGAAATCACCAGTTCCGATTTCAACACGGTCAAAGCCCTTGTACAGGGCGAAGTCGATAGCTTCCTTGGTTTCGAATTTATTCGGACCCAGCGGATTGAAACCGACGGCAACTCTGATGACAAGGTCTTGTACTTCGCGCAAGACGGTCTGTTGCTTGGCATCGCCGCCCAACCGACGATCAAGATTTCGGAACGGGCAGACAAAAACCACGCCACTCAGGTATTCGCTTCTATGGCTATCGGGGCAACCCGCATGGAAGAAGAGAAAGTCGGATACATTGAGTGTGACCCAACCTAGAGGAGGACTGAACAATGGCTGTAGTTACTTTAGTCGGTTCGCTCGTCATGGATGGGTTGGACAATACGCCGCGTGATCTGGCCTCTCCCGGTCAGGCTGGCGGCAATGTGCGCGTATGGTTCGACACTGTGGAAGTGGGGGCGGCTGATACCGCGTCCTCGACATATTTGATGGCACGTTTGCCGTCGAATGCGTTGATCCTTCCGCAATCGACCGTTTATTGGGATGATCTCACTACCACGGGTAGTCCCACGGTCGATGTCGGCGTGTACAATATGTCGGGCAAGTCGGACTTCACCGACGATCCTGACGCATTGTCCAATGGACATGACGTTACCAGCGCCGGTTCGGGCGCGCTGATCACGCAGGGTGCGTCGATCAGTTCATACGGTATTCCGCTCTGGGATCATATCGCGTCTGTAACGACCGATCCCAAAACGGATGTCGATATCAAGCTGAAGCTTGTCGATGCCAACGTAGTTGGCGGCGGCACGATGTCGGTGGTGATCTTGTACACCGAATAGGCTGAAGTCATCGGGCGGTAGCCATCTGGTTACCGCCCGTTTCTTTCGGGGGAAAGAAAATGGAGCATCCGACAGGCAAAGTGCCTGAGAAGGTTATCTTGGTCGGCCTTGGCCCATCCAAGTCAGAATACATGGACATCATGTCATCAGACGCTGTGGTCATCGACCATGACGAAGTCTGGGGCGTGAACGCCGCCGGCGCGGTGATCAATGTCGATCTGTCATTTGCGATGGACGATTATCTCACATGCGTCAACCGGACGCCGGCATTCGCACAATGGTTTCAGACTACTCAGGAACCGTTCTTTACATCGCAACCAAGGAACCCGAAGGCGCTGGCATATCCTCTGGAAGAGGTTCTGAACATGCCGGGCGCTCGACCGTACTTCAATGGATCGGTCAGCTACATCGCAGCTTATGCGGCGCTGATCGGCGTCAAGGAACTGACCATATTCGGCTGCGATTATCTGTATGGCGGCATGGGCCGGATGCATCCCCGGCAATCGGAAACGGTCGCCCGGTACATGGCCTGTATGTCCTACTGGCTGGGATACTGCCAAGGGCGCGGCATGAATGTTGTGATCTGCCCGGCCAGCCCGCTACTCGATGCTGACCTGATGGTGCTTGAACAATTTTATGGCTACATCGTAAAGCCGTATGTTGATATGCAAACCAAGCCGGCGGCAACGGAAACGCCGGATCATCTTGGTGGATCGTTCGGGCGCTGCCATATCGATCATGGTGCGCTTGAGTGGCTGATCGATAACCGGCGGGTGCAGTCGATGATCGATATCGGATGCGGGACCGGTGGCATGTTGGAATATGCCCACGATACTTTCCAGATGGATGGGCTGGGCATCGACGGCGAAGTCATGGAGCGCCGCGCTCCGACGATCGTTCACGATTACACCAAGGGTTCGCTGGGGATCGACAATAAAGAGTTCGATCTGGCATGGTCGGTGGAATTTGTCGAACACGTTGAAGAGCAATATATCGATAATTACATGGCGACATTTGCGATGGCGAAGTCGGCGCTGATCACGTTTGCACCGCCCGGTACGCCGGGACATCGCCATGTGAATTGCCAGAACCGAAACTATTGGATTGATAAATTCGAAATGGCCGGTTGGTCTTGGGATGCCGAAGCAACCCACGCCATCCGCAAGGCATCGACAATGGGGCGAGACTTCATGCGCGACAATGGACTTTTTTTTGTGAGGCAAGATGACTGATACCTCAACCATCGTATCCATCTGCAATCGGGCATTGACTTGGCTGGGCGCAGAGCCAATCACCGATCTGGTCGATGATACGAAAGAAGGCCGCGCCTGTAACCGCATCTATGAACAGGCGCGGGACCAGACCCTGCGCGATCATCCTTGGAACTTTGCGCTGAAGAGGGTATCGATCGCCGCCGATACCACAGCACCGATATGGGAATATACGAATGCCTATTCTTGGCCGACCGGATGCCTAAGAATTATCGAAGTCAACACCACCGAAGAATGGGCGGTCGAGGGTCAGAAGATCGTTTCCGATCAGGCAGCGCCGCTGGAGATCGTCTATATCGACAAGGTGACTGATCCCACGCTATTCGATGCCAAGTTTGTCGAGGCATACGCGGCCCGCATCGCATCCGATCTGGCATATGACCTGACGGCAAATGCGGCATTGGCATCCACCGCCGAAACGCAATATCTGCGCCGGCTGGCAGAGGCGCGGCTGGTCGATGCCCAAGAAAGTCTGTCGGCGAATGAGCAATCATGGCTGGATAGCAGACTTTAAATGCCTCGCACCGCCGATATCCAAACCAACTTTACTGCCGGCGAGGTCAGCAATAAGCTGTATGGCCGGCCCGATCTTGAGAAATACAAGAACGCGGCTGAGACACTGGAAAATGCACTGGTGTTTCCGCATGGCGCGGCGCATCGGCGATCCGGTTCCAAGTTCATCAAGGAGGTCAAGACTAGCGCTGATGCTACGCGGTTGCTCCCGTTTGAATTCTCGACAACCCAAGCTTATGTGATCGAAGCCGGCGATTTATATTTCCGGTTCTATAAGGATCAAGGCTCGATTTTGGAAAGCACCACCACCATCAGCGGGGCAACGCAAGCCAACCCGGTGGTAATCACCGACACCGGGCATGGCTATTCAGACGGCGATGAAGTTTTCATCGCCGATGTTGTCGGCATGACCGAATTGAACGGCAAGTATTATCTGGTCGCCAACAAGAATGCCAATGACTTCGAACTGACCGACATCGATGGCACCAATATCGATGGCACCGGCTTCACCGCTTACAGTTCCGCCGGCACCGCCGCCAAGGTTCATCAGCTTACCACCACTTATGCCAAGGCCGATCTGTCATCGATCAAACACGCTCAGTCTGCCGACATACTTTATCTGGCGCATCAGTCTTATGCACCGCGCAAACTGGAGCGGACGGGTCATACATCATGGACCCTGACCACCATCGATTTCACCGATGGGCCATATCAGGATGAGAACACCACCACCACCACAATGACACCGGGTGCGACCACCGGCAGCGGCGTCACGGTCACCGCATCGGCGGTTACTGGCATCAATGGCGGCGATGGGTTCCAGACCACCGATGTGGGCCGGCTGATCCGCATCGGTCATCAGGCGACGGCATGGGCGGCGACCACCGCCTATTCGGTCGATGACGTTGTCCGCAATTCTGGCAATGTCTATAAATGCATCCACGCGGGAACGTCTGACGGTTCCGGCGGGCCAAGCGGCACCGGCGATGAGATTGTCGATGCCACAGTCACTTGGAAATTCATTCTCGACGGCGGCATCCAATGGGGATACGGCACCATAGCCAGCCGGTCATCGACTACGGTGGTCACGGTCAATATCGTCAATGATCTTGGCGGCACCGGCGCGGTCACCAAATGGCGGCTGGGATCATGGTCTGATACCACCGGCTACCCGGCGACCGTTGCTTTCTATGAACAGAGATTGTTTTGGGCCGGCTCGACCGAAGAGCCTCAGACGCTATGGGGATCGAAGTCGGCAGATTATGAAAATCACACGCCCGGCGTTCTGGCTGATGCATCGCTAATTTATACGATCGCATCGGACCAGGTGAACGTGATCAGGTTCTTGCAGCCGGGAAAAGTCATGGTGGTTGGAACCGCCGGCGGCGAATTCATTGTGTCGGCATCGAACCGAAACGAGGCTTTGACGCCGACCAATGTGCGGGTGGTCAGAGAGGGTACGCGGGGATCGAACTCGACATCGACGGCATTGCGTATCGATAATGTGGTGCTATTCATCCAGCGCCAGAAGCGGAAGCTGCGAGAGTTCGTCTACACGTTCGACAGTGACAGCTACCAAGCGCCCGATCTGACCTTGCTATCGGAACAGGTCGGCTATGGCGGTATCGAAGAGATCGCATACGGTCAGGAACCCGACAGTATCGTTTGGGGCTACCGGAACGATGGGCAGTTGCTGGGCATGACCTACTTGCGCGATCAGCAAGTGGTCGCATGGCACCGCCATCCGATGGGCGGATCGTTCGGCACCACAACACATGGCGTTGTTACCAGTGTCGCCATTATACCCGGCACCGCCCGGCATGAGGTCTGGCTCATTACCAAGCGAACGGTCAATAGTGTGGCCCGGCAGTATGTTGAATTGCTGCAAGCAAATTTCAACGCCGACGATGGCGATACCAAAGAGGATGACGCCTTCTTTGTAGACAGCGGTCTGACTTTGGATACGCCACTCACGATCACCGGCGCGACAGCGGCGAACCCGGTGGTGGTTACATCGGCGGCGCATGGTCTGACCGATGGCGATCTGGTCGATATCGAAGATGTCGCCGGCATGACTGAAATCAATGATATCCGGTTCCGCGTTATTGAGAGTGCGACCAATACATTCGAACTGATGAATACCAGCGGCAAGCCGGTCAGTGCCGCGACAAGGGCAAACCCCGGCAGCATTGAGTGCGTTGCTCACGGTTTTTCGACCGGCGATGAAATCGGTTTTCTTGAAGTCGCCGGCATGACCGAATTGAACGGGAACGCATATACCATTACCAAAGTCGATGCCGATAATTTCACGATCGGCGTCGATAGCAGTGCCTTCACCACCTATACATCGGGCGGCATTGCGTACCTTCTGATCGATGGCACGGCATACACGGCATATACATCCGGCGGCGAGGCGCGGGAAGCGATCACCGCCATATCTGGCCTCGACCATCTGGAAGGCGAAACGGTTTCGATACTTGGCGACGGGGCGGTGCAGTCTGATCAGGCAGTATCGTCTGGCTCAATATCGAGCCTTGACCCGGCAGTGTCCAAGGCCAAGGTCGGGCTGGGATATACCACCACCATCAAGAGCCTGAGATCGAATGTCGGTGCCGGTGCCGGGCAGGGTACTGCGATGGGCAAGCCGAAAAGGGTGTTCGAAATTATCGTTCGGCTGATCAATTCGCTGGGCATGAAGGTCGGACCCGATGCCGCCAATCTGGATGAAGTAAAGTTCCGCGATGGATCAGACCCGATGGATAGTTCGCCGCCGCTCTTCAATGGCGACAAGATCGTCAAGTTCAGAGGCGGCTGGGATCGGGAAGGTCAGGTGATGATTGTGCAAGACCAGCCGCTGCCGCTGACCGTATCGGCATTGATAACCCGCGTTATTGAAAGTGATGGATAATGTGTAGTCCTACTCTTGTTCTGATCGGTGGTGGTCTTGCCGCCGCTGGATCGATCATCGGCGGCATTAATGCCAATAGCGCGGCCAAGGCGCGGGCTAAGATATCTAGGCAGAATGCCGCCCGGTCTGATGTTAATGCGCTGACGGCAGCTAATGTTGGTGCCGTCAATCGATCGCGGGTTGCCCGGCAAAACCAAATCAAAGAGGCCGAAGATGTTGTTGCGATCGCGACGTCGGGCGTCGAGGTCGCATCGGGTACGCCGCTGGAGGTCCAAGTAGCCAATGCCACTGCCGGCGCAGTTCTGGAACTTGGTGAGCAATTCAAGACCGATCAGGAGGTCGCCGGGCATCGGTTCAAGGCCGACAGTTTCCGCAACGAGGCATCGGCATATCTGGCGCAGGGCAAGAATGCGATGACTGCCGGCTTTATCAACGCCGGCGCATCGCTGGCGCTGTCAGGGTTTGCCTTCAGTCAGGCGATCGCGCCGCCGGCACCGGGTGCGTCTACAGTAGGCGCGGCACCATTCCCAGCGGGCGGGAACATTTTGCCGGTTGCCGGTACTAACTTGATAGCAAGGTGATTGTTTAATGCCTAAGTTCAACCTCACCACAGTGAACCAGCGGGCATCAAGCCAGCCACTTGCCTTCGCGCCGCAAACGCCCGACACCGGCGAGAGCCTGATCACCAATGCCATGCAGAACTTTGGCAATGCGCTGGGACAGATCGGCGAAAAGGTCATCGCTGCCGAAACGGCTGAGAGTGTAAGCACGGCAACCGGCGAAGCCGCCCGGCAGCTTGGCGCACTGAATAATGATCAGCGATTGAAGGGCATGAGTTTACCGGATGCGGTTGCTGAATATGATACCCGCGCCAAAGAGATCGGCAAAACACTAGGCGCAACTTTGTCGCCCGCCGCCCGCCAGGTGTTCAACAGAAATTGGGCAGGCAACTCTGCGACCTCTGCCGTTGCCTTTCGCAGCGCAGCTACCCAGCGGGCGATCGGTCAGGTCGATGCGACCAACAAACTGAACATCGATGCGATCAATAATGCCGCCGGCAATACTCCGATCGTCGCCAGCAATGGAACCCTGCATCAGAAGATGTTCGATCAGGGCATCGCCAGCATCAAGCATCTGGCAGTCACCGGCATCATCGATGCCAAGGTCGCCGCCGATCGGATAATGAAATTTGGCGAGACATTCGCCAAGCAAAGCATCGCCGGATATCTTGGCCGGAACCAAGCCATCGAAACCCTTGAAGGCATTTCTGACGCGATGAAGGAGGATGGTAAGGGATTGCCGGGTCCGGTCAAGGCTATATGGGATCGCCTCGACGCGACCGATAAGGCGACATTCAAGTCAAAGGCTCTGACCGACATGAGCCGCATCCAATCGGCATTGGACAAGGCCGACACGGCACGGGAAAAGGCGGCAAAGACGGCGCGGGTGCAAACCGGCGCGGCGTACATTGTCTCAGCATTGGCTGTCGAAGATAATACAGCCAGCGATGAACAGGCCGATCAGGTTTCAAGGATGTCGCCAGATTGGATCGAAGATCAGGTGAAGATAGGGAACATCGAAGGCAAGGACGGCATTGCTCTGCAAAAGATAATGACCGGGCTGGATGGAGCCAAGACCGATCTGCCGGCGTTTATTAATATGTCGCAGAGAATTTATGCGATCGCCGATCTGCCGGAAGATTTGCGCCAAGCTGAAATCGAGGCGATGAGCGCCAACATTGCATTCATGGTTGGCGGGCCGGGTGAGCGATCCAGATTGACCGGCGGCGATGCCAAGCATCTATATTCACTTCTGGAAACGGCCAAGGATGATACGTTCAAAAAGTCGCCTCAGTTCCAAGCCAGAAGGACGCTGGAAAGATCGCTGGGCGTGACATCGACCGGCGCGGCGATGTTCTCGTTTCTTGAAGATAAGGATGGTCAGAAGGCGATCAGGATACAATCGGCCTTGCGGGAATATGATATCCGCGTCAATCGTGATGGCGATAATCCTTGGGAAGTAGCAAGCGATCTTATCGATCGATCAGCACCGGGCGGGCGCGTCCTGTCCAGCTTTACAAAGTTGCGCTTTGGGCCGAAGGGCATCGATCCGGCGGATTACACCAGCGAACATCTGGATGAGGCACTGGATAACACGGTTTCTGCGCTGAAGAGAAAGAAGATCAAGCCAGCCGCTGCACAGGATATCTTTGCCAAGATAAAGGAAATGCGGAAGCTGGTTAAAGAGAATGACGATGCGGCAGAGGCGTTGCGGAAAGCAGAAGAGGAAAACAAAAAATCTGGCAGAGGCGTACCTGGATAATGGATGACATCACCGACATCTATACCACAGAGCGCCGCCATGCTAACGCGGTCGGCACCGAAGAGTGGCAGGCACTTGAGGACGCCGGCATGGACGCCGGCGAGGTCATGTTCAGCATACCCAAGTTCGACAGCATCGAAACGCGGGATGTCGAAGGCGTTCGCCAGACGGTCGGTATCGGCGATGACAATTCGCCGGATGAGGTGATCCTGAGTGAAGAGGACGCGCCGCCGCCCACGCCGGAACAATCAGCCCTCGCCGGCATGACGCCAATTCAACGGCAGATGGCCGGCGCCAACCGGCTGATGCCCAGTGGTGCGCCGGAAACGGTGGATGATGTATTGCCGCCGGTTGATGAGGCTGTGCCAGATGATGGGAAGCTGACCGGGTTCGCCGCCGCCGCCAAAAATCTGAACAACATTCAATCCCAAGAATTGATCGCGGCGCTGCAACAGACCTCGCCGGTTTTACGCGCAATCGGTCAGGGGGAAGAGGAGCATAACCGGCCCTTCATTGGCGACATCGTTCCCAATGGCACCACAGAATTTATTCCAGAGGGCGGCGAGGGCGATGATTTTTTTGTTCTGGTCGATGGCGGCGATGTAAAGAGAGTGTCGGACTTCGAAGATGGCAACCATGTCATCCTCAAGGATGATGATGGAAGATTGAAGCTATTCCAGCGCACTGAAGAAACCGATGAAACAGTCGGCTCATTTGGGCGGTTGCTTGGTCTTGGTCTGGCCGGCGACATCGAAGCCGCCGCCGCTGTCAAGATAGCACAAGGCGCCAAGGCATTAAGCGGCGCCGATGTCGGCAGTGCCGGCACGTTGGCGGCGGGTGGCGTAGCAGGGCCGGGTGTAAAGCTGACTAGACCAGAACAACGGTTCTTCGATGATTTCTTTTCTAATGCCGCCAACCGTGAAGAATTACTGGAAGCGGTGCCGTCATTAAAAATCGAGGACGGGCAGATCAGTGTCGATCCCAAGGATGTTGATGCCTTATTCAAGTTTGTCGAAGACACGGTTATCTCTGATGGCGCTGGAGCGGTGCCGCCGCGCCTTAAGGGCGCCCGGTTCTATAATCAATTAGAAGATGCCGCCGCGCCGGGCGGTGTTAAGGCCGCGCCGGCGCCAGGCGGGCCTATTGTACCACAGGCCAAGTCGGCTGAACTGATCGAAGCAATCGAAGACGGCGACCTGATGGATGTTCTCCGCGTTGCCTCGACAGAAGAGCAAGTCGCCGATACTGCGAAGGCGTCGAGGGCGCTGGCGAAGCTGCCCGACCAGAGCCATGC
>Ga0208156_1000148_pt1 | contig 36190 bp, 26 predicted proteins | sample 1_EtaG_FD_184073 | JGI IMG/M metagenome (GOLD analysis project Ga0208156, IMG submission 184073) | Marine viral communities from the Subarctic Pacific Ocean - 1_ETSP_OMZ_AT15124 metaG (SPAdes) (version 2) | ecosystem: Environmental > Aquatic > Marine > Oceanic | place: Pacific Ocean | collected...
GGCTGATAACAGCGCGGCCAGTAAAGTGATTGATCAGGGCAATCAGGCCTGTTGCGCCAATAACACTGCCGCCTGCCCAGGCTGCTTCAGCGCCGCAAATCTGTGGGCAGATGAGTTGTAAATCCATCCCTTCAGCGGCCATGGCGGCTGGCAGGACCCCGAGCGTTTCGCCCAGCGCGCCATCAAGCGAAAGTTCTCCAATGGCCGCGTAGGCCTCCAACTGGTCTGGTGGGATCACGCCCATCATGGCGAGCAGGGCAAGCGCGATGGCGAGATCATAATGGCTGCCTTCCTTGGGAAGATCAGCGGGGGCGAGGTTCACGATGACCCGTTTCGGCGGGAGTGCGAGCCCAAGGGAGGCAAAAGCGGCCCGGACACGTTCACGGCTCTCGCCAACCGCCTTGTCCGGCAAGCCGACAATATGAAACGCTGGCTGGCCGCCGGTCATCTGGACCTGCACATCCACGGGCTGGGCGTCTACGCCCTCAAATGCAAACGTCGTAACCCTGCAAACCATCTCCAACCCCTGTCAGCATGGGGCAAATGGTTAACAGAATATTGCGAACAAATAAAGAACGAAATTCCGAAAAGTTGAACCTGCTTTGTATCAGGCGTCGAGCATGACCGCGCTAAGCGCTTCATCCAACACTTCCAGACCGGCGCCCTTACGCACGGCTTTCTCAGAGAGTGTTCGCCGCCAGCGGCGCGCGCCGGGCTGTCCGTTGAACAGGCCCAGCATATGACGGGTCATCGCATGCAACCCGACGCCCTCTTCCAGACGCGCTGCCATATAAGGCCGGTACGCGTCGAGGGCTACCTCTGGTGAGACAGGCTCGCCGACCCCGAACAATGCGGAATCCACCTCGCCCAGCAGGGCTGGGGATTGATAAGCGGCACGCCCCAGCATGACGCCATCAAAAGTATCGAGGTGGTCGCGGCAAGCCTCGATTGTGGTGATGCCGCCATTCAGGATAATGGTCAGGTCAGGCCGCACGGCCTTCAGGCGCGCCACAAGGTCATAATCAAGCGGCGGAATATCGCGGTTCTCCTTCGGGCTCAGGCCTTTAAGCCAAGCCTTGCGCGCGTGAACGGTGAAAACCTCGCAACCTGCTGCGCTGACTTTCTCGACAAAATCAAACAGAGTTTCTTCCGCTGGCAAATCATCAATGGCGATGCGGCACTTTACCGTGACCGGGATGGACACGCGGGCTTTCATGGCGTCAACGCACGCGGCTACTTCGTCCGGCCGCGCCATCAGGCAAGCTCCGAACGCGCCTGATTGAACTCGGTCGGACGGGCAGCCGCAATTGATATTTACCTCGTCATAGCCGAACTGCTCGGCAATGGCGGCCGCTTCGGCGAGCTTTGCCGGCTCGTTGCCACCCAGTTGCAGGACGACGGGATGCTCAGCTTCGGAGAAGCCAATCAAGCGGCCGCGGTCTCCATGGATGACGGCATCAGCCGTCATCATTTCAGACCAGAGCAGCGCATGTTTCGACAGGCTCCGATGGAACATGCGGCAGTGCCGGTCCGTCCAGTCCATCATGGGCGCGATCGAAAACTTGTAAGAAAGGCTGGATGGCATAGTCAATGTCAGGTCCGGAAGTGCATATACGGGCTCATTCCGACTTCTAGCGGAAACAAGCGGTGTGTGTATATTCTTGGCTGTAATTGGATCATTTCCCGCGCTGATCCGGTATATCACTTGCAGCCTGCCTGACATGATCCAACTCGACATTCCCTCATCTCAGACCCGCGCGCCGGAGCAGCCGAGCATCTCGGCGTATATTCTGGATCATTCGGAGGTACAGACGCAGTCATCGGTCCTCACCAATACCGAGTACGCGCGCCTTGGAAAGTTGTTCGATCCAGACATACGTCTTGATCTGGAACGCTCATTCGCAGCTGTGCGAACCGGCCTTTCAAATCATCTCGGCCAAGCGAAGGCGGATATAGTTCTCGAACATGATACGCTCGGGGCGCCTTCCCTGCGAAATATGCGGGAACTGTATCTGTCGATTTCTCGCACCGGGGGCTGGTCTGCCTTCGCCACCTCTCATGACAAAGCGGTCGGAATTGATATTGAAAAGGTTCGCGACATCGATTGGCGACAGATGCTGCCGATGATGTGCTCGGCTTCGGAGCGAAAGATATTCAGCGGTATCGCTAACGACGATCTCCTCCCATTCTACAGGCTGTGGACGATCAAGGAGGCCATCATGAAAGCCGCCGGTCAGGGATTCCGCATGGGGGCACCGACGATCAACCTATCCGCAAGCCTCATCCTTGGTGAGACTTCCCAGGGACAAGTATCGCATACGGATCGCATATTCGACATTTCGTGCTTCCTGCACGGAGACATTGTCACTTGCGTCGCGAGCGAGTGCGCCTAGCCTTTGTCCACCAGCGCAAGGCTGTAGGGACCGACTTCGTAAACACGCAGGCCATCCCGCCACAGGCTTCCTCGTGCAGTGACCAACCAGCCCTTGTCGCGTTTCTCTATGGAAACAATCTCCATCACGGTAACGACTTCTTTCTTGTCGGGCGTCACCTGTCCGCGATAGCTCCATTTGAACGGTGCGCCGGTCGCAATGGTTTCAAAGTGCGGGTCGCTCATGCCCTCATCCAGTCCCTTGAGCAGAATGGCGTGCGCCAGCAATTGTGCGAGCGCATCAAGGCCGAGCGACCCCGGCTGGACCGGATCCTGATAGAAGTGCGCCTTGAAGTACCACGCATTCGGATCAACTGCTTGGCGGCCCCGGATCAGACCAAGCCCGGCCTCTCCGCCGGTCGGGTTGAAATAGTCGACCGCGTCCAGCATGCGCATCTTGCCGCCTGCAAGGCGCTTTTCAATCATGCGCGTCTTCACTTTTTCGCCCGGCAGGTCGAACGCAGCAGAGAAATGCGGCTTGGCCGCCAGGCCGGCCTGGCGCACCAGCGCGGCAGCTGGAAAGAATCCGAACTGGGTCGTCAGGTCCAGGACAGGTTCGCCTGAGGCTAGCGTGACCACAACGCTGAAGGTCACAATGGTCATCGGTCCGACACGTGAGAAGGCCGTCAACTCGCTCTCAACGACCATCGTCCCATCGCCCGGGCGAAGCTCGCGATGCAGGACACCATCGCCTTCGAGATTTCGGAATTTCAGATTGCCGGACAAGGCAAAACCGCAATGGCTGGCGAGCCAGCCACACGGCTGCAGCGCAATCTCCGACAGGACGGCGAAGGGCATGGCCCCATTCCGGTTGTCCTTGAAATACCAGGCATTCGCTGGGATATCGTATTCGGCGCGGACCTTTGCGCCAACTTCCTGCACGCCCGGCCGTGTGGACACGTCGATGACCCGCGTCATCATGTGATATGGCTCTTGCGGCAAACGGGGTACAATGCCTTTGGTATCGAACCGGTCATACATTTCGCCAAAGGCCGCCGATGGCGCACCGTTGGCGCAATCTAGCAGCGCGGCATGGTCACCCCGACTCTCCCCCATCGGCCCGGTTCGGATTGGTGCTTCGGCGACGCGTGGTGCTGGCCAATCACGGCGCAGGCGCAGGCCGAAGCGCGGGCAATAGAACACCTTCTTGCCGTCACTGCTTGCAAGAAGGGACGCGTAAATTTCCGGGGTTTCTCCATCGATGATCTCATCGATGAAGACCTCATAGGTCACCTCGTGGTCCGTATCCGGAATGACCTGCCCCCGGCAGACGAATTGCGCCATATGGCCCGGCATCGGTTCGAAGACATACCCGTCACGTTCGGTCAGCAGGCCCGCGGCCGCTGCATAGAACTCCAGTGTCTGTACGGCGGCCTCTGCCATGAGCGTGCCGGGCATGCAGGGATCGTTGTGGAAATGACCCTCATAGAACCAGGCATCGACGGGTACATGCGCGCGGGCTTTCAAATATCCCCTGCCCCACGGCCCGCCATGGGGGTCAAAGGCTTCGACATCATCGAAGAGAGCCAGCCTGTCGTCCGGCAGACGGATCGGACGTGACTGCGCGGCCACCAGTTCGAACCCGTCGCCAAAGCACGCCCAGGCATTGCCGTCCCGGTAAGCGTCCAGATCTCTGGCACTGAAAGCTCGCTTCCGGCTCGCGCCCTCGGCGGCAAATGGCGCGGGGTCTGCGGTAGGCGGTGAATCCTTGGCGGGATCCCACATGACGCCCTTTCCGGAGGCAAGTTCCTCATCGCTGAAGAAGCCGGCCTGACCGTTTCGCACGGAGAAGACGCGGCGGTCGCCCGCCATACAATCATACTGGAAGAAAAACATGCGGACACCGGCGAGTGTCGCCTGCCCGGTGATCTCGATCTGGAAGTGTAGCGTCTCACCGGGCTCTGGCAGGCCGCCCTCATGGAATGTGATTTCGCACCCCAGAAGGCGATAGACCCGGTCATCCTGGTTCTTGAAGTCCGCCCCCATCCAGCCAATCAAGGTCAGGTCAGCTTGCCCGCTTTCGATCAGCGGACCGGGCCGGATCCGGCCATCATGGATGAACCATTGATCCGGCTTCAAATCGGTTTCGGTCCAGATGATGCCGGTACTCTCGACTCCGGCCTCTGCATCGATTCCGGTGATCCGGTCGACGAGCAGCAAAGGGGGCGCTGGCAGGCGCACCTGACGAGCATATTGGTCCTGCGGTTTGAATGCGGCGCCGAAGAAGTCAGACATCTTCTCACGCGTGGATTTCTCGATCTCGGGAGAGTTCCAGTGCGGTCCTGCGGGTGATCGCGGCAGAAGTGGCACTGTTCCAGCAGTCACCTTGCGCGGCGCAGGCATCGGTCGGTCTGCCGGCGGCGCGGGGAATGGCACCTGCGTGGTGCTGACTTTTGAATCGCATGGCGCAGGATAGTTCACGGCGGCCAAAATCGGCGCAACCGGCATCCGGCTTGTTGGGATTAGGGCCGGAACAATAGGCTTGGCGTAAGGGACATCGCGTGTCAGCGCCCAGGGCGCAGGCCGCACGGTCCTGTTGCGTCGCGCGGCGTCGAGCGCGTCTGCGACGGGCTTCATCTTGGGAGCGCGCCCGTCCGCGAACAGGAAGGCGGCGAGGTCGGCGACCTGTCCCAAGTCCGCTGTTTCAATGCGGTCGGTGGCGACCGCATTGTAGTCCTTGCCTTCAAGAATATTGCCAAGTGCTGCGGTCAGCGTGTCGCGCGGGCCAAGCTCCACAAAGGTGCGCACGCCATCTTTCCATGCCTGTTCGACCGTAGGCGGAAAATCTACTGTATCGATGGCCTGCCGGGTTAGCATATCTGCCGAGGTTTCGCTGGTCGGCTCATAGGCGGCATTGACGGCATTGGCGTAGAGACGCACCCCGCCCCCATCATGCATCTTGCGTGTATGCAGCTTGCGCCACGTCTCCGCGAAGGGTTGCATGGCCTTGGCATGCACAATCAGATGCTGGTGCATCTTTGCGCCGCTGCCGGGCCCAAGAGATTCGCAGATCTTGCGACAGGCCTCAGCCGGGCCACCGATCATGCAGTCTGTTCGCGAATAGATGATCGTAATCTCGACGCCGGTATGTTTGGCGACTTCACGCTTCACGGCATCAACCGGCGCCTGGACACGCCAATTGGTCCAGTCCGCCGGGACGTTCGGGCCCCACGCCTCTTTTGCCGTTTCGAACTCGCCGCCGATATGGCGCTCATACATGGCGGCATCGGAAATCTCGTCCAGCAGAGCGCCGGGATCACGCCAGAAGCCGAAAGCGAACAGCGCGTTGCTCTCGCCAAGCGACAGGCCGAGCGCCGCATCCGGCTTGAGACCGAGAAGGTCCAGCAACAGGATTGCGTGTGCCTGGCTCATCAGCGTGCCAGCGCACAATTGTTCAAATTCCGTTAGGCTTGCCTTGGCGAGCAGTGGGGCGATCTCGTCCGCCTTGTCGAGTTTGGCGAGACGCTGGCGCAATTCCGGGAAGGCCGAGAGCAGACCACGTCCCATGCGGGGATAAACGGCCGCAGATCCAGTGAACATGAAGGCGAGTTCGCCCTCAGGCTTGCCTTCGCCAAAGTGGACGCCGTCGCCGACAGGGGCTTTGCCCTGCTCCAGCATTTGCTGCGCAGAATCCAACTGTTCCGCGAGCGCTTCCTCAGTGGGCGCCACTATCGCAATACGGCATTTGCCCCTGCCCCCGGCCTTGCCGGATGCCATGCGCGCGGCGAGCGTCGCTTTGTCTTTTGCCGAGGCCCAGAACAGGAAAGGTGTCGGCCGCAGCGCATCTGGTATGGGCACCGAATCCGCAGGATCGAATGTGACGGAGCCAACGGTGTTGAGCTGCGTTGCTGCAACCGAGATGTCGACCGGAAGAGACGTTTCCCGTATGTCCGGCACCGCGCCTTCCGCCGTCAGCACATGCCCCCGTGCGCAGAGCTGCGCTTGCAGGGCCAGTTCGAACACGACCGAGGCGCAAGGAGCCTTGCCGAATACGCGATTTATGACGCCTGTTTCGGACGCTCCGCCCTTAGACCAGTTGACGTCATGGAGAGACCCGAAGTTCCGATTCGATGCGGCTTCAGCGTCGTCTTTTCGCTTCAGGACGATGGCCGCAGCTTGGTCACCAGGTCGCACTGTAATGCCGATATCTGCGAGCGCAGCGGCACGAACCGGTTCGGTCGCAAAGTCTGCTGCGGCCACGATGGCCATATCCAGCTGACCCAAGCGCAGCGCTTCGACGGCGAGGTCCAGCGCGGCAAGGCCGGAAGCCGCCTCGGCAGACACCGAGAACCCCATGCCCTGGAAATCATGCGCATAGGTCACGCGATTGGCGGTCATGTTCGCCATGGCACCTAGAACGGTGGCTGCATGAAGCGGTGGCGCAATGAGGGCCTGCGCAGTGGCAAGCTCTTCGGAGTTCCGGGATAATCCTGCCAGATTTGCCAAGCGTTCTCTTAACAGCCAACGCGCCGAATCTGACGCACAGCCCATGCCGGTAAAAATGCCCACCCGATCGGATGCGAAAGGCTTTACCGATTGCAGCGCTTCTTCCACCACATCGACAATGGCGAGCTGCTGAGGTTCCGCCTCAAGCAAATCCGTTGGCGGAGTTCGCGCAGTCTTCGGATCTGCGCCCACCTTTCGGCAGGCTGTGGCAGGCTTTATCGGCTGGTTCATGATGCGGCGCGTGACGGCGTCCGCCCCGCGGTCAGAACCCGCCAGCAGGCCTGTCCCGCAGATCACGATGTCCTGCTCGGACAGCTTGGCCTCCCGCGCCTCAACCAAATCCGATTCCGGATTATACTGGTCGAGGATCAGATGCGCATTGTTGCCGCCGAAACCGAAATTGCTGATAGCTGCGCGGCGAATTCCGTTACGCGGCTCCCACGATGCGGCCTCCCCCAGAACTGTCATACCGTTCCGGCTAGCAACTTCGATCAGGTTACCTCTAATCGGTGTAGGCGGCAGGGCTTCGCGCTTGAACGCTTCGGTCAGCTTGAGGAGGCTGGCCAGGCCCGCCGCCGTGATGAGATGCCCTGTATTGGCCTTCAGGGATCCGATGGCGAGATTTTTGTTGCCTGCGAACATGTCCGCAGATGCCTGCACCTCGACACCGTCACCAGTCGGCGTGCCGGTCGCATGGCATTCCAGATAGGACACGCTCTTCGGATCCACGCCCGCCATTGTGTATGCGCGCGTCATGGCTTCAGTCTGGCCCTCGCCGGACGGGGCGAGCAAACCCTTGCGCCGACCATCATTCGAGAGGCCGATGCCCCGGATAACGCCGTGAACGACATCCTTCTTCTTCACATCAGACAGACGTTTCAGGACAACCGAGACCGCTCCTTCAGATGGCACTAATCCGTCTGCGCCCTTCACGAAGGGTCGTGACTGGCCGGTCGGGCTGAGTGCCTTCAACGCCTCGAACCCGATATGGAGGATCAGATTGTCGGCCGCGTTGACGCCGACAACGACGGCGCAATCAATCGCCTGCGATTGAAGCCGTCGACAGGCGATCTCCAGCGCATAGAGCGATGAGGCGCACGCCGCATCAAGCGAGAATGCTGGACCGGACAGGCCGAGCGTCTGAGCGATCAGTTGGGGCGGAAGAGAAGCATTGAACGTCGCAAGCGGTTCCGAAAGCGCCTGCCCCGCCCAATGGCGTGCGGCATAGTCTGCATGCGCCGCGCTTGGGTAGGAAAGATTGGCCACAAAGACACCTGCGCGGCCCTTTCGGACCTTCGGACGACGTGCGTTGCTCCACGCATCCAACGCGGCATGAACGGACCAGGCGCAAACCGGGTCGATCCTGGCAGCTGCGCGCCACGCTTCCGGAATACGATCCTCATCGAAGATATCCTCGAATCCTTGCACCGTTCCGGATACATAGTTTCGGGAAGCTGCATCTGCTTCCGAAAGCCCAAGCCGCTCAGAAGGCACCGGGCCGTAGACCACGCGCTTGTCAAAGACGAGATCGCCAAGCTCCGCCGGGCTCATGGCCCCCGGCAGCACGCAGCCCTGGCCGACAATAGCAATCGGCTCAAATCGGCAATCACCCGTCATCCTGCCCACTCATCCCCGATCAATAGCTCGATTTCTTGCCTGTCTCCCTGAAGAATCTGGTCAGCAAAGATGCGCGCGCCATCCTGAAGGCCAATCAACGAAATGCCGCGTGTTGCGAAATGTCCCGCCAGTGTTGCGTCGACCATGCCGCCATCCCAAGGGCCCCAACAGAAACTCTTGACGATCGCGGCGGGCAGTTGCGTTGCGAGCTTCCGCGCAACGGCGCCAAGCCAGGCATTGGCCATCGCATAGTCGCTCTGCCCCGTATTGCCGAATACGGCGGAGGCGGACGAAAACAGGCCGACATGGCGCAGCTGCGAAAGGTCGATAGCGGCGATCAGGTTTGCCAAGCCTTCGACCTTCGGCCCGAAGACATATTCCACATCTTCTCGCGTCTTCTTCAGGGCAAGCCCATCTGCCAGCACCCCTGCCCCATGCACGAGGCCAGTAATCGGCCCGCACTCAGCCGTAATCTTCTGAACGGCGGCGAGAACGCTGTCGCGATTCGACATGTCTACCTGCAAATAGACAGCCCCCGCCCCTGCCGCCGCGATGACGTCCAGTGTGTGACGAATTTCCTGTCCTGCCAGCAGCGCGCGCGCCTGACGATCAATGGAAGGCAAGGCAGGCTTTTCGCCGCGCGCCTTGGCTGCGGAGATCAGCGCACCCCGGACAAGTTTCACGTCGCTTGTTGGCTGCAATCCTTCTGGCCAGGGCGTGATGCCGGACCGGCCTGCCAGAACAAAGGTCGATCCCGCTTGTCGACGCGCCAGTTCGGATACGCAGGCTGCGGTCACACCGCGCGCACCTCCCGGCACAAACCAGACGTTTGCATCTGTTGGAGCGGCCTGCACCAGCCCAGGTGCGGCGCCGATCTCCATCACCGAAGTACCCGCCGCATCAAGATCTGCCTCGGGAGCATTGGAGGCGACGGCGCCAAGGACCAGTTCAGCCTGTGCGTTCAGCGACACGCCAGCAGGAAGGGACCACGTTACTATGGACCGATCAGGCCATTCCTGACGGAGTGTACGCGAGAGGCCTTTCAGACCGCAAAGCTGCGCAAAACCGCCAGCGCCCGCATGCTCCAGAATCACAATCCGGGCACCGCTCGCATATAGCCGCTTGCAAATGTCCAGAACCTGCCAGTGTCGTTCCGTTACCGGCAAATGCGAAAGGCCTTCGGTTACGATCACCGTTTGAACACCCTGAACGCTATCGCCCAGAAGGTCCGCCTGAGCACCTCGTCCGGTGAGCGCCTGAACCAGTTCGGTTGCGATCTCCAATGCCCCAGCCGATACGGCAAACGGCCCCCATGCCGAAAGATCCTGAGCGGCCACCCAGGGCTGCGCAGACCCGGGCGAGACTACCCGAACGAAACTCTCATAGGTGGGAACCGGACCGGCCGGCGGGCCGGGACGGGAGAGCGCAGCGGGCGCCCCGCCGCCCCTTACGCAAAAAAATCTGCGATGGCCCGGATGGTGCGAAGGTCCGCCAGCACTTCGGGATCGACTTCCGGCAATTCCGGATGCTGGTCACGCAGGGCCGACAGGATTTCGACCTGCTTGATCGAGTCGACCCCAAGTTCTCCTTCGAGGTCCATGTCATCTTCGAGCATGTCTTCCGGATAGCCGGTCTTCTCCGCGATCAGGGCCCGGACCGTGTCGGCCGTAACGCCGCCATTGGACGAGGCCGTCACAGCCGCCGGAGCCGCACTCATTGCTGGTGCAGGCGCCGAGGCGACACCCGACGCGTCGATCATGCCCGCAATCGCGGCAATCGTGCGCAACTCCACGAGCTGTTCCGGATCAATCTCTGGCAGGCTTGGCATGCGTTCGCGCAGGGTCGACAGGATCTCGACCTGCTTGATCGAGTCGACGCCGAGTTCCCCTTCGAGGTCCATGTCGGGCTCGAGCATGTCTTCGGGATAGCCGGTCTTCTCGGCGATGATGCCGCGGACCAGGCTGATGGAATCTCCCCCTGATGCAGAGGGTGCTGGAGCCGGAGCCACCACTGGAGCAGGCTGAACGGAGGCTTGTGGCTGAGGCGCGGGTTGGGCCGCGGGTACAGGGACCGCCATCGGCGCGGGAGCGGCTGCAGACTCTACTTCACGATAGGCGCCATTTGGCTTCACATCACTGACCGAAGGCTGTGGTTGGACCGGCGCCGCTGGCGCTGGAGCAGGAGCAGGAGCTGGAGCTGGAGCTGGCAAGGCAACGGGCGCGTGAATACGTGCGGGTTCGAGGGGTGCCTGGCCCGCCATCTGGGCGGCCATATTCAGGAAAGCCGAATGCGCTGTCGACATGGCAGACATGTAGTCTGCATGGCGCTGGGAAACTTCATGCATGATCCGCTCAGAGACTGTTGCAGCGGGCGCAGCTGAGGAACGGGGCTGCACGGCGTATTCAGGGCCTTTTGAGGATGCGTCTTGGGTCATAGGACTGCCTGTCTGTTCTGGAAGGACTTTGTGCTCGGGGCGTGGGGAAGACTGCGCCTGAACGGGATTGCTGGTGGATGGGAATTGCGCGGCTGGGTTCTCCAGCACTGCTGGCCTTTCCGGATTTGATGGAGCGCGGCCTGCCGCACCATTCGCCGGAGGGTAAGGCTTGTTGTAATTGCCGCCGGAAATCTTCACGGCGTGCCTGGAGGGCGCGGGCTTTGGCGGCTGGGCCGGAAGCTCTGCAAACAGGCCGGCATAGTCGAGGTCGATGCCTGAGACGCCGAGCGTTGCGATGGCAAGGAGGAACTGGTTCACGCCATTGCGGCGTTTGTGATCCAATGAGATCGCAAGATGGGGTTTGCCAGCCAGAATATGGCCGACCAACCCCGTGACCACGCCGCCAGGGCCGACTTCCACGAACACGCGGGCTCCGGCCGCATGCATCGCCTCAACCTGTTCACGGAAACGAACCGGCTGGATTAGCTGATCGGATATGAAGTCCGGAAGATCTGCGACCTTGGCGTCGTATTTCTGCGCCGTAGCATTCGCAAAGACATCAAGCTTCGGCGTGCGCAGTTTCTGTTTTGCAAGCACTTTGGCAAAAGGCGGCACGGCTTCGGCAACAATCTCCGAATGGAACGCTGTCGCCACCGGCAGCATGCGAGCCTTCAGGCCAAGCGCTTCGCACTCCAGTCTTGCCTTTTCAACAATGTCTTGCGCACCCGACAGAACGACCTGGTCCGGCCCATTGTCATTGGCAAGTACGAGGCCTTGGCCGATCTTCTTCAATACCGGTGCTATTGTCTCGGAATCGGTCTGGACTGCCAACATGGCGCCCTTGGTGTTGCCCGCCGCCTTGGCCATGAGCGCACCACGCTCCGCAGCCACCGTGAGGGCCGTGTCGGAATCCATCACGCCAGCCAGATGCAGAGCCATGATCTCACCGAAGCTGTGGCCTGCGGCCATGTCTGCCTGCAAGCCGAGCTGTGACAGAAGGCCCAACTGCGACAAGGCCACCGCTGCGATGGCTGGCTGGGCATGCTGCATTTCCGTCAGTGTCTGGGTCTGCGCGCCGAAATCAACCTGATCGAAAGCCGCTGGCGGGAAGGACAATTTGTCGAGCCTCAGCTTGCCCGTGCGCTTGTGGCTGGCTGCCTGATCCCATACTGCCCGAGCCTCCGGGAACGCCATGGCCAGATCAGAGCCCATTCCGACATATTGGCTGCCCTGACCGGAGAACATGAAGGCGATCTTGCCATCCACAGGCGCATCGAATGAGGCAAAGCAATCGGCCCTGAACGGACGAATACCTACCTCCCCTGCCCGAATCTGGCTTGCGAGACTCTCCGACTTGGTTTTGAGATCGTCTGCGGTTTCAGCAATGATCGCAGCCCGTGCTGGAGCTTTCGATTCGAAGCCCGCATGTGTTTGTGAAGCGGCGTACGCCAGCGATGCGTCATCCACGCCGGATGCGCTGGCCTCGATTGCTGTCGCAAGGGCACCGGGCGTGTCTGCGCTGAACAGGAAAAGTTCCGCCGGAAAGACCCGGTACGGTCGTATTGCGGTTTTGCCGACATATTCTTCCAGGGTCACATGGTAATTGCTTCCACCAAACCCAAATGAGCTGACTGATGCCCGGCGCGGTCGCTTCTTTGTCGTGATCCAGGGACGGGGTTCGGTGTTCAGGTAAAAAGCACTGCTTTCCTTGATGACATCCGCGGGCTCCTCAACCTTGATCGTGGGCGGAAGGACTTTACGACTGAGCGCGTTGACAGTCTTGACGAGACTCGCAACGCCAGCAGCCGCCTTGGAATGCCCCATTTGTGATTTTACGGATCCGAGCGCGCACCATGGTTCGTCGGATTTGACTTCACCGAACACGAGATGCAGGCCGTCCAGTTCTGCCTTGTCACCAGCCTTGGTGCCTGTGCCATGCCCCTCCATCAAGTCGACAGCTTCCGGACCATATCCGGCCTGAACATAGGCACGTTTAAGCGCGCGGGCCTGTCCCTCAGGAACCGGTGCATAGATCGCCGTCCCCTTCCCGTCCGAACCGCCACCCAGTCCACGAATTACCGCATGTATCGTGTTGCCGTCGCGCTCGGCATCGTCCAACCGGCGCAGCGCCAGCATGCCAATACCTTCCCCCAGCATGGTACCATCGGCACTATTCGAAAACGGTCGGCAGTCGCCCGTCGGCGACAGGGCCGGTGTTTTCGAGAAGCACATATACATCAGGATATCGTTCAGTGCGTCGACACCTCCGGTCAGGACCGTATCGCTGTCTCCGGCGCGAAGTTCGTGCAGGGCGATGCTGAGGGCTGACAGGCTGGAGGCGCAGGCGGCATCGGTGACCATGTTGCTGCCGCCCAGGTCAAAGCGGTTGGCGATCCGCCCTGCCACGACGTTCCCAAGCAAGCCGGGGAATGTCGCCTCCTGCCATTCGACATAATGGTTCTCGATCCGCTCAGCGAGTGCGACAACCTCGCTTTCTGGCATGCCTGCTTCGCGCATCGCATTGACCCAGACCGGGCGCTGCAGACGGCCTGCCATATGAGCGGTCAGTTCTGTCGCCGACGCCACGCCGAGGATCACGCTGGTGCGGGATTTGTCGATCCGGCCTTCACTGTCCCGCTCGATATCCTGTAAGGTCGCATAGGCCGCGATCAGTGCCAGCAATTGCGCAGTGTCGGTCCCTTCCATCGTTTTGGGCGGGATGCCGAACGTCAGGGGGTCGAAGGCAACTGGATCAATGAACCCACCGCGCCGACCGTACGTCTTGTCCTTCGCCAGCGGGTCGGAGTCATAATAGTCATCCACGAGCCAATGGCTTGCTGGCACGTCGGACAACAGATCCCGCCCTTCGAAAATATCGCGCCAAAAGCCGGTCACGTCTCCCCGGCCCGGGAAGATTGCGCCCATGCCCACAATGGCAATCGGAGTGGCAGCTTTTGAGCTCATGATCTGCTGGCCTTGTCATTCATCGTATCAGAGAAACTTTCGAGGCGTGTAGGAGAACGCTGAGGGTGGCACGCCAATCCCACAGGCGCGCATCTGTCCGGCGCGTGTCAGACGCGTCGCGCCCTCCATCAGGTTCAGGGCGATCTGGCGGATTGTGCGGTTCTCGATGGGCTCCAGAAATGTGCCAGCGACCCATTCATTGAACGCACCCTGCGCCGGGCCGCACCAGATCTGGTAATCGGAAACGCGGTCAGGAGCACCATCACGCGCCCATTGAGCCCCCATGAACAAATAGCGACGCGCAACGAGCGCGAGCCGCTTGTTGCCATCGGTTTCGGCGCGGGCCGCCTCCTTTGGATTCGACTCCGTGATGAAGGTCCGCGTCTGCTCCCAAGCGCTCTGGAAGGATTCCCCGAGCACGCCTTCCAGCCAGTCGCGATCTTTCTGGTCCATGGTTTCAAAAGACATACCAGACTTGTAGAGCGCGTGCAGCTTGCGTGCCCGCATCGCGAAGAGCGTACCGCGCTTCAGCACCTGCACTTCGACGCCTTGCTCAAACATGTCGGCCGCGGGAGCCATGCCGATATCAGCCGGCCCTGCCTTGGCCAGCAATTGTCGCGCAGGTTCAGACAAGCCGGATTCTACGGCGGCCTGATTGATGGAGCCAGTCAACACATATGCTGCGCCCATCTGAAATGCTGCGGCCACGCCATGTGGCGTCGCTATACCCCCGCCCAGGCCGATACGGATCGCATTTGCGTCTATGCCTGTTTCTGCAGCGACACGGTCTCGCGCCAGGGACAACGAGGAAAAGAGCGGAGCGGCAGAACGATTGTCTGTGTGACCGCCACTGTCAGCTTCAGCGGTGATATCCAGCGCTACTGGTACTCTCGAAGCAAGTTCGGCCTGCTCGGCAGAAATGCTCCCTTCAGAAACCAACGTTCTCAGTATTTTTTCGGGCGCAGGCTGCATGAACTGGGTGGCAACTTCCGCGCGAGAGACCTTGGCAAATACGTGGTTGGCGCGCTGGACCTTGCCGTCCGCGCTGCGTGTGAGACCGAGCGCTGTATAACGGACGATGTCTGGCGAAAGCCTCATATAGGCTGAAGCCGACACCCGCCGGACTCCCATTGCCAGAAACAGATCGACGACGCGCGCTTCATAGCCCGGCTGTTGCGGAGAGTGGATCAGGTTCGCGCCCCAAGCAGTTTGCCCCGGTGCGATACCAGCCTTGATTTCGCGCACGCCTTCTTCAATGGTTTCAGGTTTCAGCCCCGCGCTGCCGTAGAAGCCAACGCATCCCGCGCGAACGGCTTCTATCACCATCTTCGGCGTCGCAATCCCGCGGGCCATTTCGCCGACGACATAGTTGAAGCGCGCGCCATGCGCTTGCGCAAAGGCTGCATCCCCCAACCATTCAGGATAAATTGCAGGAAGTGTGACAGAACGAGCGCCCTGCTCGTCCGCTCGCAGGGAACCGTCGCGAACGAATAGCCCGACATTCTCACGAACACGGTCCAGAACCTGATCCACCGACAGACTCATAAAGCCTTCCTGCTTGCTGACCCCGATTTCTTCGAGGACGGACGTGACTCGTACATTTGAACACAGATAAAGGAAACGCACCTCCTAAGACGTGTCAAAACCCTCTACTGTGTTCCGTGAGACAGACTCAGCTCTCTCCCTCCAGAAACTACTGTAAAGCAGCAGCCAATGAACGCAACCTGAAATAGATATTTTTTCAAATTCTATTCTTGGTTAATTTTCGTCGGGATATGGCACACCTGCCAAGCGCCATTCTATTTAGGTGCAAAGGCAAGGCCACAGACGATCCCAGCATTCACCATAGAAATGCCACGAAATCAGGTTTTTCAGGCGGAATCGGGCTGTTAAGGGAACTATTCAATCATCCTTGCGTCCCGTTTTGGGACCACCTAGTGATCGGATAGCTATCGCCCGCATGCCTTGCATGTTAGGTGACGAAAAATGCCGATCCTGAGGCAAGAGGAACGAATTCTCGTGAAGTATCTGAGACACGTCTTGGCCGCAACGGCCGTTCTTTCACTGCCCATAGTTTCCGCCATTGCGGACAGTCGCGACCGCTCAAGCGAACCGGCAGTGATGGGCTATGTCGAGAATGTTTATGTCGGCAAGCTCGGCCTGGAGATGAAGGGCAAGCTGGATACCGGCGCTGATTCAAGCTCTGTTTTTGCCCGTGACGTCCATATCTACAATAAATCTGGCAAGGACGACTGGGTCCGGTTTCGTCTGGTCGGCAAGAATGGTCGCACAGTGCGATATGACCAGAATGTCCGTCGCTTCGCGCTGATCAAGCTGAAAACCGGCGGAACCATCCGGCGTCCCGTCATCCACTTGCCGCTCTGCATCGGCGGCGTCAGTGGACTCGCTGAAGTCAATTTGGCTGACCGCGAGGATTTCGAGTACGACTTCCTGGTAGGCCGCGAGTTCATGGCATCCCGCGTGCTTGTTGATTCCTCTTCGACATTCATCGCCGAAGGCAGCTGCGAAAAAGAAGACAGTGAATAGTTTTACACATACCCGACTACTTGCGCTGGTTCTGGCCGCTATCGGTCTCGGCATATTCGCAACCAAAGTTCTGCAATTGGACTATCCCCTGACGCCCGGCGAACGGACGACCACATGGGATTTCGAAATCTACCTCGATTTCGACACGAGCAACCAACCCGTCCGACTGGAAACCTATATTCCGTCGAACAGTGAAAACCGCAGGGTGTCTCAGGAGCAATTCTACAACGGCGCCTTCGGCCTGCGCCTGAATGCGCGCGAGGGTGATGGCCGGACCGCGATCTGGACTTACCGCTATCCGAATGACCGGAAAGTGCTCCGCTACCGCGCGCGCCTGCTCGGCGAAACGCTCGCTAGCCCCTTGCCGGAAAGCATGCAGCGCAAGCTGCGCCGCGCCGCGCCTGAAGCCGAGAATGACCTTGAACGGCAAGCCTTCCTGGTCTGGTCGACAGATCTGCGCCGGCGATCCGCTGACGATGAATCTCTCGCCGATCTGGTGTTGGAAGAGATATTCGTGGACGGCGATGTCGATGAAGTGGAAGCGCTCTTGTCTCCCACACTCACCCGTCAGATCGCCCGCCTTGCACTCGCACGTGATGTGCTGACAAGTCAGGGAATTCCAGCGCGGGTCGCTAATGGTGTTTACATGGACCAGGCACGCCGACGGGCCGAAATCCGTCACTGGCTTGAATACCATGCCGATGGAGCCGATCGACGCTACTTCCCCGGCCCGGACCCCGAAGAATTTTTCACGATCTGGCATGGCACGAATGATTTTATTCGCGCGGAAGGCATTTCGGACCTGGACCTGCAAGTCAGCCTGCAGCCGGTAAACGCAGACGTGGCGGATGTCATGCAGCGCGTCGCCAAAGCAGAAGGCTCGGCCATGCAATGGTTCTCCTTCAACCGACTGCCCATTACCACTCAGCTGGTCTATCAGGTGCTCGTCACCATCCCGGTTGGCATTCTGATGCTGGTCTTCCTGCGTCAGTTCATCGGGCTCCAGACACTCGGCACGTTCATGCCCGTCCTGATCGGAATTGCGTTCCGTGAAACCGCTCTTGTGAATGGCGTGATCCTGTTCACCGCACTGATCGCGCTGGGCCTCGCTGTGCGCTTCTATCTAGAGAAATTGAAGCTGTTGCTGGTGCCGCGATTGGCGACGGTGGTTGTGTTCATTGTTATCTGTATGGCTGTGATCGCCCAGATCATGGCGAATAACGGTCAGCGCATCGGTCTATCGATCTCGCTGTTCCCCATGGTCATTCTGACGATGACGATCGAGCGTATGTCGATCGCATGGGAAGAATACTCGGCTACAGAGGCCATCAAGCAAGGTATTGGCAGTCTCATGGTGGCGGCAGCATCGTATCTGGTGATGACCAACACGCATGTCGAATATCTGATGTTCAATTTCCCTGAACTGCTCCTGGTGATCATGGCGATCTGCCTGCTGATGGGGAAATATACCGGCTTGCGCCTCAGCGAGTTGATCCGTTTCCGTGAACTGGATGACCGGAAATGATCGGACGCTACCGGGCATTGCGACGTGCCGGACTGCTCGGAATCAACGAGCGGAATGTCCGGCTCGTCAATGAGCTCAATCCGAGGCGACTGATCCGGCTGGTTGATGACAAGCGCGAGACGAAGCGACTTGCGAACGCAGCCAATATTCCCACACCGGAACTCTATGGTGTGATCGCCAACCCGTTCCACATGCGCCATCTGGAATCCTATCTCGACAAGCCGGATGGCGTGGTCATCAAGCCCGCCAATGGCTCTCAGGGAAATGGGATTCAAGTGCTGATGGAGCCAATGCGTGGCGGCTGGCGCCGTTCCAATGGGCAGCGCGCCCTGCTCGAAGACATCCGTTTCCACGTCAATAACATCCTGTCGGGCATGTACAGCCTAAGCGGCCAACCGGATGTGGCGATGTTTGAGTACCGGGTGAAGTTCGACGAAATCTTCAATCCGATCTCATTCGGCGGCGTACCGGATATCCGGATCATTGTCGTGCGGGGCATTCCTGCCGTGGCCATGGTGCGTCTGCCGACCGCAGAATCTGACGGTAAGGCAAACCTCCATAAAGGCGGCGTTGGTGTCGGATTGGATCTTGTGACCGGCAAGACACTCAGCGGCATGCAGAATGGCAAAACCACTGACATCCATCCTGACACGGCAAACCCGCTGCGGAATTTCTCGGTGCCACACTGGGACACAATGCTCGAAATGGCAGCAAAGGCCTATGATGTAACCGGGCTCGGCTATCTCGGCGCCGACATCGTACTGGACAAGACCAAGGGGCCGCTCCTGCTGGAGCTCAATGCCCGTCCCGGCCTGGCGATTCAGGTCGCCAACCGGATCGGCATTCGCCCCCTGTTGAACGCGACTCTGAAGGCAGACATTGAGGGCCTGGATGCACTGGCCCGTGTCGAGCTCGCCAAGAGGCTCTACCGCAACCATGTCCCGGAACCGACCTTTTAGGCCAAGTCAGAATTCATAGTCGGGCAGCGAGTTGAAAGCCAGTTTCAGCGCGTCTCCCCAACGCGAAGAGATCGCCGTGAAATAGGGGTCATTCTCTTCGACGCGTCGCTTCTCAGTGACTTTGTAAATGTCTTTTTCAATCGTCTGCAGATCAAGCGGCATCCCCACCGAGAGGTTTGCCTTGAGTGTTGAGTCAAATGAGACGTAGAGCAGTTTTACCGCTTCTTCGAACGTCATGTCCGGGCTGAAGGCTCTCAGCAGGATCGGTCTGCCATATTTGGTCTCGCCAATCTGGAAGAAAGGCGTTTCGTCGCTGGCCTCAATGAAGTTGCCTTCAGGGTAGACCAGGAACAGACGCGGCTCCATCCCGGAGATCTGTCCCCCCACGATGAGCGTCGCGCCGAAAGCCGCCTCTGATTCCGGCCCTCCATCGCCCTGCGTGCGGATGACCTCCTTCACCGTATCTCCGACCAATCTGGCAACCTGAAACATTGTATCAGCTGCCATGATACTGGGGTTTCGTTCTTCCGGTGCCTTCAGGCGCTCATCCAACAGGCTGATCACGGCCTGCGTGGTGGCGAGATTTCCCGCAGTCAAAATGGTGATGACCCGCTCGCCGGGCACCTCCCATGTGAACATCTTCTGGAACTTCGAAATGTTGTCGATGCCCGCATTGGTGCGAGTGTCCGACATAAAGATGAGCCCCCGGTCAAGCCGAAGCGCAACGCAATACGTCACTTGATGATTCTCCGATCAATATCTCGACTAACTTTACTGCTGGACTTGAATGGAAACCACGAGATTTTCCGCACCCGCACCATAGACCAAACCTCTGATGGGGGCCGCGTCGCTGTAATCCAAGCCAGTCGCTACCTGTATGTAGCGCGCATCCGGGCTAATACCATTGGAAACATCAAACCCCGTCCATCCAAGGCCATCGACCCAAGCCTCCGCCCAGGCATGGCCGGCGTCCTGGTCCACCCTGTCCGTCATCATCAGGTATCCGCTGACATAACGCGCAGGATAGCCAAGCAGGCGCGCGACCGTGATGAATATGTGCGCATGATCCTGACAGACCCCCTGCCCCTGCTGCAGCGCATCTTCTGCCGTGGTGCGCGAGTCTGTCTCATTGGTCCGGTAGGCAACCTTGTCCGCGATTTCCACCATCAACTCATGCAGAACGCCAATATCTTGTGACGGGCTTCGACTGAACTTACCCGCCAACGCCCGCAATCCTTTCGCCGGCATGGTGAGTTCGGTCGGTCGTTGGTAAAGCCAGAGCGGCACAAGCTGACTGTGCCCCCCCATGACACCGGACGTGTCATGCGTCTCGACCTCACCTTTTACACTGACCGACACGCTCATGACGTCCGGCTCCAACTGGATCAGATCCACCAGATTTCCATGATGGTCGGTATAGCTTGTTTCCCAGTGCGCCCCTTCAATCGACACGTCCCAAGACAGGATTGATTGCGACGGAAGGCTGATCGGCCGTTTGCGAACCTGCTGGAGCGCATAGGACACGCCATGTTCGTATGTGTAGGTCGATGAATGATCTACGGTCAGTCGCATGTCATCACTCCGCGAACCTGAAATCTGTTTCGATCTGCGCCGAGAGGGATGCATTCCGCCTCAGGAAGTCCGACAGGAATTCGTGCAATCCGTTTTCAAACACGCTCTCAATCGTCGTGGCCGTCAAGCTCGCCTCAAGAGACTCGGCAAGATCATGGGTCCCCAGCCGTTGGCCATATTGCCGGAACAGACAATCCAGTTGGTGGGTGATCGTGTCGTAACAATAGGCCAGCGAGCGCGGCATACGTGTGTCGAAGATCAGGAAATCGGCTATCGCTCGCGGCGTGATATTGCCGCCATTGAGCCAGTGGAAAGACCGCTCTGCCGAAGCCGACCTCAGGATCATCTCCCACTGCACATTGTCGAGCGACGAGCCGACCGAGGCGCTGGACGGTAGCAGGACGTAGTATTTTGTATCGAGAATGCGCGCCGTATTATCAGCGCGCTCAAACATGATGCCCAACAGGATAAAATTATAGATGTCATTGCGGAGCATAGTGCCTGTGGTCGCGCCTCTTACCTGCGCGCCCTGCTGGCGGATCATGGTCAAGATTTCTGGCAGGTCCGTCTCGGATGGCGCACGCTTCAACGCATCGCGCACGGCCATCCAGAAGTCATTGATCGCTTCCCACATTTCCCGCGTCAGCGCGGTGCGGGTCATGCGGGCATTTTCTCGCGCCGCATGCAGCGTTGACATCACGCTGGACGGATTGCTGCGATCTCGCAGAGCGAAATCGGCAACCTTGTCGCCCGTGATTGTGTCATGACGCGCCAGATAGGCATCACAACAGCCAGCAGTGACGAGCACAGATCGCCACTCCTCCTCGCCCGGTTGGGTCCGGGTGAGCGCCATGCGGAAGCCCGCCTCGACAAGGCGGCTGGTATTTTCGGCTCTTTCCAGAAGCCGGGCCATCCAGAACAGACCCGATGCAGTCCTGCCCAGCATGACTTAGCCCTCCTTCAGGACCCAAGTATCCTTGGTGCCCCCGCCCTGGCTGGAGTTCACAACGAGCGATCCCTTTTTCATGGCAACGCGGGTCAATCCGCCGGGCGTCACCTCAACACCATCAGATGAAACAAGTACGAATGGGCGCAAGTCGACATGGCGAGGTGACAGGCCAGCTTTCGTCAGCACAGGCACCGTCGAAAGGGCCAATGTGGGCTGGGCTATATAATTGGATGGCTTGGCTTGAAGCTTCTTTCGGAAGGCAGCGATTTCCTTCTTGCTCGCTGCGGGCCCGACCAGCATGCCATAGCCTCCGGAGCCGTGAACTTCCTTGACGACGAGTTCTTCCAAATTCTCCAGCACATAGGACAAGGAGTCTTTCTCCGCACAGCGCCAAGTCGGCACATTCTTCAGCAGCGGCGCTTGCCCCGTATAGAATTCGACGATGTCAGGCATGTATGAGTAGATCGCCTTGTCGTCGGCAATGCCGGTGCCCGGAGCATTGGCAATCGTAATGCCCCCAGCCCGGTAAACATCAAAGATGCCCGCCACGCCCAGCATGGATTCCGAGCGGAAATTCAGTGGATCGAGATAGTCATCATCAACTCGTCGATACAGCACATCAATGGTTTCGTAGCCTTGCGTGGTTCGCATGGCGACCCGTCCATCAACGACGCGCAAGTCATGACCTTCGACAAGCTCAACGCCCATCTGGTCCGCCAGGAAGGCATGCTCGAAATAGGCTGAATTATGGATACCAGGTGTAAGGATCGCCACCGTGGGTCGGCCTGAGGCCTGTGCCGGTGCAGACCGTTCGAGCGAACGCCGCAGCGCCATCGGATACCCCGAAACACGCTGCACCGACATCTGCGCAAACAGTTCCGGGAACATTTTCAACATGGTCTCCCGGTTTTCCAGCATATAGGACACGCCAGAGGGCGTGCGGGCATTGTCCTCCAGCACAAAGAATTCGTTGGGGCCGGTGCGCACCAGATCAATCCCGACAATATGCGTGTAAATCCCTCCCGGTGGATCGAAGCCGATCATTTTCGGAAGAAAGGCGTCATTCTCGCGGATAAGGTGTTCCGGCAGGCGACCGGCGCGGACGATCTCCTGTCGGTGATAGATATCGTACAGGAAAGCGTTGATTGCCTTGACCCGTTGCTCGATGCCGCGAACCAGCAAGGCCCACTCGCTGGCGCCGATAATGCGCGGCACCAGATCGAACGGGATCAGCCGCTCGTCAGCTTCAGATTTTCCATAAACGTTGAAGGTGATACCGGTTCGCCGAAAGAAGGTTTGCGCATCCCGTGATTTCTTCAGCAGAGCCGAAGGGGTCGTGTTGTCAAACCAGCCATTGTATCCGGCATAAGGCGCTCGCACGCCTTCGCCAAATCCATGCATCTCGTCGAATACGTCCTCACCATCAGCCATGGACCCAGCAACACACAAACGCTGGATAGTTTCAACAAACTCAGTCAGCGATCATGATGATCAATAGCCTGCGTTCGTACAAACTGCGCAATATCAGGTAACCGCTGCCCAAGGCTTGCTCAGCAGGGCCGCAGAATTGATTATCCCGACCATGCAGTAGGTTTGAGGAAAGTTCCCCCAAAGCTCGCCGGTCTCCGGATCAACATCCTCCGACAGCAATCCAACATGATTGCGGCTGGCAAGCACGCTTTCAAAGATTTCGCGCGCCTCCTCGACGCGCCCCACCCGGTAGAGCGCATCAATGAACCAGAAAGTACACGCCGTGAAGGCAGTCTTCGGTTTTCCGAAATCATCCTCGACCTTGTAGCGATAAACATGGTTTCCCATTCGAAGGTCGCGGTCGACAGCCTCAACGGTTGCGACATAACGCGGATCGCCTGCCGGGAGAAAGCCGATCTCGGCCATCAGCAGGACAGAGGCATCAAGGTCGGTGCCACCAAAGGCCGCTGTAAACGCGCCGACGTCTGCACTCCAGGCCTTCTCCAGAATGGTGGCGTGAATGATGTCCGCCCGCTCACGCCAATAGGCCGCGCGATTGTCGAGTTCGAGCCGCACGGCAATACGCGACAGGCGATCGCATGCTGCCCAGCACATGATCGCCGACGATGTGTGGACATGCGCAATGGTCCGGAACTCCCAGATGCCTGCATCCGGTGTGTCATAGACCGCGAATGCGCGCTCGCCCACGGGCTCAAGTTGTTCAAACTCGGCGATGCCGGGCTGCGCAAGCAGCCGGTGATCGAAAAAGGATTGCGCGACGCCGAGTACGACCTGGCCGTAAACATCGTGCTGTACATGTTCGGCGGCCTGATTACCCCGACGCACCGGTCCTGAATCGCGGAAGCCCGGTAAGTTCGGTGCGAGGTCTTCGGTCAAGTCTGCCTCGAGCCCGATCCCGTACACAGGCTGGATGTGGCCGCCTTTGGAATGCGCCACAATATTCCGCACCCACCTCATATAGTGCTCCAGCGTCCCCATGCCTGAGAGCCGGTTCAGCGCTGTCACAGTGAAATAGGCATCCCGGATCCAGCAAAAGCGATAATCCCAGTTGCGTGAAGAACCTTCATGTTCCGGAATGGACGTGGTCAGCGCCGCCACAATGCCGCCAGTCTCTTCGAACACGCACAGTTTAAGTGTTATGGCCGCGCGGATAACCTCATCCTGCCACTCGAACGGAACGGCAAGGCTCCGCGCCCATTTCGCCCAATACTGACGCGTGCGCTCCTCCCAGTCGCGTGCGATGACACTCGGGGAATCTGTCAGCGATTCGTCCGCCCCAAGAATAAACGTCACATCCTTGTCCAGAACGAAGCTTGTTTCGGTGAGAATATAGGAAACCGGCGCGTCAGTCGTGACTCGGAATGAAAACTCTTCGTCGACGAACCGCACATGATTGACACCGCGTATGGGCTTGAGCCGACGCCCTCCCCAGTCAGTTTCCGGCGTCAGGGAGATTTTCAGCTGTGGCGTGCCCGCGATAACTTCAAACCGTCGCACCAGACTGACGGGCCGGAACGTGCGACCCTTGCGTTCAAACCTCGGAGCAAAGTCGACGATCTCCAGGATGGCGCCATCTTCAGACTCCATACGCGTGCGCAGGATAGCGGTGTTCCGGTCATAGGACTGCGTACGCTTGGACAGGCCCTCCATCCACACACTGAATGAACCGCCACCGCCCAAAAGCTTGTTGAAGACGGGCTCCCCGTCAAAGCGTGGCAGGCAGAACCACTCATAGTCACCGCGCGCATTGATCAGGCCCGCAATGGTTCCGTTGCCAACAATTCCCAGATCGAGACTCATACTTCTCCCAACACTTGTTCCAGATAGGTAGCGACGTCGCGATGAGACGCCAGCCGATAGTTTGCCGCGCTCTCGCCTTCCCCGACCTTGATTGACCAGCCACCGAGCTTATTGGCCACGAGGAAGGCGTCTTCATCTGTCTTGTCGTCGCCAATCATCACCGGCAGGCGCCCAGCGAACGGCGCAGTCTCCATGGCAGCTTGCAGGCAAACGCCCTTATTGGCCCCACTCGGCTTTGCCTCAAGCACCATCTTTCCCGATTGCAACGAGTAATCTTTGTGCTGAGAAATTACGCTACTGATTTCGTGAGTGAGTTGCTCACTCTTTTCAGGTGCCGCACGATAGTGGATTGCGAGAACCGGCCCTTTCTCTTCCAAGCGTACACCATCATGCACGTCCACGACGGATGAGATACCGGAGAGCAGAGACTTGGGCGCGGACGGCACACCTTCGGTCATTGCCGCGCCGGGCGCGGCTGATCTCAGGCCATGATTGCCGAACCTCCAAAGCGTATCAGGCACACGTTTCGACAAATCTGTCAGGTCACGGCCAGAGAGAATTGCCAATGCACCATCGAGCTTTTGAGAGACACGCATGAGAACCGAATCCAGACCTGACGCCAGAAACACGGCATCTGGATCATCCTGAAGCGGAGACAGCGTTCCATCAAAATCCAGGAACAAGGCGACACCTTGGTCAAGCGCCGGCGGCACGACAGAGGAATTACTCATGCAGGAACGCCCTCAAACGCCGTCATGAAGCGGTGGCGCCACCAGTTGATGTCCTGCTGGGCAATATTGTCGAAGAGCGTCTGCCAACGGTCCTGCCGCTCGTCGAGCGGCATCTCTATGGCCTGCTTAACGGCTTCCGCGATGGCCGAGCTGTCATATGGATTGATGATGATCGCCTCCTTCATCTGCTCTGCCGCACCGGCAAATTGCGACAGGATCAGAACACCCGGGTCCTGAGGGTCTTGCGCGGCGACAAACTCCTTCGCAACAAGATTCATGCCGTCCTGCAAGGGGGTCACCAAGCAGGCCTTTGCGAGACGGTAGAGCCCGGCGATTTCTTCGCGGTCGTACCCGCGCGCCAGATATCTGATCGGCATCCAGTCGAGGTCGCCATAGTCGCCATTGATCCGTCCGGACAGCGCATCAAGCTGTTCACGGAGCTGGGCGTATTCCTCGACGACAGACCGTGAGGGCGGTGCGATCTGAGTGAACGAAATCTTGCCGTGTAATTCCGGATACCGGTCGAACAAGTCGGCCATACCTTCAAACCGCTGCGGCAGACCCTTTGAATAGTCCATCCGGTCAACCCCGATGACGAGGTCGCGTTCACCTAGAAAACGTGACAGGCGGGTCGCCGCCCGGTCTGCTGGCTCCTTGGTTGCCGCCGCAGCAAAGCCCTCACTATCAATGCCAATAGGACAGTGCAGCAGGTGGACAATGCGGCCCTCTACTTTGAACTTCCCATCCGGCTGTTCCTCGGCCCCGAATTCTTCTTCGAGGTATTGCGCGAGATTGGCGAGGTCCTTGCGGCACTGAAGGCCGACCACGTCATAGGCGCAAAGTCCCTTTGCCAACTTGCGGTGTTCCGGAATGGCACGGAACACTTCTGGTGCGGGAAAGGGAATATGCAGGAAGAAACCACATTTTCCCTGCCACCCGTCTTCCCGCAAGATGTCGCCTAGCAGCAGGAAGTGGTAATCATGGACCCAGACAATGTCGGCTTCGTCTGCTTGGTGCCGTACGATTTCCGCAAACTTCTCATTGATCTCGACATAGAACCGATAATACGCGGAATCGAACACGGCCAGATCAATCCGGTTGTGCATGACCGGCCAGAGCACACTGTTTGAATATCCGAGATAGAAACCGTCAAACTGGTCGCGGGAATAGTCAGTCAAGGCGAACTCAACGCCGTCCTCTGCAGACCGTTTCGCGCGGTTGCTGGGAAAGTCGAGAATACGGCCGCTCCAGCCAATCCAGAGGCCCTGTGTGTCGGCGAGCGTATCCCAAAGCGCAACTGCGAGCCCTCCGGCTCGGCTTTCCTGTCCCGCCGCGGTACGGTTTGAGACTGCGATCAGTCGTGAGCCTTTTGAAACTTTATGTTCTGTCATTGCCCATCCTGTCTCACCCCGTCTAACGCGTGACGCATCACTGCCAAAGACATAGCGCTGTACCTGAGTGCAGAAACCCCCACCCTGCTCGCTTTGTGAGCACTACCATAAATCTGAGTAGCGCGGAGATGGTTCCCGCCAAATCACAGAACTAGCTTGCTGGCAGGAAACTGTTGGCTTGTGCCATGCGCCATTCTTGCGCAAGTTGGGTTTCATCCGGGGCATTCAACAATTGTCCGGCCCGCACAAGCTGGTAGGCGCGTTCCGCGGTGTAGGCGATGTCCTCGGTCACGCGATGCATCACGTGGCGCGGGGTCAGCTCGCACGGATGTTCACATCCTGCGGCACCAACAACCTCCATCAATGCCTTGACCGTATTTCGTTGGTAGTTCCTGACGCGGATCGCCTTGTCGGCCACGACCAATCCGCGCTGGCGCGCTTTGTCGGATGTCGCAATGCCGGTCGGGCATGTATTGTTGTGGCAGTTCAGCGACTGAATGCAGCCGAGCGAGAACATGAAGCCACGCGCCGTATTCACCCAGTCAGCTCCCAGCGCCATGGAAGATGCAAGGGAGAAAGCGCTGATCTGTTTACCGGAACAGGCAAGCCGCACATCACCCTTCAAACCCGTCCCCACAAGTGCGTTGCGAGCCAGCACCAGGGCCTGTCTCAAGGGTGCACCGACATGGTCAAGAAACTCAGCAGGCGCTGCGCCAGTGCCCCCTTCCCCACCATCGACCACCATGAAGTCAACCCGCAACCCAGTTTCCAACATGGCTTTGCAGATGGCCAATGTTTCCCAACGATTGCCGACAGCAAACTTGATCCCGACCGGTTTGCCACCTGACAGCTCGCGCAGGCGCGCAACAAATTCCAGCATCTCGATTGGCGTCGAGAAGGAGGAATGCGCGGGCGGCGAAACGCATGTTTGTCCAACTGCGATCCCGCGCGCCTCGGCGATCTCATGTGTTACCTTTTCTCCCGGCAACACGCCGCCATGCCCCGGCTTTGCGCCTTGGCTCAGCTTTACTTCAATCATCTTGATCTGTGGGTCAGAGGCCGTGTCCGCGAACTTGGCCGCATCAAAAGATCCGTCAGCTGCGCGGCACCCGAAATATCCAGAGCCCAGTTCCCAGACAAGATCGCCGCCGCCCTGACGGTGGTAACGTGACACGCCACCCTCTCCTGTGTCGTGATAGAAGCCACCCAGGGATGCGCCTTGTGACAAGGCTTCAATTGCGTGCGCGCCGAGTGAGCCAAAACTCATTGCAGAGATATTGAAAACGCTTGCCGAGTAAGGCTGCGATGTTTCCGGCGCGCCAACCAGCACACGCGGGTTTGCCTCTTCCGGATGTTTCGCCGCTATGGAATGCGCCAGCCATTCATAAGGCGGTTTGTCGATATCAAGATGGCTGCCGAACGGCTCAACGGACGAAACATCCTTTGCACGCCGATACACCAATGTGCGCTCTTCATGATTGAAGGGACGCCCCTCCGTTTCACTTTCGACAATGTAGGCACGCAGGAAAGGTCGCAACTCCTCCGCGACCCATCGAATGCGCGCGAAAAGCGGAAAGTTTCGCCAAAGACTGTGTCGACGCTGAAGCACATCATACAGACCTGTCAGGGCCAAAGGGATCAAGGCGACAGCGAGGTAGATCAACCAGCTGTGCTGTCGCCAAAACACAAGGCATAGCGCCAACAGCAGAACAGTTGCGAGCCAAGGCAGGTAACGAAACATTTTATCCTCACTTCACGGCCAGTATCGCCATTGGGTGTGAACTCCTCGCATAGAGAGGTCAATCAATCGTATCCATACGCTTCCAGCGAACCGCCCAAGACGGCATATTGGTCATTCAATCCGTACTCGCACTACTTCGGGATATTGTTGCACTACCGAAAAGGGGTTGGCAGGCTGTGGAAAAACGGGTCAGTGTTCAAACAGCGTTTCAAACTGATTCGTGTTGTGAGCTGCGTAAATTTAAACACGCCCGTCCGTCGGGCCCATTGAGGAGACACTCCCATGGCAAAAGCAACCAAAGCCAAGAAAGCTGCGGCGCCAAAAAAAGCTGCTGCACCCAAGACAACGAAACCAGCCAAGGCACCTTCACCGAAGGAAGTCCTGATGGAGAAGTACATCACTGACCTGAAAGACAAGGTTGGTGAGACACGCTCTGACATGGCGCTTCTGGATGCAGCCGTCAAAGCCTGTGGGCCGACGATCTACAAGGCCGATTCCGCAACCGTTGCTGCTTCCGACAAGGAAGAGCTGGGTCGCATCAAGAAGGGCTTTATCGCAAAGAAGCTTGGCGTTACTGACGACGCAAAAGCAGATGCCGCGATTGCGGATGCTGTTGCAAAGTACGGAAAGTCCGTTCGCGCAAAGCATCGTCCGGTAATGTATTACCTGATCGCGAAGGCGCTCAAGAAGGGCTCGGTCCTCAAGGGCTAAGCACTGCTTCCCTCACGGGAGAAAAAGAAAGCCGGGAAGGTTGTAACCTTCCCGGCTTTTTTTGCGTTGAATGCTGGATCAGTATCCAGCAAGGCGCGCGTAGCGATCCCTGTGCCAGCTGGCAGAACCATAGAGCGCTTCCTGTACGCGAGCCCGTTTCATGTAGAGGCCAGGGTCTGCATCATCCGTCATGCCAATACCCCCATGCATCTGCACGCACTCGTTTGATACGAGATGAATCAATTCGCCAGCGCGCGCCTTGGCCAGACTTGCCAGTTCCGCAATATTTGGCTTGCCGTCATCAACGGCCGCCAGCGCAGCCGCAATGCAGGAACGCGTCAGCTCCAGCTCAGTAAACATCTTTGCGGCACGATGCTGCAATGATTGGAACGATCCAATCAGTTGGCCGAACTGTTTCCGGTTGTTGAGGTACTCCAATGTCATCTCAAACGCCGCATCTGCACTTCCCAGCATTTCCGCCGCCTGGCCGATCGCCGCCCGGTCCAGAACCGGCTCCAATACGTCTGCGCCTTTGTCCACTGCGCCGATGACAGCTGTTGCCGGAACCATCACATCTTCCAGCACGACATGAGCCGCGCCGTGAGAGTCGACGGAGTTCAGCGCTTGGATAGACACGCCCTTTGCATCCGCCGGAACCATGAACAGCGTAAGGCCGTGACGGTCACCTGCTTCGCCAAAGGTACGCGCCACAACAATCAGCATCTCGGCATGATGAGCGTCCGGCACAAACCGCTTCATGCCGTTCAACGTGTAGCCTTGCCCATTGCTCTCCGCCTCGGTGGCGACGCCCAACGGATTGAAATGCGCAGTTTCGTCGAGCGCCAAGGCAAAACTGGTTGCGCCCCCGGCAATCTTGGGCAACCATTCCGCCTGCTGTTCTGCGCTGCCGCCCAGCTGCAAGGCGCTGGCCGCGATCAGGGCGGTCTGGAGAACCGGTGTTGGCGCCAGTGTACGGCCTTGCGCTTCCAGAACCTGGCCAAGTCCGACCAGGCCGAAGTGTTCACCACCTGGCTCATCCGGAATGATCACACCAAAGAAGCCGAGTTCGGCGAGTTTCTGTCGTGTCTCTGCGTCTACGCCATTTGCTCCACTGTCGCGCAGTTGGCGCAGGCGAGTCACTGGCATTTCGTCACGCGCGAACGCCATAGCGGTGTCGCGCAGCATTTCCTGGTCTTCCGTCAAAAGGAACGTCATCTGAATATCTCCGAAGCCTTGCGTTTTTCCCTGGTGTTTATTGCATCACGGCGGACATTTTCCGCTTCGCGCCCCACGAGCAGACCGGCCAAACCGGCCGTACTCCAAAGGGCGCTGGCAGCGAGAACCAGCCGGATGTTTGTCAATTCGAGGCGCGCTGCCTCCATGCCTGCCCATACGTAGACAACGACAAGGGTCGACAACAGCGCAAGTGTCCACACAGCCACCTGCGTAAGCCAGCGCCCACGGAAAAACGGAGCCAGGACTCCGGCCATGAACGGTGTGCCAAGAAACAGAATGATGATCTGCGTGGACGACATGCTTATTTGTGGTCCCTGAGACCCAGTACGCGTTTCGAGATCACGTTGAGATTGATCTCGCTCGTGCCGCCCTCGATTGAGTTGCCTTTCGAGCGAAGCCATTGGCGCGTAACCTTTTTGGCAGACGGGTCAAAGCCCTCCCCTTCCCAGCCAAGACCCTCAGTTCCAAGCGCCTCGACGAGTAGTTCGTGACGATCCTGATTCATCGTTGCAGCACCATATTTCAGGATGGAAGCTGTGTGGCCCACCTGCTGGCCAGCCTTGGCTTGTTCGGCCTGGCGCTGGACGGTTAGATTGAACGCCTTCGCATACATCTTGTGGTCCGTGATCCGTCCGCGTAGATCGCCATCGATGAGACGTCCCTCATTGTCGGTACCGATATGCATCTTCGCATATTCTTCAGGCCCAAGAATGCCGGAGCCTCCCGTGCCGCCAAATCCGCCAGCAGAGATTGAAGAGCGCTCGAACTGAAGCAGCCGCTTGGCGATCTGCCAGCCCCCATTCACGTCGCCGACCAACTGATCCTTCGGCACCTTGACGTCGGAAAAGAAGGTTTCGCAGAATGGGCTTTCACCCGAAATCAACTGGATCGGACGCGCCTCAACGCCCGGGCTCTCCATGTCGAACAGAATGAAGCTGATGCCTTCATGCTTCACGCTCGTGTCAGTGCGAACGAGACAGAAGATCCAATCGGCCTTGTCGGCGTAAGATGTCCATACCTTCTGTCCGTTGATCAGGTAGTGATCGCCCTTGTCTTCGCAACGCGTCTGAAGGTCGGCAAGGTCAGACCCCGCGCCGGGCTCTGAATATCCCTGACACCAGCGCGTCTTGCCTTTCACGATGTCCGGGATGAAACGAAGTTTCTGCTCCTCGTTGCCAAACTCAAGTAAGGCCGGGCCAAACATCCAAAGGCCAAAGGAGAACAGCGCCGGGCGCGCCTTGATGCGGCGTAGCTCTTCTTGAAGCACACGATTCTGCGCGCGGCTAAGTCCGCCACCCCCATATTTCGCTGGCCATTCAGGAGAGGTCCACCCCTTCTCGCCCATACGCTCCAACCAGAGCTTTGCTTCGGGATTCTTGAACTTTTCGCGCTTACCGCCCCAGACGATCTCGTCATCCTTCATTGGCGTGCGCATAGACGGCGGACAATTCTCCTCAAGCCATTCCCGCGTTTCTGCACGGAATTGCTCTAAATCGACAGATTCATCATACGCCATATCGGACTCCTGAAGGGGCAACAGAACTTTGCCCAACCATATGCCCATCAGATAGCACCGCCAAGCACTGACCTAGCGTTAGAATTGGTGCGCGCCTCCCGCGCCAGGCACGCCCTCTCGAGGCGTTTTGACCCAATAATGTGGTCTGCGCGCCAAGCCGTAGAGGGCTCTCGCCATCGCGAAGAACTGCAGCGGCCAATAAAATGGCAATGTGATAAGGTCTCGCATGCGTATCGCGAAAGAAGCCGACGGCACTGTGAGGGCGGTCACAGCACCAACCGCATAAGAAACGGTGAGCATCGCCCAGCTGATGCGGCTTAAGTTGGCATCCGGAGACACGATACAGACCACGCACCAGACCAGCCAAGGAAGGTGAAAGAGCGCAGACAGAATGGAGGCGCCAAGCGTCAGCTGCATTGAGACAAAGCGCAGCGCCCCCATTTCACGTGCTGCAGTGACGGGTTCGCGCATCAGCACCAACCAAGTCTGCACGAAGCCCTTCAACCATCGCGACCGCTGACCAAGCCAGACATTCAGATGCTGTGGCGGTAGCTCAACAGTTGATGGGGCGATGACATCAATCTTCTTGCCAAGGCGTGCGAACCGCAGACCCAGGTCCGCATCTTCAGTCACATTCCAAGCGTCCCACCCGCCCGACGCAAGTAGCGCCCTGCGGCGGAAATGCGGACTTATGTAGCAAGCGCACCAACTTCGCGCCTTCCCAGAATTTGCCTGATTTGGGACTCTGTGTCCATGACACATCCAACCCCTTTGACGAAGTGGGGCACCTTAAAGCCCTCCAAGACTGAAGCCTTCGAGCACACCATCAACGGCCTGCTGACCAAGCGAGCAGAGTTGTTCAACGAAGCCGAGAGACTGAGAGACCGCACAGCCGAGATAAAGAACGACGTGGCCGCACTGGACCGCGTTCTCGGCACGCTGGGCTATACCGGGGATCTGGATAGCATCATGCCGCGTCAGAAGGTTGTCAGGCTCTTTGGGCAGGGTGAGCTTCTCCACGCCTGCCTGCATGAGCTGAGGCAGGCTGACGGGCCGCTCACGAGCCGGGAGATAGCGCGGAACATCGTGGAGCTACGCGGCGATGATCCGAACGACAGGAAGTACCTGTCGGATATGACGCGGCGGATTAGCAAGTGCCTCAGAAAAGAAAGAGCTGCCGGGCGGGTTGTCGCCCGGCAGCACTCAGGGAAGGCCTTGGTATGGAGCCTTAGCCAAGAAGAGTCCGCGTCCGTTTGGGAGGAGGACTGAACGCATTGGTTGCTCCCAAGATAGTCGGCGCTTGTGACTTCCGAGAGCTTGCAAGAATCGCCCGCGCAAGCGGGCTTAACGCGGGCGGAGGGAGAGCGCTGAGGTTGTTTGCAACGCTACTATCGGAAACGGTCCGAAAGTAAGGTCGCCCAGTTATGGACTTCTCAAGCGTTACGTCAGCCCGTTTACCGCCTTCATAGGCGTGGAACTTCTGACCGCTCCGGTAGTGCCGGAAAGCTAACTCAGCTTCCATTGCCCACCCGGGACCGCAATAGAAATCCATGACGTGCCCCGGATCTGACCCATCGCGCTTTACGTGTGTGATATGTAGAGACAGCATGCCTTTTTCCTCCTTGGCATGGCCTTGGAGGGATTGACGGCGCGGGCTTTTCAGGGGATTCTGAACAGGCAACGCGCTGCACTCCTCATCCAAGAGGTTTCATTCAAAGTCGAGCCTGCAGCCGAAACCGATTCGGTTGTGGGCTCATTTGATATTAGGCCACAGTTTACGGTTAATTTGGAGTCTTATGTTCATGGGCCGTTCGCGGCTATTCACAGGCTCTCAGCGCTGCCAGTACCCCGCAAACTCCCGGCTGACAGGCGCGGCCATCGCGTTCCCCAGAACTCGCATAGTCAGATCGCCATTGCTCTCGCGGCGGTGATCTTCCAGCCATGCGGCATGGGTGGCGTACTGGTGAAGGTACTTCGGAGATACGAAGTGATGCTGGCCGCGCACCATGCGGCGCAGGCGGGAAAAGAAGCTCTCAGCATTATTCGTATGGGTGCCGCAAAGGTCGCTATAGGCTTCCTCGTGGTTGATCCGGCCCATCGCGTAACCGCGTGACAGGTGGTCCCAATGGTTCGCCTCATCTGCATAGATGATCGATCCTGGCTTTACCGTACGAGCAACCAGATCAACGCCATCGGCTTCGGTGCGGGTCACGAAGGTCAGGGTGCGACCCTTACGAGCGCGGGCGACAACAACAACGCGGCGGGTGCCAGTCTGGTAGCGCTTGCGGCGACGGTCAACGCGATCCTTGCGCAGGTTCTTCGGGCGGATACGGCCACCAAAGTAAGCGCCATCAATCTCGACTTCACCCTGAACCGTAGCGCCCTCAACTTCGTCCTGCATGGACTCGCGCAGCTTGTGCGCCATGACCCATGCGGTCTTGTACTGGACGCCAAGCTCGCGGCTCAGCTGGACGGCTGAGCGGCCTTTGGAGCCGTTCACGAACAGGCAGATAGCAGCGAGAATGTCAGAGAAGGAAAGCTTGCGGCTGGCGAAGATCGTGCCGGACGTAACCGAATACTGGCGATAGCAAGCCTTGCACTTGTACTTGCGGCGCGTGGTGATCTTGTAGGACTCGTAGCATCCACAATCAGGACACACAGCTACGCCATCCGTCTCCGGCCAGCGGAGAGCGCAGAACGTCTCATACGCTGCATCTTCGCCCGCCTTGTAGATTTGGCGAAGCGACAGGGTGCGCGCTGCTGCTGAGAGGAGGAAGTGTTGTGCCATTTGTCTCGTTTTCGATACCTATGCATCGTATATAGTGCATATTGGTATCGTAGACAAGGGCAAAAGTATCGCTTATAGTGCGTTTCATATCAGGAGCGATACATGGCAGACAAAAACGAATGGGAAGAGAAGGCGGCAAACCTTCTAAAAGCCCAACTTAAACTCAAGGGAATCACGTATAGTCAGCTAGTTGAAAAGCTGGAGGCTATCGGAGTCGATGAGAAAGAAGCCAACATCAGGAATAAGCTGGCGCGGGGGAAATTCAGCGCTGCTTTCTTACTCCAATGTCTGACGGCAATTGGCGCTACGTCCTTGCAGGTGTCTGCTTAGGTCTGGTTGCCCTATCAGGGCAGGCTCAGGAATCCCAAGATCAATCCGAGACCGCCCCCACCGAACAAGAGGGCGCGCCCCAACAGCTTCCTGTGCCGCTTCCCGTGGTGGTCATCGAAGCCGAGGAAGCCGCCATATCCCGCCAGCGCGCAGAGCAAGAAACCGCCGAGCGCGAGCAAATGGACCTTGTCGCCCAACAAGGTATGAACTCTGCAACGCAGTGGATGGCAAAGTACGCACTTTTTCAAACACTCCTGATCCTTGTTGGCACCGCTGCGCTGATCTGGACGCTTTGCTTGACAAGACAGGCCAATCGCGCCGCGCAAGCTGCTGTTGATGTCACCCGTGAAACGGGGGAGGCGCAGGTTAGAGCATACCTCACTTGCATCGGAGGTGATTTTTCCGTAGCGGGAGACACGCTGACCGTAAGACCCATTTTCAAGAATCTTGGACAGTCTCCCGCTCGCGATGTGATTGTTCATTTGGAACTGGAATCGGTTATCCCGGAAGGGATGGATGGTATTGATGAGAACATGCACAGAATATGGTTCCGGGAGACCAAGAAAAGGCCCGGGCAAATAGACGACATTGCCCCAAGCGAAGCGGAGAATGGGCGCTTCAAATTTGAGCTGGCGTCGGAGAACTTGATTGATTTTGATATGGTCTGGGCACCGCTTAGAGGCGGGTTGGTGACCCTTATTGCTACTGGCAGAGTCACGTGGAAAGACGTATTCGACAAACCGAATAGCCAACCCTTTTGGCTGATTTTCGCCCCAAGTGACGAGACCTTCAATCCCTTTGAGGGCGTGCTGTCCAGAAATCAATAGAACGAAAGCGGCCAGCGCCGTAGCGGCGCTCACTTGGTAGTTCCAGCGCTTGGTGCGCTTGCTACATAAGTCCGCGGAAATGATTGCTTGTTCCGCCGAGCGGTATGGGCATGCCGAGCCGAGCCAGCGCTGGCATGAGCCGATGAAACTGAATTGCATACTCCAGTGCCCAGTGTCGGGACAG
>Ga0208156_1000150_pt1 | contig 36049 bp, 32 predicted proteins | sample 1_EtaG_FD_184073 | JGI IMG/M metagenome (GOLD analysis project Ga0208156, IMG submission 184073) | Marine viral communities from the Subarctic Pacific Ocean - 1_ETSP_OMZ_AT15124 metaG (SPAdes) (version 2) | ecosystem: Environmental > Aquatic > Marine > Oceanic | place: Pacific Ocean | collected...
CTTGTGCGGGACCGGCTAAGGAACTTAACCCCAGCGCTCCTGCCAACGCTATGTCTTTCCAGCCCTCTTCTTGGACTTCCGATTCGTTCAGATACCTCTTCCAGTTTTCCATTATAAGTTTCATAGCGATGCTCCACCTATAAATAGTTCTATTCTTTATCTACGTCGTAGAAATCCTCAGCGCTTCCCTCGCGCGTGTCAAACTTACGAATGATCTGTTCATCCATGATCTCAAGCACTCGGGTTTTGAACTTCTTGTCTTTAAGCTTTTCAATCCAATGAGCGCTCTGGAACTTCTCTTCTTTACCGTCCTTATGGACCAGAGAGAACCAAGCGCCAGCTTGCTTGAGATTGTCGGAACCCTTGATTGCTTCCAACCAACTCTCGGCGTCTTGGATGCCAACCTCTTCGGTGCCCCATAGAATCTTGAACGCGCAATTGCGGCCCTGTGTACCGAAGCGTGACTTCTCAAGCTTGACCTTCACCTCGGAGCCGATGCGAAAGCCACTCTCATCCTCAATGAAAGCAGACTTCGCCTTGCGTCCTGTCAGCCAGATGCGAAGGGAATATACATAGTGCATAGCCTTTCCGCCTGGGGTAATAAAGGGTGTCGTCATTGCGACGATACGTGCGTTCGGTCCCTGTGGAATATTGGTCTTCAACTGGTTGAGAACCAGGAAGGCAGACTTGGTATTCGCAATCGGGATTGTTAGTTTAGACATTCCCTTTGAGAGAATGCGTGCCTTCATTGCCATTGTGGATTGAGGATTGAAATCCCCCTCCACATCAGATACGGTTGGAGTCAGAGCCAGCGAGTCCCAGATAAACAGAGTCCTCTCGGCTCCAGAGTTTAAAATACTCTCAACAGTCTCTAGAACGTGCTCAACAGATTGGGCTTGCACATAGATAAGCTCATCCAAGTTGCACCCCGTTCGTTCTAGGAATCCTGGGTCTATCGCTGACTCTGAGTCCATATATATTACCGTCATGCCCATCTTCTGGGCGTTTGCTGCTACCTGTGCAGCCATAAAAGATTTTCCGGTTGATTCCAAACCGGCAATCTCCGAAAACTTCCCGACAGGAATACCGCCGAGCTGGCCGCGGCACACAATAGAATCCAACCAGCGCGAACCGGTTGGAATCCATTCTTTCACTTCTGTTGGGTTAGCCTTCTTAAGGTTGTGTGCAACATCGAGACCAGACGTTTTGTTGATAAGCGTTCTCAGCCCATCAATTGAAATCTTGCCTGCTTTAGATTTGCTTTTAGCCATCTAATTCTTCTCTCATCACTTCGAAGCGAAGGTCATCAAGCTCCTGACATATTGCGCCCATACACCTGTCTAGTTCCTGCACTTTAGAGTGGATGCGCCACATTATCCACACTGTACTAAAGCCCATTATAAATACCAAAAAGCCAATCATAACAAGCCCCCTAAGGCAAATCTAAAGTTTTCATCTACTTAAGCGTCAGAGTTCCGGCGCTGGTTTCAACCGAGAGATCAAAGGCGCCCAGAGCCGCATCAACATAACGTGCCCCGCTCTTTTCTTCCCGTGCATATAAGTCGCCAACCCGGCAACGAACTGTCACAGAAATGTCACAACGACCGCGTTTATAATCATACTGCTCAGTGGAATATTCCAAATCATACTCGTTATCGTAAATGGTTTCCACAAGTACCTGCCGTATAAAATCCTCAAAAACCCCATCGCGGTCATAGTCATCGAGAGCACCATTGTCACGCATCTGATTCAGAATATCGGCTCCGTCATCAACAGACCCCCACTGAGAAAATACGGGAATGCCGGATGAAAGCAGAAATGCGAATACTTCCGCAGTGCTAGTTTCCCCCACAGTTTCCTCAACATGACTCTCATTAATGTGCCATACATCCGTTCCTTCGCCGTAGCTTATTGTCACCAGAGCGTCATCTTCAACCTTAAGTTCCTTTAGCTTCTTAACAATATTATTACTCATTTTAATTCCCTTTCTTTTATATATTAAAATGAGGCCCCTGTATCCCCGGGCCTCCCTGCGGCTGTCAGAGTTACTCTGCGTTTTTGGTGTCTTGGACCTCGACGCGGAGTGCCTGAGCTAGCGTCTTCACTTCCTGCATAGTTTTACGAAGACGCGTTCCTGCGGCGTTGTTGCCGCTAGTAAAGAACTTATCGTGATCGGCCCGAGTTTCCTCAAGGAGCGTAATCAGTTGTTCTAGACGATTGGTTTCAGTAGTCATAATTCTTCCTTTCTATATGAGACACCTGATAACCCTGTGCCTCCCTGTGGGGGGGACTTAAAGAGACCCTAACTCTGCGAAAGCTTGGTCGACAGCGTTGGTTTCGCTGTCCGTGGTCTTTCCATACTTCGTGGTCTCGCTGCTCACTGATTCCGGGTCTTCGACCTGGGAGTGAACAAAATTATCCAGTATATTCTGGACATCTGAAGTCGTCTTTCGCTCAAATAGGCCCCCAAAATCTGGGATGCTGTCTAGGAGTTCGACGCACTTCTCGGGCGTCAAGTCCTCGCATAGCGGGGAGGACCGGCGACGAGGCACAAGCTTCGTCTGAGGGAAGGACGCGCCTGGTGGCTTCCCGTAGGTCATTGTGAGATCCGTGCCTGCTTCGGTATCGGTGATATCACCATACTCCGGATTCAGTACGAGCGTCAAGAGGTTCTCATAGGCAGTCTTGCCGTAACCCCATACGCGTACGCCTCGCTCTTCCTCACCGCGAACCATCACGGGGCTGAAAAAGCGCTGTCGCACGAAAAGAGACTTTGCAGTCTTCTTGCTGTGATCATCGTTGTTATCGACTCCCTCGCGCCAAAGCTGCGAGGCGAATTCACAAACGGGACATGCGTCGCCGTAGTTGCGTTTGGGGCACAAAAAGCCCCCCTTTTCTACATTATAATGAAAATGCATCTCCTTGAAGGGGTCCCCATCGGCCGTCGGCACGATGCGAATAGTCTGTTCCCCGTCCTCGGGGCGCCAAAACACTGAATCTGAGTTTCCGTCTCCTCGAAGGTTAGCGAGCTTGTCTCGCATCTTGTCTAAATTAATACCCATTTTATTTTCCTTTCATAGTTGGGTTAGAGTACGATCAGCTAATATCCTGATCGTCTAAAAATGATTGTACCATAGATGTATACTTAATGCAATAACAATATTTCTGTTCGTAGGTGGTTTTGAACACTCCATACGAAACATTAACATTATCGTCTAACTGGGATTTGACATAGTCTGTGATTATGTTGAACAAAGTCCCATCTTCCTTAAGCTCAATCTCATTGATACCATAGTAGTATACCACCTCACGCGCGTTTGTCAAGTCAAAAAACCACTTTTCTGTTGATTGCTCGATATCGAGTACGCCAATGGTGGCAATCCGACTTAGCTCTGAGGGCTCGATAAAATTGCCTATGACCGGCTCTGAGTTTCTAAATACGTTAATCATATGAATTGTATTAACAACTGCCTGATTAAGTACATCGTAGTATCCCATAATTGGCACAGCGCCGATTCCTTTCTCAATCATCTGGTTATCTGCCAACCAGACTGCTTCTATCATACCTGAACGAGCATATTCTTGCAAGATATTTTTAACGATTTTCTCTTGTATTTTTTGTATTTCACTGGCCATTGAAAGATCGGACTGAATGTAGAGCACCGTAACCCGGTTTGTCCTTAGCTGCTCCAGGAGTCTTAGAACGCCTCCCGATATTTTGCCGGAGCCCGCAACGGCGAGTAGTATATCACTGTTAAAAAATTTAAGTTTCTTTTTCAAATTGGGGAAATGAGTATCATACTCTTCGTGGCTAGCCCTTTTTCTAATTGTAATATCTGCTTCCTTAGTGGTGTCGATACTAATGGTCGTATATTGCGGATACTTTGAAAAAGCCCTCGCAATATTGCCGCCGGCGTTGCCGAGACCCACAATTATCATGCTTCTTCAACCCAATCAAGAACAAGCCCCATCTCAAAGCCGCCGCGTTCTACGCGCTTTGCTGTGGCATAAGCAAGAATGGACTTTTCATGTATTCCTGCGCGATAACAAATAAAGTTCATAATCTCCATTACGTCGGCAGCTTCTTCAGCACAAGGATTTTCAATAAATTCTTCTATTTCTTCCCGCAATTTCTTAAAAGCATAGTGGCGCAGGGTTTTATGGTATACTTGCCGGACTTGGGCTGTCTTGCCGGCATCCTCAATGATCTCTGGGATTCTGTCCCGCACAAGTTTATCATAGCTTTTTTTCATAGCTTCAATTCCTTCAGGGCGCCCAGATTCTTTCCAGCGGAGACATTAACCTTGAACATATCATAACGTGTTCTCTTGAACGTGTCAAGTAAATTCAATAATTCATATCGATCCTCTTCGGCGAGGTCAATATAAACAGCGTCGTGAATAAGAAATGCGATGTGGCTTTTTGTCCCCTTCAAAAGCTTATAGACCTTGTAAGCCTGCTCATGCACCATATCAATTGTGGTGCTTTGCACGATGTAATTGAGAGCATGATGTTCGTCGACATTCTCTATTATTCTACCATAATCTGTCTCAATATTACAGCCGTTCCAGTACTTATTTCGCACTAAATCCTTGTTATACAAGTGCTCTAACTGCTTGTTTTCCTTACTAGAATACAACCATGCGAAGGTTTTTACTTTGGCTTCCTCTCGGGTAAGCTTACTATCAAAAATGTTCTTTACATTCCAGCTATGAATATCATTTTTGGGCTGTTCTACTCCAGAAAGTGCCAGAAGTACCCTCAACTCTGCCGCGTTAAAATCAAGTTCCACGAGCCAATCATTCTTCGGCTGAATGCATGACCGATACTCTTTGTTCATTGTAAGAATTGGCAAACTATTCGAATTTGTTGAAAGGCGCCCCGTAATAGTACCCCAAGGGTTATAATCACAAATATGTTTGACTGTTTGTAATGTGCGGTGAAAGTTTTGTCCGCGGACGGAACTCAAAAGATGCTGAATTGGACTAGTTTTAATATTTAAAGCCCGGGCCCGGATATCAGAAAGCATTTCTACAAGATTATACATAAAATCATAGTTCGCGGGTCGCTCTAAAGTCTCCAAAACGTGTTCCGTGATCTTATTTTTGGCCGCTAGATATTCATAAAGAAAATATTCCGGAAGAACGTCATAAAAACAATTTTCTTCCAATGAAAGCCGCGACGTGTTGAAGGCCTTGAGGCACGATTTAAGCGTCTTCTTAACGTGAGACCACTCCTCCTTCATTTCTTCTGGACAAACGGCTGTAAGGGACGCTCCGTGGCTGTAAATGCGCCCCAATTCATAACAATCGCCCGGGAGGTGACGCGAGTACTCCCAGGTGCTTCCTTCTGTTGGCAGCAAAGGGGTGGGATTGATAATATTTTCGGCATAGAAGCCAATACAATCACTTTTGTGATCTAAGAGCTGAAATAACAAAAGAACTCCTTTTTGTTTAAAAGAAAAATTTTCAGTTAAACGCCCGAAATAGCCTTAGCTATGTCGACTGATGTTTCTATTATATCAGGGGCCGCGGTTTTGTCAAGCAAATAATCTGGATTTATAATGTCGTAATTGACAGGATACGTGTATTTTGAATACAGATTATTAATATATGGGAGCACACGATCAATGCGGGGGCCGGCCGGGTCGGAAGCTAAAACACGGGCTCTTTTTTTTATAAGCGACACGTCGCCGGCGCTGTATTCCGATTCTATATTTCTTATGTCAATATAAAGATCGATCAATTCGCTATCGATACTCAAGCTGAAGTTTGGGGGGAGAGGTGTCCTAGAAAAATTTTTAACTTGAAACACGTTTGTGCATTGAGGATTATAAACTATTTTTTCCTCCTGATAAAGTGGCTTTTTGGTAACAAACTTATTATAAGCTTCAACAATTAAGCTGCTCAAATCTTCTAAATCGTCGAGATAGACGCGCCTATAAAAAACATCAAAAAAATTATCTTCTGTAATAGGCTCACCAAGCCCTGTCAAATATAAGTTTAGATGCCTCTTGATAGCACTCGTAAATAAGTCAGCCGTTAAAATCCACGGCATATTCTTATTAACTGTAAATCCATATTTTTTTGCGGCCGCAACAAAAAAACTAAAGTTTGGATCTGAGATATAGTCAGTGTGTTTAACGGCGTCATTGCCAGCGTTGGAAGAGGCTATTCCGATGCTCAACCCACTTATAAGCGGACTAACTCTATTTGTTAATAAATAATTAGTTTTTGTTATAGGCAACGACGACGCTGCTATTTTCAAATATCTAATAAAACGATCTTTAAAATCATTAAAATTTATAATTGGTTTTTGCTTATTCTCTCTAAATGTTTTAATGAATGCCTGGATAACAGTGCTCTTGCGAGAATTCCATTCAACTGTTGGATTGACATAGCCCAAAATTGCTTTAGGGTCTTTAAACATACTGTTGCCTCTGGGATCTAGGCATTGTGTAGCATTGGCCAATCTCATGTGATCCACAAATTTTGTAAAAGCATCATTAACAAAATTTAAACAATACATATTTGGCCTCAGCGCATAGGATATCTGTACTAATTCATCGCTGCGCACAATGATTGTGTCTTGCCTGCGATCTACGCGTCCAAACAGGGTTTTATTATACCACGTGTCAATAGGCACAGTCAAGTTTTCAGGGTAAATCATTTCTTTGTACATGGTTCGCTGAAAAAATTTCGACCTTGCGGATAACCCATTATCTCCCACCGGGTTTTCCAATTGATCTGAAGTATACTTAAAGGTTGTCATGTCGTTATAAAGCCCGGGGATCGCCAACATAAGTCTGTAAGTCCTCAGCATAGGACTCTCCTATCTTCGGCGGGTCGCCGTCGGTGCCCGTGTATAGCTCCCCTCCGTGGCCCCAGAGGCGCCCGCCGATGATCTTATTCTGTTCAAGATTGATCCCTTCTTGCATCGCGGTGACCGTCGTATCAAACCCAGTAATAGACACAACACTAGCTACTTTGGTTATCATATAATATCCCCCAAATCCCAACTGTTTTGCCAAATTAGGTTGAGTTCCGGTAGATCTCATACTACCTACCCCTATCCCAATGGGCTCCACGTATATATATTGGCCATTTCTGTGAATCGTGTTGCCGACCATGTCAATATTTACCGAATATAATTCTCTAAGTTGCTCGGCGCCCAAAGCTCCATGCCTTTCCAAGCGCGCCTCACGATAATATTGCATATCATTTCTATGAAACGATATCTTTTTTGCTAAACCACAACGAGCTCCCATAAAATAATGGTATATACCATTGTTTAGGTCGGTATTATAATCGCCAGTAAATGGTTTTGAATCTACAGAATATATTAATACTGCTGGTATTTGGTCTTTTTTGCCAGCTCGCAGGGGGACGCATGAAGTGCTGTCGGCGCGAAATTTTGCTTTAGCTAAATCTCTTGGTAGTATATTCATCTTGCCAGCAAACTTTTTATCTAAGCTAAATGTGGCTGTGTCAAAGCGTAAATGATATTTCAATTTTTCATCAAAACATTTTGAGTTAAATGCTTTCGCAATAAGAGTTGCGCAAATATCTTTTATAAATTTAAGAAGCGTATATTGCTCTTTTAATGGCTTCACAACAGTTGTCGTGAACCATGTTTGAAAATAGTCTAACGATATAGGAAGATTAGATATGTTCGTGGAATACACAATTTTATTTACACCCGTAAATCTTAAAGGATCGATCTCTGCGAGTGCAGCCACGGCTGAGCCATCCTCGCCCCCGCAGGCGACTACGACCTCTCTTATTTGAAATGCCAAAAGAGGATCTAAAATCTCTATCTGGCCCATTAAGAGCTGAAAACTGTCTCCAGTTGTAAGAAATTCCAAATCTTGCAGGATTGCCTCTATTAAATCTCCCAAATAAATAAACGGCAGATATAGCACGTCGGGTTTCTTCTTGTCCTGTATTTCGACTGCGGAATCCGCCATGGCGTCCCGGTACCTTTGCGTTTCTGGGCTCTCGGCGCCGGTGTCGATGGTCTCGGCAGTTGCAGCGGCGGCGGCAAGGGCTTCGGCTTCCAGGTTGTCAGCCTCTCTCAGCGATACAAGCTCCGGGTTCAAGACAGGACTAGATTTTGGATTTTTTCTACGAACTGCTTCGGCGGCGCGGTCGGCCGGCGACATATCCCTAATAAGGCCGAATTGCCAGGCGTCCAGGCCTACAGGGAGATTATATACTTTTCCGGAGTCGTATACTCCGCCTAAAAACTTTTTGTATTTTAACATCTTATCTTTTTTAGTTAGGGCTGCTCTTTCTTCGAGCAGTTTCTCGAGCATGGTCGCGTCCTGTTCGCCGGATCGTTTCTGTTCCGCCTCCAGTCCTTCTGCTGCGGCATCGGCGATTGAAGTTCTTTTTATTTCTTTTCGTAGCTTATCAATCTTGCCATTTAAGTCCTTTTTGTCAGCTTTATATTTGTCGCTTCCTACAAATAAGTCTGCATTTGGCGACCTTAATATCCCCGATAAAGCTGCCTGATAATTTATTGATAGATCAACAGAACCATCTTCATTAAATGTTAGTTCATGAGTAGTTATTTGTAAATATAACGACGTTTTAGCCATCGCGATGGCGCGCTTCAGGTGGCCCGCTTCTTTCGCGTCTAGGTCAGAAAACTCACTAACTTTATTTTCAAAATCAGGCGGAACGCTCCACCCTACACAGACCTTAATTCTAAAATGCTCTCCTTTATAGATATCATGTCTCACCTGACAAACTCCAGAATTCCTAGATTTCGCGGCCTTAATTTGATCTCCTTCCTTTCTAAAAGAAGTACCGGATCCTATAATTAAATCCAAATACCCTGCTTGATTAGGAATGCCGGCCTGGGGAGGGGCCGTGTCTGATTTATAATTTAATGAAAATAAATCTTGAACTGTCTGAAAATATAATTGTAACTTTGCTGTTATATTATTTTCTACTGCGGCTGGCTGCGTTCCATCTAGGGACCAACTGAAAGATTTAATTCCACCGCCCGGATATCGACCGAACTTACCGTCCAAAATGCCCTCGATTGCATCCGGATCAATAAAGTTAGGAAATGGTATTTGAGTTTCCTTATACGCCCTAAGGGGGTTATCTTTAAGATAATCGACACGGTATATTTTAATATATGGAGTCAAAAAAGCATATACATCGGGGCAAATTTGTAAATATCGATCAATAATGGTGTTTTTATTTCCATGATTAATATAAGATACAATATTTCCTGGTTGGCCCGACTCGCCAGAATTAGTCACTCGACCAATATATTTATATGGGGTTCCTCCGGAAGTGACCAGCTCTTCCTGGAAATTGGTAATGCGTTTAATGTTTTCTAATAAATAACACTGGTGATCAACTGGTTTTAGCTTTTTTTTATATTTGGCGAGTTTTTTCTGTATCTCGTTGTCGACTTCTTTTAGGGCGGCTGTTCTCCTGCGCAGTCCCATGTCGTGCCGGAGACCAGGTATGCCCTCAGCCTCGCGCTTCAGGTCCTTCAGAAGGCCATTGTCGGTATCGTTGAGGAGGGCGACGAGGCGCTGAGCAATTTTCTCTTGATAATTACGAGCAACGCGCGCAACAAACCTACTATTATGTCGCCGGGTGACCATTTTGTTCGGGTTTGTGAGCTTCGCCGCGGTATAAACCGCACCTGCGATCTGGTAGTCACCGATCCCGGGCACATTTTTATTGCGGCCGCATTTCTTGTCATCGGTCCAGTGCTCGAACGAGGCGGAGACCTCAGGCCAATGGATTTGTTTGGGGATATCCCGACTCCATTGGCCGGCCAATGACATGTCGCTGTCCTGCATCGCGACGTAATAGTACTTCACGTGATCTTGAGTTCCGATGACGTCGAGGGTGTCGTCGCCGTACTGTGCCTGCGCATATTCGCGCACCGTGTAGGCCTTGGCCCCGATGCGTTCCAAAGGAATATATTGGTCTTTGTCGATATTGACGGGGGCGGGCCCCTTGTCGGTGCATACTTGAACATATTTATCGGCTAGCGTGCCTAGGATTCTCGTCTCATTCGATCCAACAAGACCGGTGTTCGCAATAAGTGCTATAGCTATCTGTAAATCCCACTCATTAAAATCGGCGGGCCCGTTGTCGGGACCGTGAAGGCCGGCGCCTACGTTTTTAAAAATAGGCCGAATATTATTATGTCGAGTCATATAGTAGGTGTCGTGCTGTCCGTGCCAACCCACCTGGTCCTGACCCCCGCTGGCGCCGGTGGGGGTGTAGCCTTGCGCGGGCTTGGCGCCTAGGTCCCCGCTATAAAACTTCTTAAAGTCATCAAGTAACTTATTATTGACGCTGGTCATGTAGGTGGCGTTGGTGCCCCCACCGCCCGCGCGCAGTTGCGTTCGGATATTGTCCAGCGCCTCGGGGGTGAGCACGACCTGTTGGTCATTTATCAGCCATCCCGCAGAGACGCCGGTCTTGGGGTCCTTTGGGGCATAACTATTAATGAACTCCACGATCTCTACATCGGTCTTCGGTTCCCCGCCAGTATAATCATGATTATTTAATAGAAATTCATACAAAAACGAATCTACACAATGCTCTATAAAGCCGCCAGCCTGCTCGAGGCGATCGCGGATGATCTCTGTACTATTCGGTTGGGTCATTAACTAATAATCCTTAATCCATGACGTAGCTTAAAATTTTCTCCAAAGGCAGCGGAACATAAATCATATCTCCCAGCTGAACGTCTGCCTCTGTGGGTCTCTTATTATAGTGAGCTATAACCCACCAATATCCAGGATTTCCGTAATGCTGACCGGCTAGTTTATAATAGCGATCGCCGACCGACCATATATGGATAAGTCGATTTAAGCTTTGGATTTCAGCGGTCGTGGGATACCTAAAATGTGCTGTATCATATTGCCTTATATATTTAACCTTTTTTTCTTTAAAAACGCCCGAGTATTCCTCAGAATCATTTTTTAATATTCTTCTATCATCGTATCTGGTTCCCATCATCGGTTCTCCAGCATTTCCGCGTTTCGCGCGGCGGTTTCTTGCCAGCTTTGCTCAGCAGGAAGGGCCTCGTTGTCGTGGAAGGTGGTGGTACCTTCGCCATTGTTCCACTTATACCAATCCGCTTCGCCGCCAATCGCATGTGGAAAATTCACTAGATCTGTCGTTCCGTTGTTGCTGCCAAAACGATACTGACCGTCCGTTCCTTTGACCCAACCAGTTAAATGAGTATGCAAAACAGTATATTCCAACTGAATTTGGTGTCTCTGATATATTATTGTAGGGTTATCAGGAACAGCGTTGTCTTGCACTAAAAACTGACCATCTTCCAAATTCGGAGTATAGCTAAACCCCTGTAAGAACCCCACTAATTCCGAATTATCCGATGCATTTTTAACAAGTCCCGACCAACTCATACTTAAAAGCGGAGCTGCAGCTAAAATCTGTCTATTAGAGCGGCTATCTGATGAATATAGCGGGTATAAAAACTTAGCCAGTAAGTTTAGATTATAATGATTGTTTGCGGCTTCGATGTCATCGCGGGCAACCACATCGAAAGCGATACTAATTTTGCGTCCTGTTTTTTGAAAAGTATATAAATCATCCATTCGGCCATATACGGGAGTTCCCTTCCAGTCAGAAGAGAAATTATCTCCAAATCCAGTAACCCATCCATCAAACTGGACTTTCTGGCCAGTTGGAAGATGGCTGATGTGAATAGAAAAATGCTCATTTTCATAAGGTTGTGCATTGAGTAGATTCTCCTGTTTCGCTGTTACTATTGACATATCTATTTACCTCTGAGCATACGGACTTATGATTGCCGCGCCGGCTGGGGAGTTCAATGCTGTAATTATCTGCTCATTTAATTCTTTCTCTCCGATCTTTACAACAATATTAATATCCGGTGAGTTGCCGGTGCCTTCAGCCCCGCCCTCCGCTCCTCCGAGGGCGGACAGGAGCGGCTTTGTGATTGCCTCTTTGAGAATCGGGCCGGCCAGGTATAAAAATGCGCCTGCGGGTAGCATCCCTAGGGGTGTTGCATTGGCGGCGCCCTTGGCCAGGGTGCCGAACAATTGTTGGAGTGGGCCCCCCGGCTTGGCGGCTACGAGAGTATCTTTGTTGTGCACTTTTATGGCTTTACCATCCGAAATGACCCCGTCCTCCACGCTAGCGTCCCATGTAGCACCTTTTTCTGCTTGCATCGCCAGGGCCTTGTCTGCCCGGCCGCGGCGTTTGGTTTTGGCCCGGGAAGCAGCGTTGTCGTCACTGTAAGCTATACCAAAGGTCATCTGATTCGCGAAGCCTTTCCAGGCCGCCTTAAATGCGCCCATGGCGGACTCGCCTGAACTGAGAGCACGAACAAATTCAATAACAGTTCGGACGGTGGCGCCCAGTGGCCCCAGGAATTTCAACACCGTCATCCCCATTTCCACCAACGCGTCGCTGGTAGAATATCCTGATTTTTTGAGTTTCTTGAACCACATAACGAGACCCGTAATGAGAAGGACGGCGGCGGCGAAACCGATCGTCCATGGATTCGCGGAGAGAGCCCAAAGGGCCCCATTTGCGGCCTTCACAGCCAGCGCGAGCTTGTGCAGCACCATACCCATTTGAACTACCTTTATAAACACTGCTAATACGATGGTGAGCTTCGCAACCACTTGCAACATTTCCTTATTCTCTTTTATCCATTTACTAAATTTCGATATACCTTCGCTTACGTCTTTAACCAGTTGTTTATTTTCAAGAATGAGCGATCGGAAAGCATTTTTAAGCTCTTCCATTACATCTTTGCTTTCTGCGGCAAGTTGAGCCAATCGCTCTTGATTCATCATTTCCAATTCTTCTTCATCTGACAAGGCGCCCATCGCGCGGCGTAGTGTATCAACGTCTGTTCCGAGAGCGGCAGCAAAGTTTTTTTGCTCAAACTTGCCGAGTTGATCGAACTGAACTCCCGCGGCTTCGATCGATTGTTTTATAATTTCGAGACGATCCTCCTCGGATGAGTTGAGCATATCGATAGAGTTAAGATACGGCCCCCCCAAAATGGCATTGAGTTTGCCAACTTTCGTTGCAGCGCCCTCAAAAGTATCAAAGCCTTCGCCAACTAATCCCAAAATAGAATCAACAGACAATCCTGTTGATTTTGACTGTTGTTCGAGGCGCTTAAATACATTAATCATATTTTCGCCATAAAATGCCAATTTAGGTGCGGCAGAGGCCAAATCTGCAGCAACCTCCGAGAAGGGTTTGCCGATTTGATCCGCGATACTCGTTACTTGGAGAAGCATCTGCTCGGCGGCGCCGGACGTCATGCCCAAAGACTTGGTGGCTTGGTCCATAATCTTGGCACTTGTATCGGTCGAGACTCCAAGTTCATTCATTAAAGCAACGGTGGTACCAATTCTTTTTGCTTCCTCCTTATTTAGATTCGTAAAATCCCTATAAGTACTGAATAAAGATAATGTGGCCTTGCCGGCCTCATCCATGGTAACGCCGGCGCCACGTGCGGCGCTCTCAATGCCCAATAGCGTGTCGTTGTATTTATCGCCGGCGCCTGTGGCTTGTTGGAAAGCTGCGGTCGCCTTATCTTGAGCGACCATTAAATTAAATGAAGCGCCAATAAATTTAAGCGCGGCAGACGTAATAAATTTAAAAGACGTAATGTTTTTCTTCATCTTTTTCAACATCCCCTCAAACTCCACGGCGGTTTTGGGAATGTATTTTGTATAAAGATTACTAAACGCACCGCTAAGACCAAAAAGTGCTTGTCCGTAGTTCTTAGCAATGGCCTCGCCGGCCTGGAGTTCTTGGTTATATTTAGTCTGCTCTTTGGTAAGTTCTTCGAGGTTTTCTTTATTCTCTTCTATATCTTTGGTCAGCTGCTTGAGCCGCTCGCGCATCTCGTCGGTGATCGGTCCTTTCTCCATCTGCAGCTTTAATTCTTGTTTCTGAAGCTCCATGCTGGCGAGCAGACCTCGATGAAGCCTTAGATTTTCCTTTGAGAGTCTATCCTTGCCCTCGGCCTCTTCGATCAGTTGGCTATTGATCTTGCCCTGAAGCACGAGTTCTTCTCTTTTCATCACGAGGCGGCGCTCAAGGGCTGCGTTGCGACGTTCAAGATCGTCGGTGCTCTCGGTGTTGGGATCAGGGGGCGTTGTCATGTGTTAGTGGCCATTTTCTTTTTAATTTTTAAAGGGCCAGCGCAGTCCTGTTTCGGTTTCAAATCTTCGTACAGATTTCTCAAGTGAATGCTTATCAATTAAAGTTTTGTTATTATTTAGGCCGTGTTTCATATAACTATCCATATATCGTTTTTCTTTTTTCAGAGAATCAAAAAAAGACTCAACTTGATTTTGAGTACCGCGGATGGATACAGGCACATCGACGCCGGCATAGTAAAGTCCCAATAACAGATTATTTACTTTATCGGAAAACTCATTATACACATATTCAGTCAAACGATTTTTAGTTAAATCAATAATCACTTTTGTAGAATCGCTCACAGGTCTGCTCTCCCTTTTTATAAATAGTTATTTAAACAAAAAGACGCATCAACTATGTCCGTCGCCGCGCTGGGCATCGTCCATAGCTTTATTCTGATCTTCAAATTCTTTAATGAGGCGCTCAACAAACCAGCGCCGTAATTGAACAGGGAGGCTATATGCTTCTACAAACGACCAGCCGCCATGGTGCTTAAGAACGAATATTTCTTCGTATACGATTTCTTGGTAGTCAGGACCCAGGCCAAAAAAACTCGGCCGACATTGGCAGCCCGACCCTCCCCGCATAACTACATGCTTCACATTCATAATCAACGGTTAAGTCTAAATTTGGCACCAATTCGTCATAGGCAGCTCGGATTTGGCGAGAAACCAAGGCAGGCATAATTTCAATAAACTGCCGAACAGCGTCAGGCTCCGATTGTCCATTAACTGCAACAATAATCGCCGATAGTTGAGTGGTGATATCGGCATCAGGCTGCTTCAACTTACGACGTTTTTCTCTTTGCTTACTCACCTTTTTCTCGTCTGAGCCCTTAAGCAACCGAACAGTTATGGTTAAATCAAATTTTTCAATCCAAATATCATAATTGCCATCCTCTGTCGGGGTAACGTTACTTGGAAGTACAAGATTCTTTATTTCAATATCTTCCAGATTAATATTCTGAGGCACCGTCGCATAACAACTCGGACAAGTGACTGAAGCATCATAATGCGGTCCAAAGCCAGTGATTCTCGCTGCTATCAATAACGCATTTTTATCACCCACCAAAAGCTCATTTACTTGAATAGATTTATCAACTACAACAGACTGCAGCAATCTATCCAGAGCGACACCTTTCTTCAACAATGATTCGGAGGACAGAATGTCCTCTTCCTTAGCTGTCATGTGGCGGATTTCTATGGTTGAAACACCATGAAGGACATGTCCCTCTTCATATTGTAATCCCTCACTAGGTAAATCCACAAACTCAGTGGGTAATACAAAAGAAAATAAATTATCTGTTTTTTCTTCTAGCGCTGCTATTGGTGGATTGCTGTCGGGGGGGTTTTCGGGGACTCCAAGTCGCCCAGAATTCTTTCTCCTAGCCATTCATTACCTTCTTTCTTATTATTGCAAGTTTCGAATAATCTCAAAACCGGGGCCCTGTTCATAGGCAGCCCAATCATATCTAAAAGTTATATCAATATTTAAAAGCTCATCGCCACCATAGTCTAAGTCGCCAAACTTAGCCGATGTAATAAAAGCATTCTTAAGAGTCCAAATAGATACCACTTGACCCTCGCCAGTAAGCTCATCGATTTCCACATTTCCTAAAGCCAGCTGTGCAGAACGCTTATTAACGGTTCCAATTCCAGAGGCAATGCTTCCATCACCCTGATTAACACGAAGATTCTGTAAATCCGGCATTAAATATCCAGATTGTGACAAAGCGTCATAAAGCAATTGGTTTCCGTCTGGATCAATAGAGTTAATTAACGAGACCGTGACCGGTTCCCAGGAAACCGTGCCCGGATAATAAAAAGTATTGCCTAAAAATTTGTGAGGGACTTCAGAGATAGAATATGACGGTTTTGAGGCTGTTTTGGCCAAATACTCTGCATACGCTGATTCCCCATTGGAGGTCCTAAGTTCCGGAAGCCTTAAAATAAATCTATGTTGTCTTTTAGGTTCTGATAGTGCGCTTGTCCAAAATGCCATTTGCTTAGTACTCCTGTTTTTAATTAAATAGTGTAAGAGTTTTTTTCTCCCAGGCTTAATTTAATTAATCGTTAAATGATGCTCCCGTTCTGGTGATATTAAAATCAATTGCGATAAACTCTATTGCTCTGGTTGGCTTCAAGTAAATCTTAGCATATAAAATGTTTCTGTCGATCAAATCAGGGGTAGTCGAGGTGGCGTCCAGGACCAATTTAAAGTCCGATAAACCAAAATTAGTTTTTACATCCTCAAGAAACGGCCCTGCGCGTGACTTAAATCGTGCCCAAGTAGTTGGAACATTGGGATCAAAAAGAATCGTTGCCGCCATCTGGGAAATACGCTTCTTCACGAAAATCATCAGCCGGCGCACGTTAATGCGGTCCAGAGCAGACGGCGTGATCTGCAGCGTCTTCTGACCAAAGATTACGATACCCTCAGCCGGGAACTTCGCGATCGGGTTAATGTTTGCCGCGTAAAGATCATCACGGTCCTTGCGTCGTAGCTGGTGTGCCACATCAACGACCGGGATGCCAGCAGCGCCCTCAGTAAGTCCGCCGCGATTAAACCCAGCAGGGGCAAACCAAACCTGACTCTTGCGCTGAGAGCTTGAGAAAGTACCCAAAGCGGCCACTGAGGGAGGCAACCAAAGCATATTACCGCTGATAGTGTCTCTAGCTCGAACCCACGGATAGAAGCAACAACCATAAGAGCTGTTTAGTCCTCTCGCCCGAAGATTGCTTACCGCCGAAGTAATGGTGCTAGCAATGTTATTTCTACTAACAGATGTGCCCTCTTCTCGAGGTGATAAGCCATCAGGCAAATCAATAATTGCAAGAGCATCTGCGCGATCTTCACAAATATTAATCAAGTTCGAGGTCAGACCAGAATTGGTGCAACCCGGAATCGTGGCAAGATTCATCTCGACCACTTCTGGGTCCGCTAACGAATCGAGCGCTCTGTGTAAAGAGTTAAATTCATAACTTGTTAGATCAGCCGAACCAATATTTCGATTCGCAAAGGAGTCCATCTCGCCAATATCCATGCCGTCAAACCCACCATACATAGGTACGGTGAATCGGTCGTAACCAGCATCAAGGACACCCGATACCCGGCCGTTTGTTCTCGTGAGAGACGTGCCAGCATCATAATTGCCCTGCGCCCAGACGCCAGACCCCGATACATCATCTAAGCTAAATATAGTTGATGTGCCGCGTACGCCGGACGAGGCGCCGGCGAACATACTTCCAACAATACCGCCGCGTGGTCGCAGCATATCAATTGTTGAACTATCAAAAACAGTACCGCCGCTAGACTTCCAAACTTGGAATCCGAAATAGGCATCTGTTTTAACACTTAAGTTGCCAGAAACAGCAGCAACGCGCAACTCAGGTGCCGGGTACAACAGCTTACATGAAACGTCAGTGCCGGCCGTACCACTAAGAATTAACCAGCCATTAGTACTACCACAATATTCCGGTACAGGATTTTTTGCTGGCGCAGTCCAGTTATTCGCAGAGCCAGTGACCCACGAACCGGTGTTGGCGGTACCGACGCCGGTGCTGCCGCTAGTAAAGGTCTCATCGGCCCACTTGGTAACTCCTTTGAAACCAAATGGCAAGTAACTAGCATTTAAAATACCACCATCGACATCAGAAGCCGCCTCAACGCGAATAAAATCAGACCGGTTATCCCAATCGCCAGTTTCATAGTATCGCCTCTCAGTCTCAGACCACTGCCGATATTTGTCACCGACCTTGCGCGACACATAATCCAGCGAATTAGGGTTAAGATTGCAATTAGTAAATTGTTCAATAACTCTTACAACGTTGTCTGAATCACTAAGCGATCGTACGACGACCGTAAATGTGCCATAATCTGTGGTATCATTTGATGATACCTTGATATCTTGAATTGAAACTTTAATATTCTTATTAGTCCAGTCGCCCTGTACATCTAAAGCATGGAACCTTAATAGGTTTTTCTGTCCAGATCCCAGATTACAACTAATAATCCATGGGGTTTGTGCAGACTGGGCGGAACCATAGAAGGTAGCTCCGTTGAGCGAACTGCCGGCGCTATATAATTTTACCAAAGCCGCATATGTCTTATTGAGAGTACCTCCGGTAATGTTTGCTTTCACGTGGCGGTCAAATGTCTCTCCCAAGAAATAATTAACTCTCGTCTCGGCGCTAGTGATGCCGCTGTTCATTAATTGTGGGTTGGTATTTAGTACCTTTCGAATATAACGCGGGCTGTTCTCGCTAAAATTAAGCGTTGTTTTTAAGACAGCAGCCTGGGTGGAGCCTGAATATCCCGGCATTCTCAGATTAAATTCGAATTCTGTGCCAGTGTCTCCAATAAGCACTTGTGAGCCCGAGAAAACCACTTCATTCGTGCTCTCGGTACTTGTCGATGCGGGTCGAATCGGCGTCGCGTCGTCGGCGCCGCGGGGAGCGAAAGCAATAGTTCCGGACAATCCAGGCGAAGCGTAAGAATTAGCATATATAACCGCGCCCAAAGCACCTGTTAAAGCGGTACCACTAGAGCCAGACTCAAATATAAAAAGACCCCATGCGTTAGTTTGTGCCCAACCGGCCTTGCCGGCAGTCGCCGCAGGGCCACCATCAGCAGTTGTCTGGGCACCCAATAAACGAACATAGGTTAAAGGAGCATTATTTTTTAAATATGCTTGGGCTGCATACATTCCATAAGTGCATGCAGTCTTGTTGTTGCCGCTGCGCCAAACATCATTGCCGGAATCACCGGCACTTGGTGTACCAAATTTCTGAACAAAATCTGAAAACGACGTAACTTCAACTGGTCGTAGGGAAGGGCCCTTTTCTGCGCGGCCAATAACTACTGGGCCGATGGGGCCTGGTTCGCGTGGGACCTGAGAATTATCAATCTCATCGACAAAGACTCCCGGCGATACAAATTTGAAATTTTTAACTGACATTCGTTTGGTTCTCCCTCGATAACGGAATCTACTAAGTAAATAGTATTATTTACCGTCAATGGTATTATATTATTCTCTATAAAAACCATCTTTAATATTCTCGGGGATATCCCCAAAAATAGTTTGTTCTCGACCGAGCTTTATTTCTACTGCATTTTCTCGGGTAACAATTTTTGGTTTTTCTTGATTATCCCCTTCTCCAATTAAGTATCCCAGAACCTCAATTGGTATTGTTGTTTCAAAATTACGCTGTTCCATGCCGAGTGCCGCTTGATTAGAGTCATTCGTAAGACCACCATCAATAAATACTTCATAATAGTGTCCTTCACTAGTAATTCGAGCCGGCATTCTAGAATTTCCCGGTATCGTCATAAAGGGTTGAGTTAATTCATTCATTTGTTGTTGATATTCTGACCGTAGAGTGACTTCATAGGTAATTTTAACCCAAGTCGGAATTGGAATCGTAAGTGTTTCATAAACCACCCTCTGGGTCGACATATTTCTTGCGTTAGTATTAAAGTTTTTTGACCTTACATCCTTTTTAACGCCATATTTTCTTTTTGAGAACGCATTTTGAAATTCTGCTGTCTTTTTTTGGTTGATTTTCCTAGCAATTTCTATGGTGCCTCCCTTTTCATCGTTAGCGGGATATAAATTAGCATACAAAGCACCGCGATAACCAGGGTCCTTCGTTACAGTGGCTCTATTAACGGTCATCAGCGGCAACTTAAGTGTTTCCTGTCCGTCTCGGAGGTCTTTATTATGTTTTAGTTGGTAGGACCTCTCGGAAGTAACCCACAAAACGGGCACTTTCCTAAAGCCGGTATTGGTTGTAACAGATAAATTTAACCCTTCATCAATATATGTTAGAACAGCCCTGTCGATAGTTTCCAAAGTGGATGGAGAAAATGTAACCTCTCTCAATTTGTCGGCGACTTCTTTCTTACCCACATAATTTCGCTTATTAGCGCTTTTATTCTTTATTTTCTTCTCGGTTCTACGAGGTGCCATCTTCATTTACCCCACATAAATGCCGGCTGGGATGTTTTGGAGCACCTTAGCAGTGGAATCCTGCAACGTAGAGTCCTTCGTGGCCATTTCAGCATAAGTAAGCTCGTTAAGTATGGTTTTCAGCTCCTCTCTTAACGCGTCTTGTTCATTCTTAGCTTGAGTTAATAAATCAGACGCATTTAGCGTTACAGATTCTCCCGGAATAGGAATTGCACCAAATTTACCCCTCACTTGACCCAAAATCTCTTTAGTTAAAGCCAGAGCAAAGCGACGAATCCACTGTTTGCCTATTGAGTTAATACTTTCGTATGGAATATTCTGAAATGGCAGTGTATTCATGTTATTAATGCCATCAATTCCAGATTTTGGTTGCCCAGAACCCTCTTCCCATGGGGCATGCTGTTGTTCAATAGAAAACTCGACCCAAATTTGTGATGGACTTGTCGCATCAGGCTGTGGGAATATTCTCAACATATTATTTTTAATTTCGTATGAATAATGAGATATCCTTGTCCATAAAGCATCTTCGTAAGCTTGAGCCTGTAATTTATTTTGCCATGTTGGGACAATTTCAAATGTAGAATCATCAGCATATTGGCCATATGTCCTCATGTTACCAACGACCGAAAAACCACCATAATATCCATAAAATCTCCACATGGCGCGCGGAGTCTTGAAGTATACCTTTCGAATAATCACTCTTTTATCCTGGACTTGTTGATAATAAGGAACCGAAGAACTTAATGCCGAAGAGCTAGACAATATGGTTTGCAAATTATAATCTTGTTGGCCAGCGTGTCGGGTTACAGATCCAGAATAAATGGGGAGTGTTCCTCCGAGGCCCGTTTCAGTAATACTTCTTTCAGAAATCTTTCTAGAAAAACCATAATCAAATCTAGGATATTTTAGCGCTATATTAGATCCCGAGAGGGCATCGCCGGCTACAATTTGGCCATCCTGATCAAAAGAAGCCGTAGTGGCTCCCAAAAGATTAGATAAAGAATTTTTACTTTGATGTAAATTGACTAAATACGAATATTCTAGTACGGCTTCTTCATATGCTGCATAAACACTACCTTCAGCTAACTCAATATCTAAAATATCGCCGCCCAACTTCTTATAAGTGTAGGCCACCTGATCTGCTGCACCGGATAAAAAAGTTACTGAACCGGCGTAGATTCCAAAAGGAAGAGTTGCACCCACATTTGAAGTGGTCCCAGTGGCCGCCAATACATTAAGATTGGTGGTCGAACCCGGGTTTAACTTAGGTATTGCCATTGATTAAACTCTCCCTGTTTTAGAACTATTACTAAATAGAAAGCCCCGCCTCAAAGAGACGGGGCTTTCACTATTTAGACCTTATGTCAAGGTTATAATAGCAGTTTAGACCAGAGCCTTAACAACCACCAAACCATACATGTCAGGCCGCACCATCTTCTTGGCGTAGCGGGTCATGACTCCCTTACGGGGCACGAAGTCCTCTACTCCAAAGATCGTAGGCGTGGTCTGCAGCGGCACATAAGGTGCATACACATAACCACTCTCGAGGAAGCTACTTCCACGTCGTCCAATAAGGATCAGAGTACGTGGGAAGTACGGATCGACAATAATGTCGAACTTCTTAGAAAGCGAACCAACCTTTACAGCACCCGCGTCGCCGCGGTCGCTATCAGCAGTCACATTGGCACGGAAACCAGCCGTAAACTCAAGCAGATTGGCAACTTCAGGTCCGCAGACAAGGAAGTTAGCCGCACCGCGTAAAGTCTTACGGTGGATTTCAGCCGAGACATCATTGATGGTCTCAATGAGGGTCTCATACCACTCGCTCACATTACCAGTAAAGGAACCAGTACCTGTAACAGCACCAGTAGAGCGATTCAGGAACTGACCTGGAATACGCGACCAATAACGAACACCGGCCGTCGCACCATTAACAAGGTCCGACATGATCTCACGATCAATTTCAAGAGCAATCTGCTCAGACAGAATCTGAGTAAGCTCGACCTCAGCGTCAAGGTTGTGGTAGGCGTTAAGATCCTGTCCTAACTCCGGAGTCCACTTAGCCTTGAGCTTCTTGGTGATGGCCGTAACAGCCACAGAATCGACCTTGATGTCGATTTCGGGGATGTTAGGATCATTCTCAAGACCCCAGGCTTCGGTCGCAAGAACGGAACCAACCGCCCCTCCAGCACCGAACTGGTCCTCAATTGCATATTCCCAAGCCAACGCTCCAGCACCAAGAGAAGAACTAACTTGATCACTAGTCCTAGCCCCTGATCCAGCAGAGTTTGCACGACTCACCGCAAGGACGACAAGTCCGGGTGCGCTAGCGTTACTGCCCGTCAAAGGATCGAATCGGGTGTGATGACGCAAAATAGTGGCGTTAGAAATATCAGTCGACATCAGGCTCACAAAATCATTCAGATTAATGCGGCCGTTGGTGATGCCACCAGCCTGGAACGTGCTCAGCGGCACGCGGGCGACGGCAAACGTCGAACCGGACGTAAGATCAGCATCAAATTGCAGCAGGCCCTGACGAGCATAGCTGCTATCTCCCGCAGTCTTCGAGCTTTCGTTACCATAACCATCAAAAACAAGAACGCCGTCGGCACCAACAGATCCGGAAGTAACGACAACAAGCTGTGCCGAAACAGAACCAGTCGGAGACGCGTAACCGTTATTGAGTGCATACGGACCAACTTCGGCATTGGAAAGGGTAGTTCCACCCAAATCGACGCCGCCAGTTAATTGAGCCGCTACTGCGCCGCCGCCATAGAGTGAAGTGTTATACACATTCGACAAGCGGTTTCCTGTGGGCGCACCATATGTTCCACCAAAGGTGAAATCCAGGAAGAAGATGAGGCCCGAGGGCAAACTCATCGGCTGAACGCTAACGAGATCGTTGGCGATCAGAGAGCCGAATACTCGGCGAACAAGGGGGAATGCGACGGCAGCAAAGCCCTCAACATCTCCACCCGCGGCCATCGAACTGGCCTCACGGAGCAGCTCTTTTGCCTGGTTCTCAAGCAATCGGGCCATACCGTTCCGTTTGGTGTCGTCGCCGATACCCTCAAGCAATCCAGTACTCTCCCATTTAGCAATGAGAGCGGCACCTTCAGCTGAAAGGTCGCGATTAACGATACCTTCGGTTAATTTCTGTACAATAGACATTTTATAACCTCCTATAATTATTGTTGAATGTCATTTATTCAAACCTGCTAAACGCAGCATACGATCCATCTTTGGATCGTGTGTTGCCTCGTTGTTTTTCTTAGAGTTGAGTAAAAGCGAGACTGGTCTAGTAACAGCTTCACGAAGTGTTTGTGGTCTCATTCTAGTATTAGAATTCGTGGTACCCACTGCGTTTTGAATTGTTTCATAAATCATATTCGCTTCTTCAACAGAATTGGCAGATTGAACAGCTTCGACAATTTTATTCTTTTGTCGCTCATTCAGGGAGGCGCTGCTTAATGCCTTGTTTTGATAAACAAGCTTGGCGTTTTCCAAGTTCAGCTTTGTGAGCTGACTTTTGGATTCAGTTAAAAGAGCATATAGCCCCTTTAGTGATAATGTAAGTTCTTTGATTTTACTCTCGTAAAGTTTGGCATCTGACACGACATCAGACGCAGTCTCGGAGGCTTCCTCTGTTTCCTCTTCCTCGTCCTCTTTAAGGTGCGCTGCCTGCACGGCGGCCATTGCATCATTATTGGCTTGCTCAATGCTATTATCAGCGGAGCCCAAAGATGCCCAACCTTGCGGACGAGGTGTCATGTCGACCACCAACTCTTCGATAAGATCGGAAAGCATTTCTTCGGTAAGGGCAATATCTTCGTCTTCATCTTCTTCTAGATTAGTGCGCGCGGACGAGCCGGCGAGTTCGGCCTCGTCTTCGCTTGCAGATGCAGACATAATCCCTTCCTCGTCTTCGGTTTGACTATCTTCAGATAATGCAGAAGTGGCATCAATTAAAGAATCGGCCGAAGGCTCAATGCCCGCGGCTTCCTCTTCTTCAATTCGAGCCTTGAGGGAATCAAAGTCGATCTCGATTAATTCATCTTTTGGGGGGGAATCTAATTCTTCAGTCTGAAAAGCATAGGGGACATCGTCAGTAAAAGATGCATCGGTGCCCTCATCTTCGGCTCCTTCTTCCAGGCCGAAGCCCATCTCATCTTGCTCCAGAAGCGTACTCAAAGCGCCCTTTACTTCGGACGAATACTTCTCTAACACGACGTTTTCCGCGTTTTTGAGGGCTGCCTCTTTAAGGGCCTTTGCGTCGACGATCGCTTCTTCTAATAGTGAAGACATAGAAATTACTCCAAATCTGATAGGTAATCAAAATAAATAGTATCTAACGTGGGGAAATGACTAATAGAAGTGATTATGCCTCAACTAATGACCGTTATCTATCCCCTCGAGGCGCCCATACATCTTAATATTTTCCATTATTCCATTATTGTTTTCGCCATTATGCATAGAAAAACCGGCGACAAGATTGCTATTCCCACCAATATCGACAGCGTTGTCGAATGTATGGAAAGTTGATTCAGTAACCCAATCGTCATCACTATACTTAAGATAAGCCGTGTTATCAATAATTTCAATTCGTAGTGATCGATTGGCGTCCATCCAGGCTTTAGTGGCGTCGGTGGGGCCGGTCGGGTTGGCTAGTTCTTGCGCGCCGCCTGCACCACGATCTGCTATTGGACCGCCGGCCCAACAATAAACGGCCCAGCCCATCCATTCAAAGCCGTATGTACCAGCCGCATAATCATCTTTATAACCAAAGCCGAAAATCCAGTGGTGGATATCGTTGTTAGGGCCCGACATCACGGTGGGGGTGACTTCAATATAGGCGTGATCGGCATAACTAATCTCTGCTACTGTATGACAGCGCGTGTTCCAGAGCTCTGGGGGGCTCCCTGTAATCGTCAACCCCTCTAGGCCGTTGCCCTCACCGCCGCTGTCGGTGAAACCCATCAGAACTGAGTTTTCTATATCATCAGCCTCATGAATCTCGATCTCCTGAAGGGATGCGGCCGCTACCAGAATGCCATCAGTAAGAGTATGCGCCTGATTATCTGTATTAGTGAGAGTTACGTCATACGAACCCGTTGTTACAGATCCAGTGACCGCAAAAGACACAGAGACGGGACTGTTCCAGGTTGTGGCGCCCCATGAGTGCCCATCTGTTGTTGCTTGGCTTCCTAAGCTAGCACTAATTCCAGATGCAAAGTTGTAACCATTTAGCGAGATCACAGCACTACCACTAGCCTGTGCTTCATATGCCGCAGTAGACCCACTAATCCATGGGAGATGGATGGACGTGCCGGCATTAGACAAATTGGATCCATCGCCATAAAAAGCGGAGGCCGATACATTGGAAGAAGCCGAAACATTTCCCACAATTGTGAGTTCATGATCGGGCGTGATTGTGCCAATGCCGACTCTATTTGCGCCGCCGTCGACAAAAAGCATGTTTGGCTCACCGCTAGATTCAACACGGAAATCGAAATCTCCGCCGGCCTCATTGGATGTAAATGCTCCATAATTGGTAATCGTGTTGCTTCCAGAGACTATAAGGCTGCCGGTAACAGTTAGAGAGCCACTCACTGTTAGATCTTCCAGAGACCCAGAACCGTATGTTACCACTCCATCCGAGCCACTTACTGCCACGCCGGAGCCACTAATGGTCGTTGTACCTTGAGATCCACTAATGATAACAGGCATTATTCTATTTCCTCCATTAACAACTTGAAGCGCTTACCGGTTTTGTTGTTCTTTATAGTTAGATAGTCTTCTTCCTCAACAACAGTCCAATCTCCGCGTTCATTAGCCAAGTGTAAGTCGCCAGTATAAACATTTGCCCATCGCATTGCGGATGAGCCTAGGTCGTGTGAATTATCTGCTCCGGGCAAAATGCTTCCCGTAACGTGAAGGGCACCATTAACTGCTAATCGAGCCGTGGGTGTTGCCGTGCCAATGCCGACACTATCCGCACTCCCGTCTATCCTCATTACTTCTGCCCCAGAAGTTCCTCCGTATATGATAGTATCGATGGCTGCGTCCGTACGTCCGATATGTACCTGATCAGTATATTGGGTACCAAGCCTCAATATACTAGCGGGGTAGAGGTTGAGGTCCGCGTTGGAATCATTCGTTGTCAATTCCAACGTTCCGTCCGAACTCATATTAAATATGGTGCTATTGCTTGCATCATAACCAAGCCTCATTACTTCTCCAGTATCTATTACGTGAAGTTTTGCGGCGGGGCCGGCTGTGCCGATGCCGACCTTTCCACTTTCTAGTATAGCGAATGATGAACTCACTGCCCACCATGGCTTCCCGTTGGTGCCATCAAACCCTATCTGATATCTTGCGCCGGCGTATGGAACACCAGCAAACCACTCCTCGTTGCCATCGTCGCAGGTGAGGTGTATGCCCCGGGCGCGGTAGTCAATATTAGAGTTAAGCTCAATAAGGGTGGCAGCTGCCTGCGTGTACGGGCGCATATTGCCCTTAATCAGCAACTGGGCGCCGTCCGAGCCATCGTCGCCGGCTTCAATTTGAACGAGCGGGTTGGTTTGGGCGTAGCTAGACGAAATATGTAACATAGCTGATGGGGTGCTGTCCTGTTTGTTTCCAAGACCGATCTTGCCGCCTAGAAGAAGATCTCCGGATCCTGAAATATCACCTATAACGGTTAGTGCTTCGGACGGCGATGCGGTGCCGATGCCGACACGGCCGGAACCGGTTACAAAAAGAACATTTCCGTTCGTCGCGCCGTCGACCGACAGAAGCGCTTCATCTCCAGAAGACGAAACGTGGAGGAGGGACTGGGCGCTAGTTGTTCCAATACCAAATTGTCCGCTGCTGTCTAGGATCGCTTTGTTACTCTCATTAATTCGGAAATACATGGCTTGGCTCGCACCCGTATTCAAGATGGTCCGACCAGCAGAGTTCTGATATATCGCATAACGCGAGCCCTGGAGATCCCTGTGACCGAACGTTGCTGCGTCGGTGTTGAAAGAATGGCCAACAAAGGCGCACCCAATGATGGCTGTTATATCCTCATTCGGATGAACCTCAAACTCATGTGTAGGGCTTGCGGTGCCGATGCCGACGGAGGAACCAGTCACAACCAAAACGGCGCTGCCGCTAGCCACCAATCCGATATAGTTGCCCTTGCCAGAAACTCCTCCACCAAAATCTATGTAAGTATCTCTCTGGGTGTCATCTTCGTCATAGATGTCGCCTCGATAAACTTTGCCTTTTGCATATTTGTATGCCATATTATTATAAATAGAATCTCGAATATAAAAAGGGTGGGTACCCCGAAAGATACCCACCCCAAGTTTGTATAACTATCTCCGAAGAGAAGTTAGAATTATCTTAGAATACGTGCCAAGTGCCCGCGGTGGAATCCCACAGCAGACTAACAGCAGCTAATTCACTCTCTAAAACTATAGAGGAGCTTTCATCGATGGTTTCACTACTGCCCCCTTGAGCGGATATAGTAACATTATTCTCCATGCCGGCGGGGCGCTTAATATGATATAAAGTACCGTCGTCGAGCTGGGAGACAGTAGGTAACGTCATAGTTTGAGCTGTGGCACCGCTGCAGATAACATAAAAACTACCTTGTGAAATATCATCTGTGACCTGGGCACTAGACGATATATTAAAGGTAGCGCCGCTCTGGAAATCCGGCGAGCCTTTAAAAGCGATGCCGCTCTGGCCGTTCGTGCCCAGAGTGGTATCTCCAGTAATATTCAAAGTGCCGCCAGTCATCTCGATTGCGGCCACGCTCTTTCCGATACTAACGCCGTCAAACGTGCCGCCATTCACATCAACAGTTGTGACAGTACCGAGATTGGTAAATGTAATCGCACTAACATTCAAGTCAGCACTTCCATCAGGAACGAGTGCCTTCGAAGCTTCTCCCGTCCCGGGGGTGTTGTCAAGGTAGTTCAACTCGGCGGTAGTTCCTGTGTAGCCGTCAATCTTGTTAAGCTCTGCGGCTGTGGCTGTGATCTGCGCCGAATCTATCCAGAGTGAAGCAAACTGGCCCTTGCTGGAACCAGAAAGTGATCCTGAGCCATCATAAGCCAAACCAGAATTGCCGGCCATAACACTATTCTGATTAAATTGAACGAATGTATCTGAGCCTCCCGGTGAAGCTGCAGCACTAATACCAGTCAAGTTCGACCCATCGCCGAAAAACTGGGAACCCGAAACCTTAGCTGACGAAGACAGTAAGCCCGAAAGTGTCACATTTTCTGTGACCGTAAGTGACTCATCAATTGTTACAGAGCCACTAAGCGTTGCATCGCCTAATTGAAATTTATATGCCATTTTAAAATCCTCCTATAGATTAATAGCAAAACGGGTGAAAAAGCAACAAGTTGGTTCGCGGACCTCATCGAAGGAGTAGAAATTAATAACATACCCACAATCGTTTCTTATACCAAGTAGTCCGTTATAACAGAATCGGCACTAATAAATAAACCATTTCGATCCGTTCGTATAGAGACTCAGGGCCCCATATGGTGATTCGATAGTGGCGCTGGTAGCCCCATCAATTGTATCCTCTCCCGACCGAGCAAGAATAATAGCATTATCAGTGGCACCGCCCCCCTCATCTTTAATGACAAAAGTTTGTCCTTCAGTTGCGGTGGAACTTAGGGGAATCGTTAATGTTACGGCACCCGAAGTTGTATCTACCCCTAAATAATAATCAGTTAAGGCCACACTATAGTCGCCCGTTACAGCTTTGCGCTTATGTATTACTCCTCCTGAAAGATGGGATGCTCCGGCAATTATCGCAGCTGATGCGGTTAGTTGTGCAAATTGGACGAGGGCGCCCGTATCCAAATTCTGGGGCGTACTCAGGGTTATGGTACCATCTCCGTCATTGGCAACTGAGACTTGATTAGATGTGCCGGCAACCCAGGTGCTTAAATTGGTCGAAGCTAGTGCGGAAGATCCATCAGATGATACTAAGCGTGTTGCTGTCAGCCCCGATACGGTGGCGCCCGTAAAGGTTGGTGATGCGTCAGATGTTAGATCTTGATTGACGGCGGATGCAGCTTCTACTGTAAGAGCATTACCGGCCACAGTCAGAGAGCCACCTTGTATTGCGGAGCCGCTTATTCCACTAGACCCCGAAACAGCAGCAAATTCAACTTCCGCACTTGTATCAGTATTTTGAGGAGTGCTCAGTGTTATTGTGCCGTCGCCGTCATCTGCTACTGACACCCGGTTAGCTGTGCCTGCAACCCACGAATTCAAGCTCGTTGAGCCTAGGGCGCTGGAGCCATCGCTTGACACAAGACGCGTGGCAGTAAGACCTGAAATAGTAGCGCCGGTAAATGTGGGAGATGCGTCCGTCGTCAAGTCTTGGTTTAGGGCAGCCGCTGCCTCAACTGTCACAATATTTCCAGCAACTGTTAAAGTGCCCCCCTGAACGGCAGACCCGCTAACACCGGTCGAACCAGAAAGAGTTACTGAACTTAAGGCGCCTAAGATTGTTAGGGTGCTACTTCCGGTAGCAAAGGATAAACCAGTACTGCCGCTTATTCCCCCTGATCCGGTTTGGAACTGAAGAGATCCAACCGGACCTTGAGCGTTCGCAGTGCCTCCTGTGGAAGTAATGCCCGTTAAATTTGAGCCATCGCCATAAAAATAGCTTGACGATATATTGGCGGAAGCTGTTACATCTCCCGTAACCGTAAGCGACGTCCCATCGAAAGTTAGGTTTGACTCACCAGTAACACCAGCGGCATTAACCGAAGTAATTACTCTATTATTGGCTGCGTTAGTATAGGAAGAAATGGCCGCGGCAGGAAGATTTGTAATACCTCCCCCGTCGCCGTAAAAGGTACTGGCCGAAACATATCCGGACGCAGAGAGATTGGTAACGACACCAAAGCTAGCAGAAAGCACGTCACTCCCCAAACTCGAAGAACCTAGGGTGGCGATAGTAGTGCCGGCTGCATCAATAATTTCAACAGCTCCAGATATTTTAACAGGAGAGCCGCCGATAAGAGTGCCAACCAGAGTTAGATCCCCACCAACACGCAGATTGCTGGCTGTAAATTCACTGGTGGTTCCAACAGTAATTGAGCCCGCGGCGTCCGTAAGTGAAATGTTGCTACCAGCTGTCAAGACGCGCTCGTTAGGCAACTTAGAGTTCGCCGTAACCGTTATATATGTCGCATCAAGGGGAGGGTAGGGGGCGGCGCGTGGTGCCGGCGTGGTACCATTTTCTGTTACTGTTGCGGCGCCCGTAAGACGCGTGAGGGCGGGCTCAATGCGGAAAGCACCATCACGAGCTCGGACACATTCGGCACTAACCTGAAACTTGTGCTCTACTTGACCAAAGTAATATTTTGTATCATTGAAAGTTTTTACAATCTCGTAAAAATACTCTCCATATTGAACGAAATCACCAACGCGAACGTGAAGATTCTGATCTTCTGTTAATCTCTTACGATGAAAATTAACGGTTAACTTATTTTGATATTCATAACCATAACGTTCGTTCGTTTGTTCGTTTTCGACAACTACATAAGCATAGACGCGGACTGGCGGAAGAGAAACTTTTTCAATTGCCTCTCCATATATGTCGTTAAAATTAGATTCTTCAACACTTATAGGATAATAAGCTATAGTTTGGCCGATGACACGTTCGGCCAATTCATCATTTACTTGTTTTACTAAGTCGCGTTCTTTTTCGCCAAAGAACATTGGCGCCGGTGGCGCGTCTGGCTGGCTCCATTTATTTTTAGGGTCGGCCATTGTGGAGCTCCTCCGGGCTTAAACAATACTTACATGTAATTAAGCCGCAAGAAGGCGACGAATTGAAAATCATTTGGCGCCATAACCCCAACCACAATTCTCCTGCCTTACTGCTCATTGACCAGCGCGTCGGCTGATCCTGACCAATTAGTTCCGGCAGGAGACAAATTAGAATTGTTAATCTCGATCACATCAATACCAGACAGGCCGGCCATGACAGATACTGGATTGCCGCCCTTGAGCCACAATTCAGTTACTTTGACCTCCAAACGAGGAGATACTTGACCGCCATCTAAAAGAAGATAGTTGGTCTCATCTACCCCCTCACTCGAAAATCCTATCTTACAATCAGCGCTGCTGGCGACATTGCTAACAACTACCCACTGTGTAACCGAAGGGAACCTAATTACCGTCGCGTTGCTGCTCGCATTGATAGCACCCTTTACCCATGGTATGCCGGCGACTTGATAAGAAGCTGCATTACCCAATCCCATTTTATATTGCATTACCATAATTTAATTCTCCGTCTATTAAATAGCACGCTACAAACTGTTTTATCTAAACAATTTAGCTTCCTTTTTTCTTTGAAGCTTTTGTTGCTCGCGAATAGCCTTGCGTTGTTTTATTTTTTTTCTCACCGAGGGCTTGATGTAGTGTCCCGTCTTATCTCTATATGTCTCCACTACACGGTCTCTTTTGCACTTCTTGATAAATCTTCTTATCAATCTCTCAGATGTTTCGTTTTTTCTAAGACGCACACTAACATTGATAGCCATTTCTGCTTCTACTTTCTTTCTTTTATTTCGTTCATATGTGCATTCCAGTGATTACCCACAGTTCCAAACAAACTCGATATATCTACTCCTAAGTCTCCAGGATTGACTCCGGATAGAGGCGACGATTGTTGAGCTGTATCACTTTGCGACGGGCCCGGGGCCGTGCCCTCGAAAAGATTAACTCCATTATAAGCATTGTCGCCAATAGCAGTCATCAACTTATTCTTATGTTCTTTTAATTTGTTGCTTTGTTCCGAGCTAAAAGCATTCCGTTGCATGCGCTCTCTTATAGGGTCAGCTTTCGGCTGTGTAGCCTCAACAATGGGGGCAGAAGGACTCACACTTTTCATTACCTCAACAATAATGCCGGAGATAAGTCCGTCTTCCAAGAGTGATTCTTTTATACATTCTTTTATCAAGGGCTTAAGAATCTTCTTCAATTCTGATTTTTTCATTTTATACCTGCTAATACTTTCATTCTAGTTAATGGGCACGACTCTCTAATCTCTTTATCCTCTGGGTTAATATTAAAAATTTCAGGGAAGCGAAGGACGCCGTTTTGTGGTACCTCGATGATCCCGGATTCAAACGGGGGATCTATCTCTACCCACCACTCCGCGGGATTCTCATCTGGTGTGAAATACTTTACGTCTGCTACCTTATAGTCTCCTGCAGGCCAGTTGCCCCTGTTCCACTCACCTTCTCCCACCCGAATGGTATCGCCCGCTTTAAGAGGCGAGTCAAGTTCCTTGAAGAGATCGGGGTTATCGACAATGTCGCTGACCAAAAGGGTGACTTTTTCTCCAGTCACGCGCTCTTCGAGATCACGCTCATCAGCCCACACCTTCACAACGTTGTAGTCACCTGGTACGACCCACGATTTCGAGCTAAACCGAGATTTCTGGCCACCTTTCACTGGCTTGAACTTCCTCTTCTTTGCGGCGGGCAGCACTCGTATATAGTCTCCTACATTAACCCTAGGGAGGCCTGCGTGCTCCAGCCCGAGCCGCTCTGGCTCTTCTTCATCGGGGACGCCTCCGGCAATCTCGGGATCGTCTGGGTCCCACAGTTCCTCTTCCTCGGGATTGATCTTAAAAAGATCGGGAAAGCCAACGATATCTTCAACGGCCACGGCGGCGTAGCCATAGCGCTCGGGGAACATTTCCTCGGCGGCAGCGTCATCCAAAGGCTCCCCTGTCTCTTCGTCTAGGGGACGCATGACCGCCACGAGTAATTCATCTTGCATGACGAGATCGGTTACTTTATAGTCGCCGGGCTGGACGACATTCTCTTCGTACTGCGCGGCGCCTTCTTCGGTAACTCGAAGAATATCATCAACCTTGAGGACATCTGAATAATCTTCCTCCTCTTCTTCGGGCTCTGGTTCTTCTTCCGGAACATCTACAGGAGGGAGATCAACTTCTGTGTCGGTTAAATCCTCGTCGTCTTCGGGTTCCTCTTTTGGGGGACTTGAGGAAGGCAAGTCTGTTTGGATGCCGCCGCGGAGAAAGGCACTCCGTATAGTGTTTAAGGACCCGGGGGTCTGTGCCTCGATATCATTAATAAGCGCTCGGAGCACCGGTGCATTATCAATCTTTAAGGTTAGTTCATCTCCTAAAGCTAGGTTTTGTTCATGTAGGCGCCAACCCTCGTCCTTCAGAAGTCGTTCTATTTCATTTACGATTTCATCTCGTTCGTCGGGGGATGTTTGAACGCCGGCCTGGTCCGCTAGACTAAAAATGGTCGCTGTAATTTCAACCATCGCGTCAGCAGGATATTCTTTAGTAGCAGGGCCCCCAAAACCAAAGATCTCATTAATCTCTTGTTCTATAAGATACTCTAATTCTTGACGAGATATTTTCATTTTATGCCCGCGAGGACCTTCATTCTACTTAACTGTCGTTGATAAGATTCGTTCAAGGGGGCGGGTAGAGCGGTAGCCGGCTCATCAGATTGGCGCACCACAATACGTCCCAGCATCTCTGCGCGCTGAAGGGCTGTTTGGGTGCGCCCAGTCGCGACGGCATCCCTTAAAGAGCCGGTTAACTCCAATAAAACTTTCTCGCTTTCTTTATCAATCGTGCCGGTGGCGCCGATTGCTCGAATAATTAAATCGATAACAGCGCCCTCTAAAATCGCATCAGGAATCACATCGATTCCCACTAGCCCCTCTAAGTCATTGATCGTGTTAATAAAACGCGCACCCGGGAGCGACATCGTACCTTGATTTAAGGCTGGGTCGAGTACCTCCAGGGCCTCGTCCGGTAATAAAGCAACAACAATTTGGGCTAAAGTAACTGGGTCTTCTTTAGAAGCAGCTTGAAGTGATTGAGCAACCTGTAATGCGAACTCGTCATCCAATTGAGACCCCACTCCCGGTAGCGCCTGAATAGCTTGCATGAGTTCAAGTAAGCCTCCGGAGGGACCCAGCTCTAGAGCACTATCATCCACCTCGCCGGGTAATGTATAGGGAAGAGGAGAACCCGTAGCGGGGCCCCGAATCATATCATCGGAGGAAGTTCCGTGAGCAAGTTGTATAATTTCAAATACTTGGGCTAATTGGGAGACTGCCGATTCCTCTGCCAAACAAAGAGGGGGAAGCTTCATGGCTATGAAAATAAGGTCGCGAATTAATGTTTCGAGAGGACTACGAAGAGACGAACCTTCCTGAGATGTAACGTTGTTAATCGCCGATATATCTCTTACAAGAACTTGCACTGAATCTATTATTGCTGCGGTGCATGCAGGAGTGGTGCCCAGAATGAGGCCCAGCCAGCCTTCTAGCTGGCTCCCGATGTCCGGGAATGTTGCGTTCGCTCGCCCGGGGCGGATAGGCTGAGTTTTCGAACCGAGGGCTTGTGGTACCGGCTGCTCTATTAATCTATTTTTAGGGCTGCCCACAGATTTAATCTCCAACTATTTCATTCATTAAGTTAATAATCTTATTATTCTTTTCAACTTGTTCATTCATTAGCTTATTCTCAGAAAGACTCATAAAGGCATTCGGTGTTGAAGGCTCCGAAACAATATCAAAGCAGATAAGCTGGAAGTCATCTTCTACAATGGTTTTGCCCATATGCTCTGAGACGGATCCCATTCCTCTTGAAGAGATGCCAGTCTTTACTCCAGACTCCACAAGAGCCTTGAGGATCTGGCCGGAGGGGGTTTCTAATACTTTAATCTTGCCCATAACTGACGGACCATCCATCCACACCTCTGTTACCATGTGGGAAACATTGACTAGGTTGATGATGGAGGAGTCGGGGTGGTCAAGTTCGCCGAGAGCGCGACGATCGTCGACGAGGGCTTTGTACTTTTTAACTTCGCGTTCCATGATGGCATGAGGATATACACGGCCGTTGCCGTTCTGAACGTCCGACTCTTGCAGTTTTCCGGTAAGCATCATTCCACCATTGCGCACAAAGGTCTTCTCGGATTCTGTCAGTAAATCCTGACAGACGCCGCCTTCGCAAAGCTCATAGTATTCTCGGAGAAGTTGTACCATTGTTTATTGTAGTTCTCCTTCGGGGGGAGGCCCATCGGGGGCGCCCATGACTTGATCAATGGCATCTCTGGCGGCGGCCATGCCCGCCTCAAACGCTTCTTCGGGAGAAAGCTGGCTGATGTCGTCAACATGAACTTCCGTGCCGGGGGCGCTAATATCAATTGCTTCGCCATCCATTTCGCCGCATTCGTCAAGCTCCTCGCCACGATTCACTGTCTCGTTTAAGAAGTATCTTGGGTCTATTCTTTTTACATTTTTTCTGTGTGCCATTATCTTATTCCTTTAAAGTAGTCAACTGCCGGAGCAGCAACGTCGAACTGGTTGGATCATCCATTTTTTCATGATTGCTCACCTCCTTTATGGACCACACGGATCCCGTAATCCTCGACTAACATACTCAAAAAGTATGATGTTCCGGCGCTAATGCAACCGCACATGAATGCTGTCATGGGCTGATTGCTAAAACTAAATAGTTCTGTATAAGGACTTATGCCCCACAGAAACACACCAACCCAAAATCCCATACACAAATGGCAATGGAATAATCGGCCGAAGCCCCACATTGACTTACAAGGGGGTCGAATCTTATTAAAGATGTGTCCGTGTATAATAATAAAAGTCATGCCATATGCGGCAAGTATAAAGTGTAGTAGTTCCATTAATTCTTCTTTTCTAGGTGCTGTCCGGCACATCGACGGTACGGCCGGCGTTGGTATCCCGTAAATAATCTTCTAGTTCTGATGTTATATCCCAATTAGGATCGATAGTCTCCCCGGGGTCTTTTTGCCCGATGGCC
>Ga0208156_1000154_pt1 | contig 34949 bp, 44 predicted proteins | sample 1_EtaG_FD_184073 | JGI IMG/M metagenome (GOLD analysis project Ga0208156, IMG submission 184073) | Marine viral communities from the Subarctic Pacific Ocean - 1_ETSP_OMZ_AT15124 metaG (SPAdes) (version 2) | ecosystem: Environmental > Aquatic > Marine > Oceanic | place: Pacific Ocean | collected...
TCCTCGAACAGAAACACGGCTGTGACGGTATCGTCATCGACGAACTATCGAAAGCTTCCGGAGTCCAGACCAAAGGCCTGCGGTCCAAGAAAAAAGCCGACATGCTCAAGTGGCGCGTCGGCATGACCGCGACGCCCGTGTCCCAAGACTTCGAAAAGCTCTACGCCATGGCCCGGATTATCGACCATGGCGCCTCGTTGGGTACGAGTAAAGACCGGTACCTGAACGACTATTTTTACTCCGATTACAACGGGTATAACTGGACGCTCCGCGAAGAAGGCGCCGCGGCGATCATGAACAAAGTTGGGGGGCTGATCCACGCGGTCACGGACACGAAAGAGGAAGACCTGCCCGCGTTGACCTATGTCGAGCATCGTTTCGATATGCCCCCAGAGAGCCGAGTTCTCTACGACAAAATGAAGAAGGATATGGTCGTCAAGAACGTCGAAGCTGCCAATGAGGCGGTGAAAAGTGGGAAATTACGGCAAATAGCTTCAGGTTTTCTTTATGGCGATGAGAAAAACCAGACTGTGATCTTTACCCTATTTGATACCGCAAGAACTCAAGCTTTAAGAGATATTCTCAATGAGAGCGCAGCAAAAAAGACCATCATCTTTTACGAATATACTGCACAACTCGTGGCGCTCACATCCGTCTTGCCGTTCACGACCGAAAGCGTCGAAGAATTTATCGACGCCACAGTCCCGACCATCCTTCTAGCCCAAATCAACGCTTTATCGCACGGGATCGATGGGCTTCAATACGCCTGTCACGACGTCATCATGTACCATCCGATGTGGAGCCGAGACGCCACTGAACAAGCGGTCGGGCGCGTTTGGCGCCAAGGTCAAGAGCGGAATGTGACCGTCACGACGATTGTTTGCCGGGACACTTTGGACGATCTAGTGTTACAGCGTGTCGAGGACCGAGGGAAATTTATGCAGATGTTTATGAAGCATTTGAAAGGAAGGGAAAAATGAAAATCAACAGCATCGCCATTAACCCAGACGAGTACCTGTCAAAAGCTCGCCAAAAAGAGCTAATCATATTAGCCGACGCGGGTTTACCGTATAGCACAATCAGAACCGCCATCCGCGAGGCCGTATACGCGGTCAAGCCAGGTATCATCGTTGAAGCTGAGGAAGAAACTAAAAAAGATGACGCTTAAAGAGATCAAGCTCACCGCGCAGGAGTTTCTCGATACGATCTTCGCCGACGCAACGGCCAAAGAAGTCGTTTGCGTAACCAAGGCGTCGATCAAGGACGGCAAGACGTTGTTCTGGAACCTGCCGGACGACGACCCCGTGTTCTCGAGATGGGTGCCGGCGCGGCAAGCTCAAGCCTGGTACTTCTGCGTTTCGACCGTCGGCGGGGAGCGTAACGCAAAAGGCACGGCCCTGCGCCGGCGGAAGGTCGACCTCGTGCGCTATCACTGTCTTGTTTTGGATGATATTGGCACGAAAGCTTCGGCGCCGCCAGTGACGCCAACTTGGATCATCGAAACATCAAGAGGGAACTATCAATATGGCTATGCGCTCTATCCTGGGGACGATTGGCCTCGCTACGAGGCGACGCTTGAGTGGTGTTACGGTCAAGGCTGGGGAGACGCCGGCGCTGGCGGCGCGATGCGTGTCATGCGATTACCTGGATCGACGAACCTTAAAGCCGGGCGAGGTGAGTTTCGATCTCGTGTTATGTGGTGGGAGCCTAACCACGTATGGATTCTACCCAAATTATCAAAAGCTCTTGGCGCTAATGAAGAAGAGATCGAAGCCTTAACGCTAGACCAGGAGAAACCTCAGGTCCAGACCAGCGCCGGCGGCGCTGTAGCCAAGCCCGGCATCGATCCGATGCTCGATTGGTTGGCCTCGGCCGGGCACATCGTCACGGACGATGGGCGAGATTTCGTGCAGATTATCTGCCCTTGGCATGAGCGTCACACCACGGGGGATAACCTCGCGGGCTATTCGCCGTTAGGTCGGGGGGAGGGGGATTGGGTTCAAACGCGAGGTTTCCGTTGTCTACATGAGCATTGCCGCGGGGCGTCGTATCGGACGTTCGCCGAGTGGGCCGTTCAGGGTGGCGCGCCCCGGCTATCCGGGCATGACCCGCTGCCGTGGCTGCAAGACAAGTACACGTTCATCGGGGAGGGGCGAAGGGTCGCCGACCTACACCAACGACCGCTGGGCGGAAAGTGGCTGTGGGAGCTCGAAGATTGGGCTGCGATGCATAAGGGCCGGGTGCTTGTCGGCGAGCGAACTACGCCGGTGGAGATCAAGACGGCGTTCTTGGAGAGTAAGGAAACGCGGAAAGTCGTGGGGCTCCATTACAAGCCCGTGAGGGCGGGGGCCGATTTGCCGATTGTCGAGCTGAAGGGCCAGAAATTGATCAACAGCTATATTCCACCGAACTGGGAAGAAACAGATGTCGAGCCGTCGATCTTTTTAGATCACGTCGATTTTCTACTGACTTGCGATGCCGAGCGTGACCTGTTCCTGAACTGGTTGGCCTACAAGATACAGAACCCGCACCGTCGCTCATTTGCCGTCGTGATGGTCGCCGAAGATACTTATGGGGTTGGGCGGTCCTGGCTGCGCTCCATGCTCTACGCGGTGCTTCAAGGGGGTGTGGGGACCGTGACGTTGCCTCAGTTGATCGGGAAAGGGACATCGGCCGAGCGGAATTTCAACGACTGGGCCATAGGGCAGTTTCTCGTTGTCGAGGAAGCCAAGGACAACATGGACCGGGATGATTTCTATAAGGGGTACGAAACCTTCAAGCAGAACGTTGATATCCGGGTGACACCGGTAAGGGTGAATGAAAAATACGGCCGGACCCGGCATGACTTCATGTATTTCAACGCCCTGATCTTTTCCAATCACTCGGACGCCTTATCGATACCCGAGAATGATCGGCGCATATGCGCCTTGACCAATCCCTCAGTGCTGGAGACCCCGGCGTACTATGACAAGTTGGAAGGCTCGCTGGACAGCTCGGAACCCCGGCGGGTATATTGGTGGCTTATGCACCAGGATGTCAGCGGTTTCGATCACGTTCGCCCGCCGATGACGCCGGCGAAGTGGGCCATGATCGACCAGCACCGATCGCCCATGGACGAGATCCAGACCTACATTTTAGAACACTATGCGGGTGACCTATTCACTAAAGAGACGCTCCGCGCCGCGATTATCGGCGCGTCGCTGGCTCTGGATTATACCCAATTTGTCACAACGCCCGGTAGTATAAGTAGAGGCTTATGGGGGAAGATGGGGAGCTTGCGGGAGGGGCGACATGGAGCCCGGTATTACCTCCAAGAAAAGCAAGTTGAGATTAGGGCACTCCGAGCCAAAAATCTCTGGAAACAAGCTGATGAAGCCCGTTTAACCGTAAAATTTATAAACGAGGTTGCTAAAAATAAAACACCGAAAAATTTTAACTCGTGAGCGGCGCCGGCGCAGAAGAACGTAAAGCGAAAAGATTGCGATTTGTACCTAAAGCCCTTGTTTTTCCCTAAAATAAAAAGCTTTAAAATCAACAGCTTATCCTTATAATTAGGGTATTAGGTATTTAGGGATATAGTTATAGAGTTTCAATATATATATATAAGAATAGTATAATATAGGGTTCTTATATAGAGAGTCTTTGATGGGTGCCCTAATCTCTAATGACCTAACGGGGTTTTACCGCCGCCGGCCGCCGGCATGAAAGCGGCGCGCGCGACAGCGGCATCGGGTAGTAGTAGTGGTATAAAATTTTTATCCAAAAATGTGGGCCAGGATGAGCGGCGCTAAAAAAATAAAAAGGACAGCTAGGAAGTCGCCGATGAGGATCAAAGTTTTTTTCATGAGGTGAAGACCTTTCTTTTTTGCGGGGAGAGAGCGGCGAGCTCTTTGGATTTTTTGTGGTGGGGCGCCGCGAGGATCGCAAGCAAAATTGCGATGGTGTTCGATATGGCGATTGAGCCCTTTTCGTAGCGGACGACATTTGACCGCGAAACGCCGAGTTTTTTTGCCAAGGCCGTTTGGGTTAGGCCCATTGCGAGACGGGCTATTTTAAAATCTTTGGCGGTCATGATCGTTTACCTTTGCTCTAGGGGTCGAAAAATCGGGGCGCCAGGCGTCGGGAGGGGGTTGCCGGTAGCCTGAGACTTAGAAGCGTAATAACGTAATGACTTTGACAACTGGTTATGCTATATAGTGGAGGAGGGTTAAATGGCACATGATATGGGGCTTTTCGAATGCTTGGCTTGTGGGAAAGAGATTCTCAGGAAACGTTGGAAGCAGAAATATTGCTCTACAAGTTGCAGGGTCAACGATTGGCAAAGGCGGACGGGGTACAGGGCGAAACGTGTATCTATTGCGGGGCGCTCCCGCGTGACCGTGACCACGTCCTCCCCTTCTCGTATAAAAAACGAAACTTGAAGCATATCAGTAGGCGTAATTCGCTTAGTGAAGGGCCTGTCGTCCAGGCTTGCCATCAATGCAACATAATGCTCGGGAAGAGAATATTTACAACATTTAGAAATCGTCTTGAATTTTTGTTTTCGAGATATAAGACGTTGGAAGAAAAAACGCATGAGCCTAGTTACCTTTGGGGTGAAGACGAGGTCGAGGAATTGGGGGAAAATCTTAAGCATTATGTAAAATCTCAAATTATTAAGGATTTGAGTATCAAATCCAGTATTTGGTGGTTGGAGAGGTTATTATCCGCGGAGCGGTAATCTATGTAGTTGGTTTCCTGTAGGTGTCAGGTTTGGGCCTTGGCGATGGCGTCGTGGACAACCTCGAGCGTTCCCTCTGCGCTTCTGTGTTTGTCAAGGCGTTTAATGGTTGTTTCCGTTAATTCGAGGGCGTTTAACAATTCGGCGTTGATGGCTTTGAGCCTATCCCGCTCGGCGGCGGTTTCTGGCGCGGCGGCGATTAAGTCACAATTTGCTTCGACTTCTTCTGGGTTGAGGCCAGAAACGGCAAGGTGTGTGATGTGGGTATTTCTGCCGGCGTAGATGGTATTGTATTTTGTTGCCGGTTTGATGTTGCGTTTCCAAGGTCCGGGTGTGTGTTTGTTGCTGATCATGATGGTAACTCCCTCGAGGCTTCGGTAAGCGCATGGTCAAAGCTTCCTGCATCTCCGAAGAACTCAATAAGCCATTGCACAACAGGCTCGTCGGTAACGTCAATCTTGGCGCCTTCGAACCAGTCTAGGAACCAATATTCAACAATGTGGATGACGCCAGCCGCGTCTCCCCAGAATCGCAATTCGTCGGATGGGCCACCGTAAGAAAACTGATATCGCCAATACCCGCTTTTCTGGTCGGTAAAGGTTCTGGCGGGAACGTAGTCAAAAGCTAGGCCATATTCATGGAAGGGGCTAAGGTCGTCGTCGCCGTTTTCGTAAATGTCTGGGTTTCCCATATATGCGGTCAGGTCTTTGCGTACTTTGCGCCATTCGTTGGCGACACGGGTTTTGCAGTCTTGTTGAGGTTGGTTTGACATATCAGCTCCTTTCCAAGTTAGGGTTAAAATCCACTCCGCAAAGGCCCGGTTCTCCGCCGGGCCAGAGCGCAAGGGATTAGTCGTCGCCATAAGCGGATTCAATTCGCTCGCTGCTGTGATCGCAATAAAGTGAGTCGTCCTCATAGTTAATTTCACAGCCTATGACTTGCCAACCGTCGTTTGCCTTGTCGGCAATCGTTTGCGCGATCAAGTTAAATTCTTCACGGGCGGTCTTGAAAGATAAGGCTCCGCCGTCGGAAGTTATGAAATAGAGAGGGTAGCCTCCGGGCCAAGCAAAAGGGCCGGCGCGCAACGTAGCCTTGAAGTCCGCTACGTTTTTGATGTGGGTGTGGTGGCGTGAATAGTTTGATCTTATTGGCTTGGTGTTCCAGTGTTCGCGGGTGTCGTAAAGATCGCCTTCAAATGATGTGAAATGCTTTTCCATAATGTTACCTTTCCAGGGTTGAGGTTAAAACCCACTTCGCCAAGACCTGGAACTTGCCAGGTCAGAGCGCAAGGGATTAACCGGCGGTATGGTTAGCGCCCACCGTATCAACGAGGCGATAAACGATACGATGATAAACTGTTGAGCCCCAGCGATAGTCTTTGGAAAACCTGAAGTTGCTTCTCCGTAAGGCGCGGCCGATTAGGGTTCCGAGTAGGTGTCGCATTTTGTTTTCTCCTTGTTGGTTGCTGGCTGCTGAGACCTAACCTAGTAGCGTATCGCCACGTTGTCAATACCTTTTTCGGTATTTTTATTTTTTCTGGAAAATTGTGATAATTTGACATTTGGCGTGGAAAGGTTAGATTTAGAGGTATGCCTGCAACACAGAGAGCTTTAACGCCCAAACAAGCGGCGTTCGCCAAGGCCTATGTCCGGGGGGGAGGTAACGGCGCGAAGGCGGCCAGGGAGGCGGGGTACTCAAGTGGCAACGGTGTTGATAAGCAGGTAGCTTCGGAGAACCTTGCTAAGCCTTACGTTGCGGCTGCTATAGCTAAAGAGACGAAGCGTGCAATCGATGCGGCCAATCTTCGTCCTGAAGATATCGTTAATGGTTTGCTTAAGGAAGCGGGGCTTAAGGGTAAGAAGCCAAAGGACAGTATGCAGGGTGGTAGGGTTCGTGCTTTGGAGCTTTGCGGAAAGACGTTCGCTCTCTTTGCTGATCGTACGATTACTAATGAAGTTGAAGTAATCGGCGCGCGCGATTTGGTTCTGAAGCTCGCCTTGGATACGCCCACGGCCGCGATAGGGATGGCGATCGACCTTTGTGTTGCTGACTTTGAGATGTGTGAGGCGCTAAAACCTGAAAGCCCCGACGTATCAGCTCGCCTCGCGGAGCTACTGGCGTCCGATGCCAAGCTACTACATGTTGATTTGGACCTGCCGATTGACGCTGAAAGCGATGAAAATGCGGGTGAGAGCCCGGAAGCTGGGAGCTAACAGCTTGAAAGTATTGAGCTTTTCTGACTTATCCACAATTTCCCATAATAAATATTATGCGACATACCGTCTGGTATGTTTGGCCTTGAGGCGAAGGGCCGGCCACCCCCACCCCGAGCGAGTGCCCGCGCTGTCGCTGTATTTTGGTCCCGGCGATTTTCAAACTTATTACCTCAAAGCTTCAAACCCTTAAGCTTTTCCGGGGAATTTCAAATATACCGACGTAAGGGAAATTTAGAAAAATGACGACAATCGCAACAGAGGGTAAGACGCTGGTGGTGGAGAGATCCGATGCTTGACTCTGTAGTCTGTGTTTACCGTTCCGGCGGTGATTTTAGCCACCACGACGTAAATCGTCTTCACCGTCAAATCCGCGCTAATTTGACCGATTATGTCCGGTTTTACTGCTTAACTGACGACATTTGGCAAGATTATAGCCCCGGCGTCACGGTCTTGAGAATGTGGACGAACCTTCCTCGCTGGTGGGGGAAGGTCGACATGTGGAACCCTCGCCTGGCCGAAATGTTCGGCCGAGCGTTTTATCTGGACCTTGACACGCTAATTATCGGCAATATCGACGATATCGCGGCGTATTCGGGCGAAAGACCGTTGATCACGGCCGACTGGTATCACGGTGGTCCAAGCCAGTCTTTGCTTATTTACACCCCGAATCAGTTCGAGAGGGTTTGGCGGAAATTTCAACAAAGCCCTCAGCACTGGATGCGAGAGGGCGATCGGATGCACTGCCCGAACTGGGGCGACCAGATCCTCCTTCGGGAGCAGTGTGATATGGAGTTCAACTATTTTCAGGACGTTTTCCCCGGCCGGCTCGCCAGCTACAAGGCTACCTTGAAATGCCAACCGCCGGAGGGGGACGACGTGACGATAATTTGTTTTCATGGTAAACCGCGGCCACAAGAGGCGGAGCCTTGGGTGAGGAAATATCTATGATTATGTTCGCGACGCCGTGTTACGGCGGGATGGTGACGCAAGAATATTTGGAGTCGCAGTTGGCGTTGAAGGGTACTTTGATGCTGATTGACCTGAAGCACGAGCATTTATTCATTAAGAATGAGAGCCTGATCCCCAGAGGTCGAAATACTTGCGCGGCGACGTTTTTGAAGTCGGAGTGCACCCATCTTATGTTCATCGACGCCGATATCCAGTTCACGCCTGACGACGTGGCGAAGCTGTGGAACCTTCAGAAAGGTGTTGCTTGTGGGGTCTACCCGATGAAGCAAGAGGGCGCGCCGTATGCCGCCTGGGTCGGGGGTAAACTCCTGGTCGATAAAGACATGGCGAAAGAGCCGTTCAAGGTCGATTACGCCGGCACGGGGTTCATGATAATCCATCGTGAGGTGTTCGTTCGTCTTCAGAAAGCCCATCCCGAATGGAAGTACGAGGAGTCCTACGGTGAGGCTTGGGCGTTCTTCCAAGACCCGATCGAGGAGGGCATTCACTTGTCAGAGGACTATTTTTTCTGTAAACGTTACAGGGAGATCGGTGGGGAAGTGTGGATGGACCCGCGCGTTCGGTTGAAACATGTAGGAAGTAAGGTCTACGGATGAATACTCCGCAGTGAGGTGGTAATGTGGCCGATATCATGAGAGCGAATGTTGGAACTCGTCGGCAAGCTTGGACCGATGGGACGTATTGGAGCGATCAGACAGGTTGGCTCGAAGACCTGTTCTCCGACGCGATGTTCCCGGCCGGCGGCGATGGCGAGAACGTGAAATTTACATCACAGACAACGGTGAAACATGGCAAGCTCGATAGACGCAACCGAACCCGCTGACGGTACACCTCCGGCGAAAGCCGATCAACGCGCCAACTGGGCCGCCGCGAAATCCGAGATCGAGGCGCTTCAGACGGACGTCGCCGGCAAGGCGAATACCGCTCACAACCATGCGGCGGCCGATATCACCTCGGGCGAACTTACCGCGCCCCGATACGTCGACATGGTGGGCGACTCGGGCTCCGGAGGGACCAAAGGCGCCGTACCGGCGCCGACCACGGGGGACGCGACCAAGTTTCTGAAGGGTGATGGCACTTGGGCTACCGCCACGGCCGGTGCGTTCTCCGATGATGATGTGATCGTCGAGGGTTCGGCCGATGCAACCAAGCAGCTCAAGATCGAGGTCGACGGGCTGACCACGTCCACGATCCGCACGATCACGATGCCCGATCAGAACCTTGATTTGACACCTACGACGGGGGATTTTCAGGCGTCCGACGCGCAGTTGACCGATGTTGCCGGTTTGGCGGTGACGGATGGTGGCGTTATTGTGGGCGACGGTGCGAATTTTGTTCTCGAAACGGGGGCTACGCTTCGAACGTCTTTGGGTCTGGGGACGGGGGATAGCCCGGAGTTTACCGCCGTTAACATCGGCGCCGCGACGGACACGACTATTACAAGAGAGAGTGCTGGGGTTATCGCGGTTGAGGGGGATACCGTCGCTATGCTGGCAACTGCCCAGGAATACACCCAGACCCAGAACTTCAACGCCACCACGCTGAGCGATGGCGCCAACATTTCATGGGACGCCGCCGCCAACCAGGTCTGTTCCGTCACGCTGGCCGGCAATCGGACGCTGGACGCGCCGACGAATCAGGTGGACGGGGCGTTTTATTCCTTGGCCGTTATTCAGGACGGCACCGGCTCGCGTACTCTTTCGTTCGCTTCCGGACCCGGCTACAAGTTCGCCGGCGGGACCGCGCCGACTGTCTCCACGGGCGCGGCCGATCGTGACGAATTTGTGTTCAAGTCCGACGGCACGGATTTCATCGAAATCGGCCGGCAATTGGACGTGTCGTGATGCTTGTTTTAGGGGGATCGACCGACGCCGGCGGCATCGCCGACATTCCTGCCACTAATTTAGTAATGGATTTGGATGCGCGTTCCGGTGTTACAAAGGCATCCGATCTTGTTTCATCATGGATAGATACGGTTGGCTCCTTTGACTTCGCGGAAGCCACGAATAAGCCTTTATGGGTAGACAGTTTAATTAACGGCATCCCCGGCGTCCGCTTCGATGGCTCTAACGATATCTTGAAGGTAGCAAGTACCGGGCTGGTAATGCCCTTGCATGTCTTCTGTGTCTGGAATCCAGTTAGTTATGTAGGTCAAGGTAGAGTATTTTATGCTGGCGATACTGGCACTACTGGTAGGTCATTATACGGCGATAGTGCTACCCCATCTTTTAAAATGGTTGATAATGCTGCCCATAGTAATAGCATTTCTGTAGCTAATGGAACTTGGGTATTAATGCATGCCATATGGGATGGAAGTAACCCTATTTATTTTGTTCTTAATAATGGTTCGGATGTGGCAGGGGTCGGAGACGCTTTGGCGACAGAACCCGGTAATTGGTCTTTAGGCGCAAGATATAATGGGTCTACCTTTGCTAATGTAGAGATTACTAGGCTCTTCGTATATTCCGCAGCACAGACTGGGGCTAATTTAACTAGTATTTACAATCATGTAAGCGCCACATACGGAGTGTTCTAACATCATGTGTTTTGTGGGATCAATAAGGAGGGGATCATGAATGCTGAACTGACGCTGATTAGTCCCGGCGTCCATGGGCTACCGGTGGTAAGCGAGATCGGCAAGATTCCGATCACCGACGCTTCCGGCGTCCAGCATCCCAGAACCATTTGGGATATCTGGGGCGATGCCGAGCTTGTCGCCATTGGCTACGCCAGGATCGACGACAGCCCGATTCCGCTGGGCAAGATATCGACGGGTCACAGTGACGCCTTCACCAGTAACAGGGTGGTCAGAACCCACACCCTGGCAAATGCGCCGTCGGAGCCGCCCGAGGACAAGGAGGCGATCTACAACGGCCATATGGCAATGGGGCATCTACGCTTGTTCAAGGCGTTCCTCCTGGCGCTCAACGACGGTTCCATCGTGCCTGGCGCCAACGCCACGGCGGCGCAGTTGAAAGCGGCGATCAAGGCGAAGATGTGATGCCTCTTTCTCGTGTTATAGGCGAACCCCTTCCCGAGATCGCTGGAAAATACAGCGGCTCGCTTCATATTATTGGCGGCGGTCGGAGCGTTTGGGAGGATATCGAGAATAATAAGCCAACGGGTGACGTCATGGCGATCAACGACGTTGGCATGTACTGGCCAAAAGCTTTGGTTCATTGGTACTCCAACCATGCTCCGCACCTGCCGATCTGGGCTCAAGCCCGGACCTTCCGGAAGGGCATGAAGGACAACCCGGTTCAGCATCTTCATTCTTGTTATGAGGGCGTCAAATGGCGTTGGCCCTTCGGCGGCACCGGCACGTCGTCCTTGAACGCGATCTACGTTGCGCTCGGGTTGGGCTACGCCCCCATTGTCCTCTGCGGCATTCCTCTCGACGACAGCGGAAATTTCTTTGACCCCCATTGGGTTCGGTCGAATTTCCGGCGTGAAGCTCATTATGATGTGTGGGAGTTCGCGCGCGATCAGGTTTTCGATGGTAAGGTGAAATCCATGAGCGGGATGTCTAGGCAAATGTTGGGGGCGCCATGAACATCGCTCTCGCCGGCGCGCGGATCAAACGTCAGACTAAATTACTCAGGTATAGGCCCTACCCGTGGCAGCGCGAGTTCATGAACGCCGGCGCGGAGAACCCTGAACGTATGCTCATGGCGGCGAATCGGGTGGGTAAGACGGAGACCGCGGCCGCGGAGGTTTCCATGCATATGACGGGTGTTTATCCGGACTGGTGGGAGGGGAAGCGTTTTTTCAAACCTATTCTCGCTTGGGTGGGGTCCGTGACGAATGAATCTTCTCGGGATATTACCCAGAAAGCGTTGTTGGGTGGGGTTGGCGAATCGCTCGGCACAGGCTTCATCCCTCGTGACGCGATCGTCGGCAAGCCGCAGATGCGCCAGGCCGGCGTGTCCGACGTGGTCGATAAGGTCAAGGTGCGGCACAAATCTGGAGGAATTTCCGAGGCGATCTTTAAGACCTACGATCAGGGCTGGAGAAAGTGGCAGGGGACGGCGCCGGAGGTGGTGTGGCCCGACGAAGAGCCGGACAATTACCGAATTTTCACGGAATGCCAAACGCGGATCATGACTTCTCGAGGTATTTTGTTGATCACGTTCACCCCGCTCTTGGGTGAAACGGAACTGGTTCGGCATTTCAACGATAAGTCGATCAAGGGCACGTACCTAAAAACCGCGACCTGGGACGATGCGCCGCATCTCTCTGAAGTGGATAAGGAGCGTTTGCGGGGCGCCTATCCGGATTATGAGCTTGAAGCTCGGACCAAGGGCATTCCGATGATGGGCGAAGGCAGGGTGTTCGGGGTATCGGAGAAGGATATAAAATGTGATCCGTTTGAGATCCCGCCGCACTTCGCCAGGATCGCGGGCATTGATTTTGGGATTGATCACCCCGCGGCGAATGCTTGGATCGCTTGGGATCGGGATAGGGATTGCGTCTATGTTTACGACTGTTATCGAAAAAAAGACATGACGCCCGATGTCCATGTACCGTTGATGAATAAGCGGGGGAATTGGATTCCAATCTCTTGGCCGCATGATGGAATGTCCCGAGGCAAGGCTGACGGCAAGCCGTTGTATAGGCAATATCGTAGGGAGGGCGCCAATATGCTTTCACGATCGGCCCGATATGAGAACGATACGGGTGGCGGGCAGCCGGTTGAGCCGATTGTTCTTGATATCTATGAGCGTATGCGTAACGGTAGATTTAAGGTTTTTTCACCGCTGAACGAGTGGTTCGAAGAGTTTCGGTCCTACCACCGAAAGGACGGGAAGATCGTGCCGGTACGGGACGATATCTTGAAAGCCACCATGTACGCGGTGATGATGAAGCGTTTTGCCCAAACTCAGATGGTTCGACAGCGGCATACCGGCTATGCTCAGGCTGTTGTGTCGACGAGGGTTTGAGGATGGGTCCGAGTTTTCAAGTAATTTGGTGGTGGAATTGGCGGGAATGGCACCGGGCTACGATCACATGGAGGGGCGCAATGGCGAAGATATACCGTTGGTCTTGGCAATTCGGGCCACTTGAAATTAGGCGGTGGGCAAAGAAAACGATAAGAGAATGTGATGAACCAAGATCGATTTGAGAAATTTTGTAGGCAGGCGCGGTGTGCGCCGGTGGAGAAGGTGACGCTGGGGGAGTGCGAGGTTCTCATTGCCGACGGCTACCGAGATTTACACGCGGAATTCGACGGCCCAGCGTATCGTACCATTTGGGCGACTTCCCGAAACGGGATGGATATTTGTCGTTCGCTTTATATCAAAGTGGGGGACGGGGATTTGCGCGCTCGCGTCAATGCTGCTAAGAATGATGCAGCTATCTGGGTTGGCGCCAATGTAGAGGTCGGCCGGTATGCCTGAAAACGACAAGCCTAAGAAAAAGCGTAAGTTCACCGCGGCGGATTTCAGCACTATCGCGGAGTTTATCGTCGAGGAACACGCGAACCGAAAAGATCGGCGCAAGCACCTCGAAAAGGTGTGGGCGGAGGTCGATCGGCAGATTCGCATGGAGCCGGATTTGCGTCGAAAACTCGATACGAATAATAAGGTTCGCCGGGGTTCGGAGTGGATGTCCGAGATGGAGCTTCCGCTCCAGGCGCAAACCCTTGAGGTCTTGACCGCCGACGCTCGGCGCATGTTGTTTCCCGATAGTGGGTCTTTTTTCGAAGCACACGCCGCGTTGACCGATAAATATCTCGCTCGGGTTGATTTTCAGGCTTTGGTAACGGGCGATGAGCTTGAGGTTCCGTCTCAAATTAATCAGGAAAATGCGGATCAATTGGTTGCCGGGTGGCTTGAGCATTATCATCGGCAATATGATTTTGCCGGGAATTGGGACGGGCTGAATGCCGAGAGTTTCAAATACGGTACGCTCGTGGGGCGCGGGCGTATAGCGTCGAAACAGACCTTCTTGCAAACGGCCAGGGGGGTTGTGGAGAAGAAAATCGAGTTCCCGGTTCTCTTCCCGATCTCGATCAAAAACACCTATTTGGATGACACGTTGCACGCGGTCATGAACGAGGGCTTGGTTGTTGGTCCCGCGGTTATTTATGAGCGCACTCAACGGCTCAAAGACTTGCAGATCGCGGCAAATAAAGGCAGCAATGACCCGGACGTCGCCGAGGGCGGTTGGATGCCGGCGGCGGTGAAGGGTCTGGAGGGTGATAAAGACGGCAATATTCACTTGCTTGAATATGAGGGCGATCTCGTCGTACCGCGGAAGACCGTTCGATCGGTTTTCACCCCGAACGTGATCGTCACCGTTGCGATCGGCACGGAGCGCAGGGTTGTGCGCTTTCGGTTTTCCGACCAACCTTCGTATATTTCGCACCCGTACCATGTGGAGGACGTGAACAGCCCGTATGGTAGCGGCCCTTTGATGAAGGGGATGCCTGTTCAGAAAGCGGCGGCGGAAGCTTGGATGAGTTTGACGGATGTGGTTATTTTGAACGCTCAACCCCCGGTAACTTACGATCAAGATGATCCGTTTTTTGCGGGATCGGGGGGTCCGATTGTGGCACCTAGAGAGCGTTGGGCGTCAGCTTCCGAGGTTAAACCTGTTCCAATTGGGGATCCGAACGCACTTTTCGCAATTTTCTCGGGCGCGCTTCAGCAGTACGCCGATATAACGGGTGTTAACGCGCCGCGGCTGGGTCAACGCACGGCGTCGCATACGACGGCTTTTGCCAAGGACGCGGAGCTTCAGCGCGGCCAAGTTCGTACAGTCGATTACGCTCGGTCTGTTTTGAAAGGCCCGATGGAGCAATGGCTTTATCTTGAGTTCAAGCTCGGGCGCAAGATTATGAAAGAGGAAACTTTTTTCCTGCGCGAATACGGTGGGTTTGTGACGATTCAGAAAAAGCATTTGCCGGATATGGCCACCTTTGACGCTTTTGGCGCCGGTGGGCCGGCGGAGGACCGGGCGGACACCGCGCAGAAACAGAGCGCGCTTGCTCAAGCGATCCAGTTGGAAGAGGCGAAACGGCAGCTACAGCCGGATGCGCCGCCGCTTGATCTCGTGGCTATTCAGCGACAGATATTGCGAGAGGGTTTTGTAAATGTTGAAGAGTTCTTTGCCGAAGCACCTGTGGGAGTTTCTGCTCAATCTCCGGCAGGAGGAGAAGTACCAGTTGGTCCTGAAGGCGCTTCCGGTGCCGAAGTTGCCGCGTTGGCGGAAGGACCGGTCTGAGACCGAGTGGGCTTACGCCAGTGGTAAACAGGATGGCGCGGTCGCCATTTTGAAAGAGTTGGGATACAAAGTTGATATCCCTGAAGAAAAGGATTAAGAGTTTATGAGAGTGGCGGCGTTGAAAGCAGAAACGCCCTAAGGAAAGGCCAGGGGCGCCTTTAACGAGGAATTCACCCGCTCGAGAGGGATCATACTGGAGTCGGTGTAGCGCCCGGCCCACTCTCACCAATTTGATGGAGGAAAACCTTGTTTATGAGTGACAATACGCAAACCGTGGTCGAAAACTCCGATGGACAGGCAACGCCTGCCGCTGAGGGGCAAGACGCACCGGACTCGTTGGATGCCGCACTCGCTGAATTCGAGGCATCGAGCGAACCTGAACCCGAACAGACAACTTCCGCTCCCGCGGATGTTGACCCGAAAGCTTTGGATGATATCCGCCGAGACATTGCGACGTTAAAGGAGGATACCGCCCGCAGACGTACCGATGGTGATGTTGCGGAAGCTGTTAAATCCCTGCAAAGGGGCCTGGAGAATTTACATCTTCCGGATGCGACGGTGAACCGTATGCTGCATGGGTATGCCAGCACGGATGGACGTTTTTTAAAGGCGTTCCAAGCTCGACAAAGTAATCCGACCGCGTGGAAGCGTGTGTTGGATAACGTCAGCACGGAAATTCGTGGAGAATTCGAGTCACGTCCAGATGCCAATTTAACGGCGGATCGGGAAGCGGTTAACGCGGCTGTTCGAAATGCGTCAACCACGTCCCCGGAGTCCGGTGCGAACAACAAAGACCTCAGCGCAATGACCGATGCGGAGTTTGAAGCGCATAAGAAAGCGCTCGGGTAGTTTGGCATCGAATAGGGGACCAGCCATAAGGAGATAAATCATGGCTGCGATCACTGACACAGGCGACATTGTCAAGCCAGTCAATGTCATCTTTCAACAGACGCTTTTGCGTAATGCGAAGCCTCATGCTCCGTACTTTATTGGCACTATGCCGGCGGACTTGACGCAGCATCGGGGAAGCCTTACCGCTAAATGGCGCAGGGTCGAAAACCTGACGCCGACGGTTTCGGCTTTGTCCGAATTGACCGCCGATACTTTACCGACCAGAGCGTCGGTTGTACCGTCCGTCACCGACGTCACCGCCACTGTTCAGAAATACGGGCAGCATATCTTGCTTTCCGAAGAGACGGATTTGGCAAACTTCAATGGCCAAACGGATAAACTTGTCGAGGTCTTGGGTATTTCCGCCGGCCGTTCGTTGAACATGCTTCAACGTAATGAGGCCGAGGATAACCTAACCATCGTTTTCGCGGGCGCCGTGGCCTCCGACGGTGTGGTCGTCAGCGCGATTACGCTTGCCAGTATCAAGAGCGTGGTGAATACGTTGGATCGAAATTCGGCCATTCCGTTCACTCCGATGACCCGAGGTAACACCATTATCGGCAGTGCGCCGATCCTGGCCAGTTATTGGGCTATTTGTCATCCCGACGTTGCCATTGACGTGGTTGGGTTAACCGGCTTCAAGAGCGTCGAGACCTACGCCGGGCACACGGCGACGGAGCCCTTCGAGTTTGGCTATCTTCCGATTGCCGGCCGGGGTGTTCGTTTCCTTATGAGCCCGGATGCCAGTGTCGATGCTGGTTCGGGTGGAACCACGGGCTCTACCGGCCTTCGTGGTTCGACCAATATCGATCTTTATTCCGTACCGGTTTATGGGCGCGACGCTCTCGGTTCGGTTGGTTTTGGTTTCGAGCATATCAAGGAGACGTATGACCCTGGCGATAAGCTGCCGGGTATCATGCTGATCAACAAAGGCTTCGGCTCAAGCGGTGTTGCCGATCCGTTTGACGAGTTGGCCTCCCTCGCGTGGAAATCTTGGCACGCGGCCAAGGTTCTCAATTCGACATGGGGGCGGACAATTCGCGCCGGGGCAACCAGCGTTTAAGTAGTGTGAACATGCGGGAGGGAGCAGAATGCTTCCTCCCCGCGCCACGGTAAGGATTTTTTATGAACGATATACCCCAACATGATTCGATTTTAAAAGTTGAGGTTTACGATGAGCGTCCGCCGCTTAATCGATTGCGCCGGGTGGAATTGTGGAACTATGCGAAAGGCATAATCGATTTTCCTGGTGGTGCTACGAAAGATGAGATGATCATTTTGGTCAAGGCGGCCTGGGCTAAGGGGGTAGATTTTTCACGGCGTCCACCAAAAGAGGATGTACCGCCGGCGCCATCTCCCCGAGAGGTTAAATATCGAGGAAGGGCGGGTTTTTGTGTAATGGCGGGAACCGTGATCATATCGAAGGGTCACAAGACCAGGGAAGACGCGGAAAAGGTTTTGCATTATGGCTAAGACCGTTTTGGATGCTGTTAACGAGACCCTTAAACGGGTGGGAATGATCTCCGGCGACGCGGGAGAGTTGACCACTTTGACGGACTCCGGCCGGCAGCATTCCATCGATGTCACCGTGCAAATATGGAACGAATTGATCAATGATTTGTATATGGCTTCTCGAGTCCCTTTGCCGCAGGAATCGGCCACAGATAATATCACCTTGGTTGACGGGACTCGGGAGTACACGCTTCCGGCCGATTTGGAACAGATCCGGTGGCCCTTGATCAACCAGACTGAGGGGCATCGCATTGACCTTTATCCTGGTGATTTTGAGCAAATGCGGATCGATCAGTTGATCCCGGCGAATTTTACGGGGCGCCCAATTTGGGCAGCGATTAATCCAACAAACGGAAAGCTCCGCATGAATACCGTCGTCGATTCCGATGATGATGGCGAGGTATATCAAATTTTGTACGATAAGCGGTTGTCGTTCACCGCCGCCGCGGATACCTTCCCCTTCTCCGACAGCGTGGTCGATAGCCTCGTTCCGGCCGCCGCGCAGGTGTACGATCGGAATGAGAAAAGTAAATTCGATGACGCGCTCTTTAGGTCGTCCTTTGGCCGCGCAGCGCGATTTCTCTCTAAGAGGCAGCAAGGTACGAAATGGTAAGTCCCGTCGGCCCGAAAGATTTTGACGTTTCGCTGAAGTTCGGCGGGGGTATCAAATCGCGGGCGAGCGAGGACGATATCGCCGTTAACGAGTGCGCGGATGGTGTGAATTTTGATCTCGATCTTGAAAATCGAGAGTTTAAAAATCGCCAACCTTTTGATCTTGTCGATACTGCTACGAACGCCTCTCAGATCAACGGCTTTGCTCAATTAATCAAGCAGGATGGCACGACGTCGACACTCGTTCAGGCCGGCACAACGGTTTATGAATGGGATGGCGCGGGGACGTTCACCTCCAAGGGCACCGTCGCGGCGGGTGTGGCCATTCGCGGCCGGCTGACGCACAACTTTACGCTCGATGAAAAGGTCTTAATTTCCGATCTCAATATGATCCAACCGGTAATGGAGTGGGATGGGACCACCTTGGCGAACATCACTCATAATTTAACCGGAGCCTTCATCGCGAAATATATTTTCGTTGAAAACGAACGAGCGAATTACGGGCATGTCAGCTCGAACGGAGTGTTGACGCCTCACATGCTGGTCGGCTCAAAGCAAGGCGATTATGATAACCTCTCAACGTCGGCCAAGCCGTCAAGCGCCCTCGCGGTTGATGATCCTTTCTTTATGCTGACCCCCGATCTCCGCCCGATCAACGGTTTGATCTCGGCTTTTGGTAAGGTGGTCATGTCGAGCGCGAACGGTTCGATGTTTTATATTACAGGGGTGAATTCCAAAGATTTTGCGATTACGTCGCTCTATCCTAATTCTGCCGCGAATGGCGATGAGTCGATGGCCCATATCGGTAACGATGTTGCTTACGGCCGGCAAGGTCGGATCGAATCGCTTTTATCTACGGCGACTTTTGGTGATGTCGAAACGGATGATTTGACTCGCTCCATTGCCAATAAGGTGTCGGGCTTTAACGGGTGGACGACAGTTTTTAATTCTCGACTCCAACGAGTATATTTCTTTCCCGCGGGACAGAGCGAAATCTGGGTATTGCATAAACCGCTTCTCGACGATGAGACGAGCAAGCGTAAGAATACGATTTTATCGAAAGACACAATCCCCGCTATTTCCCCGTGGTCTAAATGGACGACGACGCACGCCCTGGCCTTTCAGCCTACCGCTGTGATGAATTTCCTGGACCCCGTTGATGGGCTTGAATACGTCTTCATGGGAGATGCTTCGGGTAATATCTACCGTTTGGAGGGTTCGGGCGTCGCTGGCGACGGTGGTACGACCTCGATCTCTTCGGAGCGGTTATCGAAGCTGTTCACGGTACCGTTGGACACTCAGGCTTATGAGATCCAAGGTTGGATCAAGTACCGTAGGAATACGCAAGGCGCGGTTACGGTTACGCTTGCGTTAGAGTACGCGGGCAACAATATATTCAATCAAGCGATCACGATCATCATTCCGGCGCTCTCCGCTGGCGCGCATTACGGCGCCGCGAACTATTATGATGGTGAAAACTATTATGGTACGAAGTTCTCTAACCGCCTGGTGCGTCAACCAATTGACGTTTCGGGTATGAGCAATGAGTATCAAGTTCGGATCACGGTCGATAGTAAATTTGATTTTCAGATTAACGAGGTGGGGCTCCGTTTCCTGGCGGCGACATGAAGTTGAGGCTTAACAGAACACTCAAACGTGGTGTTGAAAACCGACCACTTCAGGACATGGATATGAAGTGGCTTTGGGCGGCCTATAAGCTCGGGGCGTTTACTGAAATTCAGAAAGGTCTGAGCGTTGAGGATTTTAAGACCTTGGTTTTTGGGGAGCGTGATCTCGTCGACACGTTGGATGTCGTGATCGCTCGCACCCCCCGCGGAGATATACCGGTCGGGCTCATGACGGCAAAGATTGATAACCTGGGCTTTTGGCCCTCCGCGGATTGGTTCCCTTGGGCGAGCCCACGAAATAAGATCGAGGGCGTGATCATGTACATCAATTCCGCGCGGCGCGCGCATTTGGTTCTTCTCTTGGGTGATCAGAAACAAAAAGCTTTTTTGACCCACGTCTGTAAATATGGCATCATGAGGCGGGTGGGCACCTTGGAAAAAAACGGCGAGAGGCTGGCGCTGTTTCAGAGTAAGGAAGTGAAAAATGGGGCTCTTTAGCGATTTGACTGATACGCCGAGGGTGGAACTGGCGCCGAACGCCGGCGTCCCGAGGAGTGTCTCCACGCCCGGAGGTACTCTCTCGACCTCCGGTGGGGTGGTATCCTTGACGCCCTCCTCCGCGAGAGACGTTGCTGTGCGCGGAATAACCGAAGCAGGCTTTGGTGCGGCGCGGGACATTCGGGGTCTTCGCGAACAGGTTACTCCGGGCTTTGGCGCGTTGACTCAAGCGCGGTTGGCCGCGGTCGACGCTGCCCGTTCTCGTGGAATTGGAAATCTTCGGGAGAACCTCGCTCGTCGGCGCGTGCGCGGTTCGTCCTTTGGCGAAGGCGCCTTGATCAGCGCCGAGCGGGAGTTTGCTCAACAGGAGGCCGAGGTCCGGGCTCGGAGTGTTCTTGAGGAGCTCGATGTGACCCGGCAGTTGATCGGCCAAGAGACGGAGTTCCAGACTGCCGGTTTGATCAAAGAGTTGGGGCAAATGAACTTTGAAACAGGGGTGGCTACTCAGTTTGCGGGTACGATCGCTGGTATTCAACAGCGTAATGCGCAAGCGCAGTTTGAAGCCGCGCAAAAGGCTGCCGAGGCGTCCGGCGCGTTCAAGGAGAAAGCTTTTGCGTTTGGCGGCCGGGTTTTGGGTGCTACCGCCGGCTTTGCGCTGGGTGGTCCTGGAGGAGCTGCGCTAGGGGCCGAGGCGGGTGAGCAGCTTGGCAGTTTTGCTGCCGGTTTTTAGGGAGAAATCAGATGGCTGATCTTGGACCTGCATTTGCCCGCGGCGGCGCCGTCGGCCAAATCAATATACGAGAGGAGCGGGGCATTGCTCGACGTGGTCTGGATATCCAACAGAGTGCTGTTGAGCAGAAACGTGAAGCGGCGGAGGCTACGATACGAGCGAAACAGGTAACGGAGTTGAAGGAGGACACAAAATCTTTGTTGGAGATTGGTATCTCTTCGATTAGCCAAGCAAGCACCTCAGAGCAGCTTGAGGCTGCTCGTCAATTCGCGGTGCGATCTTTTGAGGGCGTACTCAAACGGGCTGAAATCTTGGGCGCCTCACCCTCGGTCATTTTGGCTGCTCAAAACCGTTTGGATAAAACGTTATCGCAAAAAGAAGCTGCGCTGTTAGCAGGTAAGGCGAAAGGCGCTGGTGAAGGCGCAGCGAAAATTGCTGAGGCTACGCAAACCGCGCCTGTGGTGGGGCCGGGGCCGGCTCTTGAGGCTGCGGGGTTCCCCGTGACGCCGGAAACCCCTGAAGAAGAGGCGGTACGCGCTGGTTTGGTTGCAGAACAAAAAGCGTTGGCGCAACAGGAGGTTGAGAGAGAAGCTCGAGAAGAAGCCGCGTTAGGGGTTCAATTATCTCCAGAAGCGCAAACCCAAGTTGATCAGGCGCCGCCGGGGCGGGCTCCGATCTTGCGATTAGAGCTTCTCGCTGAGGCGGCCGTAAATCAAGGTAATAACGACGCAGCGCGGGAATTTCGGACTTTGGCGAAAATTAAAGCTTCACGAGTGGCGTCTGAAGGGGCTTTAGGGCCGCGTGAAAAAGCTCGTGAAACCAAATTGGGGGCTTTAGAGGCGTTATCGTTTGGGCGTATCAGTTCTATAAAAGCCACGATTGCCGCTTTAGATAAGACTTCTAGCATAATTAGCGATGAGCCAACCTCGGTGGGCTTTCTCAGTAACCTGAAACGTAAAGGGCAGGCGGGTTTAGATTTTTTACGCGAAGCGGGCTTTACGGATACCGCGAATCAGCTTTTAGAGTTTGCTTCCAGTAAGACCGAGCTATCTCGTACAGAAGCCGAGGGTTTTTTTAGTGACCGAAATCTTTCGCAATTAAAATTGCTTGAAAATCAGATCGGTGTTGCTTTAGCCCGTTTGGACTTTGATGCTCAAGGGGGTACCGGAAGGCTACCTGTTGAACTTATTAAGCAGGGTATTAAGGCGGTTCAGCTGACCGGACTTACAAGTGGACGCCAGATTAAAGAGCGTCTATCGGTTCTTCGGGAACGTTTTGTGGCCGCTCAAACAGGTCTTGAAACACGTTTTGGGGGAAAAGCTTCGGCTGCGCCGACCCCCGCCGTACAGCAACCGTTTCCCGTGTTTAACATCACGGCCGACGGCCTTCAGCAAGTTGAACCGTAATGGGACAAATTCAAGTCAACGGTCTGGGGATCGTGAATATCGCGGGTGTCACGCCGGATGAGCGTGAAACGCAAATGATCCTCGATGCCGCGCGTAACCCCGCGAACATCTCGCCGGCCCGCGCGCCGAGTGAACGAGCGATAGCCGCCAGTCTTGACGCTGTACGTAACCCTTCCAACGTTCTGCCCCCAGGAACACCCGAGCGGTTTCTTCCTAAACCGCCGGAGCCCGCGGTCGAAGGTCCGTTGGGACTCATACCTGCAGAGTTTCGTCAAAAGGTACGTCAAGAGATCGAGGATTTGCCTGCGCTCTTTGGTTTTTTAGCTGAGATGAGTGGATCGACAGGGCTCGGCGCCCTGGGCACAGGACTTGGCGCTCTTTTACCCGTCCCAGGTGGCGCACTATTCGGCGGAACCGTGGGAAGTCTTATCGGTGAGTTTGTTTCACAAGAGGCGGGGGTGTCCCCCTCTAGTGATGTGAATTTAGGTCTTGCTGCGGCCGGGCCTGTTGTGGGACGAGGTCTAGGCGCCCTTGTTCGAGGTACTGGACGCGCTGTAGGAAAAGGGGTCGCCGGTTTACCGCCGGTTAAGGTCGCGCGCGCAAAGAACATTATTGAATCCGCGGGAGCAGACATAGAGAATCTTGGCGCGTCCATTCTCGCCGCTCAAAGGGGTTTGGTTTCCCGTACCGCGGATGAATTATATAAAGCGGCCCGTAAGGCGGGGGTGACACTCAGCGGCGACAGCCTCAAAGCTACACGGACCAATATCGCGGAATTAACAGAACAGATGAAACCCTTGTCGGCCATTCCTGAAGTTCAACAGGCGATGAAAATTTTGTCGATGACCGATGACTTGTTGAGTGGTCAGAAAATCGTATCGAAGCTCACCCGAGAACAGGCTGTGGCGTTTGCGCGAGGCGCTCCAGGGATTCGGCGTATTGGTGGCGGCGGCAACACTCAGTTTGTTATTACAGAGCCGATAGCTTTTGAGAATTTAATCCAGGCGCGACAAGCGGTGGGGGTCGCTGTTAAGCGTTTCCGGAATGCTGGGGGGCAGAAATTGGGCGCTGCGAAAAAGACTTTTGCCTCGCTCGTCACCGATCTGGACAATTTGGCAAAAGGGAGCCCAACCCGTGCCACTTCACGGACCGCTCGACTTGCTAAAGCTGCGGTAAAACGCGCAAAGCTTGAGTTTGCGGTGCGCGATCTTGAAGGCATGGTGTCACGATTTACCAAGGAAATACCCGGTGAAGATGGCATCACTATCAATGTTAAAGGTTTGATCGAACGTATTCGCGTCGCGACGTCCCCGAAACATCCCCGTTTTGATAAGAATTTTACTGATGCCCTTAAAGATGAACTCCCCGCGCTGAAAGAAAACCTGCGCGCTTTTGCAAAGGTGCTTGAAACGGGTACCCCTGGCGGTCCGGGGGGCCTGGTTATCCGGGGTTTAAGCGCGAAAGCTGGACGGGCAGTGGTGGGCGGGCTGGCGGGCTTTGCGCTCGGTGGGCCGGTGTCTTCGGGTATCGGCGCCATGCTGGGGGCAAATGGCCCTGAAATGATGGTGGCGTTTTTTACCACCCGCGCCGGTACGAACCTCTTATCCCAAGTCGCACGGGCGGGTAATGGTGAGATCAGTCAGAAGGCTTGGATGACTTTGGGCCAAGTTCTGGTGCGCTCTTTGGGTCAAGGTAGAGAAACCCCGCCCGTTGATGAAGCGAAAACCCAATAGGTAAAAACGATGGCAAATCCGTACACTTCCGTCTCAATCTCCGGCTACAACGCCACACCACCTTCCGACGACGGCACGGTGGCGGACAGCAACAAGGTCAATTGGTCGAAGCACAAAGACAAGCTTGCCGACCCGATCAAGACGCTTGCCGAGAGCATGGATACGAACACCTTAGCGGCTTTCGTCAAGCGATTTGGCAACGCTGTCACGGCATTCGCGGCTGACCATACACTCGTCGCCGGCAACGAGGGCGCTGTTCTCTCCTTCACTGGCACCCGGACCTTGACGCTTCTCCCCGCGGCAACGGCGACGGGCGGTTTCATTTTTGCTGTTTATCGTGCGGGGGCAGGTGATATCACGATCGATGGTGATGGCGCCGAGACGATCGATGGTGCCGCGACTTTGGTTTTAACTGAGCAGAATACCGCGGCAATTTTAGTTAGTGACGGGTCGAATTGGATAACAATCTCAAAACCCCCGACCGTTGTGCCCGCGTCGGACACTTGGACACGGGTATCGACAGTGGCTATTACCACCGCTCTCACTGAATTAGCAACCGGTGTGATGGCTTCAGGCTATGACTATAGAATTAGAGCAGAGAACTTTTGCCCTACAGACGACGGGGAAGTTCTGTGGGCCAAAATATCCGATGACAGCGCGGCTAATTGGGAAGGAGATGCAGGCGATTACCAGTGGGGTATGACTGATTTAGGCAATGGGACAACTAATGAATCAGACACCGAGATACAAATATCTGGTACCGGTACGCTTGGTTTTGATGCGAATAATACAAACTGGATAGAGTTGACCATCACCAATCCTGGAGATACCACGATTTTTAAAACACTTAAATGGAACGGATTTTATATGAACGGCGCGGCGACACCTGTTCTCCAGCCTATAATTGGTGGGGCGACATCAAGAGCAACAGCCGCTGTTACCAATATGCGATTAGAGATGTCAAGTGGTAGTACATTTAAAAATCAAGGGAATTTTATTGTCGAGCGTAGACTTAGGGGCTAATTATCATGCCCGACCGTCAACAACAAATAGTCCGGGCCGTTGGCGACGTGGCGGCAACCGAGCCCGGCGCTCCCATAACCTACACAGCGGTTGTTGCCGGTGCTGGCGCCTCTGTTTGGGCCGCATCTCTCGAAACTTGGTTGGGGATCACTGTCATGGTGCTTACCATCCTAGTTCTTCTCGTGCGCTTGTGGGTGGACATCCCGAGAGCTTTGCGAAAACGAAAAGAGAAATGATCATGAGCTGGTGGGATTGGACAGCGTTTTTGTTGGGCGGCCTTACTTTTTTTATAGGCTTGTTCGCCATAAAACTGTGGGCATGGGGCCGCCGAAAGGTGCCGATGATCCTCAGACGGGGGAAAAATAGTGGTTGATATCTGTCACCCAAACGATCCGGAGCGGGTGCTGTTCAGTCATGTTGAATTAGCTTGTAAAAAAACTGGCGAAGTCGTTCTTGCGGAGGGGTTCGCTGGAGAATTAGCTTTACTCCGTATAGATTTTAATAGGGCGATGAACCCCTCGTCTTGTTGCCGCTCGGCTGAGCATAACAGGACGATGATGCCGAGAGGCCATCCTCGATCACTGCACATCCATGACGAGCTACACGCCTATGATGAAACGCTTCACAGCTTCAAAGGCTGCGCGGCCATTGATATCCTCACCCCCGATGCCGTATACATGCGTCAGCTCGTTTACCTCGCCTTGCGCCGGGGCTGGTCGGTTGGCGTATCGAAGCATTTCGTTCACCTGGACCGCCGTGACTATGCAGGTCTGACAGCAGGGCTTTTCGGCTATGGGTGAGAAGCCAACGACTTTTACGGAAACCCTGGACGCCTTCGAGGCTGCGAAAGTAGCGACGAAGTTAGCAAATGAGCGTTTTCAGATATCCAAAGCCGAATGGGCTGAGATCGAAGCTCGGCATGACGCGCTCTCTATCGGAGGCGGGAGCCTGTTAACCCGGATCATAGGTCTCGTCCGCCGTCTTGGCCCCAAGGCCGCGGCCATATTTGGTGGCCCCGCCGTTGGCGCCACGGGGCTCGCGGCTCTGACCCCCGATGGCACCTTCATCGGTGAGAGCGGTGTTCTCAGCATAATCCTTCAAGCTTTGGAGTGGTGAGCATGGCCAAGTTTCTCAATCCTCTTGAAGCTCGATGTCTTAGCGATGGCAAGAACTGGACCCTTCTCCATGAATTCCAATTCGCCACCGATGACGGCCTGGTGATCTATGTGCCGGCGGGGTTTATTACGGACTTCGCCTCTGTACCCAAGTTCTTCCGGCGGCTGTTCCAGCCGGCGACGGGACGCCATCGTCGCGCGGCGGTACCTCACGATTGGATATACCGAACAGCCCACGTGGCGATCTCAAAAGAAGATGCGGATAAGTTCTTTCTCCAGGGGATGCTCACCGACGGTACGGCGAAGTGGCGAGCACGCGCCCTCTATAACGCCGTCAAATATTTCGGCGCTTCGTCCTATGTGCCTCGATCACCAGAGGCTACGTTGGCCCTCTCTCCTATTTGGAAATGAGCCGTGTTTCACGACGCTGATAAAGACCCCCAATTTTCCTCCGTGGCTGAGATTAAGCAGGGAGAAAAAGTGGTGAGGATCATGAACCGCATCGGAGTGGGAATAGTCTTGTTCGTGGTGCTGGCCAACATCCTCGCGATAGCGGCGCTGTTATGGTAGCGGCGATGGACGTGGAGACGTTCTGGAACTGGGTTCTCCTGGCGATCTTGGCGATACTTATCCTCGATGTTTGGATACGCCGAGGCTGGGAAAATAAGGATGATGACGATTATTGATTGACCAAAGCCGCACAAGCAAAATCCCTTCGCATCTTTTCTTCTTTTGAAACATTCGCCGTCGCTACATCGAAAGCCTCATTAGATCCAAGACGCGCAATTACTTTCCGCAGCCTTTCGATCTCGTCAACGTCCTCCAGTGGCATGAGGACCAATCCTTTTTCGATCAAAGCTTTTTCAAAAGCTTCGATACCCACACCAGTAACCAACGCCTCGTAACTCCCCTGGTAAGCAACTCTAGTTGCGTTATACATCGCGCTATACATATAATCTTTAATAGTTTTATCCATCAGTTTTCTCTCACCTCCTATTATTCCTCCAAATCCTTGCATGTATCGCAACGGCGATTACCGATCCAGGTGGACGGAAATACCCCACCGCATTTCAAACATTTCCTCCCTACCAAATCTTTCTTGGCTATCAAAGGCCGGTGCTTCGGAACGTTCCAGCTACCCCGCTTCTTCCTGAGCCCTAGATCATTCAGCCAGGTGTAAACAGACTCTGAGGAAACGCTCAGTCTTCGTGAAATATCCAGGACTTTCCACCCCAACCCCCATAGCTCACGAAGGATCACCTCGTTCTCCGCAGTGCGGATGGTGTAACGAGGGGGCATTACGTCGGACGCTTCACGCCTTTGATGTTACCGTGCTCTCCTTGAGCCTGTTGTAATCGGAGTCGAGCGCGGTCTAACGCAAGAGTTGCGTTTTTTAACAAGAAGGCGTGAGCGTCATCCCAGGTGTCGAAATAATTCTCGTATCCCGATCGTTTGTTGAGACGACGGCCATCAATCCAAATGCTGGTCCCTGTTTCGCGTTCGATCTCAATTTCCTCAATTTTTTGATCATGATAGCTACCCGTCTTAAATTTTTTCATAAACTTTCTCTCACATCCGAAAACAAAATCGGCAACTCCTCCTTCAACAGCGCCAACAATGGCAGCATCAAGTCCCGCATTTGCGGGTGCGCGGCCGGCGCCGTTCGCAGGTTCAAGATATGACGCCACTGGCGGATATTGGCGGTGACGTCGATCTCGGTCTTGAGGCTGTTCGGTAAGACGGAACGGGCTTGTTGGGCTGGTTGGCCTAGCCGTATCATCTCCATATAATAAAACTCGGCGCTATGCATAGCCTTTGACCAGATTGCCTCTTTTTCAGTTCTCCAAGAGTTTGGCTCAGGGAAAACCATCTCAGAAAACCAACTCGGAATAATGAACGTACACTCCCCGCCGAACTTGCCTTTGGAGTAATTGCAATAACGAGTGCTCTCCTGAGCAACCGCGCAGAGCCTATGACGTACAAGCTCATGGGTCACACCCCGGTCGGTGATGAACCGAAAGCGAAGATTTTGATGCTCCAACATCGCATGGTGGCCGTTTTTGATGATCGAGCGCACAAGCTTATCGGCGGTCCCCGGTCCGATCTTGTCCTCGGACTTGTAGCAAAGGCGCGTGGACCGTTCCAGCTCCCGCATGATAGCGTCGGCGTCGATCGGGGTTAAGACCTCAAAGCTTTGACGTATGAGTTTCACTTTTCAACTCCTGAATTTGGTGGGCCTGGCGGGACTCGAACCCGCAACCTCCGGATTAGAAATCTGGTGCTCTACCCGTTGAGCTACAGGCCCTTTGGTTAATCGTTGTCAGCCTCCGCACCCTAGCCTTCAACTTTCGGGGGGTTCCAGGAGGAGAACACCTTGCGCGGCCCCGTATCTGGTGAGGGTGGGCCGAGGAGGAGCTCTCGCAACCCGACTTCCATCGACGCTGAAACGCCGTCACCCTCATAAATCCTTTGCTTATCCCCTTATATTCCACAAGTAAAAATACACGCGAGTATAGCGGCCATGCCGACAAGCCACGGAACCACAAGAACCAGGGCCAAAACTACGACGATCCACTTATCCTTATTGCTCATCTTCACTGCTCAACCCCCTATATCTGGTGGCGCTCCCGACCCATGCCGCCTTACGGTTGGGCATCATCCTCGCTATCCTCCATAACGTAGGGACGAGGAAGTACTGCTTGTCAGGAGCGCCATAATCCTATCTCCTCACCATCAACTCCAAGACCACACCCGCCTCCTCGAACATCCCCGCGGCGCGGTGGGCGCTACCACCCCAACGTTGATAATCTTCGCTGGTCAGCATACATGACACCACCCGGCGAATACCTTTCTGAATGATCACCGCGGCGCAGGGCGCGCAAGGTGGAAGTGGGTAACTGTAGAGCGTGGCGCCCCGGAGATCACCGCTGGCAAAAAGAATCGCGTTGATCTCGGCGTGGATGATCCGAGAGTATTTCTCTTCGCGACTGCTCAATAAAGTCCAATTATCTTCGACGCCCCGAGGAAATCCATTATAGCCAACCGAGAGAACGCGCTTATCATCATCGACGATCACCGCGCCGCATTTCGTTGAAGGGTCTTTCGACCAAGCGGAAACGTGTTCAGCCAAAGCCAAGAAGCGATCATCCCATTTACCTGCCATTTTAGACCCTTTCCAATATTTTCTTTCGCGGGTTGGCTTCCGTATGCCCTTGCCCTTCCGCCGCCGCTGCCAGCTTTTCGATCAAAGCTTTCATCTCAAACCCCCCGGAGCTATCGACGGCAACAAGCCCCAATCGCCAGCGACCCGACGCTCAACACCATCGTCCGTGATGATTGTATAAATGTTTACCACTCGCTGGTAATTTTGCGTACAGGCCCGGTGGTCAAGAACAACACTATGCTGCCAAGATTGCGGGTGGAAGACACGAGTTCCAGGTTCAAATTCACTCATGACGCACCGCGTAGATCACAAAGCCCGTCCTCTTCATCATAATAGCCACAGTTTTCACACGCCGGTGTCACACTCACTGGCCCCAGCTCCAAACCCTCCATGTCCGACTCTTCCATCGTCGCTCCAGCTTCCTCCCGGAGCCGTTTGAGTATCCGCTCCGCCTTGACACCGTGGCGATCATCGATACCGATACCGGTCATCTGAAACGTAAAGAGGAACATAGCCGAGATTGCGATATGCGCCATGTGATGTAATTTACTCTCGGGGTCGTTGTCCTCCCCCATATTGAAAGCCTTCAAGTGACGTTTGATGGCGTCCTGATAGCGGGAGAACTCAAGCCCGTGAACCCAGTCCCACGGCTCATACTTCTCTGAGCCCATCATCCGAACCGCGATCATCTCTTCGATGAACTCATCGATCAAAAGATGATGACGAGACTTACCATCGTCGAACTTTTTAGCCTTCATGCGGGGTCTCCTTTTTGAAATACATCATAAGCTTCCCTTAGCCCTATCGCCAAAAAATCCGCCTGTCAAATACTTTTTTAGGTATTGACAAAAATATTAAATTCGCTATAACCCGATTTCACATTTTGACGGAAAGAAACACATGACCACCTCATCAAGAAAAACCTTTCTCAAAGAAATCGAGCGGTTTCGGTCACGCCACATAATGTCGGCGACGATGTTCGGGAGAAAGTTCGCTAAGAGCCCGACCTTCGTATTCGACCTACGAAAAAGCCCCAAAGGGCCAACGCTCGATAGCGTCGACAAAATTCGCAAAGCCATGCGAAAATTCGAAAGAGAAAAACAGCTATGACCCTCCACCTTCCAATCGGCGGTAGTACGGCCGCCCGGACCTTGGCCTGCCCCGCTTGGCTCAAGAAGTCCGAAAACGTACCGAAGCGCCCCGCCGGTGAGGCCGCAATGATGGGCTCGATGCATCATGCCGTTCAGGAAAAGTGTCAGAGAGAAAACACCGCGCCTAACGAGCATACCGGCTTCATCTACGAAGAAGCAAAGCATAGATATATCTTCAATTCCGGCCTTCGCGATGATGATCTCGACTTAAGCAACCGGGCTTACAACGCCACGAACGCTCTGATGGACGAGCTTGATATCGATGACATCGAGATTGAGAGCTTCGTTCAATTGGTCGAAGGCCTGGCCGGCGGAACGCTCGATCTTTTGGGCCTATCGTTAGATCGTAAACACATGCTCGTTCTCGATTACAAATTCGGACAAACGCCCGTTGACGCGACGGAGAACGCTCAATTGCTGTTCTGCCTCGTCGCGGCCAGGATGGACCCCGCCACCACCGACCTATTTAAAGAAGCCGAGAGCTTCACTCTGGCGATCATTCAACCGAAGCTAGCCGCTGTTCCTCTGCGCTGGACCTGTAGGGTCAAGGAACTCGATGAGTTCGAAGCGCGGATCGGCGAGGCGATCAAGAAGGCCACGGGCAAAAAAGAACGCCCCGGCACCCCCGGCAAACATTGTGATTGGTGCCCGGCCGCGCCGTATTGCACCGAAAAGCGTACATCGATAGCGTCGGCTCTCAAGCTTGATCCAAAATCCCACAACGCCCTGAACGTCTCCGCGGGGCTGGTCGAAGAGGTCGAAGCCTGGGTGAAAACGGTTAAAGAAGAGATGTTTCTTCAGATGACCAAAGGCGTCGTGATCGACGGGTGGAAGATCGTCGAGAAACAGCCTCGGCGCAAATGGCTCGATGAGAACAGGGCCGAAATTGCGCTTCGAGGCACGAGGCTCCGTGTCAAGGACATCATTCAAAAGAAGCTGATCACCGCGCCCGCCGCTCTCAAACTGCTCAAGCAAAGAAAGATCGAGATCGACCTGAACCGATTCATCGAGAAGGTCAGCACCGGCACAACCATCGCCCCGGAGAACGACAAGCGTGACGCCGTCGTGGTGACGGACGTGGTTGGTCACTTAGCTAAGATTATGGGTGAGGAGAAGTGACGTGAACACAACGATAAAATTAATCCTAAACGCATTAGCACAAACAAGAGAGGAACTGGTCGCCAATAATTCAACACACGATAACGAAACACTAATCACTTTTTGTGAACAACTTGCAGGAAATCTGATACTTCTTTCTGATCAAGAAAAGGACTAAAAATATGAACACAAACTTTCCAGCCGTAATGAACCCGAACGACCTCGCGGTCGCGTTGGGCAACTCCCAAGTTCAAGAAACCGCCGCCGGTGGAGCTTCTTTTCTCAAAATAGACGCTGACAATGGGGACTGGCTCTTAGGCAGTCACCAGGAAATAGTCACGGGAGAAAAGATCTTGGTCAATACCTCGACCATCCAACATGGATGGATTTTATGGTCAAACAACCGCCCCACTAAGATCATGACGGCGTTCAACCAACCTTTACCGATCTCGATGGCCTCTATCGGAGAGGATCATCCAAAAAAAGGGCGTTCTTTTCAAGGCGCCATGATGGACGACGGTGAATCGTTATCTTTCGATACCAGTTCCTACGGTGGTCTCAAAGGATTCGACGTTCTGCTCGCGGCTATCAAGCTCCATGCGGCGACGAGATCGAAATTTCTCTACCCAATGGTCGAACTGACTTCGGAACGTTACCAAAGCCCAAAAAAGAAAAAAGATGCCAACGGTGAGCAGTGGGTTTACAACCCAATCTTTAAGATCGTCGCCTGGTGCGACGAGGACGCCAACGTAGAACCGACCGAGGCAGCGCAAGTCACCGATCAAAGTGAACCCGCGTCGAAGACACGTCGTAAACGTCGGACAAAAGCCGAGATGGCCGCTGACGCCGCAGCGAATGAGCCTGATGCCTCCGCACCATATACCCCAGAGGAAATCGCACAAGGTGTTCCTGACACAGAGAACACCAGCAACCCACTACCCGACGATAACGAACCTCCGCCAGCCGATGAGCCGATGCCCCCGCGTCGGCAGCGTCGGCAACGGAGTAGCGCTGCCTAGATAGCTCGTCTCCTTCCCCGAGCATATCTAGGTCATTCCGGCCCGCAAGGCCGGGGGGTGGGCGCGCGAAAAACCCCCGGCGATCTTTTTCAAAAGGAGTGAAATTTATGGACACTTGCAAGAATTGTAAGTTTTGGAACCGCAACGCGAAGAACCCCTTCCCCTCGCCGGAAATCTGGGGTGTATGCGAAATAATTTTGCCCCCTCATGTACAGATAGCCGAGAGCTTTCAACGACAGTGCCGAGAAGGTTATACGTGCGCACTTCTTGAGACGAAGTTCAAACCGTGACCTTATTTATTGACCTCGAAACCCAGTCCCAAACCGATCTGATCTTCCACGGTCTGCGCCGATACGCCGAGTGCCCGACCACGCGGATCATCAACATGGCTTATGCCTTTGGTGAAACGGAAGAGCCGAAGCTTTGGTGGGGACAACACGGAATGTCCCTACCTGAATTTCCTAAAATCATCGTCGAATATATTTTAGATGAAGGTGGCCCCATTTGGGCTCACAGCGCACAGTTTGAGCAACACCTGTTTGAGTACGTCATCGCCAATGACTACGGCGTAGAGCCTCCCAAACCAACCCAATGGCGTTGCTCCATGGCGCTGGCGCTGGCCAGCGGTTATCCTGGAGGCCTCGACGCAGTCGCAAAGGCGCTCGGTCTCCAGAACCAAAAACACCCAGAAGGTCGACGCCTGATCCGAGAGTACAGCGAACCCGGCTTTCTAACCGAATGGAAACCTGGCGACAAAGAATTAGAGGGCCAATACGTCGTCGACGACGTCAAAGCAATGCGCGAGATGATCAAGTGTCTACGACCGTTGAGCGACGACGAGTGGACCGAGTACCACCTGAACGCTCGCATCAACGACCGTGGGCTCCCGGTCGACGTTGATCTCTGTACCGCGGCGTTGGGGTATTCCCGGGAAGTAGCAGCCGACGCCGCCAAGGAAATCTCGACACTGACCAGTGGAAAAATGACCAAGCATACTCAGCGCACGGCGCGGGACGCTTGGATCTTACCGAAGCTCACCGACGGTCAAAAAGATTTGCTCACAGTCTACAAGAAGGGCGAAAAGAAAATGTCCTTTGACCAGGACCACCGCGAATACCTCCTCGCCTGTGACGATCTCGATCACGACGCTCGTAAGCTGATCGAGTTAATTAACGACGCAGGGTCATCGGCGTTGATGAAATACGCGGTAGCGGTACATCAACACGTCGCCGGCCGGGTTCATAATACCTTCCTATGGCACGGCGCCGCTCGTACCGGACGTTTCGCCGGGCGCGGGCTTCAGCCTCACAATATGCGCCGGGACTGTTACGAGCCTGAGATGGCGGAGGAATACGTTGACGATATCTGCCATGGGTACGAAATTGAGAACCCTTCTAATGTAATGGCCCGATTGCTCCGCGCCATGATCAAGAGCAATAAAGGTCTCTACTGGATCGATTGGAAATCCATCGAAGGTCGGGTCGCGCCGTGGTTGGCTAACAGCCAAGTCGCGGACGCAAAACTGGACCTCTACCGGGCCGACCGGGATGTTTACAAAGTCACGGCCGCGAGCATGTTCGGATTGACCGAAAAAGAGGTCGACGACGACTTACGCCAATCCGGCAAGATCGCGGAACTCGCTCTCCAGTTCGGAGGTTCGCACAACGCCCTGATCGGGATGTCCAAGAATTACGGTATCACCTTGGAAGAGACCACCGCTCGTGATCATGTTCAAAAATGGCGCCGCGCAAACACCTGGGCAGAGATCACCTGGAACAACTATGAGCGCACCCTCGAGGCCGCCGTCCAGAGCCCCGGCACGACGTTCAGCACTCGCCGGGTTCGGTTCCATTCCGACGGTAAGAACTTCCTCTGGTGCATGTTGCCGTCTGGCCACCTGCTCTCGTACCCCAAGCCCCGATGGGAGCCCTACACGACGCCCTGGGGCGAAGAGCGTGTAGGCCCGACGTTTCAGATCGCGCTAAAACCCCCCGCCGGTGAGCCGCCCCCGCGGAACCATTTGCGCGGAGCCTTGGTGTTCCAAAACACAGTCCAGGGTCTTGCCGCCATTCTCTTGCGCCAGGTTTTGATCAAAGCCGACCGCGCCGGGTTAAAGTTAATCGGCCATTGTCACGACGAGGTCATCGGCGAAGGCCCGAAGAGCGACGGTGAACGGCTCAACGCGATGATGTTAGAAGAATCCGAATGGGCCGAAGGACTGCCGCTGGCCACCAGTGGCGT
>Ga0208156_1000159_pt1 | contig 34327 bp, 47 predicted proteins | sample 1_EtaG_FD_184073 | JGI IMG/M metagenome (GOLD analysis project Ga0208156, IMG submission 184073) | Marine viral communities from the Subarctic Pacific Ocean - 1_ETSP_OMZ_AT15124 metaG (SPAdes) (version 2) | ecosystem: Environmental > Aquatic > Marine > Oceanic | place: Pacific Ocean | collected...
ATTGGCAAGGATATACAAGTCAAAATGAAGTGGGAGGTTGGCGCATGACGATCACCCGCTGCGCTGGCCAGCGGGGCCCACACCAAAATAGTGGGCCGAAGGGGTAGGGCGTCGATTCTTTGCCCCAGCCGGCCTTTCAAACGGAGGAACACAAAATGAGCGAACGGGGACGACAGTGCAGCAGATGCGGGCGTGTGCGCCCATGCCATTGGTACGGCTACCAGCGGGCGCAATGTCGGCTGTGCATCGCGGAGCGGCGGCGCCTGCGCTATGCGGTGCAGCGGGCGATCGACGCAAGGCGCAGAGAGGAGGAGAGGTGAGCTACACGGAATTCCTAGAACGCAAGCGGCTCGTGGTGCGCCCATGCGGCATCGATTTGCCGCCGCCGCTATCGCCGCAACTGTTCCCGTTCCAGCGTGACATTACGCGATGGGCGCTGCGCATCGGCAAGGCCGCCGTATGGGCCGATTGCGGGCTCGGCAAGTCGTGGATCGCTATTGAATGGGCGCGCTGTGTCGCGGCGCACGCGGCCAAACCTGTGCTCATACTGACGCCGCTAGCGGTGGCCCAGCAATTCGTTGCAGAGGCAGACAAGATCGACGTGAGAATCGAACATCTCTACGTGAGCAAAGCGCCCGCCCAGATCCGAGTCTGCAACTATGAGAAATTGCATCGCATCGACGTCAGCGAGTATGGCGGCGTAGTGCTCGACGAGTCCAGCGTGCTCAAGGACTACACGAGCAAGACGCGCAACCAACTGATCGACTCGTTCGCCTTGACACCGTACAAGCTTTGTTGCACCGCGACGCCGGCCCCTAACGATTTCGTCGAACTCGGCAATCATGCCGAGTTTCTTGGGGCGATGACGCGGGCCGAGATGCTCGCGATGTTTTTCGTGCACGACGGCGGCAGCACGCAGGACTGGCGCATCAAGGGCCACGCGGAGGCAGACTTCTGGCAGTGGCTTTCGTCGTGGGCGATCAACCTCAAGACGCCGAGCGATCTTGGATACGACGATGATGGGTATGATCTTCCTCCGCTCGACGTGCGACACCACGTAGTGGAGGCCGATAGCGCGGATGTCGCCCGACAGGCGGGACTGCTGTTTGCAGCGGAGGCGCGTACGCTCAGCGCCCAGCGCGCAGCTCGGCGCGTGAGTCTACCGGAGCGCGTGGCGCTATGCGCCGAAATGGTCAATGCATCGGATGAGCCGTGGATTGTTTGGTGCGACCTCAACGCGGAGAGTTCAGCGCTCGCGGCGGCGATACCCGATGCTGTCGAGGTGGCCGGGAGGCACGACACGTCTACGAAGGAGTCGCGCATGTGGGGTTTTTCTCGTGGCGAACATCGTGTGCTCGTGACCAAGCCGTCGATTGCCGGCCATGGGATGAATTGGCAGCACTGCGCCCGGGTCGCATTCGTTGGCGTGTCTCACTCATTTGAACAATGGTACCAGGCCATTCGCCGATGTTGGCGATTCGGACAGGGGCGCCCTGTCGGCTGTCACGTCATCACATCGGAGCAGGAGGGCGCAATCGTGGACAACCTGAAGCGCAAACAGGACGACGCGGAACGGCTGACGCGCGGCATGGTGGCCCACATGGCAGAGCTTAGCTGCGCGCAGCTTGGGCAGACGAAACGAACCGAAACGGCATATGAGGCACAGCAGGAGATGAGGCTACCGCAATGGATGTGATCGATCAGGTGCTCAATGACGACGTGGCGCTCTACCATGGCGACTGCATAGATGCGGTCAAGGGACTGCCGGAGAGCAGTGTCCACTACACCATCTTCTCGCCGCCGTTCGCGAGCCTGTATGTGTACAGCAATAGCGACCGCGATATGGGCAACTGCGCGGATCAAGGAGAGTTTGCCGAGCACTTCGCATTCCTCGTCGGTGATCTGTTGCGCGTGACCAAACCGGGGCGGCTGCTCTCGTTTCATTGCATGAACATTCCGACCGTTAAGGCGCGTGATGGCTACATCGGCATCCGCGATTTCCGCGGCGAACTCATCCGAATGTTCATTGACGCGGGATGGATCTATCACTCCGAGGTTTGCATCTGGAAGGATCCGGTCACCGCAATGCAACGAACCAAGGCGCTTGGTCTGCTGCACAAGCAGTTGAAGAAGGACTCGTGCATGTCGCGGCAAGGGATCGCGGACTATCTCGTCACGATGCGCAAGCCGGGTGACAACCCTGAGCGAGTGAGCCATACCAACGACTCGTTTCCCGTCGAGGTGTGGCAGCGGTACGCGTCGCCGGTTTGGGCCGACATCAATGCGACCCGGACGCTATCGAAGATCGGTGCGCGAGAGGACAAGGACGAGCGGCACATATGCCCGCTGCAGCTCGACGTCATCGAGCGCGCTATGCGCATGTGGAGCAACATGGGCGACATCGTCCTAAGTCCGTTTATGGGCATCGGTAGTGAAGGCTACGTCGCGCGCGAAATGGGTCGTCGCTTCGTCGGAGTGGAGCTGAAGAGGAGTTACTTCGACCAAGCGCGCGCCAACATCCTCGCCGCTGGCCGCCAGCAGGAACTGTTCGCATGACGGAGACCAAATTGAGCCGCGCAGTGCAGGACGCATTGGCCCTCGACCCCGACGTGCTGGCCATCCGCGTCAACAGCGGCAAGGTGCGCGTCCGCGGCGGCTGGATGCAATTGGCAGACGAGGGCACGGCGGATCTGATGGGCGGCGTAGCTTTTGGCTCTATGCCGATCACTTGTCGACTGTGGGCACTGGAAATAAAGAAGCCCGGCGCACGCACCGACAGGGCGCGCGCTGCCAAACAGGCGGCGTTTCGCGAGCGCGTCAGGGCGCTGGGCGGGTTCGCGGCTCAAGTCGATAGCGTTGGGGCTGCCGTCGAGGCGATGAAGCGCGCGAAGCGGGGTGATAGCGAATGACGACGGAGAAACGGCTCGAGCGTGCGAAGGCGCAAACGTCGGGCGAAATGAGCTGCTCGCATGGCGCGACGGGATATCACGATTGGCAGCCGCTGAAGCATGGCGAGGGCCGGCGCTTCCAGTGCACGCTATGCAATGCCTTGGGCTACAACAACTCACTGCGGTGGGGCAAGGGTCGCGTCAAGGCGCGCATTAAGGCGCGCTGCTGCAGAATGAAGGGCTGCGACAATCCAGCGACACACATGCGATGGCGCGGCATAACGGCGCATGAGCCATGGTGTGAGGAGCACAGGCGGGCGGATAGCAAGTGAGGGTGCGCACATGCCGACGCTGAGGCGCTGGACGAGATGGCGCACGCTTACGACGCGCATGCTCGTGCGGTCGCTGGGTACTACCAAAACGTTACACGTAAAAAGGAAGAAGGCGGCCGGAAAGCCAAACGATCCTAAGTTGGCTCGTGGGCTGCTCGCCCTTCGTGCTCCGGCTCAGCCCGTGCGAGGCGTTCGTGGATCGGGTGGTCGAGGGCTGCGGGCACTAAAGTTGCCACAGCGCAAACCACGTTGTTGCCGCTGCTGCCACAATCGCGGACAGTAGCGGCAAGACGATCTCGTCTATGACTTGTTGCATGGGTCCTCGAATAGCTGGGGTTCGCGCTCGCGCAAAATGGCACGGGTTCCTACGGGGGAGTCGTTGCACGGTGACGATGAGGCGCACCATGAACCCCGCAGCATGCGCAGGGTCTCAAGGTGCCAGTCGCGCTCTCTGGCCAGCTCTTCGACGCGCGAGGCCAGATCGTCGGCCATGGCTTGCGCGTCGTCGCGTTCTTTGGCCAGTTCGTTGCCTTCTAGCGCTCTGATCCTATTGGCTGCCCAATCGGGTTCCATGCGGCATAGCGCGTTGAGGGTAACCGGGTTTTCATCTATGTCCTGTCGGTCTCGCATCGTCCGTTTCTTTCGGCGTGGCCTTTCGCGTCCTTCAGTCGCCAGAACGGGCCTTCCTCCGCTCCACGATGGACCCACCAGTAGGCACCGTCGGCCCGTCGCGTGATGTGGCCAAGAGTTGGGTGTGAGTAGCATCCTGGCGTTCCGCGTCGCCAGCTCATGACAACACCCCGCATCGGGTCGGATGCGCTAACGCCCGCACGCTGACAGGCCGCAGGCTACTCCGCGAGGAGTGCAACCGCGAGGGTACGTGTATGCGGATGTAGTCTGTCAAGGCAGGCTGTGGGCAACGTGGCCCAAGGGCGCGAGACCACAGTGAATGTTTTTCGACGTAACCCAGAGGTGAGTGACGCTTTGCGCGGATATTCACTACTTACATGATTGTAAGTGTCTTGGAGTTGCTCTGACTGGGATCATGATGTAGGTGTAGATAATGCTCGGGATTCGTGCTGGTGTGCCCTCAAGGCGCCGGAGATTCTTTGTCCCGACGGACCTAGATGGGCTGATTCTGGGCCTGCGGGCTGACCTGGGGATCACGCTGAACGGGTCAGACGTCAGCGCGTGGGCCGACTTCTCTGGCCAGGGCAACGATGCCGTGCAGGCCACAGCGGCGCGGCAGCCGACGTACATGCCAACAGGCGGCCCCGGCGGTCGGCCCGGGGTGAGGTTCACCCGCGCCGACGCAAACTGGATGGACCTCGGGTCCATGACCGACCCGAGCAACTCCTACACTCTGTTCGTGGCGGTGGATCTACTCGACAAGTCGCAGCCGCATCAGGATGTGCTCACATCATCGACAACGGGATTTACATTGAACCTCGGCTTTACCGCAGAGACGGTGGCGACGTACGACGGTGCGTGGATTAACATCGCGGCATCGCAGGATGGTGCGCAGGTGGTAACGCTGGAGCTGGATGAGGCCAGCGGCGGATCGTCGGAAGCATGGCGCGACGGGATATCGATTGGGACGGGTAGCTACGACGGCACCGTGAACTGGGCTGGTCCGAAAATCGGCAGCTGGGCATCCGCAACGCACTACTTGGACGCCACCGTGTCGGAAATACTGCTGTACAACCGTGTGCTACCTGCTGCTGAGTTGACCCGGGTGCACGGATATCTGGTCGCAAGGCACGGACTATGATGATGCACCACGTCGGAACCAAGGCGCTCTGTGAAGCGCTGCAGCGCGCAGCGGACAAGATCCTTGGCTACCCTCGCCCCGGGCGGCGCATCGGCGGCGGCCGTCATGCGGAGGGCGGCACGACCGCGACAGCGGCCGACGTGCGACGTCATCCGACGCGGGAGCAGTGGGCATACCAAGTGACCGGCGAGTTGATCGCGGCGTTGGCTCTGCCGGGCGTGAGTGACGCTTTGCGCGCGCACCCGCTGAGGCGACTACGTGCCGAGGTGCTGCCGGATGACTGGGAGGCGGCGGCGCAATGAGCAAGGCGCGAGAGGTATCACAGCGGGCAAATTCGCCATTCGTGGCAGGCAACACGTACGGCTTTCAAAAGGGCAAAAGCGGCAACCCCAAGGGCGCCAAAAGCTCTAAGGGCAAGCCGCTGCTGCCCACGACCATCGAATATAAGCGCTTCGTTCAGCTGTGCCGCGAGAACGCCGATAAGGCGCTCCGCACGCTGCTAGACGTCATGTCTCACGGTGAGGACGCTCAGCGGGTGCGCGCCGCTGGCATGCTCCTAGATCGCGCGTTTGGCAAAGCCACGGAGCATGTGGTTGTCGAGCAGCAGACCGTCGCAGAGTTGCCTCCTGCGCAGCGTCTGCGGCTGCTGGAAAGCGCGGTCGACGCGGTGCGCAAGGAGATTCAGTAGTCTGTGGCGGAACTGATGGGGGAGTAGGCCTGTATGGACCCCGTCCTCGAGTACGCCAAACAGCTACGAGCCGAGCGATCCGGCGAGCGCGACATGTTCGCCGAACTCATGTGGCAGGACGAGCGTCTTGTGGCAGCGGGCTTCCCGCCCATCAGCGACTGGTGGAAAGGCGTTCTCCGAGATTTCTACGCCGGCGGCAAGATTCGCCTAGTGCCACAAGTGGGCCGACGTGGCGGCAAAAGCTCGACGTTGTGCCGCGTTGCCGTCTGCGAGGTGCTGCATGGCTCGCACGACGTGCCGCCCGGTGACACGGGCGTTTTTGCATTCGTGAGCGTCAAGAAGCCGGAGGCGCTCGAGCGGCTGGGCACCATCAGAGAGATTCTCGACGCGCTCGGCGTTGACTACGAGCCGAGCGGCGATGTGATCCAGCTCAGCGGCACTCGGCGCGCGTTCCGCGTCTACGCTGCTAGTTTTCGGACGAGCGTTGGTTTCACCGGCATCGGCTTGGTCTTCGATGAGGTCAGCCGTTGGCGTGACAGCGACACGGGCGCCAACCCTGCGACCGAGGTGCTGCGCAGCCTGCGGCCCACCATCGTCACGATGCCCAATGCTCGCGAGTTCCTGAGCAGCAGCCCGTTCAGCACTCTGGACGCGCATTATGAGGCCTTCGAGCGCGGCGACACGGCCGAGCAGACGGTCGTCAATGCCCCGACGTGGGTGGCAAATCCCACGCTGAGCAAGGACCGCTGTCGGCAACTCGAGCAAGATGAGGCTACGTTCGATCGCGAGTATGGCGCAGTGCCGATGTCAGGCGGCCTCGCCACGTTCTTCGACCACCGCGAGTTGGAGGCAGCTGTGCGCACCGCAGCGGAGCTCGGCCCGACCACGGCCGACTACCAGCCAGACGACACGCTTACGGCTGGCGCTGATTTCGGCTTTGCTCGCGACAGCAGCGCAATCGTCACGATGCGACGGCGAGGCGGTATCTACCGTGTTACCGACCTGCTGGAGCTGCGCCCGGGGCCCGACGCTGCCCTTAAGCCGAGCGAGACAGTGGCCGAGTTTGCGGCGATGCTCGTGGCTCACGGGATTGACGGCGTCATGGCCGATGCGCACTACCGCGAGAGTATTATCGAACACCTGGCCGAGGAGCAGCTAGGTTTCCTCGACGCGCCAGCGGACGTGCCCGCGACATACGTGCGACTGCGGACGCTGCTGCATCAAGGGCAGCTGGAGTTACCCGAGCACAAGCAGTTGCTGCGCGACCTCAAAGAAGTTCAGGCGAGGCCTACGGCAGCTGGGCGACTGCAGATTGTCCTACCTCGCCGGACGGGCGGCGGGCACGCTGACATCGTCTCAGCGCTGGTGCTGGCGGCTTGGCAGCGGGCTGGGAAGGTTGTACAAGCGGCGACGATACTGGATAATGGCTGGACCCAGCAGGAGCACGATGAGGTTCAGGCGCTAATCCGCAAGCGGCAGCGAGCGAGGGGCGATGACGGATGGATGAGCGACGACTGTACGTTTGGGGACTAGTGACACGACACGTCGAGGACGGCAAATGAGCATTGATTCGGGAACCCTGACCTCTGTAGGTCAGCTTGCTGACCTGGCCCGCGAAAAAGGTATCTTGCAGCTACAGGTCGGCAACATCTCAATGGCGCTTGGTGCGCTGCCCACCGAGCAGGTAGATGCGGACGACGAGCAGCCCGCCGACCTCGGCACGCCCAGCGGCGGCGATGCTACGGGCGACGACGACATGCGTTTTGCTCACTCACGGATGCGCGCGCCCAACTTGCGAGAGATGCGAAAATCATGAGGCGTCGACTCGTGCACGCTGAACTCGCTGAGCCCGCGGGCACTCCCGGGCCGGGCAACAACATCCGCGTACCCGTGCAGCATTTGCAGACGGAGCACCCGGCCCACGGTGGCTACGTCGAATCGTTGGAGTACCGCGATGGCCTAGTGTGGGCAGGCGATACCGCCTACACTGGCGCCAAGCGGTTGCAGTTTGCGCCGCTGCACCCAAGCGAGGAGACTGCTTGGATGCCTATCTGGGCCGCGGGACATAACGCCTCCGTGTCAACGTGCGCCATCTGCGGCGATAAGCTAGGACCAAAGCAGCAGCGGAACAAATCCAAGACATGCGGGCGATCATGCGGTGCGACGCTGCGGCACCAGAAGCGAAAAGAGCTGAACAATGGATGAAACGCGCTGGTGGAAGGCACAGAGCGAGGACCTAGCCCAGGCCGTGTGCGACGCGGCGTCCGAACTCGATGATGTAACGTTGGGTCGGCAGCAAACGATTCTCGACTCCTATTGCCTGTATGGCGACCGCAGCGCCATCATCGGCAGCGGGTTCTCAGCTTTGCAGCAGGACGCATCTATCACGCGCAATGTCATCGCCAGCGCAGTGGATACTGTACTGAGCGAGGTCACCCAGACGCGCCCGCGCCCGATGTTCGTAACCATTGGCGGCGACTACCTGGAGCAGGAGCGCGCCCGCAAGCTGACGTACTACTGCGATGCCAAATTCCAGGAAGCATCGGCGCGCGACCAGGGCGACCAGGCGACGCGTGACGCTGTTGTGGCCGGACTCGGTATCCTGTGGCCGTACATCGATCCGCTGCGGCAGCAGGTGGACGTCGAGCGCATCTTCCCCGCTCATTTCCTCGTAGACGATCGCAATTGCGTAGGCGTGTGGCCGCGCTCATACTTCGTCCGGCGCATTATGGATCGCTGGCAGCTGTCGAGTATGTACCCGGACCACGCCGATGCCATCGAGAGCGCACCGGGCCCCGACGAGTCGCAGTGGTACGCTGACTCCTACAGGACGCAGGATACCGTGGAGGTGTGGGAGGCTATCCACCTGCCGAGCGGACCCGAGACGGGCGACGGGCGCCACGTTACTGTGGTCCCCGGCGCGGTGCTGTACGATGAGCCCTACATCTACCGCGACCCACCATTTGCTTTCGTCCGCGCAGTCAAGCCCATCTGTGGGTTCTGGGGCGAATCGCTAGCGCAACGAGCCGAGCCGACGCAGCTGGAGCTGAACAAGCTCCTGCGGCGCACTCAAGACTCGATGCACTTGAACGCGCGTCCGATCTGGTGGGTGCCGCGACAATCGGGCGTGGTGGTGGCGCATCTCACGAACGACGTCGGAACAGTGGTGCAGTACGACGGCGCGAGGCCGCCGGTACAATACAACCCGCAATCCATGCCGGCAGACGTGTATCAGTACATCGCGGCGCTTGAGGGCAAAATCTACACGCAAATTGGCGCATCTGAGCTCTCCGCTGCAAGCCTCAAGCCCCGCGGGCTGAATAGCGGGCGAGCTTTGCAGGTGTACAACGACGTACAATCGCGGCGCTTCATCGGCCTTGAGCGCGACTACGAGCAGCTTTTCGTGCGCCTTGCGCGATTGACGGTTCGCCTCGAAAAGCAGATCGCCGAGGACAACCCCGAGCATGAGATCGTCTACGAGAAAAAGAAGGCGGCTACGCGCGTGCGCATCAAGTGGGGTGATATCGACCTCGACGAAGACAGCTATCGCGTTCAGGTGTTTCCTGCGTCTGCCTTCCCGACCAATCCCGCGGCGAAGATCGAAATGTTGGAAGGCATGCTCGAACGCGGCACCATCGACCAACAGGCTTTCTACGAGCTCTCGCTTGACGTCCCCGACTTGGAGGCCATGCGCAACCGCGTTGTGGCGCCGCTCGAGCTGCTACATCGGCGCTTCGACATGATGCTTGAAGACGGCGAATACCTCGCGCCCGACACATATATGGATCTCGAGATGGGCATCCGCGAGTGCGGCATCACGCTGCAGCGCGCCGAACTCGATGGCGCTCCTGCTGAGCGTCTCGAGCTGCTCCGGCGATGGCTCGGCGATGCCAAAGCACACCTAGACGCAGCAGCGCAGGCCATGGCGCCACCAGCGCCGCCGCCGATGCCCCCGGGCATGGATCCAGGCATGATGTCCCCCGAGGGCATGGGCCCGCCGATGCCTCCTGGGGCACCTCCCGAGCTTGACCCTGCGCTTGCTGGCGTGCCCGACCTGCCGCCGATGAACTAGAGGAACCATGAGCCAAGAAGTTGCCGACATCGCCACCGCTGACACCGCAGCGCCCGCCCCGGATGTTCCCGCAGCGGCGCCCGATGCCGCGCCCGACGCACCCGCAGCAGCCATCGAAGCGGCAAGCGATGCGGAGCTGCTCGAAGCGGCCGACGCTGCCCTGAGGGGCACTGACGCAGCAGACGACGTTCCCGACGCCGACGCCGCGACGAAGCCAGGCGCAATCGGCGCCAAGCCCGACGACGCGCCCAGCGATGATCCACCCAAGCCTGACGCCAAGCCCGACGACGAGCCCATCGGCGACATCGAGCGCAAGACCGGATCGCGCGCGTGGGAGCACAAGCAGCTCCGGCGCAAGCAGCAGCAGCAAGCGCGCGCTGAGGCGGACTATGACGCGCGCGTCAAGGCGCTCGCCGAGAAAGAGGCAGCTGCCGCGGGTGATGCGGAGCTCGCCAAGTTGATGACCCTGAATCCAATCAAAGCCGCGGAGGAACTCGCCAAGCGCGGAGGGTTGCGCGGTGACGAGTTTTTGGAGCGCCTGCAGCGGGCGTACGTCAAGGGCGACGATGGCGGCCAGGCCGACGTGCGCACCGATCTTGCCGAAATCAAGGCAGAGATCAAGGCGCTCAACGAGGCTCGCGCAGCAGCTGTCGCCGAGCGCAAGGAGGCGGCACAAGCAGACGCGCTGGCCAAGCAGAAAACCAGCTGGGTAGATGGGCTCGCCAAGCAGGCCACCAATGGCGGGGGTTACACCTACCTCGCTGCAGCCATGAAAGCAGATCCCGAAAAGACCCGCCGCGCAATGGCTGACGCGGTGGAGACGATCTGCCGCGAAGGGTGGGAGGTCGCACCCGAGGACCTGCTTGACGAACTTGACAAGCAGGAAAAAGCCAGCCACGATCACTACGCAGCAATGCAGGCGCACCTCTCGGGGAGCGTTCCGGGCCAGGGACACCCGGCTGGCCAGCCAGCAAAACCCGCCTCAGCACAGAGGACAGTCACCCCCCACGATGTCGCTAACAGCGGCGGCGCACAACGGGAGCTAACTCCTGAGGAAAGGTTGCTAGAGGCCGATAAGCTTCTGCGGTAACCCCGAGGCTGACAGCTCTATTGGCGCATGCCGTCAACAGGAGCTGCAATGGCTAGTCTGACTACTACGGCGTTCGCCAACGCCTTGAAAATCCTCTACAGCAAGGGCTTGGAGGAGGTTTGGTACAAAAAGTCCCCATTCTTGGCATGGGTCAACAAGAGCTACAACTTCGAGGGCGCGTCCAAACAGATCGTCCCGCTAGTCGCTGGCATCCGCGGCTCGACGAAGTTCGCAGAGGCGATGGCTGCCAAGAGTAACCCGACGCTGGCCAAGTTCTTGGTCACGCGGGTAAAGGACTACGTGATCGGCTCGATCGACAACGAGGCAATGAAGGCCTCGCGGTCGCAAAAAGGCGCGATGGCGCAGGCTCTCAAGACGCAGATGGACGCCGCTCTGTACGAATTTGGCCGCTCCGCAGCCTTCCAGGTTTGGGGCGACGGCACCGGTACACGCGGCACCGTTTCGAGTGAATCGACTGTGACGCTGACTCTCACCGATGTGAACGATATGGTTAAGTTTGAGATCGGTATGGTGGTTGAGGCCAAGTCGAGCGGCGGCACGCTGCGTTCTGGATCTGTGGCCATCACGGCTATCGACCGCGATGCCAAAACGCTGACCGCTGCGGCCAACTGGACCACGGGCATCCCTGGCCTTGTGGCTACCGACACCATCGCTCGCGCTGGTGACTACACGGCCAGCAGCAGCAACGTCCTGAGCGGCGTCTTGGCTTGGATTCCGCCAACGGCCCCGACAACCGGTGACAGCTTCTTTGGGCAGGATCGCTCTGTCGACGTCAACCGGCTGAGCGGAACACGAGTGCTCGGCGCCGGCAAGACGATCGAGGAAATCGTCTTCGATGCGCAGGCTGAGGCGGCAATCAATGGCGCACAGGTGGACACGCTTTGGCTCAATTCCAAGCGGCGCGCCGAGTTGTGCAAGAGCCTGCAGGGCAAGGCCATGTATCAGCAGACCAGCGTTACTAGCAGCGGCGGCCAGAGCGGCAAGGTGAAGGTTGGCTTTACCGGATTCGTCGTACCCGGCGAGGATGGCCCAGTGACGATCATGTCAGATCCCAACTGCCCCTACGCCTACGGGCTCATGACTCGTAAAGCGGCGTGGGAGCTTTCTTGCCTCGACGGCTGCCCTCACTTCGCAGACGAAGCGGGCGGCAAATTCATGCAAGAGACCTCGGCCGATGCCATTGAGTTCCGACTTAAAGTGTATTGGCAGCTCTGCTGCGAAAACACCCGCGACAACATCCTGATCAGTTGGGACGCATAGGAGGCAATCATGGCTATCAAAGACAGCACTGACCTGATTAAACACCTCGCCCACACGCAATCGCAGGACGACATTGACTACCTGTTGCGCGAGAGGGTGATATACTGCCACCTTCCAGCGGACGCAGCGGCGGCAGATGCCACCAACTATATCCTGCTGGAGGCCGACGAGAATATCGAGCTGGTCAGCGCCAAGATCACATGCGCCGCCGCTGTCGCTCTGGACGCGTCTGACTACGCCACGCTAGACCTGAACATCGAAGACGGGGCTGCGGGCGGACTCACGTCTATCGACAGCTTTACCACTGCGGCCACCACACTGGCCGCCAGGGTGGCCAAGTCGTGGTCCGGCATCGCTGCCACGGATACCCTCGACGCGGGGGAAATTCTCGTCCTCGAGGTCACTAAGACCGGGAGCGGTGTCGTGATTACCGACTGCATGGTTGAAGTCAAGTTCCGCTACCTCTAGGGCAATCATGACCACCTCAGAAAAAGGGCAGTACCGGCCATATGCGGGAGCTCGCGGGCTGACCATTGCGAGCTTCCGCTTCGATACTAACAACGGCTCTGCCGCCGATGGGTTGGAAGATCCAGGCGGCGTAGTCTCTGCCATGACCTATTCCGCAACGGGTCAGGAAATCGCCACACTCAAGCGGCGGTACAAGCGGATATTTGCGCACGCGATCAGCGACGATGGCGACACCGTGGGTGAGGTAGAGGTGGACGCCTCAGCGAGCGCCACAGCGGCAAATACGGTCACCGTGTCCACGTGGTCGGATGCGGATCCACAGGTGGCGCTGGCAACCAACAACGTCAAGATCACGGTATTCCTCCACCTGTACGACAACTAGGAAGTAGGCCCCCATGGCTGCCAGCGTTCGCCTCGACGAACTACAACCGCGAGTTCGCGAGCTGGCAGACATGGAAACTGCGGCGGCCGCGTCTCACCTTATCGACGATACCGAGCTGAATCGGGCCATCAATCGCAACCTGAAGCGCCTGTACGACAAGCTCATCATGGTTCGCGGCGACGACTACTACGCCACCAGCAGCACTATTTCCACAGTGGCAGCGCAAGCGGCATATGCACTGCCCGCCACGTTCTATCAGCTGCTTACCGTAATGGCGTACGACGGGAGCGGCAACTATCGCGATCTGAAGCGCTGGGGCTACAAGGACCTGGCCGCGCTAAAGAGCCTGGAAGCCAACAGCAACAGCGGCCTGGAGTGGTACCGATACAGGCTAGTCGGCACCACGGTTGAGATCCGGCCCAAGCCCACCGCGGCAACTGACACGCTGGAATACCATTTTATCCCCACCATGACCGAGCTTGCCAATGCGAGCGACACGTTCGACGGCGTCAATGGATGGGAAGATTGGGCATGCTACGGGGCTGCCGTCGATATGGCTAACAAGGAGGAGAGTTACGAGCACGCGGCCGCATTGAAGGCGCAGCAGGCCGAACTCACCGAGGCGATCCGCAAGCTTGCAGGATCCCGCGACGCTGGCCGACCGCAGCAGGTACAGGACACGCGCAAGGACTGGAGCACGCGACGCCGCTTCGGGCGCAATGATTGGAATTACTAGGCCATGGGTCGGAACCCTGCCAACCCTAGGCCGCACCAAGACGACCGCCGCGCCGAGTCGCTCAGTGAGGCGGCGCGTGCGCTGCAGGGGCAAACGCGCAGCCTACCCTTCCATGAGGGCAACAAGGTCTCGGTGAGCATGACGGCCAACAGTAGCAAGGTCGTGTACCACCACCTCGGGCACGTGCCGCAGGGGTATCTACTCTGGGGCGTTAAGGGTGACGAGGGCAACGTCTCGTACACTGCCAAGGACGACAAGACAATCACATTCAAGAACGCCGCAGCAGCAGCGGCGGTCACATTCGACGCGTGGGTGTTCTGATGGCTCCGCGTAGCAAAATTCAGATCCCCTTGGCGCGAGGCCTTGGCCAGGGCGTAGACGAGCGCGTGCGCGCTCCTGCGGTACTGAGCGAGGCCACGAACGCTGATTTTCTCAGAACCGGCGCGTTGACGAAGCGCCATGGCTTCACCGCGCTGGCAACCGCTGTCGTTGGAGGGGGCAACCCTAGCGCCCAAGGCAACTGCAAGAGCTTGTTTTCCACTGGCACCGAGCTTTGCATTCGTGGCCATCGAAGCCTATATACGTTCAACTCGAACGATGATCTATGGCTGAATCGCGGCCCGTTGTCGCCAATGACGGGCGAGCTCGAGACCGTCTACCATGACCAGCTATCGTGGGAGGGCGGCGACACGTGGAGGCTTGGCAACTACATTGCCTATATCGGGCAGAGCCAGCGGCAAACCGATGAGGTTGTCACGAATGTTGAGTATGCTGCCAGCTTCCGCGCTACGACTACCGACCACCATGTCCTGATTGCCAACTACGAGCTTGCATCGGACACCGACGCTACAGCGGTACCACACTCGGTCAAGGCCGCAGCTTGCACCGGCAAGCTCCTGGTGTCCTGGCTAGCGGGCAACCAAGCCGGCACAGCCGCGTCGCTGGTCATTGCGGCGTACGCTACGGCTTCGCCCAGCAGCAACCCGCCCACCGTCAAGACGATCGCAAACGTCTACCACGCAACGTGGGACAACCGCCGTACTTACGACATGATCGAAATGGCGAACGGCAACTACGCCGTTGCGTGGATCGACCACACCAGCAGGGAGATCACCGTTAGCATTTTCAATTCGTCGCACGCGCAGCAGGCCACTGTTCAGATCGCGGCAACGCAGCCCTACAGCCTGGTGTCGCTGCATCACGACTCGGCCAATAGCCGCATTTACGTGCTGGCGGTAGCGGAACCCACGGGCGGCGGAACTCGCCAGGTTGAAATGTGGAGCAAGGCGGATACCACGCTGGGTGCTGGATTCGGGCCGATTGTGCTCTACACGATTCCGGTCGGCGAAGACGTTACCTCGCTGGGCGTGGCCGAGGGCACCAACAGCGATGGCGATGATCGCATTTGCGCAGTATGGACGGTCGTGTCCGGTGGCGATAACGACACCAAGGGCAACGCCATCGGGCTAGACGATTGGTCGGTGGACAGCCGCTCGCTCAGTACCGGCGGCGCGGATCTGGACACGAGGCTCCGCATTTACAATACGCTGCAACTATCGAAGCCATTTTGGCAAGGGGCCCGCTGCTACGTCGTGGCCAGCACTGCCACAGGGGGCGTGGCCGTTGATAGCCATGTGATTCTCGACCTGGACCCCATGGCATCGGACGCTGCGCGCACCTACACGCTTGCTGGTGTATACGACGTCGGCGTCTCCCTGGTCGCTGGGTCGAGCGGGTTGAATCTGGCGACGCGCGTGGGGACCGGCAACGCGGTCTACCAGACAGGGGCGAGCACAGGTATCTGGCGGCACATGTCCACATCTGTAGCCTACGTGATTGAGGACAGTACGACTGAGCGTGCACGCTACTCGCAGGACCGCCTCGAATACGATTTCGCCAAGCCGAGCACCAACGCGCTGGTGACCCGCGGCGCTGCGCTCATTGGCGGCGGTCAGGTGGACTGGTATGGCGGTGTAATCGCCGAGGAGCTTGGCTATGCGCATCCTCCGTTCATCCTCGGACTCAACCCGAGCAACACCGCAAGCGGTACGCTCAGCGTGTCTACCACCTACAGCTACCAGGTGATGTGGGAGGGCTACGACGAGCGCGGCATCTGGCATCGTAGCCAGCCAAGCCCCGTTAAGTCGCAGGCCACAGGCGGCGCAGATGACACGATGGATGTGACGTGCTGCTCGCTTGGCGCGACCAATCGGATCGACCGTCGCAACATGGGCCTGGTCGTCTATCGCGCTGCTGCCGACGGCATTTACGCTCGCATCTCGGATCCTATCCGCGCCATTCGCAACACGGGGTCGCACTGGTACTGCGACGTCTACCGAGATTTTGGCATCGGCGATGTGGGCGAGACGCTGTACACGCTGAGCGGGGCAGAGGTGGGCGCGATTCAACCCGAGGGCGCTCGGATCGCCATGGTCAACGGCCGCCGCGTTTGGCTCGGAGGCTTCTACCGCCGTGACCGGATTCAGTACTCCAAACTGGCCACCGCCGGCAGCCCCAACGAGGACGCTATTGCACCCGAGTTTAACGAGGCGTTCTCGTTCACTCTGCCCGGCGGCGAGCGGTGCACGGGGCTCGCGGGGCTAGACGATAAGGTAGTGGTACTCACCGAGAGTAGCCTCTACCTCATCGCCGGATCTGGGCCGGACGACGGCGGGCGCAACGACGATTTCTCGGGACTGTCGGAGATCAACGCAGCAGACGGATGTACCGAGCCCCGGAGCGTCGTTACCTATCCGGGCGGCGTGATGTATTTGGGCAAGGAGGGCTTCTACCGCGTTGGGCGAGGCCTCGACGTGTCGCTTGTGGGCGATCCTGTCCTCGACGAAATCGCGGCGTACCCTACCGTCACAAGCGCAGTGAGTGTGCCTAAGCGCAGTCAGTTGCGCTTCACTTGCCTGAGCGCGGACCAGCGCTACTCGATTGTTCTCATTTACGATTACAGTGTGAAGGCGTGGCTCAAGTGGATACCGCTGGACAGCGCTGGCGCTCAGCTGCGCATCGTTGGCAGCTGCGTCCACAACGACGTCTACCACTTGCTCGAGACTGATGGCACCGTTTGGAAAGAGGACGCGAGCACCTACTACGATGACGCTACGCGATTTGTGCCGATGTCCGTCGAGACGGGCTGGATCCAGGCCGCTCGCCAAGGTGGCTGGCAACGCGTGCGCAACGTCTCGGCGCTGGCATCTCGGAAGGACCCGCACAATCTGTCCATCACGCTCTACCAGGATTTTGAGACGGGGTCCTCTCAAACCTACCAGTGGACCGAGGCTATCATTGACACGATGGCCCAACCAGCGGTGCGCCTTCAGCCGGTAATGCGGGTGTTGCGCCAAAAGTGCACGGCGATTAAAATCAAGATTGCCGACACGGAGTCTGCGAGCAGCAGCTCGGGTCAAGGCTACGATCTGGCCGGGTTCATGCTCGAAGTGCAGGAAAAACGCGGACCGGTAAAGGTTGGCTCGATGCAGAGGAATTAGCCATGGGATTCGGGAACGTACTACTGACTCTAGGGGGCGGCTATGCGGGCTCCGGCTCTGAGTTGTTCGGCAGTGGCGCGCCAGAGGGTGAGCGGCCTACTGCCTATAACCAGACGACGCCCGGTTGGCTTGATGAGCAATCGCGGCAGGCAATCGGCGCGATGGGCGAGTACGAAGTGGGCATGGCGCGCGATGTCTACGACCGCCGCATGCGGGGCGAGGATAGCGTAGCGCTGGCTGCCCGTATGCAGCAGCTAGGCGATGTGCGGCGCCGCGCAGCCATGGCAGGGGCCATGGGTCCGCTTGCGGCGCGCCAGGGCATGTTCCGCGGCGGTGATGAGGCTATTGGGCGCTTGACGTCGACAGCCGGAGCGCACCAGAGCGAGATTGAGCAAGCGCGCGCAGCAGCGGCAGGCGCCTACGCTCGCCGCAGCGACTACGAGCTGGCCTTGCAGCGGCTCAAGGGGCAACGCATGCTCGGCGGTGAAAAAGCGTGGCAGCAGCATGAGGCGCGACGTGAGGCGCTCGACCAGGCCAACAAGGCGCGCGTCCAGAACTGGATCATGAGCATGGGCAGCAGCGCATCGACTGCCGCTGGGGCCGCGGCAGGAGGAGAGTAGACGATGCCCAACAAAGAAATCAGCGGCTACGATCCCCTCTTCCCAATGCGCGGCCTCGAAAGTCCCGCGCAAATCGGAGCGGTGGATCGCGAAAGCCTTGTTGGCACATGGGGCGACGAGTGGGATTTCGCCCAGCAGCAGGGTGAGCGCGATCGACAAGGCCATGCCGTCGCCGGCGCCGAGGGCGCTATGTGGCGCGACCTGGCGCGACAGCAGCGCGCTATCGGCGCATCGGCTGCTGGGCGTGGCTACAACCCGGGCCTAGCGCGAGCTGGCGACTGGGCGGGCGGCGAGCTCGCTTCGCGTGGCGAGGGCCTTGCTCAGCAGCTGCGCGCAGCTGAGGCACAGCACCGACAGAAGCTCATGATGGACGCCCTTGCGCGCCGATCGGCAATGGAATTGACCCAACAGGGCATGGAAACCGGCCACCTGATCGGGGTCAAGGGCATCCAGGGTGGCTACGACCAGCAGGCATTGCAGGCGGAGCTTGCCGGCATGCGCGAAACCAACAAATGGATCGGCGCTGGTGTAGGTGCTGCGGGCGCCGCGTTCGGCGCAGCAGGGCAGCTGTGGGGCGGCGGCGGCGGCGGCGGCGGCGGCGGCGGTGGCGGCGGCGGTGGCGGCGGTGGCAATCCCTGGGACTGAGGCATCATGAGCAACATCTACGACGACGAGCGGGCGGCGCTAGCGGCAAGCCTTGGCCAGCCAACTGCGCCGCCTATGACGTACGCGCAGGGCCCTACCGAGCCTCCGATGACGTACGCCGAGCCGCTCCCAGAGCCGCCCATGACACTGGCAGAGCCGCTGCCCGAGCCTCCGATGACGTACGCCGAGCCCCCTATGACTATGGATGAGGAGCAGCCTTGGCAGCTGCCCGAGCACCTCAAACGCGGCGTGCCGCAGCTCGCACCGGGCGGCGAAGGTATCCAATCGCTACTCGAGCGCTCTATGTCCGGCGAGCCTCCCACTCCCGCGGATGCACCTGTCGCGCGGCGTGCTCGCGGTCCGGTTGGTCCGCGGATGCCCACGATTCCCGGCGAACTTCAAGCGCAACACGGCGGCTACTACTACCCCGAGGACTACGCGCAGCAGGTCGAAGAGTCGGACATGCCGGCGGCGCAGAAAAAAGCGCTTCTGCTCAAGCATGCCGCGTGGCAGAAGACTCAGCCGGGACTCGCGGCCGAAATCCTACGCACTCAAAAAGAGGGCGCGCAGGAGCGGATGCAGCTTCAGCAGGGCATGCTCGGCGAAGAGGCAGGGGCGTTCGAGCGTAGCGGCTTTGCTCGCGGCGTTGCCGGGCTGCACGAGCAACGCAAGCAGGAGCAATTCGACGCCTACCGCGAGGCCTACAAGGGCGAGCAGGAGACGCGAGCGGCGCAAATCTCGGCGATGAATGCCGAGCTTGCCAGCACCAAAATCGACCCCGGCCGCGCATGGAAAAACAAGCATCCCGCGCAAACGATCATGAGCATTATCGGCATTGCCCTTGGCGGCTTTGCGCACGGATTCAGCGGCGGCAAAATCAAAAACAGCGCGCTTGAGATGATGCAGAAGGAGATCGACCGCGACATTGACGCGCAGAAAGCTGACGTCAAGAACAAGCGCGCTGCGGTGGGGGAGCAGCGCACGCTGTACGCCATGGCTCGTGAGCGATTCGGTGACGACCAGGCGGCACACGAATACACCAAGGCGAACCTGTGGCGGCAAGCGGAGCGATTCGCGCGGACCCAGGCGCGGCAGCTTCAAGGCAAACAGCTCCAAGCCGATGCAGAGCTGATTGCCCAGCAATTTGGCGAAAACGCTGAGGTAAACGAGCTGAAATTTCGCTCGCACATGGAAGGCCTCAAGCAGGCAGCCGCTATGCGGAGAATGGGTGGCGTTGCCAAGCCCAAGGGCGCACCGGGCGCGCAATGGAAGAAGGCTGACTCGAAACGGGAAGGACTTTACGTCCCGTGGCTTGGTGGCTTTGCGGCCGACAAGGATACAGCCAAGAAGCTGCGAGAGCTTCGTACGTCGTCAACTGCGCTCGATAGGCAGTTGGCAGAACTGCAGCGCCTCAGCAAGACCGGAAGCACGCTGAGCATCGGCGATCGTGCTCGCTCTGACTCCATCACGCGGCAGGCGCGAATCTCCTTCAATAAGGTTGCTGATATCGGCGTGATGGACAAGGGCACAGAGCCATATCTTGAGGGGATTATCCCAGACCCGTTGCACATTTCCACACTGGGCGAAGATGAGCGGTTGAAGGCGGCGCGAGATGGAATCAAGGCGAAAGTAGCAGCGCACATCGCGGCAGCCAACCTGACGCCCGGTGTGCTCGAGACTCGTCTGGACGAAAAAGGCAACGTGGTCCGCCAATACGCGCTTGCGCCACCCGGCGCACGGCCAAAGGTTCGGACCGTTGACGAGACCTCTGGTACCATGTCCGGCACGGGCGTGCTCACGGCCAAGCCGACAATCGCTGAGGCGGCAATGAAAGCTGCGCGACTGCGCGCCGAGCAGTTGAAAGGGCGGTAGTGGGCGACGTCCAGGTAGTTAATCCTCTTGGGCAGGTCGGGCATGTTCCCGAGCACCAGCTAGAGGGCGCCCTAGATGAGGGCTACACGCTGGCCACTCCTGAGCAAGTGCGCGAGCAGGCCTTGCAGGAGCGCTTTGGCGGCACCGCGCAAGGCGTAGCGGCAGCTGGCATCGGCGTAGCCCACGGGGCCACCATGGGCCTTTCCACGGCGGCGGCGGCGCAGCTTGGCGGCGAGGGCACCCGTGACTATCTCAAGAACATCCGCGAGATTCAGTCCGGCGCATTCATCGGCGGTGAGGTCATCGGCTCGGTCGTTGGCGCTGGCAAGATTGGCGCTCCGGCAAACCTCGCCGCTCGGGCTGGTAAGGCCGTAGCGGGACGCCTGGCCGCCAAAGGTGTAACCAGCAAGACTCTGCAGTACGGCGCCGCCGCTGCCGCTGAGGGCGCGCTGTACGGCGTTGGAGAGGGCCTCGCCCAGGCGAGCATTGATAACGAGCTGAACGGCGAGAAGTTCGCCGCCACGTTGCTCGGCAGTACAGTAGCAGGCGGCGTTTTGGGCGGGGGCATCGGGGCGGCAGCCGGCGCATTTGGCAAGTTGCGCAATGCGTTGGGACGCACGCTGCAACGGCCAGGATCGGCGGCGTATCAGCGCGTTGCCGAGAAGGCCGTTGGCGATGGCGCACAGCCTGGTCTCGGTCGCAAAATAGGCAACATGCTCGGCGATGGCGCTGCGCTGCTCGGCAAGCCGCGCGATGCCGCCCGAAAACTGCTCGCGCTTGACAACGAGGGCGCTGCGTTGCGGCGGACGGCCATGGAAGGCGCCGCCAACAAGGCCGCTGCTACCGAGGACCTGGTCAAACTCATAGATGGCATTGAGCAGCCTTGGGATGAGGTGGTTCGCGTCATCCGCGAGGCGCCATTGAAGCGCGCATCGGTCGCGCAGGTCGTCAAGAAGGGCAACGAATCAGCGCAAGCGCGAGCCTTCCAAAGCCAGGTCGGCCGGATCGCCGAGCAGCTCGATGGCATGATCACCGCCGGCCGTGGGAAGATCCGCCAAGGCGGGCTCAAAGACATTCGCGGCGTGCTAGAAGACTTCACCAAACAAGCCGATGAGATCGTTGGACGAGGCGGCGATGACATTGCCGAGCACTTGTACAGTACGCTCGATCGCATCAAGCGCGAGGTGGGCCACCACGTCGCGAGCGCAGCGCGCACCAAGGGGCTGGTGAAAAATCAGCGGCAATTCAAGGCGCTGAATGGAATCTACCACGGGCTGCGCGACGGTCTAGAGGACGTTGGCCTATGGGGCGGCGCCGCCGAGATGCAGCGGGCGATCAACGCCCCTATTACCAAGTTGCTCGGCGTCCAGAGCAAATACTCGCAGAAGTTCCTCACCAAGTTTGGTAAGTCCAAAATCAACCCATGGCGCCCCGCCTTCGTGGCCGATGCGGACAAGGTGGCCAGCTACGTCAATACGTTGCTGGATCCGCGCAAAGATATTACCCACCGCGCGCTCGTCGGCTCGCTGACTCATCGGCGCGACGCAGCCCGGGCCATGTTGCAGCACGCAGACCTGAGCGCTACCCAACGTGCTGGCGTTCAGCAAATCGAGACGAATAGCGCCAAGATGCTGAAGCGCATCGACAAGGCGGCGCAGGACATCTCAGCAGCCAACATGTTGGAGAGTCTCGAAGGCGCAGGCGAAGGTGCGCTGGGCGGGCTTATCGGCGGCGCTGTCGGTTCGGGTAATCTCGCTGCGCTCGCTGTGGCGCCGCTACTGAATCCAGCGCGCGCAGTGCGAGCCCTTGCAGCCGTCGAGGGCATGGCGGGCAAGCTGAACTTGCGGATGGACAGTGGCGTCAAGGGCCTTTTCGGCACCATCGGCGACGCGGTTCCGGCCGTCAAGAGGGCAGCGAAGGGCGCGGCGCTGGGCATTCCGCGCGCTGGTGCCGCTGCTGCGCGAGGGCTGCAGCGGCACGTCGACAGTCGCGAGCGCTACAAGGCGCAGAGCGACAGGGTGCGCGATCTCGCTGCGCGCTCCGCTGACCTCGACGCGGAGCTGCAAGAGGAACTCGCCATGCTGAGCAATCGTGCACCCACGGTACACGCGCAAGCGCTGGCGACGCAAAAGCGCGCCCTTGATTACCTGGTAGCGAACATGCCCGGCGTAGCATCGCCGCACCCGTTTGGGATCGCGCCGAGTGTGAGCGCCACGGACGCCGAGCAGTGGCTACGCCGAGCGCGCGCCGTCGAAGATCCGATGACGCTGCTGGACGATATGCAGGACGGCGCATTGAGCCGCGAGGCTGTTGACGCCGTCAAAAACGTTTACCCCGCGATGTTCGCCGAGCTGCAGGGCAAGGTGCTCGAGCGAGTGACGGGCCTCGATGCTGCCGGCAAGCGACCGCCCTATGAGCAGCGCAAACAGCTCGGCGTGTTGCTCGACATCCAGACCGACGTTACCCTGGATCCACTGCTGATCGCTCAGATGCAGGCGGGCTACCAGCAGCAGGGCGAGCAGAAGGGGCCCGGCCAAGCGCGGTCCCGATCGTCGAAACCGGTCAAGTCCATGAGCGCCGCCTACAAATCGGGCAGCGCTGAACTAGAGGAGAGCACGCTATAATGCCGCCAATCAATCCACGCATCGACACGGGCAAATGCTCTGAAACGTTCACCATGACGGGTAGCGCCGTCAGCTTGCTGAAAACGGTTGGCAAGATGATCGACCAGGCGCCGCGGCAGGTGACGTTCTGGACGTCGGACGACTACGCGCTTGTATACACCGGAGCCGAGACGGATACGGTGTCTGTCGTGGCTCCCTACACGCTGGACATTGCGCCGAGTACATGCTCGGCCACGAGCGGCGTAAAAATCACCTGCATCTACTAAGGCCGATGGCCGCCGACGAAGTAACAGCCATTATTGCCGCAGTAGGCGCAGCTATTGCGATCGCGCTCGGCGTGGTCGCGAAGGCCACCAGGAAAAAGCGCAGGACGATTCCGCCGCCTGCCCATGCGGACAGCGGCGCGGATGCAGGTCTGGCACGGGCAATGCTCGAGCAATTCGAGCGAGTGCACCGTGCGATCGACAACGGCACGTTTGCCAGAGCCGAGGACCTCAACCGGCTTGAGGCGAAAGTTGACAAGAACCACGGTGCCATGACCGAGCAGCTGCTCGGGATTGAAAAAACGGTCGCGCGACTCGAAGAGAGGACGGAAGCAAAATCATGAAACCAATCTACCGAAGCAAGAAGTTCTGGACCGCGATCGTCACTGCCATTGCGCTCGTGGTGGCCTACAGCTACAGCCCCGAGCTCGCGCAGCTGCTGACCGTTGTGGGCTCCACGTTGATCGCTGGATTTGGCTTGGCTGACCTTGGGAAAGAATCGAAGGCGCTCGACAAATGATCCGCGTGCTCTGCTTGCTGTTGCTTGTCATGGCTACCGGCTGCGCATCCGTGGTAGACGGTGCCACCAGAACGGCCAACGCGTTGGGAGCCTTCGGTGACACGACGCACGCCATTCTGGCAGACACCTACAAGGCGGAGCAGGAACTATGTGTGGATGTAGCGGAGGAGCGAGAGGCGGCCGAAAAATGCGTTCGGCTGGTGAGGCAGGACTACCGGGAGACGTGGAACGCGTACCGAGCGTTCAGGTTTGCGTGGCTGGGGCTGGCGACGCTGATTCACGCGGCGAAGCTGACCGGGACGACGCCCGACTTGCCCGCGCTGCTGGCGTCGCTCTCGAGGCTGGCATCGGCCCATACCCGATTGAGTCGTGCGTTGAGTGGACAAGGCGTCACTGGAGCTAGCCAATGACGCCGCTCGCATGGGTTACCGCGTTCGCCGCCTTCGCCAAGGTCGTGCCCGAGGTGCTAGAGGCGTTTACGACGCAACACCCGGAGCTTCGGGGTGACCCACCGCCCGAGGCCGCAGATGAGCGCATCGACGCCGACATCGACGCGAGCATCAACGACAAGTTTGGCGACAGTGGCGTAGCGTGATAGTTTTTGCCATTGGCTGCCTGCCTCGCAGTCGTGGCCTTGATGCCAAGTATTTGGGCACCGGAAACAGCAGAAAACCCAGGGTCGGCCCCACGTCTAGTTTCACAGCCTAGACGGCTACGCTGGAAACACCTCTGATGTTTCGAGCCATCCCCACCATCGTCGCAGCTATCCTATCGCTCCACCCTGGTGTAGGGCGGAAGCGTGCTGTATCGTACGCGAAGGTGATGCAAAGTGAAGCTGTCAAGCGGCATTTTGATCCGTTCACGTACATCACCCTGGCGAGCCATGAGAGCAAGCTCAACGAGCGCGCCGAGGGCGACTGCAAAAAGGATGGTACCGCATGTCGAGCCATCGGCCTTGGCCAGATTTGGGCGATGCACGTCGGGGCGTGCCGAAGCGATCCCGAGCCAAACGGCAACCCCGGCAAGGCGTGCTTGCAAGTGCGCCAAAGCTTACGCAACGGCGAGTACAACATCCGCGTGATGGCGCGGGCTCTGAGCATACACAGGAAACGATGTCAGAAGGAAACGGGACAGGCGCTGTTATGGCAGACACTGGGAAGCTACGGGGGTATTGGATGCAGCCGCAAGGCCAAGAAGCACAAGGGCGTCCGGTGGATAGTCAACCGCCGCAAGCAGCTGTTGCGCCGCCTGTCGCGAGACCGAAAGCGCGCAAGGGCTTCAGCTACCCGCTGACGCAGCGGCAGACAGAGCGCGTTATCAAGCGGCGTGCGCTCGACTTGGCTAAAGGTGAGGGCTGGACGATCCCTGTCGATGACGACGAGTTTTTGGACGGCGCCGAGGTTCACTTCGAGGCCGATGGTAGCGTTACCGTGGTGCTGAGCGTATGAACCCCTGGGACCTAGCCTTGGCCTTCGTCGTCGGCTGCATCGGCGGGCTCGTGGCCTACGGCGCATCAGTGCTGACCGCGGCAAGGGCGCGCAAGCATCGCAGCTTCGACCGCTTCAGCGATGACATCGAGGCGCTCTTGCACGAGTGCGTCAATATCAGCATCGCCAAAGCCAACGTGGAGCGCGCCTTGTTCAAGCAGCTCCAAGAGGGCCCGCGCCACTACGCCTCGCTGATACAGCGCATCCAGGAGCGCGCGCATTTTATGCCTGCCGCGATGCTCGAGCACGCCAAGCGGCTGGGGCTGTACGCTGGGCCCGAGCCCGAGCAGCCCGCTGTGGGCGTGCCGGCGGCTGCGCCCAGCGCACCAGATGCGCCTATGACCTGGGTGGGTGCTGTGAAGCGCAAAGCATCATGACGAAACCATTCCGCTCCGACCCTGACAACGTCAGCCTCAGCGATGCCGGCTGGGCCTTGCTGCCAAGCGGCGTCGAGATGAGTCGCTTGCCCTGCTGGGATGTGGCTGCCAAGCTCTTTGCTCGCCTTGGCCATGGCCCCGCAAGCGAGTGGCTTGCCTCCCGCGGATGGCGACTGCCGACGCAGCGCGAAACGGTGGAGATGTGGAACTTGCGCGCCTCGAAGCGCCTTGAGCCATACACGATGCCCACCGCCAAGATGCTCCACGATGCAGGCGTCGACACGAGCAGTCAGCAGGCCATCGACCGCTACCGCAACGCCAACATGATGACCGAAGCGTGGTGCCGCATCCACGATGCCTCGGTGCTGTCGAGGCTTGACGACCTTGGCTACGACAACGATGTGCCCGTCATCAACGCGGGGAAGCATTGGATCATGCCCGTTGGCACCATCTTCGGCTGGCTGCTCAAGGATGGCAGCGTTATCCAAAGCCCGTCACGCGCCCACGCTGGCGAGCCGACCTATGTGGACTACGCAACCACCTTCCACGCTGTACGCAACCCCGGAGCCACCATCCCGCCGCCTGAGAGCGACGAGGCGCCCCCCAAGCCGTCGACCGTGCCACCTGCGCCGCCAGCGCTGCGCAAGGGCAGCAAGGGGCCTTTCGTGCGCCGCTGGCAGCAAGTTTTGCTTGATGCGGGGCACTCGCTTGGCAGTTGGGGCGCCGATGGCTCTTTCGGTGAGATGACGTGGGTCGCAACCAAGGCGTGGCAGCGGGGGCGTGGCCTCCAGGATGATGGCATCGTGGGGCCCATGACGTGGGCAGCGTCAGCCACGGAGCCTATCCCGGATACGCAGCCCAGCGGCTACCGAGCTCTGGTCGATGAGCACATCCAAGCTCGCAACTATCGCAAGACGGGGCGCGACCTGTCGCAGCTGCAAGCGATTGTCTTGCACAGCACCGAGAACGCTATCCGCGATGGCGTGGCCCACAACGTGGCCATGTGGTTCGGCGGGCCCTCGGCGCCGATGGCATCAGCGCATTTCATCGTCGGCCCAGACCAACTCATCCAATGCGTGGCCCTCGAAGATGTGGCGTTTGCTGCGCCTGGCATGAACCGCTACGGCATCCAGGTTGAGATTGTGGGCCAAGCCGCCAAGTCGGATTGGTTCGGCGCTGACGTGGCTGTGGTGGAGCGCACGGCGCAACTCGTAGCAGCGCTGTGCACCGAACTGGGCTTACCCGTCGAGCGCGTTGATGCTGATGGGCTCAAGCGAGGTGAGCGCGGCATCACAAGCCACGCTGCTGTCACCGCTGCGTTCGGTCGTAGCACCCACGTTGATCCTGCCATGCCGGGGGATCGTCGCTGGGACTGGCCGGCATTTCTAGCCATGGTTGAGGAAGCCATGTAGACTTCAGCCTCGTTTCGCTCCTTCGTTGCATGCCCGTCGGCCCAAGTGGCCGGCGGGTTTTTTCGTTTGTGGGCCGATGGGGGGACATCAAGTGTCTCCCCATCGACGCCATGCAATTACGTGCAGTTACAACTATTCTACGAAAAGCGTTGCCAAACCGTTGACAATCCGTTGCGCGTGACTATGTTTGTGGGGCAACGAAGGAGACGACATGCCCAAGAGCACGAAAACGAACCCCCACGACTACAGAACCGCGCAATCCTACCTCGAAATCGGTGACAGCGTCGTGCACCTCGCGCTCCGTCTCGGCGGCGTTGGTGCCGCCGCGGTGCATGAGAAGATCCAGGCTGAGCACAACGGCGTCACCATCGCGGGCGAAACCGCTACGTCGGACGACATGTATCGCGCCATCGCCTCGATGCTTACACCTGAAGAATGCGAGTCTCAGGGCGCCACGCTCGACCAGGATTGGGAGCGCGGTCGCACAACGGCAACGTTCGGCGATGGCGTCATCATCACCTTCGACGGCGGCGATATCGAGGTGTCCTCATGACCAAGCCCAACCCCATCAGCGCCGCCCGCAGCAGCATCGTCGAGACCGTCGCCAAGCTCGAGGCCCTGCGCAAAGAGTTGTCCGCCTTGGCCCCCGATGAGGCAGACGCCATCTTCAATCACGTCGGCGATGCCATCATCGCGGTGGCTGACGCCGCCACACAATTCGAGTTGTCCGACGAAATGCGCGCAGGCGAAGGCATGGCAGCGCTACGAAAGTTGGTGGGCCAGTGATCCACCACATCGACGTGGAGATCTTCGTGCCGCCGCTGGGATGCCCCTGTAGGGGCGACTGCCGCTGCGACGCATGCGACTGCGTTCTGCTCAGTATAGAGCTAGCTGTGGGCATGCCAACGCGAGCAACACGCCATTGTCCCGGCGACGGTGGCGACATCGACGTGCAAAGCATCAGCGACGACCGTGGCAACGTGTGGACCATCGGCGCTGCGTCGCTGCTCATGGCGTGGTCAACGCTCATCGAGACGGGTACAGCGGTGGGCCTGGACGAATACATCGAGACGAAGTGGCATGTCATCATGGACAGCGCTGGCGATCAATGGGCCGACGACCGCGACGATGCCATGGTGGCAAGGTGGGAGGCGCGAGGCGCGACGTGACAGGTGACCTAGCACTAGTACGCCAGCTGCGTGCCGAGATACGCGTCCTCGAGCAACAGCTATCAACGACGGTGCAGATGTGCGGCGAGGTGGCTGAGAAATGCATCGAGCGCCTTGAAGCGGGCGACGTCGAGGGGGCATCGCGTGGCCTCGTCATCCTAGTGCTCAGCGGCGAGCTCGCGCGGAGATGCGAAGGAGGAAGCAAACGATGACCACGACAATCCTACTAGTCGACCTAAGCAGCGTCTTTTGGCGCGGTTGGCACGCCACAGCAGAAGAGCCTGACGGCAGCGCCGCAGAGCGCATCACCCTGAGCAAAATCCGCGAGACAGCGCAGGGCTACGACCACGTAGCCATCTGCATCGACTCGCCCAAATCGTGGCGCAGGGACTTGGAGCCTACCTACAAGGCCAACCGCGAAGCCAAGCCCAAAGGCGCGCTTGACCAGCTCAAACGCTGTCAGGGCATCCTGCAGGCTGACGGCTACCCCATCCTCGGCGCCGATGGCTACGAGGCGGATGACGTTATCGCAACGTCGGTGGCGTGGTTGGTCGACGCCATCGAGGGCGAGTATCGCATCAGCATCTACAGCAGCGACAAAGACCTGCTTGCGTGCCTTGGCGAGGGCGTTGAGCGCATCAGCGTGGCGACGGGCGAGGTCATGACGGCGGACGACGTCTACAAGAAGCACGGCATCGAGCCTGCCGAAGTGCCGCACTGGCTCGCGCTGATGGGTGACGCCTCGGACAACATTCGCGGCGTGCATCGCGTGGGCGGCAAGGTGGCAGCGAAGCTCGTGGCAGAGCACAGCGGCGTGCAGGGCGTGATTGACGCGGTGACCAACGACCCTGACCAATTCACGCCAGCGCTGCGAGGCAACATCATCGAGGCGCGCACATGGCTGCCCACGTCGCTGCGACTGTCGACGCTGAATGCCGATGCGCCCATCAACTGCGCTGCGATTCTGCAACCACGAGTCATGCAACCATTGGAGACGACGATCATGGACGAGCCTGCCGCCGAAGAGATTGACCCACAGCCGCAACAAGCCCCTGCTGTTCGTGAGAGCGAGCCAGAGGCGTTCGAGCGAGGCAACGGCCTTGCCGTGCGGGATGCGACGTGGGAGCGCGGCTTGGAGCCAACCACGCTGCGCGAGGCCTACAAGCTCGCCTTGGTGGCATTCAACAGCCGCATGTTCAGCGCCTACGGCAACGCCGAGGCGGTCATGATGACCATTCTTGCCGGCCGCAGTCTTGGCCTCGACGCAATGCTGGCGCTTCGAAGCATCGCGCTCATCAAGGGCAAGCCGACGCTATCGGCGCAGCTCATGATGGGCTTATGTCTGCGGCATCCGGCCTGCGAATACTTCGCCCTGGTCGAGTCGTCCTCAGAGCGCGCCACCTACGAGACGAAGCGCACGGGCAACCCCACCGAGACGCGCATCACGTGGACCATGGCCGACGCCAAGCGGGCCAAACTCGGGGGCGACAATTGGCAGAAGTATCCCGCTGCCATGCTGCGAGCTCGCTGCGTGGCTGACCTTGCGCGCGCCGTCTACCCCGACGCGACCCACAACGTCTACGTGGAGGGCGAGCTGTGATCCCCTTCGCTATTCGCTGCAAATCTCGCGACCTGCTCAAGGCCATTGCTGAGGCGCAGCTCTACTTGCGTGACGGTAGTGTGCTCGACCAACTGTGCGCAATGGTGGGCCCCAGCTGGGCCGTGGTCGTCAATGGCGATGGCAGCTGCGAGGTGGTTCCTAATGACCGCAGCGCTCCTCAGCCACAGCATCCACCCACTGCTGACAAGGACCAAGCCTGAGCACGCTGTCAAAGCACAACACGTCGAGGGCGCACAGGTGAGGGAACAGCAAGACGAGAAGGAGGAGACCCATGGATGACAAGGTAACATGCGCGTGGCGTTCCAAGCGAGCCACGCTGCCCGTGCCCGCAGGCTGGGGCGTGTGGCGCGAGCGGCATCTATGCTCGGTGAGATGCCTCAAGATGCAGGTGGCATATGAGGACGCATGGCCCACCATTGGCGAAGTTGAGTGGCAAGGGGAGTCGACATGAGCGACTGGCAAGCAAGGGCCATCACGGCCGAGGCGAGGGCCGACGAATTCGAAGCAATGGCATCCGACTTGGCGAGCAGGGTTGAGGTGTTGGAAGGCGAACGCGACCACCATCGCGAGACGCTGCGGCAGCTGAGGCGCATCTTTGCAGAGCGCGAGCCGCAGCTTTGGCAGTTTTGAAGACCAATGCGACAGCTAATCAACGAAATCGTCATACCCCTGCTCAGCGCCATCGTGGCGGTGGCGGCCTCGGCGTGGTTTGCGCTGTGGCTGCGGTGGGGCATGTGAGGCAATCATGACACGAGAACAAATCCTAACCCTGGCCGGCCGCACCGGCGTATCAATACCGTCGGTGCGCAAATGGCTCGCCAAGCCCAGCAGCCTCATCCGCTCCGTCCGCTATGCGCTGGAGAAGGGCTGCGAGGAGCTTGGGTACGACGTGCCGGAGGGCGACGACGATGGGTGAGAACAGCAAAATCGCCTGGACGGATCACACCTTCAATCCGTGGTGGGGCTGCGCCAAGGTGTCGGCCGGATGCGCCAGCTGCTACGCCGCAACGCTGGCCCACCGCCTCGGCTACAGCGACGGCGGCACCAAAAAGCATGCCCTTTGGGGACCAGGCGGGCGGCGCCGATTCTTCAGCGATGAGCACTGGCAGCAGCCGCGCCGCTGGAACGCCAAGGCGGAGCGCGAAGGCGTTCGGCAGCGCGTTTTCTGCGGCTCGATGTGCGATGTGTTCGAGACGCTGCCGGGGGCTCACCCTGACCGCGACGCCACGAGATTCGCACGGCGCAAGCTGTGGGCGCTCGTCTACAATACGCCGCGACTAGATTGGCAACTGCTGACGAAGCGACCGCAGAATATCGCGATACATGCGCCGTACGACGTGCTTGTGCGCAACATCTGGCTCGGCACTACGGTCGAAAACCAAGAGGCTGCGGACGAACGCATCCCGCACCTGCTGCGCATCCCGGCGCGGGTGCGTTTTCTGTCGGTTGAGCCGATGACTGGGCCGGTGAACTTGAAAGCGTGGACTGACTCCCGCCCGCTGCCCGATGAGCAGGCGGATCGCTTCCACGCGCCGCTTCACTGGGTCATCGTCGGCTGCGAGTCCGGCCCGCGCGCGAGGCCGATGGACCTCGACCGGGTGCGCTCGCTTCGCGATCAATGCGTCGAGGCCGGCGTGCCGTTCTTCTTCAAGCAAGCGATGATTGCCGACAAGCTCGTGAGGATGCCCGAGCTAGATGGCCGCGTCTGGGATCAGGTGCCCAGGCCGTGACGCCACGCAATGACGAGCTGTGCGCGCTGTGCGGCCAGCGTCGTGGCGATCACAGCATGATCAGCGAGCGCTGTCCATCCCGAGCGATGGATGCGCATGTGCACTACTGGGCCGAGGACACGTTCACGCCTCGCCAGCCGGCGGAAGAGCTGCCGCATGAGGTGTTGGAAGGCGAACGCGACCACCATCGCGAGACGCTGCGGCAGCTGAGGCGCATCTTTGGCAGGATGATTGATGCGTGAACAAGCTTGCGCACGTATGCGCATAGGTGTAACATGCCAGTCATGAAAGAGGACAAGCGCGAGGTATTTCGGCTCGCCGGTGAGACCAACGTCGACCCAAGGACGGTGAAAAAGTGGCTCGCTCGCAAGCCGGTGATGTGGTCGATTGCTCAGTCGCTGGAAAAGGCCGCGAGGCGTCTCGGCATTGAGCGCCAGCCAGCCGAGGGCTAGCCGTGGTTTGGTTCAGGCTAGACGACAAGGCGCACTCGCACGCCAAGGTCATAGAGGTGGGCAACCGGGCCTACGGCGCATGGGTTCGCATGGGCTGCTGGTCGAGCGATCACCTGACAGATGGGCGCATCCCGGTAGCGGTTGCAATCATGTTTTCCGAAGACAATGACGACATCCGGGCCCTTTTGCGAGTCGGTTTGCTCGATGAAATTGACGACGACTCGTACCAAGTCCACGATTTCGTCGACTACAACCCCACCGCCAAGCAGGTGAAACGTCAGCAAAAGCAACGCGTTGATGCCGGTCGCATAGGGGGCAAGCGGAAGGCTAGCAACTCGCTAGCAAACGCCAAGCGGAACGCTAGCGAGACACCTAGCAAAACGCAAGCAAAACCCTGCCCCGTACCCGTACCCGTACCCGTACCCGTACCCGGATCCACCTTATCGTCGGCTTCGCCGACTCGTGAAGCTGACGCTTCACTTGCGGCGGCCATCGCCGAGGTGTTCGAGTTTTGGAAAGACGAGACTGGGCACGCCAAGGCCAGGCTCACTGCCGACCGGAAGCGGCGCATCAAGGCGCGCATCAAAGAGGGCTTTAGCTCACGGGACCTGTGCTCCGCCATCCGTGGCAGAAGGGGCAACCCGCATCTGATGGGCCAGAACGACACGTCCACGGTGTACGACAAGATCGCAACGCTGCTGCGGGACGGTGAGCAAGTCGAGAGCCTAATGGCGCTCGACAACGGCGGGAGCGCGGCGGCGTCGACTCCCCAAGTGCAACGAGCAATGCGGCTACTAGCAGAGGAGCAAGCAGAACATGACGCAGGGCGAAGCGGCAAAGATGATGGCCATGCTTGATTTGGCCTTTCCCAATTTCAAATCCAAGCCGGGCACATTCGAACTCTATGAGCGGATGTTGCTCAAGTTCGATCACGACGCAGCGCGCGAAGCGATTGAGACGCACATTGCCACAGCGAAGTTCTTCCCCACCATCGCAGAGCTGCTCGACGCAATCGCCCCAGCAGGCGGCGGCGTAGCCCTTGAGCAATGGGGCCACCTCTGCCGCGCCATCAGCGACGTAGGCAGCTACCAGCCAGCGCCGCGCTTCCGTGACCCCGTGACGGCGCATTGCGTGGCCACGATGGGCTGGAAGGAGTTGTGCAGGTCAGTCAACGATGTGGCCGACCGCGCGCGCTTCTGCGAACTCTATGGGCAGGTAGCGTCACGTGACAGGCTCGAGCAACGCGGTGGCCAGCCGAGGACGCTGGAAGAGCGCAGGGTGCCGCGGCTGTTGGCGTCGATTGGCAAGGATATGGCGAGCATTGGAGGTGGGTGATGGGCGACAAGCTGACAGCAGAGGACCACGAGCGCCTTGAAGGCTGCCGCGTTGTCGCGAGCATCAGCGGCGGCAAAGACAGCGCGGCGCTGTCGCTGTGGCTGGCTGAGCAGGGTATCGACCACGACCGAGTGTTTGCTGACACTGGCTGGGAGCACCCTGCAACGTACGAGTATCTGCGCGGGCCGCTGACAGAGAAGATTGGGCCTATCGTCGAGGTCAAAAGCACGGTCGGCGGGTTCGCCGACTGGTGCCGAAAAAAAGGAATGTTCCCGGGTACCAACCCCCGTGTCTCTTCCATGACAGGGGGAAGCGGATGACGCCAAAGCCTATCGACGAAGTTGTTGCATGGTCGCGCACCGCGTACGGCGGCAGGCAGCTCCTACTGCTGGACACTGAACCACCTGGCTGCGTCCGCTGGGGCCTGTGCGAGGGCGCATGATGCGAGGTGAGCGCATGAAGCTAGAGGTTGTCCCGATGACGAGATCGGAAGCGCAAGCGTTCATTGCGCGATGCCATCGCCACCACAAGCCGCACGTGAGTGACATCTTTCGGCTTGGGGCGGCAGTTGGCGGGTCTGTTGTTGGCTGCGCCGCCATGGGACGACCCATGGCTAGGGCGCTGTGTGACGGATGGACACTAGAGGTGGTCCGATTGTGCATTTCGGACGATGCGCCTCGCAACTCTCACTCGTGGCTTTTGGCCAAGTCGTGGAGGGCAGCTCAGGCACTGGGCTATCGCAAGCTCATTACCTACACGCTGCCCGAGGAAGGCGGCGCTTCGCTCCGTGGAGCAGGGTGGCGCTGCGTTGGCCAAGCGGGGGGAGGATCGTGGTCGTGTCCGTCAAGGCCAAGAGTAGACACGCATCCGCTACAAGTCAAAATGAAGTGGGAGGTTGGCGCATGACGATCACCCGCTGCGCTGGCCAGCGGGGCCCACACCAAAATAGTGGGCCGAAGGGGTAGGGCGTCGATTCTTTGCCCCAGCCGGCC
>Ga0208156_1000162_pt1 | contig 34183 bp, 27 predicted proteins | sample 1_EtaG_FD_184073 | JGI IMG/M metagenome (GOLD analysis project Ga0208156, IMG submission 184073) | Marine viral communities from the Subarctic Pacific Ocean - 1_ETSP_OMZ_AT15124 metaG (SPAdes) (version 2) | ecosystem: Environmental > Aquatic > Marine > Oceanic | place: Pacific Ocean | collected...
CGTCCTCACTGATGTCAGCGCAGGTCCACTTGAAGAAGGCACGCATGGCCGTGGAGGTCGAGCCCGCCAGTGCGGCCTTCACATCCCGCAGGGGAAGGACAGCCGTGCTGTTGCTGACATGAGCCGGGCGCTTGACTTTCTCGTCCTCTCTCTGTACTTTGAAAGAGGAGATCTCCCCGTTGGAGAGGTTCGCCTGGATCCAGAGAGCATCCTCGTGAGCTGTCGAAAGCAGGGTGTCTCCTGACTTCACGGCAGTGCGCCCGACAATGTCGTCTGCGGCACCACTGACTGCCAGCTCGAGAGACTGGGCGATGGCGCTCTTGTGGCTGCCGTTCGGCCCGACGATGAGCGTCTTGTCTCCGAGATCGACATGCCAGGCCTCGCCGTCGATGCTCTTGAGGTTGGACTTGATCTGTTGAACGTGGAGGGGGATTTGTTTCTTTGCCATGACTGCTCCTGTATTCCCTGATGGTAACGATTCAAGATATAGAAGTCAACACGATTTTCGACCACTGCTTCCAGTTGTCGAGCCCGAGCTCCTTTAATCCGCTGACAGCGTGGAATCTGCCTGTGCTGGGCTCCCACGCAAAGACATGTTTACCCGCATCGAGGAATCCACGAATCAGACTGTCTGTCGCTCGACCGACGATGGGTCCTTCGGGAATGATGATGCCGTGGAAGAGTGGCGTATCATCCCACCGCACACCCCTCGGCACGTCCTGGCACCAGCGATGCCACCCACCCATTGCTCGCGCGCGGAGTTCATAGTCGTCTCGAGCCGAGGTGACCTGCGCATCCCACCCCGGTGAGGTGAGTGCTGGGGTGAGTGCCTTGGCCCAGGTATCGATGTGCTCGACCGGACAGCTCTTGCTGTGTGCCAGGAACCAGCGTGCGGTTGTCATCAGACCTCCTTCAGAGTCTTGCCGACTGCGGCCTCGGAAGTCATGGTGACCACCCACCCGGGAACCTCGACGGTCATGCACTGCTCGACGAGCTTGCGCCACTGCTCGAGCTGATGCTCTCCCTCGTCAGGCACCTCGACGGCGATGCTGTCGTGGCACTGGTGGATGAGTCCCGTGCCGGGTCCTGCGAATCCATAGGGGAACTGCTCGATCAGACGCTGCTCGGCAATCCGCATGACGGCAGACTCGGCACTCAATATCGGGTAGTTGACCACTTCGTTCTTCTTGCCATCGCTCAGGGGGCCCGACCGTCTGCCGAACACAGGCTCGTCCATGAATCCCTGTTGGCGGTAGAGCTTGAGCATTGACTGCCATGCCTTCATCCATTCGGGCTCTGCCTCGAGCCACGCATCGTGGATGAACCGAACATCTCGCAGACTGAATCCCAGGTAGGGGAGATCGCCCTCATCCGTCTCCGTCGAGGTGAGCACCTGCCAGACCGTTGCGGGAGAGGCCCAGTAGATTGAGGCGTACCTGAAGGTCTTGATGATGTCGCGCATGGACTTGGCCTGCCCGCCCGCTGGCTTGCGGTGAAGGCTGAATCCGTCTGGGCCCCAGCCGTCTGCGCTCTTGAACTTGTCGCCGAACACGCTCCACGCCAGCGTGTTGTGTGGGTCCTGTCCGCTGGCGAAGCACTCGAGGAGCATCGGGATGCGCCAGTAGCAGGCGGTGATTCTCAAGTGGGCCTGGTCCAGATCCGCCCCGATGAACATTCGACCAGGAGGTGCAGAGAAGATGCTCTTGAGCGGAGCCTGACCCTTGCGGTTGCCGATGTTCTGCAGGTTCGGACCACTGGAGCTGAGCCTGCCCACACTCGTGACGTGTGCGTTCCAGTTGCTGCGGACACGACCGTCCTCGAACACGATGCCCTTCACGGGGTCTGCATCTCGTCTGCGCATGGGGATGAGCACAGTGCCCAGGATCTTGTTCTTTTCCCGCCGATACACACGCAGCTGCTTGAGCCACGTCGCTTGATTCGCAGTGACATTGTCTGCAGCGAGGTGCGCTCGGATGACTGCATCCCCCGTTCCTGGGAGACCCGTCTCGGTGTAGAACTCACGCGCATCGATTTGTGGAGGGATGCCCAGTGACCAGATGTCGTAGAGCAGGTTGCGTACCTGGTCCCCGCTACCCGGGTTGTTGAACGTCTGCGTCCATCCCCGGGCTTCATCGATGAGCCACTTCTGACGTTGACCCACCAAGACCGTGTAGTGGTCCTCGAGTTGACGACGACGAGTCTGGTCAATCCAGACACCTGCCTTGTGCATCTGCACGCACATGTCCTGGGTGGCATGGTCGACCTGGTGTAGGTTCCAGGGCTTGTCGGCGGGACAGCTTGCAGGCCGCGCCCACGCGGGCAGCTGTCTGAAGGCACCGTTGAAGTCTGTCGCTTCGATGAGCGGGGGCAGGATGCGCGCGTTGACTACGGTGTCGATGCAGTTGTATCGGAGGAGCTCGTCGTCATCGGTGGTGCCTGTCGAGATGCTTGCGCCTTTCTCTGTGGATTCCCACCGCTCCACGTCTGTCAGGATGGATCCGATTGTCTTCAGCCCCTTCGGTAGGTCTGGCGCACGGAACCGCGTGGAGAAGAGGGTATCGACGAGAGGCGCGGGGGTGACACCGAGGTGGTTCTCGATGACCATCCGGTCGAAGCTACCCGCGTTGTGCCCCACCCAGGTGCGCCCGTCGGTGAACGCCTTGCACAGGATGTCCTTGATCTCGGCTTCGTCTTCGGGGCAGAGCCACCGAGCGCCTCGCACAGACTGGAGCGTGATGCCCACGGCATAACTGTTCTGGGCAACAGACCGGCCACCCTTGACGACTCGGCCCTTGCTATCCAGGTCAGGGATGGCAATGGCGATGGTGCGCAGCCCGCACTCCAATGGCTCGACTCCATCGGTCTCCACATCGTATGCCCAGTAGGGTGCAGGCTGCGCAAGAAAGGTGCGAAGCTCGTCGGGCGAGGGACGCCAGAGAATGTCTGGGTCTGTCCACTTGAGTGCTCCGGTGAACCAGCGAAACGCCTTACCCATGTCTGCGTGCAGGACACTGCGCCAGGACGGCGCTCGAGTAATGTAGTCCGGGTGCACGGTGGGAAAGACGCGCCGGCCCTCCCCGGAAGTCTGCCAGTCTTCATCGACGTAGATAGGGCCGCCGCGAACAGAGAAGATGCTCTTGTTCTGCCCAGTCAGGGCGAGTGTCGCGATACGACCAAGCGTGATGATGTTCTCGTACTTGGCAGCCAGACTGTGCAAGTGCGGCAGGCAACAGGTCATCGGGTGAGGGTGAGGCTGTTGCCCCTTGCTCTGTCGAGACTTGTTCAGTCGGTCGAGCTTCCGCGTCATCCGTGTCCAGGCACCACTGGCCTGACCGGGAGGCTTGCACGCAATGACGTTGGTGAGGTCGATGTCGGGCCGACTCTTGCAGATCACAACCAGCGCTGTCGCCCACTCTGATGCGCCTCGACCCATGAAAGGACGCTGGTGGTGGATGTCCTCGTGCGACGGACTCTCTCCGACAGCGAGAACTGTGGCACCTTCATGAATCTCTGGACCGACAGGGCGCCAGTCCTCATCGTTGAAGCAGCCACGAGGTCCGAGCGGACACACCTCGCACTTTGCGCCGTGTTCTTGGGGATTGAAAGTCAAACTGCACCGGAGAAAGGGTGGGGATGACCTCGACGTGCCGGTGTCGAGGCCACCCCCTGACAACTACTGGGTCAGGCCCTGCGCGCCGACGGGCGGAGGAGGCAGAACAGCCCCACCAATCGTCGTCTGAGAGGCACCATTGGAAGGTGCAGGAACAGGAGCCGGAGCCACAGTAGCTGCCGGAGCCGGTGTTGCAGCAGCGACCGCAGGTGGAACGGCTGCAGAGGCACTGCTTGAACTGACAGCGTCAGCTCCTGCAACTGCCGGCTTGGATCCGTCGGCCTGGAAAGTGTCGAAGGAAACCTGTGTGAGGTATCGGTCGATCTTTCCGTAGGTGGCACCCAGGTCCTTGGCGGCATGCCACTCGAGCCAGACGCTCTTGTCGATCAGCCAGTCGTCGCTGATTCCCTGAGACATCTGTTCGTTGGTGTACCCAGCGGACAGGAAGACACTCTTGATCGCAGCAACCATGCCGCGAACCTGCTTCTCGTTGAGACCGGCGATAGCCTTCCCTTCGACATCGTAGGGGGTGTTCAGCCAGTCAGTGCAGGAGAAGCCCTGGAACGACAGGGTCATCCGACGAGCCGTGGCGCGCGACGGGTGAGGTTCGATCTTCTCGATCTTTGCGGCGTAGTAGCCGGACGGGGGCGCACCGCCACCGAGAGCGGTGACAGAGGTGATGATTTCACCGGGGATTTGGAATGTAGCCATGATGGTTTAGTCCCTATGGGGTTGGTGGAGGTGGCGGCAGATTGCCGCCGGGTTTTGAGGATGACTCCTCGAGAGTGAAATCGAACAAGCCTCGGTTGAGGCGTCGAGAGAGGACTCCGCGAGCAATGCCGTCCTGACAGGCCCACCGCAGGTGGCGCGGGTCGCCCGAGTGTCCGGCTGCGATTTGCTGAAGCAGCCCGCGAAGATCCTCACCATCCTGTAGCCCGTTGGCAACTCGGTTGGCAACATCCTCTTGCCACTCGAGTCCGGCGAGGCGAGAGAGCTCGTAGCCGGACTGACTCGCGCGCAGGATTTCTCGGATGTTCGCAGGGGTCCTGCTCGAACAGACACCTGTGCGGTCACCTGTGATCCAGTCGGGATCCGAAGGGTTGCACGAATAGATCGCCTGGAACCACGGATCTGGGTACGTCGGGTCGATCAGCGTGCGGAGGCTCATATCGCACCACGACGGCAACATCTCTACCTGGTTGCGGCTGGGTACGTCGGGACCGCCGGGGCAGAATGCACCATCGGCGTTGTGTCCCGGTGCTCTCTCGTGAAAGGTCATGAGGAGGTGACAGCCCAGGTGCCGGCTCATGGAGCTGAGCGTGAGCAGGTGCACGTTGAGCTGCTGGTACTGGTAGAAGCGGTCAGGCTTACCCGACCGTCCTCGAGGTGCATTCGCCTGCCAGAAGAGCATGCTCTGTCGACAGATGTGGCTGGCGTCGTCAATGACGATGGCACCGTAGTTCTTGGCGGCTCCGCTCTCGTGAAGTTCCTTGAGCACCTGTACCAGGGCGTCAAGCGTCTGCGGAGGATGCGTGTGAAGAGCGGGTGTGAACCCGAGCTCATTCTGCGCAACGAGGCTAATGGCACTCGGTACGCCGATAAACAGGGCATTCGGGAATGCAGCGAGAGCGTCGGAGGTCTTACCCCTCTTCGGCTTCCCGTACACACAGATCATTACGGGGCTTTCCATGTTGGTTCTCCAGTCAAACTATAGAGACACTATCCGATGCGACCCAGCGGGTCAACAGACTTTTCCTCTCTCTCCGAAGAAACAGAGCTTGATGGCCGAGCAGGCGCCGTAGCGCCCATAGCAGGCCGTTTCATTCATCGCCTTGGGCCACATCCACGGGTCGAGATTGCTCGCCTCGAGTTGTGCGAGACTGTGCTCGGCGCGCCAGAGCATGTCGCAGAAGTGACTGTCCCGATGCGGTGTAGGTGGCACGCTTCGACGAGCGACCTTCCAAGAGGGTTGGGTCTGAATCAGGTTGAGCAGCAGCCCACCGAAGTTGCGACCATACAGCTGCCTGCCCATGATGCGGAATGCAGCGAATCCACCGTCGATGGCGTAGGCATCTACGCTTCGGTTAGGCTGGACGTTCGCTTGGTGCTTGTGGTCCCAGATGGCGATGCGCCCCATGCGGTCTTCGACCACCAGGTCCATGCGTCGAGTCAGGTAGATCGGGCAGTCGTGCCTGTCATGACCCGGCATGTTGAGCGGCGTGATCTCGATGACGACTCCGTCGATGCCTGGAACGGATGTGACCGGCTGGTCGAGATCGCCTACGTCAGGATGAACCACCCATAGACCCCACTGCCCTTCACGTGTACCGATCACGGCAGTCACCGAAGTCTCGACAGCAACGATGCGTCCAGGCGGGTCGGGGTACTGCATGATGTAGTTGTCGAACGTGTCGAGCATCCTGTCGAAGTGCTCGTCTCCACCGTACTGGTCGCACCAGACAGACATCGCTTCAGCGGGCTCGAGAAAGTCTCGTGAGTCTGTGTGCTTCACCCCGTCGACCAGCACGCTCCCTTGCCGCGCACCCCAGATGGCATGTTGATGCGCCTGCATTACATGACCCATCGAACCCCGCGTGAGTGCGCTCGCAGGTATCAGGTCGATGTGCAGGTGCTGGTCATAGGAGTACAGCTGCGGGCACTTGAAGAAGTTGCCGACCCGACTCCATCCACGGAGGCTTCGCCCTGCGTCGATTAGCTTTTCCGTCATGCTGTCACCGAGATGGTTGATTCGCTGCGGCCAATCTGGATGACTTCACCTGTCGCCGTGTAGATGGGTACAGGCGTGGATGACTCTCTCTTGGGAGGCTCGGGCTGTGACGCCTTGACGCGAGCTGCGAGCTCTTGATTGGTTGTCGCGAATGCAGCCGTCGTCTGCATCGCGGCTGCGAGAGGGGAAATCATCATAATGCCTCCAGTCTGCTGACAATGCTGTTGACCATGGCGTCCTTGTCAGCGATGCCGAGCAGTTTGGTGTCCAGGCCCTCCAACTCATCTGCCTGGAGGAACTGCTCGATGGGTCCGAACTTCTCCACGAGAATCCCTACCACCCGCTCGTCGTAAGTGCCGGTCGCAACGATGACCTTCAACAGCGTCGGGTTTCCTCCGAGTCGGTCGAACCGACCCTTCCACTGCGTAAAATCACCGGGCTTCCACGGCAGCATCGCAAAGATGGCAACGTCTGTGGTCTGAAGTCCATCAACACCTGTGCCTACGCTCTGCCCTGTCGCCACGAGCACGCAAGGACCAGAGTGGTCTCGGTACGCATCGGTGATGCGATCTCGCTCGGTCTCGGAGACACCTCCGTGAGCTGTCCACACCGTGATGTCCGCGAGCTTCTCGTCGCCTTCGGTGAGAGACTTCTTGATCTTGTGCGCCCACACCTCGGCCTCGTTACGCCTTGCTGTGAACACCGCCACCTTGCCACCACCACGCACGCCTTGCTTCACCTCGTCGATGACGAACCCCCGCTTTCGACTGCAGGCTTCTGCGAGCCTCGCTTCGATCATACGCTCTCGAGCGACATAGTTGAACTTGGTCTCCTTCGACAGAGACTTGAACGCCTGCTTGAATGTCTGCTCGTCGCTGAACCGACCTGCCCCGTTCAGTTCTGAGCGGTCCAAGTAGACGACCTGCACCCGGGTATCAGGGAGCGCGGCGTGACTCTCGCTATAGGGAACCTCGTGCGTGAAGAAGCTGCACCGTGACCGGAGCTCGTCGAGGTTGCTGCTGCCCCGGTCGTCGAAGCCCCCATACTGTCCTGGCGCGGCATCGCAGTGACGGAACGCGAACTTGCTGAAGCTGTGGCTGAAGCCACCCGGGGTGAGCAGGTCCAGCTGACTCCACAGTCTGCGCGGCCTGCCGTCGTCCAGGGGCGTGGCTGTCAGGCCGACGCGCAGGTTGATGCCGTCCATGTTCGCAACCTCCATGACATGGGCAGCACGGGTCACGTTGTTCTTGCTCGTCCGCTTCTTCTCGAAGTCCACGGTGCCATCTTCCTTGTGGATGGCCTGCCACCGCTTGCGACTCCCGTGCGTGTGGAGTTCATCGAGAATGAGAACCGTTGGCGCCACTCGCTTGATCTCATCGATGTACAAACCGACAGCTTCTCCACCCACCACGACAAAGGCCAACGAGCCCATGCGGCGCAGGTAGCTGTCGAGAGTCTCGTCATCTTCTTTTCTTTCTCCCTGCGGACGTACACGGAACGGCGTGATCGTGCTATATTCCTGCACCTGGGACCACCAGACATGCCGTGCCTTAGCTGGACTGAGCACGAGGGTCGGGCCAGTGCGCGTGAAAGAGGCGACGATGGCGCCAAGAGTCTTGCCCGATCCGCACGGCCACACGTTGAACACCCAGGGACGACTCACCGCCCAGCTCACGGACATCGCCTGGTAGGGCGTGAGAATGTCCGCGACATGGGGTCGGATGATTCCCCGGGAGATCAGGTCGTTGACACGGTTGCGTCCATCTTGCTCGAGCGCAGCTCGGTCCTCTGCGACGTTACTCCAGAACGAGATACCCTCTACGTCCTTGCCGATGGCAGTGTAGGGCAGCTGGTGGTGAGCGAGCGTCGACTCGACGAGCCACGCTCCGTGCAGGGGTGCCAGGATTTCGTACTCGGAGACAGCGACTCTCTCGTCGGGAGACATCTGGCGCAGTCGATAGCGTCGTTGGTTCCAGTAGGCGTAGACCAGGGCACCCGGGACAGTGTGCTCTACGGTATCCAGGTCGATGCTGACGGCGCTCGCGGGAACGCGGTAGACATAGTGTGGCTGTCGCCAGATCATCGAACCCCCTTGCGGTCCCTCTGAAACTATAGCGATGCTGCCAGCCTGTCAAGTAAGAATCTTGACGACGTGGTTTCTCTACGATAGGCTCTACTGGGAGGTCAAAATGACTAACAAGCACGTAACCGCGTTCTCCAGGCTCATCCGTATGAGTCGAGAGTCTCGTAGCTGGAGCGTTGCCGAGCTGGCAAGGAGAGCGGGACTGACTCAGCCCGAGGTCAGTCGAGTCGAATCTGGTGCGCGCAAGCCTACCCTGCGTCACGTCAAGGGCCTGGCTGAGGCCTTTGCGGCAGCCCCCTCGGGGAAGGCCACGGAGCCACAGAAGTACGCGGACTGGTTGGTTCAGTTGGTGGACACCGGAGAGCGTGCTCGCATCAGTGAACGTATGGAGCGCCTCGGGCGCATCGCTCAATAGAAGGAGTTAGTGGGTAATCATGCTGCGCAAAGGTGATATTGGAGACATGGTTCTTTGGCTGCAGAAGCAGTTGAACCTGCATGGATTCGGCCCTATCGGTGTCGACGGCGTGTTCGGGAAGAACACAGAGAACGCTGTGAAGCGGTTCCAGTGTGCAAGAAAGCTGTCTGTAGACGGCATCGCTGGGCCCATGACCCAGACCTACCTCAGAGAGACGCCCACGACTCCGTTGAAGCTCGTGTCTCTACGCAGCCCTGCAATCATCGAAGTGCTCAAGGAGAAAGGCTACACGGTCTTCGACGACGGGCAGGTGAACTTGATCGGTGTGCGCTTCGAGAGCGAAGAAGCCAACGCCTTCGACGACGAGATGCACCTGGTCTGGAAGTCAGGTGATGCCTGGAACCACAAGACCTACCGCATCACCACGGACCCCGGCACCTACTGGCTCAAGAACCCGAGCAATGTCGACGGGACGGCCATTCTCGTCCCGGGCCAGTACCCTGTGTACCAGTGGGCCTTGCACCAGGGACGCTATCGGACGCTGTGTCAGCGTGGCGGCACAGTTACTGTCTGGAGAGACAACAACAAGGACAACACACTCGACTACGGCGGCGAAGAGCACACAGGCTGGTTCGGGATCAACATCCACCACGCAGGCACCAACAGCACGCAAGTGGATAAGTGGAGCGCCGGCTGCCAGGTTTTTGCCCGGTTGACAGATTGGGGCGAGGCGATGCACATCTGCGAGAGTAGTGGGGTCGAACGCTTCACCTACTCGTTGGTAGAAGAGAAGGACTTGCGGTCGACTTCTCTGGCGTAGGCTCTGCGGTATCAGCAGGCTTCTCAGGCTCCGCCACGGCGACAGCTTCGATGGACTCGAGCGCATCGAGAATCTGCTGCAGGGTGTCCTTGCACTCCTGGGCCTCTTGAACAGACGTAGGGAGCTGAGCAGCGTCTATGGGCGTAGCCATGACGAGAGTGCTGAGAAGAATCAGGGTCATGGAGGCCTCCTATTGACGTGGGTGGGCTGCCTCGATGATCGTGAGGATCTGCTCGCTCATCGACTTGACCTGCTTGATCTCTGCCTGCAGTAGCGCGATCTCGGTGCGTGTGTCAATCACGAATGACGCGCCTCCCAGCACTGCGGCTGTGAGAACTGCGGTCATGACTTTGTGGACGGTCTCAATCATGGCGTACCCCCATCGGCGACTGTGTCGAACGCATAGGCCGATAGGAGAACCACTGCAACCCCCGAGGTGATGCCCATGGTCAGTATAACAGCCGGTCGTTCCAGCAGGGGTAGCGGTTGCTGGATCAGTTCCAGCTGCTGTTGGTACCAGTCTCTCTCGAGTACGAGAGAGGCCGTGTCCAGACGATAACGGGCGTCGAGGGCTTCGGCCCATACTTCAGTCTGGAGTAGGTCTTGGTAGTCACTGAGCGGAGAGAGGACACCGCTGCAGAGCACGAGGCCATCACTACCGACAATCCCGCCAGGTACAGCGTTGCCGTGCGTAAAGCCCACCGCTCCCGGGCACTCCCCCTCGAGTGGCTCTGGCGACTTGGGCCGCTCTGGTGGTTCGGCGAGGGCTGTCTGGAATAGGAGGATCGCAAGCGCATTCATCTCTTCCTCTTGTTGCCCAACGCAGCTAACGCATCAGCCGGCGAGTCGCTCGTAGCAGCCACATCGATGATCTCCATCTTGTTGTCGAGGTTCTTCTCTATCTCTACGACGCGGACCGCGTGCGTTTCTTCAGCATCTTCGAGCGGAGAGAACACGATCTCTGGGCTCGGCCTCTTGATCCAGGCTGCGATGAACGTCGCGACCACCATCGCTGCGCCAATGATGGCGCCCCATAGCATGTCAGTCATTCAGAGGCTTCGGCTTCGACCACGGTAGGAGCTCCCTCAAGAGCCTTCCCGTCCACGTAGCCCTGGCCCCAGATGTAGCTGACGACGATGGCAGCGCTGAGCTGCAGCGCATCAACGAGGGCGACCTCGTTGGTGAGGTACTGTGCCACGATGGGCAAGACGGCTCCGATAAAAGCGAACCAGAACTTTCGACTCTTCAGGCGCTCAGGCATGAGTGTCTCCTATGAAACGAGTAGACGGACCTTGACGGCGGAGACCGGGCTCGTGGCTCCGATCTTTCCTGCTTCTCTCACGCAGGCAAAGCTGACGGCAGTTCCGTACGCAGTCCCTTCAGCAATCGTGTACATGCGGGCGACAGACGCGGGGCACGGGTAGATCTCATTCGGCTCTGTAGTTCCCACAGTGGGCGAGGCGACATCCCACAATCTGAGGTACGTGATGGCGCTGTTGGCAGTGTTGTCGATGTAGACGCCGAACAGCGTTCCGCTTGTTCCCAGGACGTTGTTCTCAGGAGTCGCCGTCACTGACGCAGAGTCGATGACGAAGGTACTGAGATTACTTCCGGATGTGATCTTGGCGTGTGCCATGCTGCTACCTCAGCTCATAGTGAGAATGACTTGGACGTTACCGCCGGAGGGGCTGGTGGTGCCTCCCAGCCCGGCCTCTTGAACACAGCGCATGGTCACAGCGGTACCGAACGAATATCCATCACAGATGCTGACTGTGCGCGTAGTTCCGTTGACGACCATGAAGATCATGTTGGGAAGCGTCGTTGCGGTTGCCGTGATTGCATCGTAAAACTTGACGTAGTTGACCTGACTCGCGGCATTGGTCACCTGGATGGTGTGAAATGTCAGCGTGCTCCCAGTGACGCTCGCAGCTGCGGTGTTGTTGACTATGGTGTCCTTCACGACGACATCGGTGAACCGAGGGTCGAGTGGAGTGTTCGTCAGGGCCATGGTCTACCTCTCGAAGTCAGAATAACATGTCGGCGTAAATCGACCCATCAGCCCAGCAGCGCTTTGGCGAAGCGTCCCTCGAGGCTGGTCCAGTCAAGGATGAAGTGTGCCCCTGATGCCGATGCCATGAGAGTAGCATCCTCTGGCACGGCAGCTTCGATGGCGTTGACCTCTGCATCACTGCTTTCCAGGCAGAGAAAGTCACCATCACTGCCAGCAGTGCCTGTGTAGGTCACGCCCCAGATCTCACCCGCAGATGCAGCAGACGCGGCAGATGCAGCAGCTGACGCGGAAGCACACTGGATGATTGCCTGGGTGCTCACTTGGTCCAGTCCCCGAGAGAGTGTACGAAGTATCGAATCTTCTTTATGTCGATTATGTTGGAGTTAGCACCACCAGCACCATCAGCAGTATTACCCACGCCGCTGAAACCCATAAAGAAATAATAGTTAACAGCCGAAATCTTATCGTTACCAGCATCCCAGGTTTCTTCTGGGTTGAATGTTCCACCACCCCGGTTAGCAATCAAGTCACCGAAGTTGGACTCCTGCTTGTTGTAGCTTGCATCCTTCCAGTCGTAAGACATTACTGCATTTACTCGTCCGAGGGCACCAAGCCCTATCTTTGTCCCAATGGTGTCTACTGACACTGCTGTAGTAGACACCATCTTGGCATTACCCCCACCTGGGTCAATACCGTAATCATGTACTTCTGACACTGCGGTGTCCCCAGTCTGTACAATAGTCCTTCGGAAGAACCTGTGGGCAGTCGACGATGTAGTAATGTCTGACGATCCATCGAGTTTGATGATGCCGACACTAACACCCATGCTTTCAACATTCGCTACCGTCCAATCCCACTCGACAGCAAACCCACCTACTGACCTATACTGGCTAAACGTCTCCACGCCAGGAGGTGCGAACGACGAGATAGGCGTCGGGATGACAACGAACAGGCCAGAAGTAGCAGTTTGACTGTGAGCAACACCAGTGGTTCCATCAGCGAGAAGGATTCTCAGTGTGGCGGCATCCGGGTTGGTGATCGTCCATCGATCCACAGAGGACCAGACCTTATTTGCGATGTTGAAGCCAGTTGTGCCGAGAGGGTACTCCTGCCACCGAATCCGTGAGAAGTCCTGAGACGCATCCGTGAAGACCGTCGTGTCGACACCCGCGAAGACTGAGTGCATGACCGACATGAGTCTATGCCTTCCAGTTCAGGTAGATCTTGGCGGTGGTGGTGCCGCTGGATACCTTGACGATGGCGTAGAGCGTGTCTGCGACGTCTGGAGATGCGCCCGTGGACATGTAGTCGCGACCGATTACCACAGCGGTGCCTCCCAGAGAGGCGGTCGTCGCGCCCACGACGATGGTCGATGTGCCCTCTGGGGTCAGCGGGTAGTCACCAGCCGCATCGCGCGCCAGGTAGAAGGTGAGCGTGACGGGCGGTCCACTGAGGCTCGAGAGCTCGAAGGTGATGTCCTCAATGCGGCAGTAGGGAGGTACGTTCGCGCTGCGTGGCGCGTTCGTGCTATCTGCTGTGAGCGCGATCTTCGCGTACGTCGTGCTGAGGGCCGTGCTGTTGTTGTAGCTGAACCCAGCGCGCCTGTAGCCTCCGAAAGTGTTCGACATGAAATCGTCTCCTGCTGCTTGCTTATCTTATCAGTTAAGGCGCTGTGTTGACACAGGCCAATCAAGGGGGGCTGATTGAGCTCTTTTTTCTGCGAGGTATTTCACGGCCAGCAAGCTTACCGGGTCTGGTCTCGTACACCTGGAGCATTCCAGTGCGCCGCAGAATCTCTGCTACCTGGGAGGCTGTATCCTCGGTCGATTGCTCGAACTTGGTTGCGTGCATCTGTAGATACAGCTTGTTGATCTCACTCGCAGCAGCCAGAATCTGTAGTCGTGGGTGCGCTTGGCCGATCAACGCAGGCGCTACATCGAGCATCAGAGAAGCGACTCCAGGCGCCACGTAGTAGCGAGCCTCCCTCGTCGTCACGAGACGCTTGGCCTGTTCTCGAGTCAGCGCGGGATTCCTCTTCATCAGGTCTTCGATGTTGGCGAAGGGGTCCATCTCGGCAGGGATTTTCTTTATGGCGACCTGGCCGGTGGAGATCAGCATCTCACCAATGATGGGAGATACGCGCATGGGAGGAATGTCGGGGTCCATGCCTGCCATGGACAAGAGAGGTGCAAGCAGAGGGGCTCGATTGACCGGGAACGTGTTGAGCATGATGTTTTCAAACGCAGGCCCATACGTGTACTCTACTGCGCTCTTGGCTTCGTCTGCGGGTGTGAGTGCCTGCGCTCCTACGAACCCGATACCCAGTTGCATGATCCCCGCGATTCCATAGACCATGTGACGCATCCCTGCAGCAATCGTGGACTCGGGAAGAGCTACCACGAAGGCTACTTCGTCTGGGTCGAGGAGTGCCTGGAACTTGCGGACAGTCTCACTCGCAGCCGGGGGAATGAGGATCACGTTTCGATCTCGCATCCAAGTACTGAGGTCTGACTTCGACGGACGACGAATCGTGTGCGCGGGGAAGCTCATTCCCTTGAGTTCCTCTCGTCGAGCCAGTTGAAGGACAGAGCTCAACTCGTAGTACTTGCCGTCTTCCAAGATCTGGTCACGGCCTCGGAAGATTATGTGCATCGCCTTGCGTACTTCGTCGTCGACATTCTCGGGGCCGCCGAAGTAGTCCTCGAGCTGAGCCCGAAGCAGGTAGTACCGAGACTGCGTCTCTGGATCGAGGTTCGCGACGTCTACACCGTATGGGTCGACGATGCCCTCGTAGAGGATGTACGACAGTGCGTCCGAGCCTCTCTCCTGGGCACGTCGAATGACGCCCATACGATAAGCTCCCCATGGGCTGAACATCATGTCGAACACGTGCTTGTTCGCGTTCTTCTGGAAGGCCCAGAATGGAAGCACCATGTTGATCCACCAGCTGCGGTCGAACCCAGACATGGATCCTGCGTAGTCGTAGAGTGCATCAATGGTGAGACGTGCTGCCGTGCGAGGGTCGTAGCCTGCCTCGACCAGGGTGATCATGGCGCCGAGTCGCTCGCGCTCTGCCCAGGCCTCGGCGATGTCCGCAGTCATGTCGAGTAGGTCGTCATTGAACTGAACGAACTTGGAGTCCGTTCTCTTAGCTGCATCGAAGAAGCTATCGATATCCTGCCTGAGAACTCTCTCGAGTGCGCGGGTGTCGAAGCTGGCGAAGATGCCTTCTTCCACAGCGATGCGTCGAAGCTCTGCTGCGTTGTAGTACTTGGTGGTGCCCCCGTGCGCGAGTGTAATGACTTCGTCGTCTCCCTTGAGCACAGAGTTGACGTCTATCCGCCACTTGGTGCCGCTGATGGTCTGGCTGAGCTTGTCAGAGTACTTCTGCAGACCGCGCCTGATCTTCTCGAACTGGTCAGGAGACAGCACACCTGTCTTCTGAAGTATGTGTACGCCTCCAGTAATAGGGGGAAGAGTCAGTAGATTCTGTGCAGCGATACGACTCACGCTGGCGAAGGCAGGCCTGAAGCCTACAGTCATTCCCATCTGCGTGAAGTGGTCGAAGGTGTTCATGATGAAGTACCGGGTCCTCGGGATGTAGGCACCTCGAGTCATCCTGATCTTCAAGAACCGGTAGAAGAAATTCCCGGCATCTTGCATATCCTTCAACTCTCCTCTCCCCCGTGCACCGACCTCGAGTCGCTTGAGCGCCATGTTGACTCGATTGAGTAGCTCCTCGGGCGCCAGGTACGACTTCTTGCCGAGGAGATCCGTGGCCTCCATGAGCACTGGGTTGAGCCCGATACGCCGAGCGTACTCCATGACCTCGGGCATTATTTTCTCAGACACCTCCATACCGTTTTGCCACGCAGTGAAAGCTTCACCGACCTCTTTTCGTACAACAACGCCCACACGCACCATGTCATCCATGGACTTCTTGGCTGCCCCGTAGCCGCCGAGCATCATGAGACCGTGTACCGCAGTAGGTTTCCCTTCTGTCTTCAAAGCTGCGGGAAGCACTCTGTCGAACCTCTCCATGGGATTTTCCCATTCCCTCAAGAGCCCGAGCGCGTCGTCATAGTCAACTTTGCTCGCGGACTTCCCCTGTCGCGCTGTAAGTCCCGCATGAAACAACAACGACTCGATAATCGACAAAGCCTTTACGTTGTCCTGGCGACCTCCACTGTGTAGCGCAAGCAGTATGGATTTTCCGAAATCACTCTGGCGGAACGCATTAAGAATTTCCCCCATGTCGTCTACGGCTTCTACAGGAACGTCTTCGCCGAACCTTACTACTAATTTAGAAGCAATCTCATCAAGCTTGTCAGTCGGAGCGAGGACCAAGCCAGGCTCTCGAGTTATGCGGTAGAGGAGCCCTTTCGAGATACGCGCCTGCAGTTTAGAGTCAAGGGTTTTGAAGAGCTGCTTGACCAAGTCCTGTGAGTCGCCCCAGTAGTTGATGCCTGATGAAGTGACAGGGCGACCAGACTTGAACGAGACAGACTTACCCGTCAAATACTTGATGCAGTTATCGTAGTCGCCGTCTTTCGCCAGAGTGACCAGGTCACCAATGGCTTGCTGGACAGGGCGAGTAGCGCCTTCGATGCTGCGTCGAACCGGGGGAGGGAACACACGGAGGTTCGCATAAGCGTCTCCGCCGAAGATGTAATAGGTCACCAACTTGGTGAGTGTCGTGCCCTGCCCGATGTCATCTTGAAAGAATGAGCGTACGATCTCAGCAGCAGACTCCTCGGTGACGTGTCCTCGACGAGTCCAGGGGGCTGGAGCGAGGCTGGCAGGGTTTCTCGCCTGCACGAGCTCCTCGTAAATCTGCTGTTGAAGCTTACTGACGTCCTTCTTCGTCAAGGTGACGACACCATCTTTTGCTATGCCGATACCCGTTTCCTCCCCGATTCGGTTGAACATGATGGGCTTGTCGATGACGAGCTTTCCTGTGGTCTCGAGTTCCTTTGCCAGCTCATTGACACTGCGGGGCGCACCACCGAGACGGTTGATCTCCTTCTGAATCTCACGAAGTACATCAACGGTGTCGCCTGCCTCACGCAGCTTCTCTTCCCTGGTGTTGCGCAGCAATCGAGAGAACGCCTGCTCCTCGGTCGCGGGCTCCTGCAGTAGACGATTGAACACGCTCCGGACATCGTCGTTGATGCGGACACCAGAGTCGCCCGACAGCTTCGCGTAGACTCCGACGACGTAGTTCTTGAGCGCGGTGAACGCCTTGGTGATGTTCGCTGTAGGAGCAGTACCCGACCGGAGATAATCCTCGAATGCATCGGCGAGGATCTCTTCCGCTCGCTTGGTGATGTCATCGGTGTCTCCGACGATGCGTGTGCCCTTGCGAACCAGGCTCGCCATCTCTGGGTCGGTCGTCTTCAGCCAGCCCAGCAAGGTGTCGATATCGTTCTCCTCCAGGTCTCGGACGAGCACCCGCGAGATGCCACGGACCGCATCTCTGAACGTGGCTCCCTCAAAGGCTTCGAGAATCACCCTACCGTCGCTTTCAAATTGGATGATGTCCTCGACGACTTCGTCCCGTGGCGTAGCAAAGAGCGGAGCGGGCTTCTCGACCCTGGCCTTGACCTTCGGCGTCAGGTCTACAAAGGGTACTTTCTCCGGTGGCCAGGTGAAGCGGGCGTCCTCGATACCCACTGACTCGAGAGGCGCCTTCGTGTACTTCTTCACCACGCTGGGCAGGATCTTGTCGTAGAACTCTCTGGCGGCTTCCTCAGGCATGCCGACAACTTTAGTGGCTATGTCGCCTCTCGTGAACGCCACACCGTCGTAGCCTTCGTCCGCTGCCTTGCGCAGGATGTTCTTGACCGCGAGAGCCGTCCAGGCCTTGGTGTCCTTGAAGGGTGCGTCGGGCACGGACTCTGGGTTCTGCTTAAGAAGCGCCTCGTACTGTGGTCGAAGACGATCAATCACATTGTCGGGAATACCCAGAGATTTCCACACCTCGATGTTGGGCGTTATCGTCATATCAGGACTCAAGCCAAACTTCTTGAGTTCCTCCAAGAGTTTGCTTGACTCAACTTGATACCCGACCTGCCGGCCCCTCTGGTGCCAGTCGGACTGGATCTCTTCGACGAAGAGGATCTTCCGGCCTGCCTCGTCTACTCGGTCAGTCGCGCGGATATGAACCAAGACGTTGGGGGTGTCCCAGTGAGAGCCTTGCGCGCTGCCGAACTCGTCTTTGCGAAGGCTTTTGAACCAGTCGCCAACCGATGTGCCATGCGCGTCGTAGCGGTCCCAAACACGATCCCAGACCTCATCATAGTCAGGTACGCTACGCCGTGTGTCTGAAGCGTTCCATCCATACCAAAGGCGCTGAACATCGGGATCGTCGAGGATCTTCTGCGACTTCATCGGACGAGTGATCAACACTTCGCGGTAGTTCGATCCCGCCTCGTCACCGTACCCACCAAGGGTGTAGGTGCCCCACTTGGTGCGTGGGATTTTCTGCTCCTTTACAAGTAAATCGAGGTTACCCTTGACGGACTCGAAATCCATGAAAGCGTCTGAGTGCTTCAACTCTTCGGCAGCGCTTACCGCACGCTTCATGCGATCTACTTCTCTGAGCAATAGAGCCTCTTTCAGAGACGTGTAAAAACGCTGGTCAGCTTCAGGCAGCTTGACTCCAGTAGTGGTGGCGTCTGCGATTGTCGAGTCTACGATGCGGTAAGCCTCGTCAATATCCGCCATCCGTTGTTTACGGTTGTACCCCATAGGATTGCGAAACAAATCAGCCTTGCCAGATTCAAACAGAGTCAGGACCTTTTTAGCATTAGTGCTCAAATCCTTGGATCCTGCTCTAATCGCAGCCATCTTAGCGGAACGGATTAATCCAGCAACGGAGGACTCGAAAGCACCAAAAATCTTATCTGGATTATCCTTCACCATGTGAGCCAAGGTGTTCTCGACCAGGAACCCCTTACTCGTCATGGTGTCTATAAAGTCGCGAACCATTGGCTCAACAGGAGCGTACGCCTCATCAACAGCCCTCTGCGCAGCCCTCACACGCGGAGGCATGACACCTGCCAACACCTCGTCTACGACGACGCGGTTGTTCTTCAGGTGGTCGAGTATCTCTTTCTTGGTGATCGACGTCTTGCCCTGTGCGGCAGCGTCATCGAGGAACTGCTCGATATTGGTCCACTCGATCTCTTCTCGCTTGACGCCTTTTCGGAGGGTCCGCATGACCGCTTCCGTGAGCGGAATCTCCTCGGTGCCGACGATGCGACCAGGTAGCTTCTGCGCAGCCTCCTCCAGCTTGGAGTAGTAAGTCGGTATGTCTTCATCGACCTTGCGCGGGATCGAGAGCAGAGGCGGCTCGTATATGTAACGGCGCCGTGCGCCTGGCTGTGTGAGAAGTGGGGGAGGACCTTGGCCTGCTTCTATTCGCTGTATGACATAACGACTGCGTCCATGCATCAGCCTTTCAAGAGCCTTTACTTCTTCAAGAACAGACCCTTCCGCTTTCTCGACAATCTTGTCTATTCCCCTCCATACAAGTCTGAAGGATACGTCGTCAGGGAAGGTCAACACCTTCTCTCTGAGCCTCTCTATCCATGCGCTAGAGTCACCGATATTATTCAGAGCATCATCTACAACCTTGAAGTTGTCCGAGCCCGGATAGTTCCAGTCGTCTGGGAGATACGCCTCGGTTCTAAAGTGGTTTGCGTCTGTCTCTCCTTTGACTCCCTTCCACTCAAACGGATCTGTAGTCAGGTCTCTCTCGCCCAACTTCAATCCGGCATTGCGATCAACCCCCGGTAGCTGGCCGTCAAAAGTCCAGTCAACAGCAACGCCCTCTTTGTTGAGCACGGGCTCTTGTGTCGACTTGACTGGAGGAGCAGTCGGCTCGGGCTCAACTTTGACAAGAACACTTACTTCATCTTTTGTTTGATCAAGTATTTTCTCAGCAGGCTTCCAATTATCGAAGCCCGGACTCCACACCGAGTTGAAGCCGGAAGTATTCGCCCGAACCTTTTCAGCCATTTCGCTGCGGGTCAAGTTATGAACGGTCGTCTCGCCATCAGTCCAGGCGTAGAGCACCGGGCCTTGCTCAACTGCAGCAGCCTCTGGAAGCGGCTTGACTACAGGCGCTACCGGTGCCTCAGTCACAGCAACTGGAGTCGGCTCGTCTATAGGCCGCACCGGGGGCGTTGGCCGCACTGGTGGTGCGGGCTCAAGCGTTGGCTGTACCGGAGGCAGTGTCGGCTCTGGGGGCCTGACTGGTAGTGGTTGTTCTCCAAGCTCTTTGGGGAAGCGCGTCTTGGCTGCCTTGAATGTGCGCTCCGAGTACTCGATGACCCAGGCCAGGGCATTTTGCTCGTCTGCCTTGGTCAAGCCCAGCAGGTCTCCGATGATTTCGACGAACCGAGTGAGCGCATGCTTTACACCACGCGCCTCGACCGGAATGACCCGCAGAGCCTCTGCAAACTCTGGATCCGTCAACGTGTAGGCGATGATCTCTTCGGCGCGACGAGGCCCGCCCAAGACAGACTTGTCTGCTATGTGCTCGAAGAGAGCTTTTTGGCTCGACGGGAGATCCGGCTTCTTGAGCTGGTTCTTTGCGTACTCTACGACCTCGGCGGCGAGACGATCCAGGTCATTATAGGCTACGGCGCGTGCTCGTCTAGCCCAGTTACCGCCTTCCTTGAACTCTCTTTTACCAGCCTGCAACGCAGCGGACGTGGCAGCGTGGATTAACTCGTGTACAAGAGTCTGCTCTGTGAGCCCCGTATCGGTCCAGCCTGCGCCTGAAATCTTTATGCCGTTCGCGTCATAAGAGCCGAGCTTGTCAAGCTTCAGAAGCTCTCTCTCCCTCTGGTTCGACGTGATCTTGAAGTTGATGTCCTTCGAGATGAGGCCCTTGATCCGCTTGCAGAGTTCTCGCGTGACATCGAGCTCACCGTACTTGGTGAGCCACTCGACTACGTCTTCGGCCTTCTTCATTCCACCGATGTGGTCCCACAGGACAGTCGGCTCCAGTCCATCCATGCGAGCACGGGGCGACCCAAACTTGAGCGCCTGACCATCTGGTCCTGTCGGCAACTCTCTCGCAGCAACCACAGGGAGAGCCTGTCGTGGGGGCGCTCCAGAGAGTTGTGGGGGCACTATGGGAGCGGTAGGTGATACGGGAGCAACAGGCGGTGTTGCGGGAGGTGGTTCAGGCGCACCTGGCTTCTTGGTCGCTTCTGCCTCTTTGAAACGGAACCGGGTGTTCCACCAGTCCGACTTGGGCAGCCCGTTCTTCCGCTGCCACATCCCGGCTCTCGCGTCGAGTATGCGCGCAAACTGGTCGGCTCTCTCAGGGCTGACCTTGAAGTTCTTCTGTAGAATCCGCGAGAACTGGTGGCCTTCGGGAGAGACCTCGAAGTAGTGCTGGAACTTCTTGTAGATGTTCGACGCAATCTCGGTGTACTCGAGATTGAACTTGTCCATGAGCAGCTTCCGCGCCATGAGGTGCGCGCCTGCCCGAATCTCGATGTTCAGGTCGAGCGCGTCCTCCACCCTGGACAACAGCTTGCCGACCGCAACGTAGTTGTCCTCGTCTACGGCGAAGGCGCCTGCCTTGGCAGCAAGATCATCGAGTCGCTTCTCAAGAGCCACCACCTCTTTTGCGTCCTTCAGCTTGAGCCGCTCGACAATCGCCTTCTTTGCCTTCTCGGCGTCCGTGAGAAAGTCCGCCATCAGACCGGGCTTCGGGCCACCGACGAGAATCGCCTTGAGCTTCGCCGCAGTGGCCTCACCGAGCCCCTTTGCATAGTCGGCTTCCTTGAGCGACTTCAAAAAAGCTGTATCGAGTAGCTGTGCGCGCGTTGCCGGGTTATTGAGCGCTTGCTTGGCGGACTCCAACTTTTCGCGTTTGGTGTGAAATCCGAAGATCCGATCTCTGCGCGTAAGCACATCGCCTTCTTCGGTTGTCTTGATCACTCGAAGAGATGCTGGGTGTGCGTGGAGCCACTCACCTTGAAGGCGTGAAGGCAGCAGATCGTTCAGTGCCCTGGCTCCCACTGACAAGATGTCGTCATTGTTCGCCGTACTCGCGAGCACCGACCCAATCGCATCGACGTCTCGCATGACTGTGTCGCCATACTTCGGGTCCTTGAAGAGATTGGCCTCGAGCATTGCCGCTGTCTTGAGCGCTTCCGGGTCTCCATCAGAGAGGCTCTTGATGACTTTTCCGAGCTCACTCGCCGCCTCTGCCGCGTCTTTCGCTGAGCCCTTGAACTTGAGGATACGGCTGCCGAGCTTTGACACAGCCACAGCACCCAGCAGTAGATCTGGTGTCAGCACAGAAGCCGCGAACCCAAGTAAGTGCATCGGTATCGACGTCCACCTACCCGCTGCCTTGGCTGCTTCAGACTCCCCGAGAGTGAAGAACAGGTTTCTACGCTCGGCAACGGCACGCTTCATCGCGTCGAGAAGGCTCTCGGTTTCCTTCTTCGTGACAGCCCCTGCAATCACCTTCTCGGGGATGTCCATCAGCTCGAAGAACCACTTCAGGCCACTCTCCTGGCGCAGGACGACCTGTCCTTCGTTGTTGACGCCGACGATCTCGACGATGGGCATGAACGCCTGACCCCACGTCTTGTTCTCCGCCGAAGGCAGGTTGAGTCTGCCCTGTTCGTCGAAGCCAATCGGCACGAAGATGGGAGCTGTCCAGAGCCCCGCTGTCTTCATCATCGCCAGGTCCTTGAGCGCAGCCTTCTCGAATCTGGACTTCTCCTTCTCCCACTCGGTGCCGTGCTCGGAGAGGCCCAGGTTGCGCATGCGCTGATTCACGTAGAGGTCTTTGTACTTCGACCAGCCGAGCAGGTCTCCACTGAGCGTCTCTCTCAACTCGATGAGATCCTGCATGTCCTTGTCTGTGGACTTCGCCTTCTTCGACTCTTCGATGAGCGCCATCGTGTGACCGAACTCGCCTGCTTGGGCGATGTCCTCGGCACCCTTGGCCTCGGTCCCCATGAGACCGCCTGTGGCTTCGCTGATGACATACTCGTCTGCGCTGGGCATGAACCTGCGGCGAGCCGTATTGAGGTCGATTCCCTCTCTGATGGCCGTTCTCTGGGCAGCTGCCTCACGGATGACCTTGCCCTTCTCCTTGACGTGCCGGATGTCCTCGGGCATCACCGCAGTGACGCCTCGAGCAGCTACGATCTTCCTGGCCTCTTCGGGGGTCTTGTTCTTCCGACCGACGAGGTCCACCAGGTCATCGAGGGGCACACCCTGCTTTCGCGCTGCCCGCCAGAGATCATCCTCCGATAGGCCGAGGCTCTTCGCGTGCCACGGGATCACAGCGCCGATGCTTCGCGGGAATACGATGTCGCCGCCTTCCGAGATGGTTTCTTCTTGCTCTCTCGCTGTTTGAGGCGCCACGGTGGCCGCATTTCGCGCGTTCACGGTCGTGTCGATGAGCCGGTCGATCTTGAGATCGATCTCGGGCTCCATCGACTCCTCGATCTTCCCCAGGACCTCCTCAGAGACAGGGGGGATGTCGCGGATTGGCGTCTCCGTCGTCGACTCAGCCACCGCGAACCCCGGCTTCATACAACAAGCTGAGGCTCTCGTTGAGGGGGCCGCCGGGGAGGATGTCTCCTGACTGCTCGTCTCGAATACGCTGTACCAGAGATTCTCCATACGAATCTCTGTAAGCACGAGCGATGGCTCGTAGCCTCTCAGGGTCACCGGACAATGCGCTCAAGATCGCACTTCCATCTGTCCCTAAACCCTCTACAGCTTCTCGAATTTGACTTGTAGACTCAGTGACCTGCTGCGAAGAATACGTCTCCGCCTTGGGTTCTTGGCTACTGCGTGTTCGAGCCTGAGTATCCGAAGGTGGTTCTACAAACGTCGCCTTCCTCGCCTCCTTCCTCGCCTCCTTTTCCACTGCGTCAACAGATTGGGCTTCCTCCGCAAGCTCAACGTCAAAGCCGAGAGCCTCCTCTACCTTCTGCAAGTGCGCCCTTGTTTGGGTTGCTTGATTGCTTGAGGCAGTAAGCCTTGTGACTTCATCTCTCAGTATAGACAACTGCGCGGCATACGCTTCACGGCGGGGACCTGACCCAGTCGAAAGGTAGTCAGACTGCAACGCAGTATATGCTGTTGCCATTTCCTGCATGTACTCGCGCATCTTCGCATCGAGCGCAGCTTGATACTTCTCGAGTAGCGGAATCGACATGTGTGCGTATTCTTGTTGTAGTTGCCCAAAATCCGCAAACCCGCCCTCGGTCATCGGACCTGTTGGAACGATGAAGTCCTCATCGATATGCCGAGGTCGCGCCAACGGAGGCGGATCCGCGTAGATTCGCGCCTTCGTCGCTTCCCGAGAAATTTCAGCCTCGCCCAGAGGAAAGCGCGCCACACCGAGACTCGGTTTTCCGGCAGGCGTAACAGTCCAAGCACTCGTTTGCTCCCGAGGCGGTGCGCCGGGTCGATTTGGGGCAAGCCTCTCTGACGAAGGCAAAACCGTACCCGCTGGAAGAAAAGCAGTCGGGCCTACCCCCTCACCGAGACCTATACGCAACTTGCCAACATCAGTCAGTGGCGCCCTTGTCTGAATCGCTACTTCTCTTCCTGAAGGGCCGACCCTACCCTCATAGAATTCGCGTCTCTCTTCTACCGCCCTTTCAGGATGAAGCCCCCTCAATACTGGATCTTGCTCTGTTGGCGTCGGGGTCGCGAGACCTTCTTGATAGAGCCGCACTCGTTCTCGACCAATCTCCTTTGGCGTCATGTCCTTTGTCGCTACGGCAGCAGCCACAGCCTCCGGCTCGACCTTTCGAGTCTTGGTGCCGGGTGTGCCTGCGGCTGGTGTGCCTGCGGCTGGTGTGGTGGTGGCCGGTGTGCCTGCGGGTTCATCCACAGCTGTCGATGCTTGAACCGGAACCCCCCCTATACTCAACCGCACAGTTGTGCTCATTACTGCCTCCCCGCCACGACTTGCTCGGTCTCTTCCTCTACCGTCTCCCCTTCCTTCTTTTTCTTCTTGGGACGAGGGAGACCGTCAAGGCGATCCATGAATTTGGCAAAGCGTGTGGGAACGAGAGGCTCCTCTGGCGTGGCTCGAGCCTCTTCGCTGAGCAGCTCTCCCTTCCACGCCTTCGCTATACGCTTCTCCTGTCGCTCCTGCTTCCTGGCTCGTGGTCGTTCCCTCTGAGTCACTGAGGGAGTCTCCGCTGGCGTAGGTACTGGCGGGGGTGCTTCCGAAGCATCTGGCGAGACTGTTGACGGCTCCTCGAGACTCGCGAGCATGGCAAGACGAGCTTTTTCAGCAACATGCCGCTTGAACTCTTGTCCATAGTCAGCCCACGCAGCTTGAAGTATCGGGTCTTCTGCGTTCTCTTCGCCCCCAGGAAGAGGTACCCACGCCAAGCCTTCTTCCGTCTCGTACTTCTTATCGGGGTGCTTGTGTGTCATCCACTGACGAAATGCTTCAGCCTGTGCTGGGTCGTAGTCAGGCACAGAAACGTCCTCACTTACCTCAGCTTCTCCCATACCCTTTCGCCCAAGTACCTTACCAAACCACCCCCGCGCTCGCGGAGGCGCTTCTGGTTTACCATACAGCTCGGCTTTTTCAGTCTTCGAGAGGGGCTCGAGGTCAGGCAGGGCTTCCTCTGCAGGCTCCTCGACGGCAGCTACCTCAGTCTCGGCAGACGGCTCGGCAACTTCAGGTTCTTCGACGGGGCGGACAATCTCAGCAAAAGCGACCGCCAAGTCGCTTCCGGGATCAAGGGGCCATACCTTATCCTCGAGCGCTTTCTTGATCGCGCCCTTGATGATGGGCGTGGCTTCTGAGTCATTGTACGCATTAATGAGCTTCTGAAGATCCTCAAGCGTGTCTTCTCTCGACGCCTCGAGTTCATCCCCGAAAGTCGGCGCCTCATCTTCAATATCAATATCTGTGCCTGGGGGCGGAAGAAGTGGAAGATTCTCAAAATCCTCTGCCGGAGGCTCCCAATCCTCTTCAAGCTCCGTGCGAGCACCCTTGAAGCGAGACTCGGGTCTGACCACGCCAAACAGCTTCTCCAGGGCGCGTCTCTGCCAGGTCTCTGGTCGCTCTGCGGGAATGTCTAAGGGCTCCTCAAGAGGCTCACCATCCACAACATCCACATAGCCGCCGTCTTCGACATCGACATCGACTTCGGCTTCGGCTTCTTCTTGGCGTTTGCGTGCTTCGTCTCGACGGGCACGCACCCTGACGTCGCGCTCAGTCTTGACGCTACTGGGAAAGCCCGTCACACCGAGGGGCTCTTCGGCAGTGACCTGGTACGTGACCGTGGGGTCGTTGATGTCGACGATCTCTTCCCGCCCAGTGAGCTCATCACGAATACGCCGGGCACCTTCGCCGTACTTCGTCAGGTCCGCGCCATGCATCTTCATCCTGCGGCCTCGTACCTCACGAGTAGCAGGAAGAGTGTCTAAACGCTCCAGATTGTTGTCCCTGTGCACGTTTTCTTGAGCAGAATCTGCCGATGTCGCCTCGTAAGAACGAGGATTTCGCGTGAGCAGCACCGCAGCTTCTTCCGCAGTCATGTAACGAACCTTCCCCTCAGCGTCGTAAGTTACGAGAGGCAAGCGCGCATACGATTTATCCGCCTCGGCCAAGTGAGCTTGAGCATTATCGTCAACAGGAGCAAGTCCCTTGCCGTCATTTGAGTACAGGTAGTACCTACCTTCGCTGTCCACGTAGACAGGAATTTCTTCGCCCGTGTCTGTATTTGTGATGGGCTTCCCTGAGCCAAAGTCAACTTGATAAAGCGACGGGGCGAGCCCTGTTTCCCTGAGCTCAGCCTCGGTAGCAGGTTGACCGTCTCGCATGACATAGCCGCCATCGCTATGGCGGAACGTCTCCTGGTCTTCTGGGCTGTAGCCCATTGTCACTCTGACCCACTCGTCGGTGGGACGGCGCATGCCGACACCGTACCGAGCCTGCTTGCCTCCCTCAGCCACACCTCGAGTGGCTTCCCACCCAAACTGCATGGCAGCCCGCATGTCGTGTCGACCCGCGACGTAGTTACCGGCATCATCGACGTATCCGATGGACAGTCCCCGGTCCTTGGCCCACTGCTGTGCTGCGTCCCGACCGACGAACTGCTTGAGCAGTGCGCGCTTCGGGTCTCCCCCAGCCGTCGACTGTATATCCTCCAGGCGCGCCATCAGCGTCTGTTGAAGCTTGGTCTTCTCGTAGAACTCGTTGAGCTCTTCTGCAGCCGCCTCACCACTTGAAAGAGGAGACTCGTCAATGGCGTTGTTCGCTCTTGTCGCAATCGACCGAACTCTACCCAGGGCAGCCGCGACTTCCGCATCTCCCACGTCGCGGCTCACAGTCTCCATCTCAGCGTCGACTTCAGCGATGTCTGACCTGACGTCACTGAGCAACGTGGTCTGATTCTGCTTGAGCCGTTGATAATGATTGTGGAAATCCTGAATCCTCGCGATCAAGCCGGGGCCCATCCCGGTGCCTTCAGCGATCTCGATGCCTCCGTCTTCGGTGATTCTGACTTTGTCGTCACCGATTCGGTCGATGAGGGTCTCCCACGTCGCCGTCGTCTCATTCGTACGCAATCGACTGCCCGGAGACGCGGCTGTTCCAGACTTGTCGTTGAAAAATGCGTCAAAGCCGGGACCGATGCCCCGTCGACCCGCATTGACAGACGCGCTGATAAGCACTTCATTCCTATGTGTCGCCGACTTCTGGAGGTCATCTTGTGTCCTGACCAAAGCCGAATGCATCCGAGCCATGGCACTGCGAACACCGTTGCGGTCAGTGACATCGACCTTCGCGAGATTGGTCTCGGCCCGGATACGTTCGGCGCGAATCTTCGCCCCAGCCTTCAACTGCGCGATGCGCTCATGTGAGAAGGCTGTGTTGATGCCCTTCTCCAAGTTAGCAAGCTGAGTGACAAGAACACCCTCGAACTTCAGGTGCTCGGCTTCACTCGTGGGCGTGGACGCACTCCGGGCCGACCATCCGTGTATCAACATGTAGTCGTCCCAGAAGCTCATCGTCGCTACTCCCTATGCAGTCTCTGCCTCTTGGGCCTCTAACGCATCAAGTACAGCCTTGAACTTGGCGTATTCCTCCGCCTTTTCCTCGGTCGTAGGCGCCCCTTCCTTCAGCGCCAGCGCCATTCCCTGAGTCAAGTCTTCCTTGAGCTCTCTGCGCCTCGACTCCGTCATTTGACTGATCTTGTCAGTGAGACGCTGAGTCTGCTGCTGCGAGAGAAGTTCAGCCTTGGCAGCGACCTGGGGGATGACCTCCAGCGCCTGCTTGGCAATCTTCGCGATAACCTCTTGCGGACGACCAGACCGACCCGTACCACCCAGCGCAGCCGCTTCGCGTCGAAGCTTCGCCTCGATGTCCTTGGTCGAAGCCTGACTCGCCCGAAGAGCTTCTCCCATCATCTGGCGCTTCTGCTGGGGCGTCCAGCCGAGCTTGCCCGCCTTCTGTGCGTCGAGAAGGTCCCGATACTCTGCACGAGACTCACGAGCAGGCTTGGAGAAGTACGCGGGGGCAGCAGCCAGTGCCTGTGCGGCTCCTACCTTGCCAATATCTAAGGCACTCTTGCCCAATGCAGTGAGTGCAGGAGCGGCACCTGTCAACGCGGCGGTTCCGCCCGTCGCAGCGTCTTTTTCTGGTTCCTGTATCGTGGCACCGGTTAAAGGATTATCGGCCATCTCACACCTCGTAGATCAGTATAACTCTACAGGAAGGATAAGACCCGAGCACTACGAACTCCGAAGGAACATCGCTGATAGAATCGAGCAACGATCTCAACACTCTTTCCGCGAGACACCGTAAGATTCTGAGAAGCGTCGAGTTCTTCCATATAAAGATACAGTTGAAGGTCATGGTAGCCCTTGCTCAAACTGCTCTCGAGGTGACACATATCATACCAGACAGACGCTCGTTTTTCCCCTGTCGTACCCGGAAGCAAGAGTGCAGGACCAGAGTAACCATAAATCGCATTCGTCTTGGGAAGACGTCGACGTGTGTGGTCGATTATGGTACCATCGAGACAAGCGAAAACGCCCATGCGGAGAAGTCCGTCGCTTGAATCCAGACTGAACACAGGTTCAGACGGAGAGCCCGCATTCGTCCCTGTGATGGCTCGGTGATTCGAGACAAAGAACGAAAACGAAAGCAGGGCGTATGAGGCTGCGTACGGTTGATAGAACCTGATGCCGCAACCCGGCACAGGTACGCAGTTGTCTACGGTGACTGTGACTACATCGTTGGACTGCGCGGGTGCGCGGGCAAAAACATCTTGCCAGCAGTCGACGGTTTCAACATGCGCTTCCTGCGCAGCCTGCGTGACCTCACCTGGTTGGATGTGCTCGGCGTAGACCTTGAATCCAGCGTCGAGATTTGCTCCGTCGAGGCCGCCATTCGCCTCTGACATGATACCTTCGCCACTGGAATCCGTGCTGTACACGTTCGTGTTGTGGCCGTCTGTGTCGAGTTCACTGCCATCCGTGTACGTGTACGAGGTAGGAATTCCAGCCACGTCAACTCCCCTTCTTCAAGTGAAGGACAATCAAGTTCGCTCGACCTATTTCAACATCGGGTAGATCCGCTGCAGAGTGAAACCCGTCTATCCGACTCGATCCGAAAATCGTGATGTAGTCCAGAGCATCGCTGAAACTGAACGTCTCACCTTGGCCGAACTTCATGACCCACATCAACGGTACGTTGACACACTCTGCGCCGTTGCTCAAAGCAGGGCCAGTGTACTCGTCACTCCCAGAAATATCGTAAGATCCAGGGTTGATCGCCAAGTCTCCCCAGCTAGTGTTGAACGAATTGATATAAGACTCCGTGGCACGTGCAATCGTTGGTGCCGCGTCACCACTTTTCTTATAGCCAAGGCAAAAACAGGCGTATGCCCCATACGCTTTTTTAAAAGCGAGCCCACCCGAAGAGACCCCTTGCTTAGTGCCCCCGACATCAAACAGTTGCACATTTCCAAGAACAATAAGTGTGGAGTCCTCGGTAATCGTGATGGCATCGCTCTGGAGATACGTACCTGCACCATCACTGACTTGCATCCAGCCCATGTTTGGGTCGGAACTGTCCGGGTAGAACACACTCTGACCAAATCCCGGGTACCCAGCTTTCATGCCTACACTGAGTGATCCCGATGTCGGCTGCGTCTTCTGCTGAGTCGCAGAGCCCATCATCGACGGCAAGTGATAGTGGTTGAAAGCACCTCGAGCAGCCGCTCCTGCTTCGACACTATTGAGCTTCTCTCTTACCGCGTCGATGCGATCAGTCCCCAGAGACTCGGCAGAGACTACATCTTCCGCCTCAAACGCGGGGGCGTCTACGAAAGAGAATGTCGTCGCCGCAGCTGCGTACGTCGGAAGATCGACCACAGCAAGCTGACGGTTATAAATGTAAACTCGATCTTTCGTCGCATAAGGGCTTACGTCTGAAGTTCTTGCGAGTCTTCGACAGACCATCTCAACCGTGTGCGTTCCTGGGGGCACCGGATAAACCGCCATCACACGGACAGGAAAAACTTCAGGGCCGAGAGCCGTTGTATCCTCTGTGTAGTCTGAGCCCGGTCCTGCCTTGTCATCAGACAAAGTACGGCTATTGTCTGTGGGTCTCCAAGGTCGAGGCACCGTCTCATAGACATCGGATTTACCTGTCGTGGTCCCCTCGACAATGCTCCCGTTGACCCGAATCGCGAACTGCACTCGAGCGGGTCTTGTTCCAAGACTGTGCGCATGCCTTACGGCGGACCCAGGGATGGCGACACCACTGTTTAGCTGAAAACCCACCCAGAAATACTGTGCCTGTGAGAGAATCCACAGGTTGGAGCTTGTTGTTGTCAGCGTCTGAGTGATGTCGTCGACTGGAGCCCAGCTGCCGTCATTCGGGATCTGCATCCCGTTGGTTCGATCTTCGTCCATCCTAGTACCACTGTTGTAGGTGTTCCACCCAGGAGCTTGGTGCTGCTGCTGATGGTAGACCTTCCAGTAGGCTTCACTGGCGATAGTCGGCTCGATACCGGTCTCGAAGTTGTGCTGGTTCAGCTTTCCCGAGTAGAGCTCTGCCGCAGGCGCAACGTCCTCATTCAGCTCGGTCGGATCCAGCACGTCCTTGTCGCGGAGTCTGCGCTTGGGGAAGATGTAACTCATGCTGTCACCTACGTATCACTGCGAAGCGGGATGCGGCCCTTCACACTTCCACTGGTGGCGGCACTGATGTCGAATGCGAACGACGCCAGGTGCAGGCGAGTCGGGCGAGTCGCCGAGATCTCGAATGCCCACGAGTTGACGTTCTCGAGCCCTGCCGGGATCTGACGCCAGAACAGCCTGGGATCATGCACCTTGGACGTCCCAAGCACTGCGGCCCCGGCAACATCAGTCACCACACCCGAGTCATCGTTGACCCCAATCGACTTGAGGTCCGTCATCGAGACATGCTCAGCCCAGGAGCCGTTGCGGTAGAACTTGATAGTCACATCGTCGTTCCAGGCATCGATCATGCCTACGAACATAGAGCGTACGTTGATGGGCAGTAAACCGAGTTCGTCGCCCCGCAACCACGCAGAGCGATAGATAATGTCCTCCGCCGTGGTGACTCCGTGCTTCGTAGAGCGATCCATCACATAGGTCTCGACTCGAGTAGAGTCCCATAGCTTGCTCGAGCTATCCGAGATCTTCTTGTGACCCAGCCCCAACAAGTACTGTCTCCAGTCATTCGTCGCAGTGAAGTCTGCAATGTGCAGATCCAGCCTCTGTCTACGCCAGTGCGCGCCATCGAAGCAGAGAATGAGCGTGTTGTGTTGCTCACCTGCAGGAGGAACCGCACACCGATACTCTCCACTGGCCGAATCATAGGCAGCAGCAGACATGCCGAGACGGCCACGGTTGAGGTAGTTGCGTACCGTGCGGTCGATAGGGGTGCTGACTTTGCTGATGGCTCCCCCCGTCATCGCGTAGAAGCCATCTCGAGCCAACCAGATGAGCGCCCCGTTCGCCATCGCCCTGATAGAGCTCGGAGCGACACACCCCACCCCCTGCGCCAGAGGAACGGGTACCGAGAAGTCCTGCAGAGAGTAGACGCTGTTCTCGGTAAACGCGAGGAGTGCCCCATCATGCGAAGCGACCCCTGTAACCTCGGCACCGCCGCTGTCGGGGTAGACGAACTCCGTCGAAGAGAATGTGCCCGGAAACCCCGGGTCACTGCGCCTGACGATGCCCGGGTCTTCCAGGGTGTTCGCGATGACGAGTCGTCCCTGGTGCGTACACATGACCCGGAAAACCGGAACCACGACACCAGAATCCATCTCGAAACCCAGGTCTGAGTCTGCCATGTTGTCGGGGTAGGTCATCGCCCGCTTGTTCGGAACCCGTGTGAGGAACCGGGGAATCGTGCTGACGTGCTTGGTGTCTGGCGTCCGATAGACGTGCATCGCCACACACTCGTCCGGTCCCTCGGGCAGCATCACCGCAAACTGCCGAGTCAGGTCCGCCAGCTCTGCGTCGTAGAAATCCTCTTCTCCCAACAACGACCCCCAACCTCTACCAGTCCCATTATTCGGGCTCGCACTCAGCGTGTCCAGAACAACAGGGCGACTTGCCGGAGAAGGGGCAGACAGGTTGCCGTAGCTGTCTTCGTAGCGAAGGTAGTAGTACCAGGCACCCGACAACAGCGAACCACTCTGACCATTGAGCACATCACCCACAGTCCCGATGCGACCGGGCCAGCTGTACCCGTAGTAGTTCGGGAAGTTGGCAGTGTCGTGGAGATGACTCATCGGGCCTGCGGTGTCAGGAGGCGCAGGAATCTCGGCAAAGCCCAGGTTCGCGATAGAGCCGTCCGAAGCAATCGCCTGGGGACGGTCGATGCCGTTGGTCCAGATGACCAGGTCGTTGAGAACCGTGAACTGGTCGGGGAATCTTGGACGATTCTCGCTCGAGAGACCTGTGAGCAGGATCTCCCAGCCCCGGTACCAGCCGGCATGACGATAAATCTTCGAGCCTGCGCGGATGACCAACATGTCCACCAGACCACCCTGCAGGTTCGTCTGGAAGATGCCATGCGGCGTATCGCTGGCGTAGATGGCCGTCACATAGTCCGACCCGATATGGGCCGAGTAGTCCCGGAGCGGCTCATAGGCCGTAGGTCCAAGCACCGAAGTGATCGTCCCTTCCGGGGTTGCCGTGAAGTTCTGTACCTTAAACGCCAGAGACGCAGCCGAGTAATAGCGCTGCGCCTCGCCAGGAGGCACAACCAGTCTACGAGTCTGCTGCTGGGCTGGGCCCGCCATCTACGACTCCCGTACGCTACTTCGCGGACACGCCTGGTTCCCGAGTCCTCCAGACAGCAGACAGCATCGCCTTCGCTTCACTGTTGTTCTTGAGCAGCGGAATCTCCTTGAGCACACGAGCACGCCAGGTCATGAACCGCTCACCCTCGACAGGGCCGGGAATCTTCGCTGGGTTGAACGCCTCGGGCGTCTGTGCCTGCGCACCTTCTTCGGTAGACTCGGACTTCGGGTCGATCCATGCGCGCTGAAACTCATCGTAAATCCACGTATGCGGCACCCAGTCGAACTTGTTGCGGTAGTCCGCGCCCGAAGACGAGAACTCAGCTCCGTTGCGAGTCATGAGAACTGCCGTCCACTGGTCCTGGTCATCAGCGGGGCCGATGACACTGATGATCATCGCTTCCTCGAAGAGACTGTTGAGACTGTAGCGGTGGTAGATATCTCCGACCTGCGGGCGGTCGAAGCTGATGTAGTCGATGCGCGTCATGTTCACCTCTGGAAGTATCTTAACAAGGCGGAATGCTTATGTCGTGGATCTGAACGTCCCGTACTGCAGTCGAGAGTATCGACCGCCGAAAGGTACCGGTTCGACAATGCCGCCGGGTGTGGCATAGCGCGCCCTGTATCGACGCGCGAGAGTCTGGAATCGATCAAGGTGAATCTGTGCACCTTGCTGATCGACACCGTCGAGCAGACACATGTAGTGGAGCGCAAGCTCGAGCAACGCGGGCACGGCATCACGTTGAATCGGAGCGGTGTCCCTGTCATCGACGAACGCGCGAGGTAGCCTAAGAACTCGGAAGTCGAGCTCGTACCGCTGATCTTGATGCGGAAAGACCTTCCATGCGTAGTAGCCAGTGCTGTGCTTGAGGGGCCGATAGAAGTCTGGAATGGCTGCACCTGTCCAGACATACGTGGTCGTCGGCGTAACAACACCTGCAGCATTACCCGGCTCGATCTCAGCCAACAGGTAATAGATCCCCGCCGACTCGACGATATTGTTGTCACCGCTACCACTGGCCCCCGATGACGCACCAAGCTCGAAGCTCTCTCGAGCCGCGTAGAACCGGATGCGGAACCCAGAGCGTTGGTCTCTGAGCATCGTCCCCGGGGCGTCGGAAGGCACAATGCGGTCGAAGTCCGTCATGTAGTCGATGTTCTCGGCGCGGAGAACAATGCCGTCATACGAAGTACTCGTA
>Ga0208156_1000164_pt1 | contig 34018 bp, 38 predicted proteins | sample 1_EtaG_FD_184073 | JGI IMG/M metagenome (GOLD analysis project Ga0208156, IMG submission 184073) | Marine viral communities from the Subarctic Pacific Ocean - 1_ETSP_OMZ_AT15124 metaG (SPAdes) (version 2) | ecosystem: Environmental > Aquatic > Marine > Oceanic | place: Pacific Ocean | collected...
TTGCTCCGGTTTTGGAGAGTTGCATATTAAACGCAGGACATCGATAGGCACTATTGACGTGCATTGGATACGCAAAATCATCCCGGATTGCCTGTAGCCTCAAGAGGAAGCTCTCCTCCATCCTGTTCTCTCTACAACAGGAGCAGCACAACTCAACGTCTGAGAAATTCTTGGTGGTGTGTACCTTGGGAGGGAGTAAACCTGAGTTCTGAGGTATACTACTTTTTGGGGTCATGGTCGTAGTTGAGAATTGCAGATTCCAAAGTTTTCATCCGAAGCTGGATGCTCATTACTCCATCTGATGTCACACTTGTCGTTGCCTGAATCAAACTGATCTGATCACGTTGCGACACAAACATATGGTAGATTCCGGAGACTAATCCAACCATCACAAGCAGCATTATAATGCCCAGTATTTCCAGTCTCATTCGCCCTTAGTTTCATCAGATTCCCGTGAGAATATATACCCTGACATTTTCGTATAATTGACAATCAGACCGCCAACTATAGCACTCAGTAAGTTCTGAGTTTCTTTCGCTAGTCCGTCTTCCGTGTGGAAGGCGAACCAAACGATCCATCCTATCAGAAAAAGCTCTGCTAAAGGCAAGATAGCTCTCACAGCCCATTTTATTAATGGTATTGCATTCGCAGCAGGTTTTCTCTTCTTCACCATTCATCATATCTTGCCGAATAACCAACCTCCAACAGAACCCATAACTCCTACAACGCCAATCAATACCATCGCGAGGCCCTTAGCACCATCAAGCCTATCCAATCTTGACCGCATCTCATTGAGTGAAGAAGAGTGCCTGTCGTGGTGTTCATTGATCTTTGTAATCTCTCCTGAGAGATGTTCATATTGTTCTCTAAGCAGTTTATACTCACTGCGAGAGGCAGCAGATTCCGCTCTGATCTCTGACATTTCTGCCAGAATTTCTACCAGAGTTTGACTGTCAGTCCCCTTTTTTGCTGGCATCCTCCCCCCTCATTGTCCACTGGATTGATTGATGAACTTGTGCATTAGTCCCTGCGGCAACAATACACCCGGCACCATCCCGCCAAAATGTGACCATAAATGACTTGCTCGGAGGTGGTGGCTGAAAAATCATGAATGCCCCATCAAAAGCACTTCCGGTAAAAACAGGTCTGCTTTTTGACTCAAGAAGTTGATCCCTCAATTTAGCCGCTGGTCCGCAGAAAATAGGCACAGGTTGCATACGGAATCCTTCAGGTGGCTCTGCACCTAGTAGATATTCAGTGAACACAAAAAAGCCAATAAAAGCAGTTGAGATTCCTGCGATCAGTGCGAGTTCATAGCGGTTCATACATGTCTTTTGGTGCTGACCTCGCAAGGGGCATCACTCCCCACTCGTGCTGCGGCAGCAGAGGTGCAGGGCCAGCAATCTCTTCGTCACGGCTTCGTGGGCCACTTCACGTTCTTAACCTTAAATTCGGTAGTCAAACCCTTTGGCAAATCGCGCAGCTTCTGCCTGTACAACTTCCACTTTGCAGAGACTTCGCTTGTGAGCGCAGAGTCGGCAAGCCCTGTCCAATCCGATGCTGCTAGTAGTTTATCCCGTTCAATTCGGAGTAATCGGATCGGTTCTGCTGCTTGTAGTTTTGCCACCTCTGCGGCAATTAATGACTCTTTAATTTCAACCTTGTTGCCCTCGGCATTAAATGCTCCTGTGTCATCATCAATGCTCGTCACATTTGGATGTGTGGCATAAATTGCTTGGTGTCTCATACTTTAATTTCCATTACTGTGATGTTAGACGCATATCGGCCAAAGTCCTCTCTGTCGTCATCTGTTCCCGCCGCATTCAGAAAAATTGTTGTGCCAGTTTCTCCCTGCCACTGGACTTTATATGTTGAAGCACCTGCCGGGGGAGTGTCCAGATACGTCATACTTATATTATCTACATCAGCCGCATGTTGGTACACTTTCCCAAATGCGGCTTCTCGGTCTCCGGCCTCAACACCACCGTTAATAACGGTTGCCCCCCGCAACAATCTGACAAGTATATGGTAACTGCTCCCTGCTGTGGAAAGTGCCATACTAACATTTACTAATACTTTATTTCCATTAGTAGCAGGAGTAATGGCAACAGTCATCCCCGATATATCCCCCCAAGTGCCCCCGGTGACCTCAGATGAAAGTTGTGAAACAACTGTATCTTTGTTTGTTGAGACAACTTGCAAAACTGTTCCCGCAGGTAACGCAACCGAACCCCCAACCGAACCCCCAAGCGTTACATTGTCCAGCGTAACTGTACCAGATGATTCAGTCAAAACTGCCGTGTCCGAAGCACCTTTATAAATACCACTTGCTACCGGCAATTTGACTTTTACATCAGTGTTCCCGATGCCAAAAGACATATCACCAGTTCCAGCCGCAATATCAAAACTTGCAACCCCCGAACTGGACTTAATCCCTGCCGTCTTAACTGCTGTAAACTGAGGGGTCCCCGTGGTGTCCAGTGCTGACACCTGACCACCGTTAATTAACCCAGAACCCCTGGATTCCCGTAGCCCTATTATTCCAGACATATCAACTCCAATCTTGGTCGATGAATGAACAAACCACATCCACGTTTGCTGCTCCTCCTGTGACAACCTTCAATGCATCTGTTCCTGAAAGCACGATCTTATCGTTCCAGATAAAGGTTTCTCCAGATGCAAGTGCCTGTGCATTCAAGAGATAGATATCCTGTCCAGGCGATGAGGAGACATCTGCTGAACCTGCATCCACATACATGGAGATGGTTTCTGCTGCACTTCCCATCTCTGTGAAGGTCACAGAAAGAACCGTGTAGAGATGATTTGGAACACCAGTCACCATGGTGACTGCAGAGTTGGTTAAGTTATGTTTATATGTATTTTTCAGGACTTCAGTCCCACTGCCTGATGGAATTGCCATGTTAGAATCCTAGAATGAGTGCGCCATGAAAGGCGGAGTGTGTAAAGGATTGCCCATTGATGGATTTCACCTTTCCATCAACATTGAGTTCTCCTGTTCCTTTTGGAGTGATATCCACATCAATGTTGTCATCTCCTCCGGTTGCAGAGATTTCAGGAGCATTGGTGGTTGCTGCGTTTGTGATTGTCACCTCATTGACTGCAGATGCAACAGACGCAAGTTTCAGGAGTTCTTCTGCTTCAGAGTTTTCAAAGTGAATGCCTTTGTCCACCTCTCCAGTTGCAGAGATTGTTGGAGCATTTCCTGTTGCTGCATTTGTGACTGTGATCTCATTGACTGCAGACCCTGTTGCGACAAACTTGATTGCCTCGTTTCCATTGCTGTCATTGATCTGAGAGACCCGTGCAAGGATCTTTGAATTTACCCATTTGCTACCATCATGTGTCAGTACATCTCCAACTGCAGAGGAGGTCTCTGTGATGGTGGTTCCAGTAATTTCTGTGACTACAACAAGTTTCCCAGAGGTGTCAAAGCTCAGGTATTTGCTGGCACGGTCAGAGGCACTCTGGGAGATTGTGGTGAAATCCGCATCTCCTGCAAAGTCATCAGTCAAGGTGTCCGCATATTTGAGCATCCGATCTTTCCCGTCATCCAACTGCTGTGCTGCCATCATTGCTTTGTCGTACCCCTCCTCCAGAGTCTCCGCATCAAGGGCATCATTCGCCTGGTAGTCTGTTTCTTGTTTGAAATCCAGACTTCTTGAGATGGTAATAGTGGTTGAAGCGGCAGGAGTATAATCAGTAGGAGAGGTCAGAAACGTCACTGTTCCTGTTGCAAAGGGTGCAGTGGTCAGGGAGTAGTGGGTTCCCAGGGTTTTGACACTATCCACACCAGAGGTTGTGACTGTCACTACAATCTCTGCCTGAGTGATTGCATTGAAGGTGACAGAGAAGGCAGTGGTTGACCCATTGCCAGTGTACTGGACTCTTGATCTATTGACTGTAACTGTCATGGTGTGTCCTTATCTGACAAATTGTGCAGGAGATGCCCAGAACTCTTGGTTATTTTTCTTTTTGGCCCTGCGTTCCATCCGTCTGAGGTATCCTGGGTTTAGAAATTCCTGAATCTGGTAGTTGACAAAATAATCCATCATTGTTCTTGTTAACCAGAAGTTTCCATATGGAGCATTACGTTTAATGACATTCCATGCTTCTGCTGCAGGGTCTTCATTCCTGTTGAAAATGGAGAAAACAGCAGCAGCACCAAATGATCCAATATCCTGCATGGTTGAAACTGTTGGTCCTCCCAAAACTTGAGGTACAGAACCTCCATATCTATTGAAGTCATTAAAAAGAAAATCCGCAAGCACTCCTCCAAACCCTGACTGGAGAACAGATGCCATCACAATCTTTCCAAAAGTCTCAGGATCTTCAAAGGGGTCCACAGGTTCTCTGCCCTTCATCAGATCCTTTGCACTCTTTGCGGCATACCCAAGTCCAACCATTGGAAGGAGATGCATCAATGCAGGCATCTTCATCTCCTGAACTCTGGGATAGTTCTTTATCATCATCGACAATCCAAAACTCCTGAACTGCCAGAACAGCTTTGCTGCCATCCCGGAGGGAGTCCCTGGAGTTGCAACCTCATCTCCTCCAAAGGGAACCCGTGCCATGAATGCCCGTTCTCGTCCTCCAGGACGGATCACCTGATTCTCATTCTCTGTAACAAAGAGGTTCTGCAGTTTATCTGCTAACTCCCGTTGCTTTTTGAATCCCTTGAGTTCTTCCTTGGAGGGTTTAGGAGTCGCCGCCATCTTTTCTTCCAAGTCCCTGTAGATGAGTTCAGGAGTGAAAAGCTTTGCATCTCCAGCCACATCCGGTTCAAACGTACCCAGTACCTTCCAATCCGGCTCTGTGATCCCATAGTTTGAAAGAAACGCTTGGAATCTTGGATTAAGATCTGAAAACCCTTTCCGGGTTGCATCTGCAAGGTCATCTGCCAAAAGGATTGCCGCACCTTCTGCCCACCAGTTGGTCCATCCATTGAGTCCCGTCCACTTGAAGAAGTTGTTTGTCATCCTCTGGGAGAGTCCTGAACCTCCTCCATTGGAATCAAACCTCATGGAAGCACTACCAATGATTCCATCAAGTGCAATCCCTAATTTTCTTGCAACCTCTCTTTTCTCTTTTCTGTTTGAAGATCTCCAGAAGGGAGACTGGAGCAATCCATGCTTGTAGGTGTTGTAATAGGCACTGAAAAAGTTCTTCCCCCGGTAGTGCGCTCCAAACGCAGAGTACATTGGATCTGTGATTGCAGAGAACACTGCAGATCCAAGTTTGGACATATTCTGGATTGCAGCAAGCCCCTGCTCCCACTTTAGTTTTTTAGGATCTCCCACCTGATATGCCTTTCCAGAGACAAAGGCATACTGAGATTTGATCCTACTGATCTCTCCAGGTGTCAACTCAGGATGGGATTTCAGGTATTTGTTGAACGTGAAATCAGGATTTGCACCAAACTTCTGAAGAAGAACCACATTTGCACTCATCCTCTCAATCCCATGAAGGATTGCATCAATTGGATTCTGGTGTCCATAGAGAGAATTGTACTTGAGCCATGAATCTGCATCCTTGAAGTGCAACTGTCGATGCTGGGACATCATGTTTGCAAGTGACATCTTTCCCATGCCAACTTCATCAGGAGCAGCATCTGTAAGTGCCCTCTTATTCTGGACAATGTTTTCATACACCCGTTGCAGGAAATTCTCACGATCCTGCACGTCTCCTGAGAAGTAGGTTTTCTCTTCATCAAGAAGATCTGAGATATCGGATTTCCACTTTTCAAAGGATGCACTCTTGATCTTTGCAAGATCATGAAACTGTGTGGTCACAAAATCATCGAGCCACCCAATTGCTGCACCCTCAGAGTTTGCAAGGTTCACCAGTTCCCTCTGCTCCTTCTGGATTGCCTCTGCCATGGTGAATGCAAGATCATTTTTCCCCTTCTGCTTGCCTGTGAACGGAAACAGTTCCTCAACAACTGCTGCCTGAAACTCCTGCTGGTCAAACAACCCACGTCCAAAGGGAAACTGTCCAAAGACAGAGGGTTTGCTCAGGGTGGAGTTTCCTCCTCCAAGGACAGAGAGTATCCTGCCTATCCGCAGAGACCCCTGTGCATGTTGTCTTGTCCACACAGAGTCTAGGTTGTCCTCCTTCTTTCTGGTGCTTCCAACAAGCAGAGCAGAAAAGTTCTTTTCAGTCTCAGAATCCCTTCCAATCCTCTCCATGTTTGCAGGGTCTTTGAAGATCTGACGCTTCACTGCCAGTTTCTTCTGCCGGGCAACAAACTGGGCATTTTCACTCTCCTTAATCATCTTCTTGCGGAACTTCACTTGCCAGTCTCCAGGACTTGCCTTCATGAGATGCTTCTTCGCATCACGAAGTTTCTTGATGAGATCACGAGCCTCTTCATCAGAAAGGGCAAACCGTGCATCTTTGATTGCATCAAGGCATGGGTCTTGTGCCATCACGCTCCCAACACACAGTGTCCTGCAAGGCGATATGCCTGTGCATGTTTATCCACTTTATTACTCCACTCCTCCACGTTCACGATTTCCTTTACATCCTCATCTGATAATCTATCTCCCATTGCCTCCAGATTCTGATCTGCAATCTCCTCTTCCAAATCCAATTCTTTTGTAGATTTGAGGGGTTCGTCAGACACAGGAGTCAGTTCTGTATCTGCTGCTCCTTCATTCAACCGTGTGAACTCAGAATCATAGATGGATTTGGACTGAGTTGGGTCCACTGTGAAGATGACTTTCTCTCCTCCTGCCTCTGTGGACCAGACGGCATCATATCCACGATCCTTGAACCACTCTGCACCCAACTTCTCTGCTAACTCACGATCCATTGCCTTGGGATACGGACTCTCCACATTGAGGAAGATTGGGGTTCCTCCTGTTGAAAACTCAGGATCAGTTGTAAAACTAATCAATCCTCCCGTCTGATTACTTGGAAGAATAGTTGCAATCTCCTGGTCCAAGATAACTAATTCACTCCACTCAGGAGCTTCTGAATCCGGTCCCCAGATTCCAGTAAATCCTTGTTCTCTTGCTAGTATAGCCCCGTAGCCTTCAGCAATTTCATGGGTGTCATAATACAGATCCCAGTTGATATCGGGATACTTTGCGGACATCTCCTTGATTGCATCTTTTTTACGCAAGGCAAGAAATCGTGTAGCCTCGGCATCTCCTGCTAGTTTACGCAATGCCGCAATTCCGGCAGATTGACCAACTGCAGGCCCTCGATTTGACGAGATAGATTCAGTGGCATCAACAGTCAGCACCTTTGCCTTTGGGTCAATCTCATAATCTATCCGGAAACCACCCAAGTCTGCATGTGGGCTGGCTTCTTTACTGGGAGTTGTGTAGAGTCCCTGTGGTTTGTCAAAGGATGTACTTGCCCCTGTTTCTTCGTAGCGTTGCACTCTTAAAGGGAATGATGCATCCCCCCTAGAAACTTCTGGACGTGTCAAGAGAGGTCTCTGCACCGTTCCGTGATAGACCGTCATAAGAGATCCATCCGGATTCAGAAGTTTGGATTCCACAAATGATCCCTTCAGAACTCCAGATGGTGCCCCTGCAAGTTTAGCCTCTGCCTGTGCCTTCGTGGTTCCCGGCTCCAAGGTTACAGGTTCAACCTCTGCATTATTCAGAACCTTTGCGGCACCTGTCACCTCCCCTGTCGCCTTGAACTCTGCATGGGCGACTCTTGCAGCATTTAGTCTATCCTCAAGTGGAACATGGGAGAGTGGTGCAGAATCCACAGGAGTGGCAGATGGAAATTCCGGGTCTTTGGGATGTATCTTTCCAAACAATCCTCCAAAGGCACCACCAATTCCTGCAGAAAGGGTGATGTCCATAAGTGCCATCTGGATGTCATACTCCTCTTGGTACGCACCTCTCTCCTTGACATAGAGTGGCTGGAATGCAATGGCACCCACTGCTCCTTCCGCAACTCCTTTGAGGGCACGTTTCCCACGGGTGTTTGCCTTTATCAACCACTGAACCTGCTTTGCCTTCTTCACTAACCCCAACCATGGAATGAAGTTGATGGGATCAGGAATTGAACCAACCAGGTATCCTCCAAATCCAAGGGCAGTTCCTCCCAGAGAGGTTCGTGACATCAAGTCCTCATGCCTCCGGATTTGATCAAACCTCTCTGCCAGCAACCGTGCCTGTCCTTCGGTCATCCCTTGGTCGAATTTGAGTCCCTCTCGAAAGAACTCTGAGGATTTCCACTCCTCCTCTGAATAGACTGCGCCTCCTGCGTATTGGAGTTCAGTTAAGGATTTTGCAAGCATTGGAGTGATATCCCTGAATCCCTCCATGATGTTCTCACTGAAGATGACAGAGAGAGAGGGGTCATACTGCTTTGCGAACTGCGCCATCCCTCCTGTGGTAGGAATGATTTCGTCAGTGTAGTAGGGCATTATCCTCCTCCTCTTCGTATTTCTTGAAGTGCCACTTCTGCCTTTTCAGGGTCTAATGCCATCAGTCTCTTGATCTGTTTCTTAGTCAAGGCTTCTCTGTTGTTTCCTGAAAACCAGAACATCCTTGTGTACCTGTCCCTTCTATCCTCTGGACTTTCACCTTCTGGTGCAGTCTCCTCTGCCTCTGCTTGCTCTAAGACCTGTCCCATCACCTCAACAGTTTCTTCATCCTCTTTTGCAAGTCTCGCCTCCAGTTCTAATCTTCTTTGCTCTGCTACTCTGACATTCTCTTCAATTCTAAGCCTCTTTAACTCTGCACGTTTCACACGGTTTGCAGTAATTCTTTCCCGCCTTGCAGGACGCAAGTGAGCAGGAGTGTTTTGAAGATCCATCTCTTCTGCAGCAAATTGCGCCCAATCTGCATCAAAAAACTGATAATCCTCCCATTCTCTTATCAATGGGTTGACCACATCTCCAATGATTTCTCCAGCAGCAGTTGCTGCCTTGCCAGCCAATCCTGCAGTGGTGCTTAGATACCCTGGGCGATTCAATGGTTCCAGCTTCCGGAGTTGCTCCCATGTGAGGGTTGCAGGGTTTTTGTTATACCTTGCAACATCCATATCTCCTGTCTGCTCGTTGGAGAAAAACAGGATTGCACCTGATTCATCACTGTTTGTAACCCATTGCCACAACGTGTCCCCGAACGGAGCCTCCTCTTCACCACTCACGAAGTTCCATGCAGGATCATCCTTACGAAGTTTCAACAAGTTTGGAGTAAATTCCTTCAATGTCTCTTGCATGTCCTCTGCAGTCACTCCTCCCTGCAACTCATTTATGGGAATACGGAGAAATGATTTTGCTCCTTCTCCTCCTGCAATCACTGCATATCTGGATTGTATGAGATGCCTGTATGTGGATGCCTGATTCTCATCCTCTTCACCTAAAACGTCTCCATAAGCTCTGCCTCCTTCACCTTTGCTTGCAAGTTGAATGGTGTAATATACAAATGCATCAGCAAGTTCTTCCTGAACTGCAGGTTGCCCATAAAAGCTAAGAAGAAATTCCCTTATTGCTTCCCCGTCACTTCCAAAAGCTATCTCCTTTTTTATATTCTCAACTGTTGCATCTTCACTCTTAAAAAAACGAGTGCTGCCTTCTTTAAGTGCCTCACGGTTCACTTGGGATTTATGAAGATGATTCAACACAGCAGGATTAGTGATATCCATATAGCGTTGATCCACCCGTGAAAACCCCTCCAACTTGATCATCTCTTGAAGGACTGCAGGATACCATTCCTCATCATACTTTCTTAGTGTAGACAAAAGGAATGCTTGCTTATCCTCTCCTGTTTCGAACGTTCCCCATGTCTCTTCAAAATCCTTTCCCAGCCCATTTGACCAGATCGAGAATGTCCCATTTTGAATCAACCGTGGAAGATCTTCTTCAGTAGGCATACTCTGGGTTCCTCCGTTGTAGCGAATCTGGTCTGCCACTACTATTCCAATTGCCTCATTTGAATGGAGCAGAACCTCCTCTCCTGCAGATGCATCTTCATTTCCTTTTATTATCAGACCAAAACCCATTGCAGCAGGGTCTTCCTCCCGTGCTTTCATTAATGAATCAACCATTCGTTTGGTGTTTCCAAAGACGGCTCTCATCTCATGAAGACGGTAGTTATCCTTATGAAAACCATACTCTTCCTGTGGAAGTTGATCTGGATCAAGGGTTTCCAGAATCTCTGAAAGTTCTGGTCTTGATTTTAGATGGAGGTCAAATTCCTCATTGATTGGATCTGTAATCCCCTCCCTGACCCGTTCTGCATACTTGAGGACAAGTTCCCATTGCTCCAGTTCCCAAGGTGGTACACGGGTTCCCAAGTGCCTGGAGGTGCGGTCATTTGCTTTTGCATGTGCAACACTCTCCTTGTCGCTATTAGGATTTGTGAGAACCTCTGCAAGTCTCCTCAATTCTTGCCTGATTCGCCCTACATCCTTTTCTGTCCGAGCCTTTACTATATTGGTGGCTTCTTCATAGAATGCCTGGCGGTTCTTTATTATTGATGGATAGTATCCCTTTCCTCCATTTGTCACCAAACGTGTCCACTCCTTTTTTACTTCTATAAAGGCAGAAGACTCAGATATTCTCTCTCCTTCTGTTGGGTTTCCATTCTCATCAATCTTGAATCCATACCCTGCAAAGTATTCAATCCTATTCTCTGGAGTATTGAACTCAACTCTACTGAGTCTTGCCATTGCAAGTTCAGGATCATTTTCAAGATCATACTTCAGGTCATTGGTATCAATGATCAGTTCTGCCCGTGCAAGTCTTGCAATTCCATCCACACCATCAATGTATCCAAGCTCAACTCCTTTGTCCGTCCAATCTCTGTACTTTGTTATCCGGAGATCTTCTGTTTCATCTCCACTTCTCCTCCGGAATCCCACATCATCTGCTGCTTCAGTCTCAAGAATCTCTTTCCCTTCTCCTTCCCAAGTTGCTGCGCCAATTCCCTGTCTGATTGTATAATTCCACCTTAGTGCAGAGTTTCTCCAATTATTGACTTCAGATGTAATTTCAAGTTCCAGTCTTTGTTTTTGTACTTGAGGAACATTATCTGCGTGTGAATCGTCAATCAGATCTTCTGTAAATTTATCCAGAAATTCTGTAAATGCATCCTTATCATAACCAGCATGATCAAAGTCATGATGCTGAATCTCCAGTAGTTTTTCCTCCAACCCATCTCTGACCTGATTCTTAAAAATTGATTCCTTGAGTTGATTCTCAAGCCCATGTTGCTGACGTAGCACCTTCATCTCCACACTGGATGCCCGTGCGCGGAGGAGTGCCATCAACCTCTTTCGGTCTCCCTCATGCGTGATTCCTTTGACTGCCGCACTCTCTTCAATTACTCCTATTTTCCCTTCGCCGTCTCCCAAGAGATGAACAAGATCACTATCCCACTGTTCTCCTACTTGTGCAGGAGTCATCCACTGGTAATCATCTCTGATCTTCTGTTCCAATTTCTCATCCAACTCTTGATAGGCAAGGGGCAGTCCCTGCTCCCACACCTCCTTGCGGATACGTCCCTGTTCGTTTGTAATGATTTTTCCAAGGGTTGATCCAAAATCAAGGAGGGATTTTCCAAGAGATGCATAGGCACGGGTCTCCCTGAGAACCTCATTTCCCACCATCTGCTGGGGAGGAGGTGCTGCAGGATAGGAGGAGAGTCCTCGTTCCTGTTCAATAGGACTCAGTTCCTTCTCAAACTGCCGGAATCTCAGACGTGCCATCAGGGTCTAAACCAAGAAAGTCGGTGTGTCTCTGGCATCATGTACTGGGTTTGAACCATTGTGCCAGTGCCTGTCAAGAGAGTCCCTGCTCCCTCAATCAATCGTGATGCTTCCAGGGCAGCAGCAGATGCAGTTGCCCATCCTGCCCTTGCTTCCATTGATGATTTTGCCAGTTCTGCAGAATCCTGCATGATCTCCAACTGTCTTTTGGTGCTGACTTTGAGGTTATGTGCCTGAAGGTTTGCACTATTCACCATGTTTGCAGAGGCACGGTTTGCAGTGAGAACCTGTTCAAACTCAATCTGTCCAGGAGTTCCATATCCAACCACTGCGCCTGCAGTTGCAGTCTCTGCACTAAGTGCTGCAGTTGCACGTCTCCCCTGTATTTTGATCTCATGCCCACGCAACTGCCCCAACACTTTGAGTTCATCCTGTTTTCTCAAGGATTGCAGGCGAATATTCCCCATCTTCTTCTGGGTGATCTTGTACTGCTCATTGGCATACCTTCGATACTCTGCTGCCTGTGCATTATACTGGGATTGTTGTTGCCGGGATTGATCCTGTTGTGCGTTCAAAGACAATAAAAGCCCTGCTGCCTGTAGTACAGGTATGATCCATGGTGGCATTTTGATCTCCTAATCGTTTGTTTCATAATCAAGTGCAAGTAGAGTGATGGTACTGGGAAACGGTTGGGAACACCTAAGATACGCCTGCCCCAAGGTGTCATAGTTCGAGGGAAACACCAACTCCTTGTCTCCACTGAACAAAGGCAGAGCAGACGAGATTGAATCACCTCCTCTCCTGAATGTTGCAACAGTTAAATCATCAGAAGACATCCCATAACTGAGAGACATTGATTCATAAAACCTGACAATGATTCTGTGAATCCTCTTCTGGTTTCCAACACTGGTGTTATCTGCAGTGCCAATTGCAAGTGGAAGGGTTTGGAGATCAGAGTTATAGGAGAGTCCTACATGTGCCCGTGTGACTGCAAGTTGTGCAGTGATGGCACCAGCAGAAACCGTCTTATCTGGTTGTGCGGCTCCATCTCCAAGCAGTGAAACTGTTTCTCCCTCCAAATACCCTAATCCTGTGATTGAGGTTGTTGATCCTCCAGAGTAGATTGCACCTCCATCAAGGAAATGTGCTGCATTTGCATCTGTTTCAGAGGAATCATAGAACTTATCAAGGTATTCAACATACCTCCGGTCCATCATCTTCACAGTGTGGGTTCCTGTTCCTGCAGAGGTTATGTTGACTGCACCTCCTCCAACTGTGGCTTCCACCTTGAAGTCATTTGTTGCCGTGTCTCGAACATAATAATCTCCAGCACCTAATCCTGCAGGAAGGGTATCTGTGGTAGAAACCCGAACCCGTGTGCCATTCACCATTCCATGACCACTGAGGGCAAGTTTATCAGTCGAGGCATCTGCAGTCACAATTCCAAGGTTGATGGATCTTTTGACAACAAACCACATCTGATCATAGTTGGTCCGTGGAATTGAGACCATCCTCTCAACCTTTGCATGTGATCCATAGTTTGCAGTTGCTTCGGTGTGGGTTCCTGCAATCTCATGACGATGCCAGCCAATCACTTGCTGGTTTCTGACATAGGTACAGGATGCAAGTTTTCCGTCTGCCTTCCTGCACCACAAGAGAGCATGTGGTTGATCTTGGTATGACATCTCCACAATCCCCTCCTGAGAGAGGTTCTCTGAGCGGATAGAGATGTCATCTGCACTGTATCTCTCCTGTTCATTATCAAAGATCAACTCTCGGACCTTTCGTCCATTCTGCTGGACATACAACAGGTTATTTCCAATCTTCTGGGGAAGTGCAGTATCCTCTGATGCCCAGTCTGTGATTTTCTTGATTGTAAAGTTGAAGGGAGTGAGGGTGCTGTCTGTATCTGATCCATACACTTGGAAGATTCCTCCAGAGGTTCCCAAACTGAGACGTGCATCCTCGTTTAACCACTCAATGAGATCAACAGTATCAGAGGAGATTTGAAGGGTGATTGCATTGTCATCAAAGATCTGCTCTGTGACAATCTTTGCACCTGTGGAATCAACACTTCCACTATCCTTTCCAAATCCCTCTGTGGTTGCAAAGTTGTTAAAATCCCCTGTCTTTGAGAAGTAGATATTCTGGGGTTCACTGGTGGTTCCTGCAAAAACAAGTCTCTGTTGGTAGATCTGAACAGTCCTGGGATACCCTGTGGTTCCACTGAAGGCACCAAGTGCCCACTCCTTTGTTGTAAATTCATTTGCAAGCGACTCCTTAACCTTTGCAGTCACAACAGAGGTGGAGGTTCTGGTTGCAATCTGTGCATACCCCCAGCGGATGTGGGGATAGATCTCATTGTTTAAGCGGATGTATCGGTTGACATCTGTAGTTTGAAATCCTGTATCAGAGTTGATTCCAAGGATGCCATTTGCATGAAGAGTTGTTGCTTGGAAGTTGGTTGCTCCTGTGACTGCACTTCCATCCTCTGATGCAGAGAGTTGGAAATCGTTGGTTGCCGTGCCAACCACATAGTAGATGGTCTCTATTGTAAATTCACTGACAGGAACAGATCTGACAAACCGCATCTTTGTTCCATTTGCAAATCCATGAGAGGTTTTGTTGAACTTGTTATCAGACGCAGTGAAGTTGCAATCACTGAGAAGGTTGTAACTGGTCAGAGTGATTGTTGTATCTTTTGGAATAAACTGCTTCCAGATTGTCAGAGTTCCAGAACCTATTGCAGACACATTGACAGGAGTCCCACTGTAGGCAGTTGAAACCTGAAATGTGTTTTCAGTGGCGTTGATGATGTAATATTGGGTTCCTGGTCCTGCATCGATTCCTGTTGGAAGTGAACTTGAAGATTCAAAGTAGATCTTCTGTCCATTGACAAAGGGATGTTTTGTAACAGAGAATCTCTCATTTGTTATATCAATGTAATCAGAGGTTTGGATGATATCTGCCATCCGATCCTTGTCCAGTGACCCGGAGGTCATATCCACATGGAGGACGGTATCTGAGACATTGACAGGATCAAAAGGACCATGCTTGAGATCCAACTTTGCAAACACCCAAGTGTAGGTGCCTGTGCGCTTGAGAGTGAAGGGTCGATAACTGGGATGGACAATGAAGAGAGTGTCTGCACTCTGGGTGATATCAAGTGCATCCAGATCTGCAACTGCATAGGGAACTGCATCTCCATCTGCATCTGTTGAAACTTCCAGTGGAGTTGAACTGGATGGCCCATCCATCAACACTCCATCTGCAGTGAAGAACCTGAAGTATGCCGCACCTGCCTCGATCACATACGATTGCCCCTGTCCATAGTTAAAGGGGATGAGACGCACCTCAGAGTCATTCTTTGCAGGAGTCACATACCTCGTTCCAGGTCTCCTCATCACTGCACCCTGTGGTGCGACAACATAGTTCAGGCAGGTTGCAAGAGAACTCTTGTAGGATTCGAGGAGAACATTCCCCTGCATCCGTGGAGAGATCTCTCCTGTCACAAAGGACCCCTGCAGTGCCTGAACCCGTGCCATCAGATGGTGGTGCTGGTGTTCAGCAGATAGGAGGTGTCAAAACGTGCATTGATGAAATCATTTGCCTCAATCACCATTGGCATCCCAGTCTCTTGGGAATCCACACCCCGTGCTTCAGAGAGAACCACCATGTACTTCTGGTACATCTCCTGCTTCAATTCTGTCCTTCCTGTGAGTGCCTCTGCAATCTCAGATGCCAGCCGGATTCCAATTGCATGCTGAAGCAGAATATCGTAATCGTTTGGATCAGTGATCCTTGCAATGTACTTCAGTTTTGCGGATGAGTTCTCTGTGAGCAGGAATCGTCCTTCGATGGAGAAGGGCACAGTGTAGTCATACACATCCAGAACTCTCAGGCAATCAGAGGGAAGGGCGTACTTGTAGCTGAACCCCCACGCAGGCGTGTCCGTGGATTGTGCCAACTCCACACGGGTGGTTGCACAGTTCCAGGGATGTGCCCTCAGAACTGCATCTCTCACATCCTCATACCTCAGATCACATGCCCGTGCCCTGTCATTGTTATCCGAAAGGGAGGAGATTTTCTCATCTCCAAGGTTGTTGAGGGCAATGTTGCAGATTCCTACCACGGATGCCATCAGTCATACCTTTTCTTGGGTTTCTTGGCAGTGGGCTTCTTGGCAGTGGGCTTCTTCCATGTGGTCCACCCCTCGGCAACCCTCTGTTTGTACTCATCTGAGTTGGAATCCAACTCTTCAGAGGAGTTCTTGTCATCAAAAAGGGTTATTTTGGACATACTAATCCCTGCAAGGAAAAGGGCCGATTTCCATCGGCCCAGTTGACTGTCAGAGGTCAATCAATCAATCGTGTAAAAACACGCAAGATTGATAGTTCCTGTGACTGCTGCGGTTGCAGTCGTGATGATGATTGTGGTTTCTGCAGTGAGTGCATAACCAAATCCATCAATACCCGTTCCACTCACTCCACCCAAAAGAGTCACATTAGCGTCAGAGGCATGTGCCTTGGGGTGCATGTAGTGGACTTTGTTGGCATCTCCACAGATGGACTCTGTGATGAACCGATTGGGATCACTGGAATCTCCAACCTGAAGGGTACCGGACCCACTCAGATCATCAGTGACCAAGATCATCTGCCAGATTCTTGCTCCATTTGGAAGCTTGAACATGGAGACGGTGGACCCTGTTCCAAGACTGGAGGCTTCATAAGTGTCGTATGCGACCCTCATGCGCCCACCAACTTCTGACACTGCCACTTGTGACTGTGCAGAGCTGGAGCCAGACTCGATTGGGTAATTTTTGGTGTAATTTACACCATATACTGCTGCCATTTCTAATCTCCTGGCTCTTGGTTAAGAAGGATCACATGCGATTTCAACAACCCGCTCTTCCTCCAGACGTGCTGCGCCAATCGTCATCTCATAATAGACTTGCGTGGAATAACGCTTGTCTGGACGTTCAGAGATCCGTGCCTTAATGTCATCAAAGACTGCAAGCCCAACTCCTGAACGATGCCAACAGACAACCAGTTGGTCACTGCTGGAATCGGTGTTGAGAAGCTCAGTCCGGATGAACTTGAATCCCATGAAGGTATCAATTTCTCCTGCAACCAGGGCACGGACAGAGTTGTAGTCTGCTGATGCAGCACTAATCCCCTGCACTCCAGAAGCACCTCCCATTGAGAAGTCTGCAAGCATGTTGGAAATCTGCTTTGCATTAATTGCACAGAAGAGGTTTGGAGATCCATCCAGACCATAATCGTCTGCTTCTCCTGCACCCAGAATTTCCCGTGCTTTCAGCAGTTTTCCAAGCGTGAGACCTACATCTGAAGACCCTGTGTCATAGGTGTGGAAATCGACTGCAACCTTTTGTCCTGCAGGAAGTGCGATTGCCGTTGACGCATCAGATCCAGAGGTTCCAGAGGAATCGCCAAAGGCATTTCCACTGATTGCATCCAGAAGCTCATCATCAATTGCCCTGCCCATTGCATATGCTGCGTTCTGGGCATAGGGACTGGTGGGGTCAATGATCATCTTCACACGGTCCACGTTGTCAATCAGATCTCCCCAGTTATAACTCACTGGAGTGATACGCCTGCGATCGTGGGGTGTGGAGATAAGTGGAGTGTCTGCATGTCGAGAAGTCACCTTCTGTGGTGCAGTCGATCCAACCCGATCCATGAAGACTTCCTCTCCACGGACTCCGGTTTTTAGAGTCACTGCATTACGCAGGCGACTCCCTTTCTGTTGAACCAGAAAATCGACATTTGCCATGTACTGCTTGACAAATGCCGTAGTTACTTGAGTAGACATATCCGTCCTTTTTTGTGTGAAACGATTTCTCGCTTCGACTCACGAATGACGGATTATCTACCAGAGGTAGGTCCGACTCAGAGATCTCAGGTCAGGCCGAAAACGGTTATCTGACTAACCTGCTGCCTCGTACAGTCGTTGCATTTGATTCACGGCATCCGAATGCCGTGGGTGGTACTGATTGTAGTACCTGTCTGTGAAATCCTTATCGTTTAGAAGTTCATCAATCCTGGTCTTTGCAGACCCTGAAGTGATTCCTCCAATCCGACCCTCCTGATTCCCAGTCAGGGCACCATCCTCTGAGAGGATTTGTCCAATCTGGGCAAACATCTTGACAAGAGAGGGGTGTGTTCCCAACCCTGTCTTGTTCATCACATCAAGTGCATCTGAATCTGCAAACTGATGAAATGCTCTTTCTGCCAACTGCTTGTTCTTGATGTAGGAATCTCCCCACTCCTTCTGGAGTTGGGCAACCCACTGAACCTGCTCTGTTGCAAAGTCTTCATCATCACTCTGATCCACACTTGCTTGGGAATCACTGTACCAGTTTAACAGTTCTGATGCCTGCTTCTGGTTGAGTCCCAACTGATGTGCCTGCTGGCGAAAACCATCTGCCAAATCTCCTGAGCCATTTAACTCATAACCCTCTGGAGACTCTGGTCTTCCTAATGCAGAGAAAACTCCATTCCAATCTGCATTCTCCCCCTGTGGAAGTTGCAGCAACTGCTCTGATGGAACTCCCAACTTCCTGTTTGCATGGACATAGCTTTTTGCAAGCGAGTCCCAGGATTTGAAGTTCTTGAGGACAGGTTCATGCCTGATGTCTTCAGGCAGACTATCCATGTTGATTGCAAGTGGATCTGACTCTGCAGATCCTGATAACCCTCCAAGGATTGACCCTGATCCCTGCATTTCTGCAGATGGGGTTCCCTCAGTCTGAGTCGTACTCGATTCTGTCTCCATCGATGGATTCCCGTGCAAGACGTTCCAAATCCTTGGTGTTCAAACCAAGGTAGTTGATGATGTCAACCACCACACTCCTCCTTCCATCTCGGAAGGCACTAATCTGGGGGTTCTCCACTGTCACCACATCAAAGACATGATTCCTCCGTGCAAGATCCTCCAAAAGCGTCTGTCCGTCTTCACTCTTGAAAAGACGGTCATACAATGCTTTACGATCCCTCTCCTTCTTGGTCCTCATACCGGCAACTGACTCTTTGAGACTGCAAGTCCTGCCTGTGCGTCATTCCTTCTTGATTGACTGACCAGATTATCTGCCTGTGCAACCTGAAGGTTACTCTGAAGGAGCATCTGCTCCTCCTGTGCCTGTCTCTGTGCCATCTGCAACTCCTGCATCTCCTCTTCTGTTCTCAAAACACTAGGAGGCACTTTGAGAATCTCTGCACCCAACTCTGCAATCCGTTGTGTGTTGAATCGTTCAACCACACTTGGGTCAATCTGTGCAATTGGCAGCAAGAACTGTATCAACTGTGCAACACTGTTCAACTCTCCTGTTCTCATTGAGATACTAACTGGGTTTGCATACTCAACCTTGAAATCTGCATCCCTCAAGGATGGAGGTGCAGGAGGCAACATTCCGTTGCTCTCCATGATTCCAAGTGTTCTGATCACCATTGGTGCCAAAAACTCCACCTCCTGCCTGCTGACAATTGGTCCAAGAACTGAAAGACGATCCCTCTGACGTGCATTGATCTCTGTTGCACTGAATCTCATGACATCTCCATCTGCAGCAGTTGGTCCAGGGAGTTCCAAGAGATCAAGATAGAAGGTTTTGTTGATGGAATCCCTCACTTGTCCAATCTTGGATTCATTCAAATCCAACCGTCCTCCTGTCTGCAGGGGCATGATCCTGTCATCCCTTCCCAACCCTGCACGGTAATAGTTCAATCCTCCTGGTTGGGTTCTGACAGGATTCAGGAATCCATCATCTGGAACCAAAAGTGGAGGATCAACGACCTTCTGAAGTGCTTTTAGTCCTACCTTCTCCATGAGGTTGATCATCTTCACATCAGGAAGTGCGGCGGTTCCTGGGCCTCGTCCATACGTTTCTTCAGAGTTTCTGGACCACCTACTGACAACATATGGAAATTCCTCGAATCCTGAAACTCTCAAGACATGCTTCTGATCCATCAAAATGTAAATTGACATCCATGGCATGTTGAGGTTTCCAACTGCATTCACATCATGGTTTCTTCGTCTCTTCACACAGTGGAGGCATTCAAACTTCTTGTTCTCATCCTTGGAGTTGTATGCCCGTAAAACACTGTCTGGAACCCCCTCTTCTCCATACTCCTGTACCAACTGACGTGCAGAGTGTTCATACACCCGCAAGACTCCATCCACACGGGAGAGGTTATCCTGCATCAGGTAGCACTGGCCCAAGAAGTAACTCCTGTATCGTGGACCAATTCCTGGTTCATCCACGACATACATGATTCCTGTGCCAAATCCTACCAAATCCAAGTAGAACTCATGCAGTGCAGGATGAAAGTTGGACTCTGGAGATGAAAAGACATCATACAATCTCCGCTCTGCCTCTTCCAACCACAACTGAATATCCCGATCCTGTTGCAACTCCCTTTGAACCTTCAAGTGGAACCATGGAACTGCACTAGAGGTCAGAGTGTTGTGAAGTCCTGCTGCACTTCTCTCTAATGCACGGACTGCAGTTCCTTCATAAATCTTCTCCCGCCTCTGCTCTCCTGAAGATTGCTTGACTGTGAAATCTGCCCTCTGGGGGATCATGTACTCTGCAATCTCTTGCCACATTCTCTCCCAGTTTGACCGTGTTTGCTTCATGTCCTCATACTCCTCAAGGACTTCTACAACCTGGTCATTTGGATAGATGTTGTCAATCACGGGATTTTCTCAAACGCTTGCGGTACTTCATGGTCTTCTCCTCCTCATCCCACTTCTCTGCAATCTCTGGTTCATTGACATGCATCCACTTGCGTTGCTTCTCGGAGACGTAGGGCATTATCCTCCCAGCTTATATCCTGTTCCAACCATCTCTGCACCTCCTCCTCTGGTTGCACGTCTTCCAAAACGATCCCTCAAACGTCTCCGAACCTTACGCATTGCCAGCTCGTCTTCTGATGTCTGAGGTGGTTCTCCTGAAAGGTCTGCAGTTTCTTCATCAGTAGATTCTAATGATCCCAGAAGTTCTTCTTCCGCAACGTCAATGGCTTCGGAAGTGGCCCCACTCAACTTCTCTGCCTGCTCCTTCATATCTGTCGGTAAAGAACCTAGATAATTGAGGTTTTCCTCTAACTTATCCATCCCCTTTCTTGCTAATTTTGCTAGATTTGGTACTTCACCTCCCATTACACTCTCCTGTCGAAAAAGTTTCTGTGTGTGATTCCTGTGTATATCCTCATGGCTCTCTCTCAAATAAATGCCAGTCCTCGCAGTTTTTCTCTCCACTGATCCTGTCAAGACGCTTGTCAAGAACTGGATGGAATGGAGACGTTTTCTCACATAAAATCAGGTACTTGAGTATTCTGTTCTCCAACATTAGAGATTCCAGGATTGACCACATCGAGAGGGAGTCCCTCCTGGTGCAATACTCTGGGTCCATCTGTAAATGGACTGTTGGAGATCCAATGCAAAAGGAACCAATGATCCTGCCCTCCTTCCTCAAAACATGGGTTGGATGCACTGGAGTGCTGGATTCTGTTCTTGTTCTTCTGAATTGCTCCAATAACTCCTTGTGCTGCTCCTCTGTCTCCAAAGGTTCTGCATGTAAATACCCCAAACTCATGCTGCGTCCAACATCTCAAAAGGATCATAATCTATAAATCCCTCTGCACGTTCTGGACGCTCCCGAAAAACTCCTGTTCTGCCATACCTGCCAATCGACATCACTCCATATCTGGATGCACTCATCAAATCATCCCTGATTCTTACTACCTTCCCGTCCTTCCGGTGGTACATCCTGTATTCTTCAAACCAATCTCCCAAGTGGGAGAAGACCTTCAAACGTCCTGTCTGAAACCTTGTGAGCATGTCCTGAATCCCTGGTTCCACGCTGATTGACCCATCAGGGTTGGTGAAGTGTGTGCCTGCCATCTCCACACCTGCACGTCTGTACTGCTGGCTTAATCCAACTCCTGATGCCTTGTCATGTATTGCTCCATCATGAGGCCAAATGCAAGGAATCCAATCTCCCCGCTGGTTGATTGCATGGGCATGTACCAAAATTGTTGTGTTTGCCTGCCTGTAACAATCATAAATGTAAATCGTATCTCCATCCCTGTCATGGGCAAACCAAACAACTGCAGTAGGATGGTTCCATCCAAAATCAATTGCACACATCCTTGCCCAATGCTCTGGGATTGCAAATGAATCGCATTTGATGTCCTCCTCTGGAATTGGAAACACAACTCCTGAACCCAAAACTGGTAAACCCTGACTCCGCATCTTCCTCTCATGCTCTGGAAGAGCAGCGTAGATCTCCTCCTTGAGAGTGTCTGTTAAATGCTCTGCGTCATCCCAAGTTGCACGGTACAACGACTGTCCTGGTTTGATGGAGTTGATGAACTGTGTTGTGATCTCATCCATCCCCTTCTCTGGAGTGTATGTCAAATACACCAACCCTGCAGTGTTCAAGGTTGCTCTCAATGCCTGTGAATACACTGCTTGTCCACATAACTCGTCAAACCAGACAACGTCTACTGCCTTTCCCATGAAAGACTCTGGACCACTATCGTAACTCTTGAAGAAGAGTTTGGAGTTCATTCCACTCTTGTGCCTGATGATTACACTTCCAACTGCGTTTGGAACTCCTGGGTTTCTGTCTGATGAAACTATTAAATCCTCTGGAAGTGCTGCCTTTCCAAACTGAGTCTTGTCTCCTGGTTCTCCCAATAACTCTGCTTGTAAAATGTCCCTGGTGTTGTAATGACTCTGTCCTGCAGCCCATCCCAAGATTGGTCCCTCAAATCTGTGTCCCTCCCACCAGTCTGGATACCATCCTGTTAAATGGAAACTCATCTCCATTGCACCACAGAATGTCTTCCCAACCTTGTTTGCTGCCATTAAACAACGCTGACGTGCTAATCCTCCTGAATCTGAAACTGCACGGTGAAACTCCCTCTGATAGGGATATGGATTGTATGATAACATCTGGTACCTTCCCCTTGATGCGTCATACTCCTCCTTTAACTCCAAAACCTCCTGTAAATCCAAATCTGAAGATGCCTCCTGTGGGGTTTCGTCCATGCCTGTCTATACTGAAACATCATCCATTAATGCAATGACAATGCAATCAACTGTGCCTGTAGATGAAATTGCATGAATGCTGCCCATCAATGTTGTTGTAAGCCTTGCATACCAAGTCTCTCCTGCATTGATGTAGATGTTGCCTGCAGATGCTGCTGCAGTGCCTGCTGCAAGATTGATGTAAACTGCGCTGGTTGCATGTGTGTTCTGTATAAAGAAAAATGCAACTGTGTCTGCAACATCAACTGTTTGTGGAGCCGTGCCGTCTGCAAGTGATGTGTAATTTGAATAATACCCCCCAATTAAATCGTTTGAGGAATTGGTTACACTCGTTAACTTGTAATACCACTTGTGGTTTGCATCGGCAGGAGTAACTACCATAGTTCCTGCGATTGTCTTTGCAATCTCATCTGGTAACATCGTTGCTGTGACTGAAATTGTAGCAGCATCTGCCATCTTGGTTTCTCCTGGATATTTGTGTGTGGATTGTTCCTGATCCTAATTCCCCCTTGTGGCAGGAACAGGAACAGAAGAGTCAAGGGATACCCCTTCTGGACGAGATACGCCTGCTCCTGCCGATTCTCCGTTTATTACCTTTGCTCTTCCCATGATCATGTCTGCAACATCATTCCCAAAACGCTCCCGCATCTCCTGCTCTATCTCCACAGGTGTTCTGCTGCGCCGCTCATCTATCTCTAACTTCGAAATCTCTGAAGCCTTGAATCCTGCACGATCTAACAAATCCTTTGTTGCAACAAATCTGACCTGCTCTGACTCTGAAGAAAATGCTAAACTCACCATGTTGTCCAAACTCCTCAAAGAAACTGTTCCCAACCTCGATCTCACCTCCTTCTCAATCTGCCTCGCCAAGGTCTTGCGCTTAACCCCTATGCTGCTCTGAGAGATGTCAAACTTCGATGCTAACTCCAACGAAGTCTTTCCCAATGCTGCGTCCCTGGAAAATTCCTCGTCCCTCTTCTTCTGCGCACGTCCACGATAAACCCTCCTCTTCTCTGGACTCTTCTTCTCCAATTTATCTCCCCGTGTTTGAGAACTGATAGACCTCAGATATCGGCAGGGCCGTTTTGTGACCCAGGGGGGCCTTGGGGCCGGAATAAATGATGAAACCTGCCTGAATCGGTCTAAATGCCTGATATCATTGGCATCGCAAGGCTTGCCGTCACTGTTAGTCTACCTGAGAATCGTAACGCTTGCGATATCAATCAGCCTCGAAGCCTTGCGGTTACTGTCAGGACATGGGATTGACGATCCCATGCCCTAGGCTAGCCAGTAGCTTGGCCTGGGGGCGTCAGGATTTTTTGGCAGATTGCTACAGACGAAAATCTGTGCTTTGGAGCCTGAGACAAGGAGACCTTGAAACCTGCTTCATTGAGACCTTCGAGACCTTCGAGACCTTCGAGACCTTCGAGACCTTGGACCTTGGACCTTGGACCTTGGACCTTGGACCATGTGACCTCTGACCATTCCGGGACATGCAGTGTATGCAATAGCATGGGCGTCCTGGGGCGCTGGGTCCGTCTCTTGAAGTTTGCCGGATACCGGATAGTATCGTTCTTCGATAGGGTATGGCAGCTTGCGCTTGGGTGCGGCTGTCGGTGTCGGCTGGCTAGGCGTAGATGGAGCGGCTCGGCTCGGTGCGGCAGGGGCTCGGCGCGGTCATGCAAGGTAGAAGGATGGGCGCGGCGAGGCGCGGCACTAGCGGACGCGGCCGCCATATCGGCGAGGCGGAGGGGCGGGGCTTCGGCGGCGAAGGCACGTCGGCATTGGCGGGGATGCGGTCGCACGGGCGCTGCACGGCCTGGGGCGGCGGACGGCGGGGCTCGCAAGCGCGGCGGCTGACGAGGGAGCTGGGCCGAGGGAGCGGGGCGGCGGCAGCGGCAAGGCGGCGGCGGAGAAGCGCTGCTAGGCTGCGGCCGGGCCGCGGGCGCTGTGGCAGCGCAGCGGCGGCGGCGGCGAGGCGGCCAGCGGCCGAGGCCGCGGCAGGCGCTTGGCGGCGCGGTGCCGGCGTGGGCGCGGTTTGTCGGGTGCGCTGCGGGGCATGGGTAGTCCGTTACAAAAAGAGACAAACTAATACATTTTAGAGACAAGATTGGGCTTGATATATTCTATTAGATAGCATAGACTGGATGCAGACTAGGGAAAAGCCCTGGTCTTGAGTTGCCGAAATTGTCGAAGATTTCAGTAACTTAGCTTTTGCAAACCATCTTTTAGGAGATGATTCATGCCTACAGTTGAACAATCCCAGGAACAGACCGAAGAGAAGAGTGCAGAGCGGGCATTCTTTTCAGACTATGAAGCACTCACGGGTGTTTCACCTCTTATATTCGAATCATTTGATGCGGCTTTGGAAGCCCTGGAAGGGCTGTCATGACAAAGAGAGAATACAACGGCTGGTTCAATTACGAGACCTGGCAGTTCGCATTGTGGTTCAATCCTGATGATTTCCGAGACGACATGTCGAACATTTCGGAGGGCTACGTCCGGAAGCCGGGCGCATTTCCCAGCATTTCCGATGACGACTACAAGTTGCAGCTTTTCGCAGACTGGTTGAAAGACTGGTTCGAAAACTATCTTGAGGAAACCTTGGTACCGTTTGAGTGGTCTGGAATCGCTGGTGATCTTCTCAACGGATCAATTTCTGAGATCAATTTCAATGACATATCCAGCGCCTGGATGGGAACCTATCTTGAAACTTTAGCCACAGAAGAGGCATAAATGGAAGCACTTATCTATAAGGAACAGTACGCGAAAGCTTGGACGCTACCAAAGCCGTCCAAAGCAAATGCCATGAAGAGCTTGGAAGATCTTTGTCAATATCTTCCAGTAGAGGGCTATGCCGAAGCAAACTACCGTAGTTTGCTACGTTACTTCCAAGCAACTCCTAGCAAGAAGGCACCGAAGAGCCTGCCAGAGTGGGCTAGTCTGTTTCTTTCGAAAGATGATGCTAGGCGTGCGATCACAGAAATGCACATTTCTGACGGCAGGCTTGAATCCACAAATGGGCATGTGGCAATTCAAATTCCGGGATATGCAGACCATGATGATGGCTATTACTCGCATGAGATGCTGCCGATCTCCAAGTCTGAGAAGTATCCTCACTTTGACCCAATTCTTGACGGTGGCGAGCGGCATCCTGAGATCAGGTTCAATGGTCTTGAATCCTGCGAAGTCAAAACCTTGGAAGCTGGTCAATCAGGTCTGAAGAAGACTGGTCTGATTTTCAAGGTTGGAAATAAATGGCTTCAGAAGCAGTATCTGGATGCCGTGCTTGCGGGAAGCAAGCTAACCTGCTTGGAGTTTCGAGGGGATGCGGACCCAATGGGCGCGCTCTATTTCTTCGGATGCAGGGAAGTAGGCGGAACGATCAGAGGTGCTGCCATGCCGATCCTGCACGAATCCTAACCACAACCTGGGGCGGGAGACCGCCCTGCAACCAATGAGAGACAATGAAAAGCATCATCGAACATCTTTTCCTCTGCGTAGTGCCTGGGGTATTTCTCTACCTGGGATATTCACATGGTGATCCAGCGGCACTTGTCTTGGGATTCGTGACTGGATTTGCAGTTATTTTCAGTCTAATGATTGACCGAACAAGCAAGACAAGCAAGTAAGCTTCAGAAGCAATAGAATCGCCATAGAGCGCACTTTCCCTTGAATGGGCAGGTTGCGCCTACTGGTGAAGTAACGTTGCAGCATGTGGCTGTGGCGTAATGTCGAACCATATCGACAGGAGAGGATCATGAGACAGCAAAGGTTTTTCTCAAGTGAATCAGCGCATGGATCAGAAACGAGCCATGGATTTGCAAACGATACGATTGTTCTGGCTTTCGATTCCAAGCAAGCCAGGGACAAGTACGTTGAGCAAAGCAGGAACCTGAGCTGCCAAGCAATCCGGGTCAGCGAAGCGACAAGTGAAGCTGCAAATGAGAGCCTGACCAGCAATGATGATGGCAGGCCCAGGCCTCACAAGTCTGAGTGCTGGATCTTAAGGGAGCTAGACGATCCTGCGAGTGTTCCGGGATGCATTGGCAGCTTGGAAATCGGTTCAACCTGGGATGATAGTGCAACCAGGTTCTACCGTTAATCATGAGCCTGCCTTGGGGATTCCAGGGCAGGCTTTTTTTGTTCGAATTGGTGGAGAAATCCCATCAGGTAATGACCTGTGGGGGATTCTCTGCATTTGGTAATGACCTGTTCCGGACGGTAATGACCTTAACCTGAACTTAGGAGAGAGAGATGATACAGAGAAAGCTATGCCACGAATGCGGTGAAGATGTATTGAAGCAGAGTTTTTCGGAGTGGAACCCTGAATCCCAGAAGTGGGAGGGGAACGAAATGACCGGACCGGATGCAGGGTATTGGTGTCGGTCATGTGGTGATGTTGAGCGAGTTGATAATGACCTTAACCTAAACTAGGAGAGAGATGATAGAGAAGCTTGAGTTTGAGGGAGAAGTTATTGTAAGCGTTGGTCTTGACTGGGAAGCGAAGGCGAGACTTTTGGTAAAAATGCTTGTGAATCTTGTCGGCTCTGCACCTGACGATTTGAGCGAGAGTCAAGTAAAGGTGGAGAATGAGATTATCCGGATGGGCCGGATCATCGACTATTTGAAGCCTGCTTCTTCAGGGTCATAACAGGGATTTCAGCTAGGGCGCATCCAGGTGCGTCCAGAGGTGCAATCCTGCATCAATGGTAACAGGCAGGCATGAGGATGACTGCATTTTCTCCGGAGGAGAAGATGGCCGGGAAGACGAACCCTGCCTGTTTCCACATTTGGTAATGACCTTGAAAGGAGACAAGATGACATTTGCCGAGAAGCAAAAGAGGGAGTGGGAGTACTTTCCAAACGATCCACATGGACAATGGGCAGCAAAGGACTTTGGATACACTCCAAAAATGTTACATCGTCTAATTGCAGAATGCGAGGAAACAATCAAGAACCCCAAGCAAGAAAGGTGAAGATGAACAATCACAGAAAAGCAAAGCTGGAGAACGCCCTGGAAGAGAAGGGGATTTCTCTTGAGAAGTTCTGGGTAGGAGACACTCGAAGAGTTGGTGGAGATGGAACCATTTTCCGCTGGTACACGGCAAGTGAGGGGCGGCTCAAGTCCAAGTTCAGGACGCTTTCAGAGGTTGAGAATTGGACTGATGCTGTTTTAGTACCATTTGGTAATGACCTTAACTAGGAGAGACAATGAGAAAGTTCAGGACGTTGTACATGCCGAACACTGCCTTTGGCGGTGCGGTATACTCTGCAACCACGGACGGGAAGTCTGTGAGGTTGCGGGAGGATGGGAAGTGCAAGCTGGAGATGAGCTTGCAGGATTTCGAGAATCAGGTGCGAGAGATCGACTGGGATTTCTCCACAATTGCAGCATTGATTGCAGGAGATGGAGAGCTTCTGGGAGAAGGAGTTTTCCGGGACGACAATCGGTAATGACCTGAAAGTCTGATAAGGAGGGGAAATGCAGGCCAGCACCTTACTTTGTCGAAGAGGTGACTGGCCTGCTGCAAACCATCCACAGAGGATGATGAGGGCAGAATAGTATTTTTTTAATCAAGACGCAAGGTAGAAATGGCTAGTAATGACCTGAAGGTAGGGAGAGGTGCAGACGGTAAGGACTTGGACACAGACGGTAAGGACCAAGGCAAGGGAGGTACAGACGGTAATGACTTGGATGCAGGAAAGGGGACCAAGCGGCGTTACCGCAGGACGGTGAAGAGGCATCCTTATCATTATCTGGGAGTAAAGGAGTTGAAGAAGATTCGGAGTGAGTGGAGCATGTCTCAGAGAGAGTTGGGAGATTTGATTGGAATGAGGAGGATCACAGTGAGGTGTTGGGAGGAGGGCTACAACCCGATTCCAAGCTCAGTTGCAATGCTGCTACAGATCTTGGTTGATATCTCAGGCAGCAGATATGGAGAGGAGAAGTTTGGATTGGACGAGGAGATTTCCATTTTGGAGGACGAGTGAGAAAATCCAACTTCATTACTTCAAGAGGTTTTACATATAGGGGGAGAGAGAGAGAGATATCTATCTTTAGATATATATAGATAGATATTGAAGTGTTGAAGTTGTTCTCTCCTCCTCTCTCTCCCAACGCCTCCCGGCAAATTCCAACTTCAAGATCCCACGCATGACTTCACTTGAAGTTGGATTGGAATCAGACTGCAAAGTAGGTATTTTTAATTTTTCCATTGGCACTTTTGACAGGATTCACCGAAATCTGTCCTGTTTCAACCATTACTTCAACAACTTCAATTCTCTGTTTTGAAGTTAGATACTGGGTTTTCCTGGTCAGCGAGGTGCCATCAATCCCCTGCCGTCCAGACTTCCTGACAATCCTCAAAACCTTCTTGAGGTTTGCTTCATGCTGGTTTTCTGCAAGGTGATCAGAGATCTGTGTGAGCATGTTCTCAATACAGAATTTTGCGACCTTGCATCCTGTTTCTGCCTGTTCTCCTGAGATCGAATCCTGCCTCTCAGACCCTGCCAGGATGAGAGAAATCTTGATTGCCTGTTCCTCTGCACGTTTCCAGAGGGATGCCATGACGGCATCCTCCTTGGCATGTTTGAGGTAGAGATCTCGATAGGACAGGAAGCACTCCTTTGCAGACGGAGAATCGGTAATGACCTTGGGATTCGGCACAGGATTCATGGCATACCCCTCGATCATCCTGTTGATCATTGGTTCCGGAATCCGTGCCAGCGTCCGGACAGGTTCAACCATGAACTCCGGAACTGCAATATCCTCACGTTCTACAAATGGAGGAAAGGGATCAGGAGAGTTGAAGACAAGAAATCGGTTGAGGAACCCGTCATGAACACTGTTCTGACGGATGGCAGGCCAGAATGATTCAGGCGTGGAGGTACAGTAAAGACACAAGGAGGGTTGTTCGATCCTAACCTGGGGACGCTCCTTTCGGTTGGCATACATTTTCCCATGATATGCAGTGGATGATTTTCCATAGATTGAGAGCAGGACTTCGACAATGGATGCCTTGAACCCTGCAGCACGGGGGTTGAGGAACTGTTGTGCCATGTATCCAAACTCATCCAGCATGAGCAGAAGGGAGGGTTGTTCTGCAAGTGCCGCAAGGAGTCCTGTATCAGACGCAATGTCATCTCCTCCCAGGTAGTGGACTGCACCAGAGTTGGTAAGGACACGGTCAATCACGGAACGTGCATGTTCCTTTCCTGCCCCAGTGGGTGCCAGCGAGAGGACATAGATATTAGTCCTGAGTCCAGAGGCACTTTTGATTTTTCGGCCCAAGAGGGTTCCCAGCATCGCAAGTGCAGCACCAACATGGAGGATGGGTTGTGGATGGATTGCACTCAGATCCATAAACTGCGATAGTTTTCCCGCAAGCCCCTTGATCTCCACAGGAAGAACCGGATATTCTTCAGGAAGTTTCTCCTCCAGATCCTCTTTCTTAATCACACGGGGGATGGCATCTGTGTAGACCCAATTACACTTCAAGATTGCACTGTCAATGGTCATCTGTCCATACGTTCTTCCATCCTTTGAGTGTTTCTGATCCCACTTATCCCTCATAAGTTGAGAAGTCCTGAAAATCTCATCAATCTTCCGTGCATCCTTATTTGTCCAAGACGCAAGGATCATACAGAGTGCAGCATCTGCTTCAGACTGAGAGGCATAGGCACCAAAGTCTCCACTCATGAGTCGCTGAAACGAATCTCCAGACGATGATTCTGAGATGTGGTAAATCAGATCCTCCTTTTTGAGAGGTTTTCCTTGGTGTGTCTCCTTTCTAGGTTTCTTGGGTTTCTCACTCTGCATGTATTTTTTGTACATCCTCTTGAGTGCATCAGGTTCCAAGAGCATCTTTGCTCCATTGATCCTGTCTCCTGTGACCGTGAAGAACCGTCCACTATCATAGAACTCGATATTCTCTTTCCTTCTGGGACCATCCGGGAGGTATCCAAACCCATAGATATGGAGTCCTGTCTTGGACGGAGAGTATTCAGAGTAGGTGGAGAAGTTTCTCAGAAAATCCTCTGCAATCTCCTTGTTGCCTCCCTCCTCATAGACATGATCAAGGTCAATTCCATAGTATCCCTCTCCTGTGAAGACCACTCCAATCCCAGAGCTTTTGTACTTCCCCTGAGTGTGGATATACTCACACTCCTTGAGGGTTTTGTGATGTGCTTCATCTGTAACATCACAATACTGTCCTGTTTTTGGAGAGATTGGCTTCTTCTCAATCCTCCCGTCCTCTCCTTCTTCTGCTCTCCACAGGATGAAGGGAAGGTATTCAAACTCTGGAGGGAGGTTCTTTGTGTTTATTTTCATTCAATCCCTTGGGGTTCAATCCGTGCAGAAGCAGTCAATGGTATCTCCAAAGTCAAATGCCATCTGCTTGTGTGCATTGGCCTTGATGGTTTCATAATCAGGACGGTCATTCCTGAACCGATTACCTGTGTGTTTTTCTGTCTCAATCCACCATGTGAAATGGGAAGGGTCATACCTCGATATTTCTTCAAGGGACTGATAACTCTTCAAGTAACAACCCACGCAATTGCTTAGTATGTTACCTCTCAAGGGAAGGCGCAGATCAAGTCCATGCCCGTCCCAGAATTTAATGACATCCTCTTTGGTGTCTCCTGCATCTGCCATAGGCATTGATACGTCTTCCATCAATCTCATCCTGCTGACCCGTTTTGTTTCCTCAGAACGTAGTCCCAAGACACGGTTCCATTCAGTCATGCCATACACATGGCGCATGTACTTCTGAACAGTAGTGATTTTCATATTCACAGTGCAGATCCTTGCAACAGGATTTGGAAGGTACTTCTTCTTGGCAATCAGTTTCGTAAAGGGTTCTCCCTCTCTGCTGGCAGTCTCATAGGACACTTTCGTATAGAACGGTTTCCCTTCCGGAGTCAGGGTATATTCCAACCACACAACAGGGCACCACTCCTGTCCAATCCTGTGGATGAACTCGTAGGTTTCATGATGTTCCAACCCTGTGTTACAGAAGATAACCTTGATGTCCTCTGGGAGATTTCCACCATAGGATTCAAGAATTTTGTGGAGCATGAACCCAGAGGACCGTCCTCCTGAGAAGTTGATGACTGCTGGTCTTTCAATCAGGTAGGGGTTCACGCCAGTTCCTTTCAATCTCTTTCCCTTATTCTGAAACGGTACTTATCCCAAGTACATGATTTGAAAACCTGCCTACGGTTCACCCAACGTGCAAAGTGTCGTTGATACGGGACAGTTTTATCATAAGGCATGACAAATGGATCACATCCCAAGTCACTGAGCATCATGACACGGTGCAAGTCCTCCTCTTCTGTGGTGTCGTATCCTATCAGGACAAAGAACTGCATCTGCCAGGCTTTGACCCCGGCATCCATCACACGTTTGATCCCCCGGAGGATAACTTTTTCATCATCAATCTGATCCCATGCAAATGTCACTTGTGAGTATGTGTTCCTCAGATTCCTGAACCTGACAGAGGCAAGTGCCTCAGCCTGCTTTCGTGAGATGATTCGGATGTTGAGTCCTTGGGAGAAACAAACCTTGAGCTTGTGACGGTTGATGTCATGGATGCATTGTTCCCATTGAGGATTCCCGAAGAAGTCATTATCAAGCAGAACAATGAATCTGGAATCACGCTGGGTCCAGATATCGTCAATGGTTGAGTTGAAGTAGGGCGACCCCTCCTTTTTTGGAACAACACAGAATCCGCATTTGAACCTGCATCCTCTCTGTGAGAACCCAATTGAGTGTGGATATCCATAGATGGAATAGTCTGGATTCTCATTCTTGATCTCAGGAGGAAGGGAGATTGACATGTCAACCCCTGTGCCTCCAATGATCATGTCATCCCGGAGGTCAGAACCATCGGAGAACTTGAATATCTTGGACGCATAGACCTTGTCATAGGTGTCATGCAGCAGTGGCATATACATATCAACATGATCCCCCTGTTTCTTGTGACACTGTGAAATCTTCATCAGTGCAAGATTTGGAATGGTGGAATCCACATCAAAGATGCCAATGTTCACGCCAGTTCCTTCATTAGTTCTTCGTGAAACTCGTTGATTGCTTGCATGGCATCAGTAGACCCTCCTTTATCAGGATGCCACTTTTTGGAACACTCCAGATAGACCTTCCGAATCCTCTGGACACTGTTGTTCCCATGAAGCCCGGACCATCTCAGGTTGAGTTGCAGATCACGGGATTCCTCCAGTTCTCTGAGAAGCCAACCGTCCACATTATCCTTGGTCAGCAACCACTCGATGTACTGGAGGGGCATCTCATCAATGGGAGTGCCCTTGTGCTTTCCAAAGGGCATTGGGCTGAAGGCGACTCTACCGGGCATTGCCCTCTCCTGTCAGAATCCACTCCGCACGGATTCCATACACGGTCTCGATCTTTTTTGCTAAGACCTCAAGACCAGCGGCTGACATCAACCCTGATGTGCGTGACTTCAATGCCACGTTTCGATAATCCCTTGAGTCTGGCGGGAGAGAGGCGACAAAATCTGTTGTACTCAACCCAACTTTACGCTGCACCCATGCCAATCTTGCCAGCACTTGATCAGATGGCATGTATGCCCCTTCGTGATCACTCACTTCAAAACTCCTTGGCTAGAGACCCTGCCGAACACCGTGGGGTTTGCTTAGGAACCCGTATTGGTTTTCGCCACCCCGAAAAAGAGGCTAGCTTCACCTCCCTGAAGGAGGGGTGTCGTTTTCATCCGGCAGAGTCTGGTTTTTCTCCATAGAGTGCCATCAGGACTGCATCTGCACGTCCATGATCCTTCTTTCGTGAGAACCTGGATGCAAGGTCAGGTCTGAGTTCAAGAACTCTCTGTCGAGATCCATCCTTCCCCTTTGGAACTCCCATCTGCTTTCGCCACTCTTGTGGAGAGACCAGAGTCAATGGGAGATGGAGTGCAGCAATAATCCCTTGGATAATCCCACAGGAGGTGCCAAAGCTGAACATGGAGGTGACTCCCTGTCCGGGCCTCGCAGACACTCTTTCCAAAATGACTGCACACTCTGGAGTTCTGATGGAGGAGATTAGGTCTGCCAACATGGGTGCATTGACAAACCGCTTCTTTCTGAGTTCCAACGTGGGCATATCCCACACCTCTATGTTGCCCCCCTGAACCTTTGCAATGGCTCCAGTGAGTCCAGGGTCGATTCCTATATGCATGTTGTCCCTTTCAGTGGAGGGACAGACTGT
>Ga0208156_1000169_pt1 | contig 33365 bp, 17 predicted proteins | sample 1_EtaG_FD_184073 | JGI IMG/M metagenome (GOLD analysis project Ga0208156, IMG submission 184073) | Marine viral communities from the Subarctic Pacific Ocean - 1_ETSP_OMZ_AT15124 metaG (SPAdes) (version 2) | ecosystem: Environmental > Aquatic > Marine > Oceanic | place: Pacific Ocean | collected...
ACTTCGCCAATGGTGGCCGCAAGAGTGTTAAGGAGTGTTTCTAAATCATCTTCGGTCACACCGTATAAGTCTTCAAGCGCTGCTTCTTCATCACTATCAAGCTCGGCGCCGAACGTCGTGGTCGTACCCTCCTCTGAGACGAACGTTAATATTGGCGCTTCATGTTCAAAGGTCATATGATAAATTTTATCGAAGTATTCGCCATCTTCGTCTTGAATATGCTCAAACCAAATACCAACTGCGCCGGTGGCCAAGTCATCAAAAGTAGTGGCATCAACCAGCCCCACATCAAAGTCCCATTCTTCCATAAAACCCCAATCGTCTTCAGAAGTAATAGCTATGTCTTCAATTGCATAGTCTCCATCAAGATCTGCTACAGATGCATATCCTTCTCTAAAGAGTCCTGGCGGCGACCATTCAATCACCAATTGCTGTGCGGCGGTCGAGGTGTCGATGGTGCCAAAAGCTTTACACGAGCCCGCATCAACATCAAATATATACCACCCGTCAATGTTCCCGCCGGTCGAGACGTACTCCGCACATGCGCAGGTCGAAGAGCCCTCCCCTGTCCAATAATTCGACCGTAGGCGCTGGCCGTTAGGCGTATCGGCAGAGTATATACCCGCCCAGCCGCCGGCCCTGTAATATACTTCTCGCGTAGAGTACTCGCCGCACGAACAGTCTTTACAATATGTGCTTACATCTGACATGTTTTTCTCTCTTCTGCTGTTGAATACGTTTTAATCATATTAATTAGTAACTTGTTGTGGTTGTGGTTGTATCGGTACCGGTGGCCGTCACAGAACCCACAGACGATGTTTGCGGTAAGTCGGCGGTGGCGCTAAGCGCGCCATTCATGATCTCATTAGTGGTTCCATTGCCATATAACTTTGCCACAAAACACATGAAGTCGGGTTCATGACTACCAGCAAATGAACTATTCATGTCCGAATAACTGTCAGGAATATCGCTATCCAAATTGTAAAACGGGTCATAAGGGTCTATAAACTTATCCTCAGCGGTACCCGGATCCGGACTTACATCATATGAGGTAAGGTCTAAAATGTTTTCATTCTCAATCACTTCAGTATCATCACATGATTTAATTAAAGAGTAATCCTTTTTCTCGGGGGTGACAGCACAGCTAAGTTTGCCTAAAAGTATTTTAGCTTTTTCGTTTGAGGAAATACTGCTATTGGTGGAAATATTAAATCTTTTTAGATTCTTCGCTATTCGATATGTGTCTGGCTGAGTTTTTGTATTTATATTTACGCCATTAACAGACACAGTTCTGCGCTTTTTTCTTCGTGCATTTGTTTTTTCAGCATTTTTGAAATCGGAAGGTTTTGATCTTGATGCCATTATATTATTTCTCCATTATTCGTCAGGTTCATGTTTACTCTGTTGATTCTAGTTCTATAGCGGTAAAAAATCTTACAACTACATCTCCTACAACACTTCCGCCCATACCCGCAGGTGCTGTTACCCAAGCGCCATCTGGCACAAAATAAGCAGCATAGTTTGTCCCGGCTTCAATCTGATAGCTGGAATCAGTATCCAGCTTTATTAGAACACGATTATAATCGGGTTTAGAGTCAACGCGATAATATTTAGCCCACTCAATGGTCAGGGGCGTATCGGTGTCGAGGTTATAGACATATGCCATGTCCTGCACGGATTGCATGTTATCTATCTCGTTACCATCTGTGTCATAAAAAGAGCCACCATCGGTACCATAACCCCACCATCTCATACCAATATATGTCTGGAAGTCTTCGCCAAATTCAACACCGGTGTCTCCATCTGACGGACTAGAATAATATATCTCCAATTCGTCGGTACCAGAGACAGCAGTGCCGGGCACAGCATATGCCGTCACATCGCTGAGCGGTACCGCGTTGCTATCATCGTCTTCGGAGGCGTATTCATATGCCACATCGTCTATCTCATCTTCATCCCAAGTATCACGAATATACACGGGGTACTCAACACCAGCAGATACAGCACTAAGATTGCCGCCGTCGGAGTCGGCGCCTTCGGCATAAAATGTGTCGTATAGGCCATCAAAATTAGCCTTGAACGCCGTCAGTTCTTCTTGCGTCCCATAATCCGGATTGATTTTTGCAGATATTTTTCTGGCTTCGTCCATTAATGATACCAAATCTCCACCGAACTCTTTTGTAAGAAGGTCTTGGTGTAAGCAATAATAAACCGGATAAAAAATCCACGGGGCATTGCCTATGTCGCCATCATATGTATTATGCATATCCTCCGCAAAAGAATCCTTCCATCTGCCATCTATAGTATTAAAGGCGCATTCTGCGAAAGCCAACTCATAATATTCCTCTAGGCCCTCCATCGCAGAAGCGTACGCCGTAATTAATTCACTTACTATATCCAAGGTGGTGTCTACAAGGTCCACCTGGCCGCGGATCTGGCCATCTGCAGCATCATCAAAACTCATAAGATCTTGAAATTCGAAGCACATTAAGCGATAATCATCAAGCCCTCCTTCTTTGGCCAATTGAAAGTTTCTTAACAATGCAAATGAACGCGCTACTTCATCAGAACTACTATCATATACATATGGGACACCAGTGGCATCGTCGGCGTAGACGACATGTTCAATGGTGCTGAGTTTATAGCCAGTGGGTTCATCTTCATCGTCTAAAAAATACGCGAGGATCTGGTGACGGCTAGACCCGTCAGAATCAAGTTTCGACAGATACGCGCGCGAAATCTTAAAATAATTATTAAGGAAGTTTTTTCCAAAAATATTAAAAAGACCATTCATACTAAAATAATTGCCGATCCGTGCAATTTCATAAAGCGCCTTATCATAATCAAAAAAGAAAAATCCATAATTGTTATAGTAGTCAGCATCTGAAACACTAAACGAAGTCCTGCTCATTTTGAGTTGAATGAGGTTCTGATCGTACCACCAGTAAGTACCCGACGACGGGTCTAGCCGCTCCTCATCTTCTCCAACTTCGGCCCATTCAAATTCTACATCCCTTAAATCGATAACCTTGGTATTGGTGACTATCTTTTTAAAAAGTGGTGTGCCGGTTTCTACTACTGCATTTGCTGTATAAATCTTCTCTCTATATTCTATGTAAAGGGAACCTACGTTCGTCACACTACTCTTACTGGGAAAAGCGCGTAATAAGAAGTTAAGCTGGGTTAATAGCTCCGCCGAATCTTTATATATTACAAGAATATAAGAAATTTGGCCCGCTATGTCTTGCAGGGCACTATCAGTTTCCCCCAAATCTTCATAATTTTCTAATAATTCCCTAAATGAAGAAACAATTTCAGAATGTGTTATCGCGCTGGTTGAATAATATTGGCTAGAAATCGATTGTAAAGGCTCTCCATCAAAGGCATTTCCGTCGTCGTCAACCCAAAGTGATTCCTCCCCAACCGCCGAAGCGCCGTCAGTCCAGACCAGCTCATAAGCAATGTCACTTGTTTGAAGATCTAAAAAGGTAGTCCACCGGTCACCAGTAATACCCTCTCCGCCATCACCGGTGTTATCAGATGGCAAAACAAACCCGGTTGGTGGCCTTAGGCCAGAGGAGCCGGCGGCTGGAGGTGGGGCGCCGGGCGCGGTGGACCACGCGAACAAATAAACATCAGAATCGTACTCCACTCCATCATCGTTCCATATTATCCCTTCACTAGAAGTGGCTTCTGAGCCTTTATCTGGCATATCTAAAGTTAAAGTTTGTTCTTCGCCGGACGAGGAGTAAGTAAATTTTAATAATCTGTTTCCTACAGTATCATAAACAACTTCATATTCCGGAAGTTCCTCGTCGTCTGGAACCAAACTAGACAAAGTAAATTTGCCAGTGCCATCTCCGCCCTTCCAGCCGGCGGCCTCATCTGTCTTTACGATTTCCCAAATGCTATATCTTTTATTTATTAAATCATCTATATCCCAATTGGCTTCGGTGGTGCTACCGCCTGCTCCAGCGTTTGTAGAAGTACTCAATACGTGCCAATAAATATAATAGTTCAAGACTCCTTTTATAATAGCCTCGTCGTCGGCATCCTCTGGAGCGCTTACATAGATATCGAGCACAACATCTATGGTGCCATATCCAGGGTCCGCTGCGCCTTCGTCCCCCGTGTTTTCGCTGGCGATATAAATCTGCTTAATATAAGGGGCTGGCAAAAGCTCCCCAAAATTGGCTATCGTATCGCCGGAGGTAATTAATCTTGACATATTTCAGGCTCCGTCACGCTTCCATAAATATCATAAAAAGCCGCATTTGTTGTTTGTGTGTCGCATTCAAAATCGAAATCAATTAAATATGCTCCTTTGTCAAACGTCTCCAAGCCTTGACATGCTACCGTTTGATCAACAGATGCATCTGTCGACACATTAAAATAATATTCTACACTAGCGGTTGTAATATTTTGTACTCTATTGGCCACTGGCGCTTCCATCATCATAAACCCGTTTTCTATTTGGGGCACTTGTTTCTCAAAATATTTCCTATGTAAAGTCGGTTTATACAGACCGGCAAACGAACCACTCTCAACTTCAAAAACTTCAATATCGAAATTCTCCGTTAATGTTTGCGTGTTGATTTCTTCAAGATATAAGATTGGTTCAGTCACTGGAAAAAGGCTTATATAGTTACCATCAGCGAATGGAAAGATGGCGGCCATACTGGTACCAAGATGATCATCTTGCACGCTCTCGGGCAAGTTAAGCTGATCAACGATTTTCAAACTATAACTGGCGGTGATGTTAATCTGCGGTACTTGAGAATGAAGAAGAATTCCATCGCGAGCCTCTTGTTCTGTCGCAGACGGGAACCCAACCGGTGGGGTCAGTCTACCGGCTGCACGATAAATAGAAGATGAAATATTCCCCTGCATCATCAACAACTTCCACGCCGGAACGGCTTGTGGATTTTCTGCGTCTAACATGGCATCGCCTATGGCGGACTCAAATGTAAAAATATCAGGGTCTGGCGTCGTAAGTATTGGATTGATGTCAGAATCGAAGCCGCCATCAGTGGTCTGCAGTAGCGGAAGCGTATCCTCTACATCCCGAAATAATATTTGACTTTCAAGATATGGCGTATCTGTTTTGATTCTCTTGTTTATATTGTTTTGGCCTTCTACCGGCGAACCCGCAGTCGACCCTTCAGGTGGGCCATCCGTGGAACCGGTAGTATACATTATGTCATAAATTACATTATCATCATAAAAAGCATAATAAGTTGGCTTAAAAGTCCCAATAGATAGCAAGTATCTCCCGTAAGAAGTTAATTTCAGATCGTAAACTTGTTCTTTTTTGTTAAGGAATGTAGCCATTTAATATTCTCTCAATATAAATATTCTCATTGTTCGTTTTCTAACGAATGTGTATGTCCATCGCTTTCTTGAACTATTCCATCTATTATATTATGATAGTGCTCATCATCGTACGAAGTTCTTCCATCGCCATTGTCGTCAACAGAGAAAGTATGAGCATGATCGCCGGCGGCGGTACTTGAAATATAAGAAGTCTTGCCCGTGTTTGCTCTGTATAAGACCTGTACGTCCATCTTAGCCATCTCTACAATGGAAATATAATCATACGGCCAGTTGAAACCAATTGGATACTCTTTTGTTTTTTCAGAAGCAGTATCGGCTATGTCGGATGATTCTCCCACTTGTGTTGCAATCTTGTCGTAATAATTAGTCTGGCCGCGTTGTTTAACCTTAAATACCATCCAGCGAAGATTCTCATTTTGTAACACATCTCCATTAAGAAGTTCTGTGTCCATTAGCTCATGAGCGACACTGGTGCTTTTTAATGATAATTTTTGATATTCTCTTGGTGCAAGGTTCTGCCAAATGTATGAAAGATCGTCTTGATCAAGTTCATATTTGAATTCAAACATATACATTACAATCGGCTTGATTTCTGTATTGTTTATAAAGTCAAACTGCGGCGGCAGCACGTATCGTTCCATCTTCTGTAAAAGCTTTCTAATTGACTCGCCGGCAGTGTCTAGAGAATCTCCGTCAGCCGTTCCTTTCATTTCCTTGGTGGCAGCCTCAAATCTGACTTTTGGAATTTCAATGAACTTTTTTCTTTCCGCCGACAAAGAACCAGATACACTACTTATGTCTGCCCGTAAAACCCTATCAATCACGTAAGGTACTGCAACTACCGCTTCTTTAATCGTTTGTTTGCTGGCTAACTCGCCCATTCTTTTCTTGGTTTTATCTTTATTAAAACCAAGCAATTTGGTTAACGACTTCATCTCCTTAAACATGTTTTTGCCATAAAGGCCGGCATTATTACGATTATACAGGCTATCGATATTGATCACGTCATAATGGTATTTCATCCAATTTGTATTGATATCTCCAATTGATAGAAATATTCCAGTATCAGGGCTAGGTGGTATTGTTCCAAACTGATGCCACATCCCTCTCGGTACTGACATGGACGCATACGTTGGTATTGTTAATGTAAAATCGCCCGATTTAATCGGACGAATTCCTACATTACTGAAGTTCACCATCGGGGTTTCAAACTTGGACTGAATGACCCATCTCTTGCCCGCGGTCTCATTTTTATTTTCAATTAAGTTTCCGAATTTATCCGTTGTTTGTTTGCTAACTCTCTCGATTCCAAACAAGTTAAAGCTAGCGCTTAACTGCATGCAATTAGCGTTGATGTTCGCCCCGCCATAAATTGGGCCAGGGTCTTGAGAGCCTGTAGCACACTTAGGAATCAACGGATAATAAGCAATATTGTCGTTATACCTCGGGGGCCCAGGATCCATTCTCCGATATATTCCGCTTATTTCCGTTAGTATGCGTTCTAAATTATAAGTTTCACCGGAAGCGGGTTCAAAGACAACATCAAACCATGCTTGGCCATCGAAATACGGCGGCGTATACGCACCGTTAAAGCCACTAAAAGAATCGTGAACTCCACGGTTTCCTCCTTGCTCAGTAAAAAGAGAGGCCGAAGGCTCGCCGGCAACAGCGAGGGCGCCCCACAATGGCCGGCCGGAAATGGGAGGTCCAAAAGCAGTTGGGCGGCTATACATCGTAAAGAGAGGATAAAAATTCGGGTCCCTTACTGGATTTTGTGGAAGCGGAAAATGAGCCCGCATCTGTCGGCCATTTGAGCCGCCGGCCGAACCACTTCTGGCGACGGCGCCTGCAGGGCCAAAATCAGCATTGGAGCCGGCAGAACCCGATTCTAGGGTATATTTTTTGGTTCCGAACATCGACCGCTGCAAAGTTATTCTTGCAGCAAAAATATCATTCTTCTCAAATTTTAAATCGTCCGTAATGATGCCCGATTTAAGTGTTGTCAATTCTTGATTAGCCAAAAAGAAATTAGGCACTTCTCCAAAGAAATTGGATGCCATCATCGTATAAATTGAATCAGCATCGCCATCCCAAGAAGCAGTAGCATTAAGCGACACAGACGGGTGTGGTTCGCAGTCAACAAAAGGGATTCCCCTAATGTAAGTGTCAGGCTCGATAATAGTTTCAAAGGGTAGCCTTTGGTCGAACCATGCGCCACCGTTATAGCCATCTACGTCTACGACGCTCGTATTTGATTTTGTGGCGTAAAGGGCCCAATTGTTTGTATCCGGGTGCGGGGTGGAGCCCGTCCATGGGGCACGGCCGAGCTTAGCTGAATCAATCACAATTGGATAATCTACCGCCATTCCTGACTTAACCGTATTATACAATATTCCAGGGGCCCAAAGCGCTTGGGCGAGCGGCCTCATGAGAGAACCAGATATTTGAAACAAATCGTGGCCTGTCCTCATATTAGTGTCACTATTCGCAATTATGCCGGCGGCAAATGATTTAGAGAACTGACTAACCAATTCAAGGGTTCTTTGGGCTGGATAAAACCCCTTGTAGGGATTAAACCTAATGGCTGCGCTCATTACCAGTCTTATTTCCTTTGCCGGCATGCCGGTATCTGTGCTGATATATCTAAAATCTTTCATGAATTCAGAATTTGAATAATCTTTATAAAAAGTACTTCCAGTGCTGTCGAGTGCCGTGCCTGGTATTTCAAACGTACCAGAAATATTACTATTTATAATCCCATTATTGACGTAATCCTCGACATGTTCACTTATTCTAAATTCTGGCACAATAGAGTATTCTTTTGCCAACAATTTAATGTCGTACTTAAAATCATTATATTCATTCCACCACGGCTTTGATGGATGGCTTATGAACGAAGCAGACGCCGGTGGCGCGCCGGCACTATTAGTTAATATTCCTGCCAGAGTGTCTGCTTCCCATTTAGCCTCGCCGCCATATGGTTCGGGGGTGAGCGTCATGGAGGCTGTATTAAATGGCCCCTTGATCCATTGGCCAGCTGCTTCTTCTATATTTTTCCACTGACTTACTGATTTCGGCGTTGTAAGCATGTGCTTGCGCGAATATAGTGCGCCTGGCTTCAATGCCTCATACCTATTAACCAGCGGCCCGGCAGTCGAACCTGACGTGTCAAAGTAGAAGAAGTAATTATTTTGTAGCTCACCAGCAGAACCAGAAAAGAGCAAACCAACATCATGCTGTGAACTGGTATACCAACCGGGGCTCGGAATAGTGAAACCTGTTCTGGTAGCGAAATCAGTTTGTGCATCGAGAGGCCAACAGCTTTGCGATATAGCTTCTTTTATGCCAAATGAGTTTTCGAAAGTGCCCCCTACCGTATTTCGCTCGCTTCGCGAATCTCTCCAAAACTTATTATCATAGCTAGTTCTAGTGTGCGTTGTTTTATAAAACTCATTATAATCAGATGGATAAACCCCCTCAGTGTGAAGAATCCAATTTATCATATATTCAGATTCTTTCGCAACAGACAATACTTTGTCGTAAGGGGTCGTAACGCGGTTAAATGGTAGTTGAAGGAAATTATCAAGGTCAGTGTTGCCTGTCCCAAGTTTTTTATTATTATCTGTTACCTTGAGAGTGAATGAATTATTGGTTACATTGGTCCGAGACTCTTCTGATGAAGTTGGTGCGGTGATGTTCAGTAGCTTGGGTCGACCCTTCATGGTCACCGGAGTTAGCCTATAAGAAGTAAGGTCCGGCTTTGTGGGAACTTTTGTTAATGAAATGTTGGCACCAGAGATTTCTTTAATGTTGACGGGATTGTGTCTTTGATGCGCTTTCTTCCAATTCCACCCATAAGTGTTGCCTCTTCTGGTCATCAAAAGGTTGAAATAGTTCGCGGACGAGCCTGTGATCAGGTCTTGATCGGCGGCCGTAAGCGTGTCAAGGAACGTAGAGTTAAAATAACTTGAATTGGCAGAAGCAGTGGGAAAACCTATATAGTTGGTAGCCGATGCTGTAACGGGGTCTATTGTGAATATATTCAATCTAACTGTGGGTTGATATATTCCTAGGCTTGTTTCTATATCAGTGCCACTAACAAAGTCGTTATTAAAGTATGAAATATACCCATTAGATGTTGAATGGAAACCCAATAACCAGCTTGGTGTTTCCCTAGCAGTAGGCTGATGCCGGTTATATTTCATCGAATTGGCAGTGATCAAAGAAGCACTTATCCATGAATACTGTCTAACCGCCCTAGGAATGGGATGAGTGACAAAGGCATTGTTATATTGTGAGCCGGTAGAATACCCAGAGGTGCCTGAATTGATAATTGTAATATTGTTTCGATGCGCTTTCTGATAACTTGGCGATTGCGTGTAAGTTTTGCCGGGTGGAGCTGTTTCAAATCTTATATCTCGGCCAAACTTCGCAGAAGGACGCGATAGTAATATGCGCAAACCATAATCCTTTTCAAGATGATCCGAGGCACGAATTCCGGGGATGCCAGAGCCGGTAGCTTCTGAAGTTGACCCAGAAGCTTGAAACGGCTTGAGTACTGTGAGGTTTCTATATGTGTGTGCATTGTAAGGCGAGAACTCTGCTCCGCGATTATCTTGAAAGCCCCTACCCATCGTCTCCGCGCCACCTGGCGCGCCAAAGCGCCCTACAATAATAGATTTGTTATTGGAGCCCGTAAACTGCACCGGTGCGTATGTGAGACCAAAGTCAAAGTGTGAATCGTCATCGCGATGTAAAGTCGAAAAGAAGCCTATTACGTTTGTACTGCCTGAAACAGTTCCGTTGTGTATATTAAGCACTGCTGTCGGCAGTGTCGTTTGCTGGTCGATGAACCTCCTGGGGTTTGAGAACGCGCCAACAGTGCTTACAATCTCGAAATTGTGACTATAATTTCCTAATACAGAAGACGTGGCTTGTCGAATGTTTTTGATATTAACTGGCCTCTTGGCGATAAAGTCACGGTAATAAACCGCTTTCTGCGAGGCAGTCATTGGATATGGAGTTAGCCCGGCAGCGTTTGCCTCTGGCCACGGATAATCCGCGCCGACCATACCAAGGGCACCAGATAATTCTGGACACCTGCCAAGAAGAAGCTTCCATGCTTCGTGACGAGTAAGATGCGTGTCCAGCGTAGAGCCGGTATTCAGCGAAACATGTCGCGACTGATGGCCGCCAACGTGGTGTTCTGTGAACGGGCCCTGCATGGGAATTTCCATATCGGCGCCGTACGCATCATTATGTAAGTTGACGATCTCTAAGCTAGCTGATACAGCTCTGACAACGGCGCTGTTATAGCCAGTAGATACCGAAGAACTCATAATGTTAAATGGAAATGAAATAGTAGATCTAACATTAGAATAGCCGCCGCCATTTTGCCAGTCTCGGCCATGATGGACCTTGGAGAATATTCTCTTAAGTTTTCTATTCGGCAGCGATGCAGAAACGTTTGCTGTAATTTCGTCTAAGGGTATTATGTCATCTACGTCTGCATATAAAACGTTCCTAGGGACAAAGACGCTATTTTCGTGATTAACGGGCCCGGCGGGATATAAAGCATTATAAGTAAAGTGTATGTTTTTGCCTTCTTCAAAGTTTACACCGCCATGAATCGTATTGGGGGTGCTAGCGCGGCGACTACCGACTTTGCCATAGATCTTTGCAAAGCTATTCTTTCTGGTGGGTGTCGGCATTGTATATTCAGTACCATCGACAGTCACAAGGGTTGGCGCCGTGGATGGAAGCGTTGGCTCGGAACTTACAATATCGCGAATATTGTTTCTTTGAAGGTCTATTGTTGAATCGCCGGAAGTAATCTCAGCAGAACGCCTATCTGCTTGGTACTTCCAAAAGTCCCCGCTTTTATTAGTTGGACGAGGCGAAGACGCAGCAGGAGAAGGAAAATAAGAAAATGAACCAAAGGAGCTGCCTTCGGGGTCTACGTCCCTACCACTTATGGTGGGATACTTGGTTCGATATTTATTCCGCTCCAACACATGGCTCTCGATTGTATTGTATGCATCAGGATTAAAGTCAGCAGAAGCCGGCAATATTTGCCCTATTACTTCAGCAACTGCATCATCAAACCACTTGTAATAGTCAAGGAATTTCTCCACATGCGCAACGCCGTCACTGCTGCTTCCGGAACCTGCGGTTATTCTTCTGAAGAAGATTTCTCGCAACTTTTCAAGCCTTTTATATTTTCCGCGATATCTATTAACTGGCTCGCCAATGAGGTTATTAAAATCAACGACACCCGCAAAGAAATCAAGCATTTCTTCAGAAATGGCGTTGTACATGCTCTTTTCTAAAGTATACCGATAATCTGGCGGTGTTTCAAAAATACCAAAATACTTATCGTCATTTGTCTTAATATTGATCATATCAGATGAAATAGCGTATTCAGGGTTAATAAACTGATATGCGTTGATTGACTGACTTACTATGACATTTTGAAATGAAGCTGGGAATTGCGAACCGGTACCTGTGTGTTGATAGCCGGCCAGCTCCCCAACCCAACCATTGCGGTCTCTAAGTATAGTCGACCCAGAACTAAAATCGACAACAGAAAAACCGCCGGCAACACCAGAGCTAGAAACATTGTTAAATCTCCAGTCCAATGCCAGCATGTGTGAGTTAAAAACGCTGCCGCTATTCTTAAGATTTAAATCAAGAGGAGAAACATCTTTCCAAGAACCAGAAACCCCAGCATTATCTAGGTCAACAGCATGCTGCTGCAAGGTTGAATCATCTATATATTTTGCCCAATATTTTGCACTACCGAATAACACATCGCACGGAGCAACCAAAGCTCCGGTGATGTTGGTCCTGCGGGCGCCAACGTACAATCTCTTTGCGGCTTTCAAAAAGTTATGACCTACGGCTTTTGTAATGGTGCTGCTGGTGGTGAAGCTATTTTGTACAACGCCACCTACAGTGTTCAAGCCTTTAAATTCTAAAACATAATCATAGCCTTGCGCATTAACGGCGCCGCTAACCATATCAGTAACACCAAAATTTCTCGGCTTTAATCTTACTGAAATATTCCACCGTGTATCATCATACGCATCATAAAAATAACTGCTAGTCATTATTGGAAATGGTGTATTGTCAGTCGTTGAGTTCGGGGTCAACGAAGATGTTAACTTGAAATATATATTTTTAGAACTTTTGTTTTGTCTAATGGCATATACCTGAAAACTAACCGGGTCATTTGCATACCACGTCGGGTCAACTCCCATGTCGGCGCCACCGTCAGTTGAGGCTGACTGCATTCCGAATAAGGAAACTTCTTTAAAATCTCGATTAAACGTCGTGTCGTTCTCGCTATAGCGCGGCAATATGATATCAGTCTCAACTGTAAACCCATACGGGAATTCAAGCCCACGGACAATACCGTCTGCATCTTTTAATCCAACGCCCTGGCTCCCGGAAATATAGCCGCGAGATTCGCCGGCGCCACCAGTAAACGTAGTTTCACCATCGGCCGTAACACCAGTTATTAAAGTTATTGCTGTATTTCCAGCAGTCCCAGCAGTAGTTTGAGTTAGCGTAAAATATTCTTGACCGGCAGCGACAGGAGCGACAGTAGTGGGAGAAATCGTCATATCTAATTCGGCCGCGTCGATGGCTCCTTTACATGCAATATAAAGTGCTTGTGTAGCCATCCTGGCTGCGGGGGCACCTCCAATGTCTCTGGTGTTGACTCTCCACCGTTGACCATCGAATCCACCAGTAAAGGTAGTTTCACCATTGGCCGTCATACCAGTTATTAAAGTTATTGCTGTATTACCAGCAGTACCGCCAGTAGTTTGAGTTAGCGTAAATGATGTTTGGGTACCGGTATCGGTAGCGGGTACAGCCGTCATATCAAGTTCACCAGCAGCAATTGCGGCCAAGCAGGCAATATGGAATGCCTGTGTAGCCTTCCTGATTCCAGCCGACGAAAAATCCCCTCCGGTGTTGACTCTCCACCGTTGACCATCGAATCCACCAGTAAACGTAGTTTCACCATCGGCCGTAACACCAGTTATTAAAGTTATTGCTGTATTGCCACCCGTGCCACCAGTAGTTTGAGTTAGCGTAAAATATTCTTGACCGGAAGCGATAGGATCGACAGTAGTAGGAGAAATCGTACAATCGAGTACCCCATTGTCTATTGCCGCCTTGCAAGATATCCAGAGTGCCTGTGTAGCCTTTCTGATTCCAGCCGACGAAAAATCCCCTCCGGTGTTAAGAGTGAAGGGTGACGCTGTTTCATCGACCGTATCGCCAAAGTTCTTGGTAGCGTTCGTAGTAAATGTTATAACTGTTCCATCAGCATTTACCAATTTAAAATCTGTGCCGCTTTCGGCAGCCAAAGCGGCGGTTCCTACAATTGTCGCTTTGGCCGCGGTGTCACCAATATCTGCGCTTACATCACCGAAGTTGAGAGTTGGGTCCGTAGTAAATGTTACAGTTGAACCATCAGTATTTGTCAATATCAGATTTGTACCATCTTCACCAGCCAAGTCAGCAGTTCCTACAAATGTCGCTGTCGCCTCGGCATCGCCAATATCGGCGGTGACATCACCGAAGTTGAGAGTTGAGTCTGTAGTAAATGTTACAGTTGAACCATCAGCATTTGTCAATATAAAAGATGTGTCAGTTTCGTCATCCAAATCTCCAGTTCCTACAATTGTTGCAGTTGCGAAGCTGTTGCCAGTGTTGGTTAGAGCCTGATATACAACACCGCCCACACAGCTCGCGGTATTGAAATTCAACATCTTTTTGTTGATCAACGTGTGCTTGAGATTGTCTTTGAGTTCATAAGTCTCATTGTTTGAATAAACATTTAGTCTAACGAGCTTATCATCCATATGAAAGCAGCGATATACATTTCTAATTGCTTTCTCTGTTCCTTTACTCTTGAAAATGTTTGTCAGGTTATTATAAAAATTCAGATAAATAAGATTCTTTGTTTCAGTTAAGTCCCCCTCAAATAACATTGTGGGAGTTCTATTCATAAACCTTTCTAAAACAGTCGAATCAATGAATATCTCTGGCATATATAGACCAAGTGACTGTGGCAAATGTTGTGCAAATGAAATCGGCGTGTGGGACGCGCTTGTATAATTCAAGTGCTTAAAGCTTGGAAGCGCCTTTATTTGTAGTCTTAGTTTATCAAAATAAGCGCCTATGACATGCGATACCATTTCAATATTGTTATCGTAAGGATAAACAAAATCTGAACCATCGGAGGTTTCTTGTGCTTCAACAACCCAACTTGGGATTAAACTCTTAAAAGAGGAATTGTTACTGTAGTCGTGCGCGGCGCCGGCCTCTAATAAAGAATCGCGGAGGGTTACTATATCTGGATGGGAGCTTTTCACAATGGGGTCTTTGAACTCTGCAGCCGATGCTGTTGATTCAATGATCGCAGAACCCGTCGCCCTGCCGTAAGTACCGTAAGTTGACGCGGGGGAAGTGTTGACCGTCGAGTCATAACCCACCCAGTTGCCATTAGATATTCTACCACTATAGTCCAAAACACTGTTATCCACGCTCGCAGTGCCTGTTATACCCTCGTTAAATTTATAATACAGCCCAAGGGTCGTGTTAGAAATATCTGTGTTTGTACCGCCTCTTACGTGCGTAAACCAGTTTTTGCCAATCTCGTCGGATGTGCGCGCAACTTTCCAAAAACGGAACTCGTCCAAAGAGGCGCTTAGTTTGCCGGCGCCGGCCGAAGTCTGACCGAAGCCGTATGCTGACGTCTTTAGGGCACCAATTCGACCACCCATTGCTCCGGCGCTTGTTTTTGATGGTAGTGTCCCGATGTTGGCGACGTTGATGGTCGTGGAGTCCAAGGCGCCTGTTATATATAATTTTGTAAGAAATTTACTACCAGAATTTTGCATGGTAAGGGCATAGTGCTTCCAAGAACCATCACCTACTGTTCCTTTTGTAACTTGGCTACTTCCTATGTGCTTTTCCTTGAAGTTATTACTACCGCTAACGATAGTTATTATAAATGCCGAACTAGGGCTTCCAACGGATCCGGCGGGGCCGTTGGCGCCACTTAAAGCAAGAGTTAAGCGGCCATAATCATGCTCGCCTGTAGCCTCACCATTCCAAATATCAAAAATGACTTCTTTGTGGGTCTGGATTCCTTCACCCCACGCACTTTTCTTAAGCCAGAATTCAATTGTAACGCCTTTATCAAAATTACATTCTAAATTAGATTCCCGAGAGCCAGTTCCATAATCTGATTCAAGGCCGGCGTTTGTATAGAGGTCATCGTCATAAATATTTGAATAAGCTCTTTTTGAAGTTTCATCATCCGGAAACAATGTCGATACAGAGCTTCCAGAAGTGGTGACACCCAAAGATGAAGACCATTCTCCAACGATACCTATGGTATGCGGGCCTCCTGTAAATTCAATATATTCTTGATTATCTGGCAAACCGTAGCCGGACTTGATCTCGTCCTGGGATCCCCACCCATTAGCGCTAAAGCGAGCAAAACCATTCGTGCGAGGATAAAGGTTATTAAATACGTATTTTTCAATATCTAATGATTTATTATAAAACTCAGTAACTTCATATTCAGAGCCATCGTAGGGATAATAGTCGGCAATCCTGTCCATTGCAGATTTGTAATATACCTGCGCTGAGCCAAACTTGGCGAAGTTTACTGGATTAGAATAGTCTATTTGTGGGACAAATGTCTGTTGCTTCGTAGATATCGCGGAAACATTTTCCGACGACTCAACATCTTTAAACGCCCCTTTCAAGTCTGTGTTGGAAAGATAGTTGCGCGATGAATCAACAGATTCAAAAAGCTTTTTAATACTCATAGTTCTCTACTCTGAACTTAAATCTATCAGGCTGTTCAACCCAGGAGTTAAGAGCATTGTCGTAAAAAGAGAATTTAAATGCGTAGGCATACCCAGGCTCTAGTAAGTCCATATCAAAGTCAAAATAGTTTCCTGAAACATCATACGATAGCACAGTCTGTAAATCACTTCCGGTTCCATAAGGCACAGCAGTGTATGCATCCAATACTCTATAAACACTATAGGACGCGCTCACAATGGTAGTTGTCGGTGGTGTAGAATTAGCCACCGTATATATTGTCGGATTCCAGAACTTGTCTCTGATATACAAGTTAAACCTTGCAACTTCATTAGCGCGATATTTATCTCTAAGGTTTGTGAGGCTCAAATAATAAGACGGGCGCTCAACTCTTCCTTGTGCCTCAAGTATTATAGGACTGATGGTGCCCGTAAAAAATTGTATGTCGGCAGTAACGGCATTTGCAGTGAGAAGACTGCCAGTCCACCACACATCATATATACTCTCTAACAGCGTTGCGCCGGTGAAAGCAAAAGAAGCGCTATAAATACCAGTAGACACAATACCGCCCGTTACAACAGTCGGATAACTCGTACGCACATTGGCGTTATCGCCACCATCGCCATCAGCAGACAGAACCTGAATACTACCAGTGGTACCAGAAACTGGTATATCAGAAGGCGCCACGTCGTCGCCATCGCCGCCACCCTGGTTACTATAAAAGCCGCCAGTAGAGCCTGAAAAAAGACTCACATAAACACGCTTGTGCGTGCCCAAGTTAGGAATATCCGCTAAGTTGCCACGAACATAATTGTAAAAGTAAATGGTGTTTATATTATCGGCGGCGCTAGCTAGTGAACTACTATAATAAAAGTTAGCGCGATCATCTTTTACTGATGAATTCCAGCGCGCCTCGATCACCGGACGTTTGAAAAAATATTCTGTATTGCGACCAAAAAACCTCTTAGTAAAATATGATTTGGTTGAGCCGCTTGGGTTGTAAACAACACTTTGTGTGCTGTCTTCGGACCCTTTGTCAAGTTGGCCAGGAATGCGCTTGGTCAAAGTATTTGCAGTGCCCGAATGGAACGTTTCATAACTTGCCGATAAATGAACACCTACACCGTAATTTGAATATGTCCCTGCAATCCACTGTTCCACAAGCGGGGTAATATCTATTTCTAAGTTTTCCAAGCCGGTTGTCAAAGTCTGCGTAAAAGTGTGTATTTCGGTATCAACTATCCCAGATACAGTTCCTCCTGTTAAATAAGAACCTCCAGCCAACACAGCATTGCTAATGTCCTTCCAAAAAACCGAGTTCGAAGCGCTCATCCAGTTTGAGCCTTCGTTGCCCACAGTTAAGTCTTGATAGTTTTCCAAGTCCAGTCCATCGCCCTCTTGCCATGATTGTGAAACCGCTAGCACAGTTAAAGTATAATCTCTAGGCACCGTCTTGGAGTGTTCTGCATTGTGCATACGCAAATAAAAGCTAACACTTCCGCTGGCTGGCACATCACCGTTGGTCCTGTCAGAAGAAATGTCCGTCACGGGAAACTTGATAAGAATTCTGGAAAGCTCTTGCGAGCTTGTCGTTACACGGCCATAGATTGAAAAAGTTTCTAATACGTCGGAGGCTCCGGCATTAGCGCCGGTACCACGCGTTATTAAATTTGGCTCGTAAGCATTGACTACGGTATTGTCAGCCGAAGCTGTATATCTTTTAATTGCCATTACACAACTTTTCCTCTAATATCTGTATTGGGGTATTTAATTTCTACTAGCGCGTTAGATGGTACTATTACATAGCTGCCATCAGGAGACAAATTGGCATTAATATCTATGTTAGCCGATGTGTAGTTTGCGCCGGTTTTGCTGGACACTGTTACTTTTGTCACGTCCAAAACTCCTGTTACATTTTTTAACTCTGTGTAAATATCGCTAATGTAAAAAGGCTCCCCAATGTAATAAGCAGTCTCATACTTTGCTGACAATGCCGCGATGGCATCATCCAGCAAGACAAATTTGTCCACACCTGTGGCTGCTTTTATAATGAAGTCTATACCAAAATTTAAAATATAAGCATCTAAAATATCTATTGTATCGTTCATCATTCTATATTGGTTTAACCAAGTTTTTAAATTATCTTTAATGGTGCTATTTGTCGCTGTTAATTTCCCCGCGCTGTCTTCAGAAACAAGATATAAGTTTAGATTTCTCTTCTGCGCGTTGGGGTCCTTTTGTACAGAACATCGCTTTATGGAGCCAAATTTAAGAGGCATCCTATATGTAATATTTTCGTAGTCCGCTTGAGTTACCGCCCTATCTTGAGTGGGGAAAGTATCAAAAATCCTTCTCTTAAGCTCATCCGACGTCGGCGTAGAGACATCTCCAATAATCGGCTCTTCGTTCGACACCTCAAGGGAGTTGGTAACGGTTTGCTTTTTCGCAGCAGTCAACGTGTCTGGAAAAGAAAATTCCACTAGTGCGTTTGTAACAGTATTTAAGCCTGCCGTGGCCACGTTCGCGTTTGTAAGGCTTGTCAGCCTATAGCTAACTGTTAGCGTCGTATTTGACGGCACAATACCCAAGCTTTCACTTTTTGATAGTCTTGTTGGATCAAAGGTTGTATCTGTTATATAAGCTTTTCCAAAAGTATTAATAGCCACCGATTGTGGATCTGCCACCACATCCGAGGCGCCTGCTTTTCCGCTGCCAAATTGTAAATAAGTACTGGTTCCGTCTCTCTCGACAACAAATTTTCTAGATACCAAATAAGGCTTTAGAATAGAGGGGACATTATCATTTCTGTAATTGGTATTGGCGATCTCTTTTAATACCATATCTTGAGCGAGGTAGTCTACCTCAAAATATTCATTTCCCTGAGCATCGGTAACTGATATTATTTCTGCTATATTGTTTGCCGAAAGCTTCGCTTTCAAAAATCTTTCATATGCGCCAACTGATATTGTTTCTTCTGAAAAGTAGCCAGAAACCACGGTTCCAGTTGCCCTAATCGCAAAATAGGAGGGCGCGCCTGTTGAAGAGTCGACAGCTGCGACGACAGTAATGTTGCTGGAGTCTGAAAATTCAACGTTCTCTGTCAAAACAAAGTTCAAACCAGTTTTCGAAGTAAAGCGGGTACCCCTTTTAACAATCGGAATATAATTTGTATCAGGGCCGATGCCAGAGGCCGATGCTGGCACCAGCACATACAAATTGACAGTGCCATATGTAGACGCGGATACTTCATCTTTATAGCCAAGAATTCTTCCATGACGTAAAATATTTTCATATTGGTAAGCTGTATCTAAGAATGTTTCGTTAACATTGTAGTCTAAATAAAAGGATAACTGGTCTCCAACATATGCAACAGCATCTATCATCAAGGCGCCGAAAGATGCCTCGCTCCAGTCTTTAAAAGAATCCGGATATAACCTCTCGGCCAATTCCATTAAGTCTTCGCGAATCGTATTGAACTCACGGTGTGTGTAGTCGATTGGTACTATTTTGTTTTGATCGTCTGCCATTAAAAACCCTCTTTTTTAAGTAGTTAATTCTAATAAATCTGTAGTTCCTATGCTCGGAATAGCATATTCTATGGAAATGCCCAGATAGTTACTATCAGGGTCAGTGACGCCAAACAAAATATTACGAATTTGAACCGCCGGCATATAAATTCCAACCTGCTCTCTAATTTTGCTATCTATCTGTGACGTTGTATCTTGGCCAAAATTCTCAAAAAGGTATCTGGAAAGACCTACGCCAAAATTGGGTTCCATGACCCGCTCTCCGGGGATGGTGAGTATAAGCATTTTTAAATTTTGTTTTACCAGGCTGTTAATGGTTTTAAGCATTTTAAAGCCATCTGCTGAATCTAACTCCAGCGGAAGAGCAATTCCAAAAGAAGCCATAGTTTTTTACCTCTCCTTGTAATTATCACCTAATCTTTTTCTTCACACATTTCATCGTTCGCATTAAAAGGATTTGTGCGAAGCATTCTCTTCTTCCACCACGGAAGAAGGTTTTGACCCGCTTTTACTTTAAATCTTTGTTTGAATTCGCTGGTTATAATCGTGCCCGGGCTGTCTGAAGAATCATCGGGGGCGCCAGGATCGAACGTTCTAGAATTGTAATAGCTCTTGAAAATCTTTTTAATTCTGCTTTTAGAATTTCTTAATAATTCTTGATCCCACGAATCCCATTCTCTAACGAAAAGACTTCCAAATGGCCCCGGATCGCGATCTAATTTACTTGCCCAAGCGCCTTCTTCGCCTGATGCTGAAACCGTAGCTACACCAGTATCTTCATCGAAACTCACGGCAACGCCCGGCTTGGTGTCCAAACTTGAATCTGAACCAACCGTGTCCCCGTCTTCTGCAACCTTCTCACCAATTGAAGGTAGAAACGCCAAACCATTATAAATGGCCAATGTGGCTGCAATTTTCTTTAATGGAAAAATATATTGCGCGACTAACTTAAATTTATCGTCTTCTTTGAGTTTGTTGATCAAGCACAATAGTAATTTACTATCACCTTCAAGTGGGTCGACTTGGCTATACACAACATCTAGCGCATCTACTTCAACATCTGTTATGTGAACTTGAGTTCCATTAATTATAACGGAAAAACTTAAACCATGTCTTACCCCCAGTTCCCCTTCAAGACCAACAATTTGTCCATTATTGTCTGTCACCAACTCTAAAGTTCCCGGGTAGATATCTGAAATATTTTGACCAGTAGAGCCAGCGGCTATAATTTTACTGATAGCATCGGTTGGTGAATATTGGGCACCGTCAATACTAATATATTTTTCGATAACAAATGGCTTGCTAGTGTCACTAGTGTCAATATCAACGCTTCCATATTCTGTAATATCCCCAATTGGGACGATGATCTTGTTCGCCATTGGAGTTAAGGTGTCGTGTTCAATTGTATCTGAATGAGCTTCTCCAACCATGTAAACAGGGTTGCCGTCAACTGTATTGACATGATAATACCCTACATATTTGGTACCATCTGGTAGCGCAAATTCTCTCCCAGTTGTATAGTGTCCCTCCCCTTCGGTGGGCAAGTTTGAAAACTCTTCTTTAATTTCTTGATCAAGTGTTAAGTTCTCGCCGCCCTGAGATAGATCTTGAAGAAGATAGTAATCTATGTCGTATATGGTTGGCGCCATGCCTACAATTTTAAGGTTTTCTATAAACTTCTCGCCCATAATATTCAACTGCTCGACAACAAGCTCCTTCAAAACCATTTTGGCGTCTTCTTCTGTGGCTTGAACCGCTTCAAGATTTTTCTCTTTTCTATGACTTTTTAATGTTTCAAATGTCCCAGCGTCTCCATCTTGGCGAGCGCGCTTCATATCTTTTTTGTATGGATAATGAAACTTCTCCTGCTTATCATTAAGCCGCACCAATGCCTCCACAACCGAAGATGGAGGATCACTTATTTCTCCGTTATCCACACGACGAGAATAAAGCTGCACGGACTGTTCCAAGAATGCATACCAAAATTCAGTATCCTTAAACGGGTTGAACATTTCCCATCCTGCTTTTTGCGCATCTCTCAAGGACGATTCCATCTCTTCTACAATATAAGCTGCGTAAATATTACTAAAAACATCTGGAAACTTCGGGTTAAACTTAGTAAAGGTCGCCATCGATTTAATAAAGAAGGTGCTCACATAAATTCTAATAGCAGCACTAATAATACTCTCCAAGCCGGCGGCAGCAGATCGATCCAATATTCTCGCATACGGAGTCTCCACTATGCAATCTGGATCCGACTTTAGGCGCTCATCCACCGGAATGGTGGGATAAGAATTTTCTACTTTTTGTTGGATACTTTCAAAATCGATCAGATCTGTTTTATACGGCTTGCAGGGACTTAAATCGGGGAACATCACATCTATAAACCCGAGCCAACCTTTATTCTCTAAAGGCTTAATATATAATGGCGGGTTCATATACGAGCCGCCAAAAGTGTTGGGGTCGAGATAAATCACTCTGTTATTGTCTTCATCATTATATTGCATCCTGCTTATGCCCATAATTTGATCATCGTTTTTAATCAGTCGGGTGCTCCCGTCATCATCAGTCACTTCTGCTTCGTAATAGTTTGTTCCACCGGGTGAATTTGTTTGGCCACTATCCACTACGTATTCAACATCATCAAAAGATAAATCGTCATAAGCTGCCCCGTACAGAAAAGCATCTTCATTATCAGCAATTAAGCCTATAAAATTTTCTGTTATAGAGGACATTATTTCATCATGGCTACTTTTAATATTATCCGCCGCTATAGACTGGCCGGCCTCCTTTATCATTTCTTTCAAAAGAACAATTTGCGGAAGGTAGCGCTGGTAGTTATTAAAAGTGGAAAGAAATTTGGGGTATGGCGTCAAATCCACATCATCAAAAGTATCATCAGTTGCCAAAAATTCAAATTTTGATTCAGTAATCTCAATAACTTCTTCATTGTTCGGCTTTAAAATGCCAATAACAGTGTTATACGTAGTCAGCGGGAGCTTAGGCACCAAAGAAGCCAATTCTGTTTTTAAATCACCTTTAGCGTTATATTTTCCAGTAATTTTAATTCTGGCGTTGTCATCAAAGCGGTTATGAATGGTGGCGATATCATCTCTTACGGTACCACGGCGAGTGCCTACGCCCTCTTGTGCTGGTGGGCCAAAAAGAATATCAGACAAATAAAACCCTATTTCGAATCCATAATTAAACATGCCATCTACATCGGACAGGCCCTTTGTGTTGTCTTTATAAGACAAGGTTAGGTCCGGATCTTCTTTTCTAATCTTTTCTAAATAAACCACCTTCTCGTTGCTAAAGTCGGCACGAACTTCTGTGTTGTATCCCAAATTTGGCAGCTTTAACAAATCCATGCCGCCAGCAAAAGTGGTAATACCTGCGTCTTCAAAAGATTTTGTATATTTTTTTTCATCCTGCACTGAATTACCAGAAGAAAAGTCAGCTGTTAATTCTGTTTGCATGTAGTCTTCTAGCCATGCAGCAACCTTATATGGAAAGGCGCCGCGTTGTTCTGGAACGAGAGCTGGATCCGGAAGCAGCTTGGCCAACAGTCCCAAGGGATTCAAAAGATCTTTAAGATCAAGTGTAAGATCGATGCCAGGGTCTATATAAAAATCAACATAACGCCTTCTATTGGAGACTTTTCTCGTGTGGGCGGTAAAGGGTTGGCCCGTGGTGTCTGAAAGAATCATGTTAAGCAGTCCCCAATTTCCTTCGCCGGGGCCGTTGCCAAGCATATCGGTTGCAAAATCAACTCTTAATTGCTCCAGCATGCCCGTTAGAGCCGAGGTGGCAACTGCTGCGGCTTCGTCAGTTTCGTAAGGAATTAGACCGTTGTCGCATCCGGGGTCAGAAAACAAAGGCGGTAAGTCTGGAGTTGGGCCGCTTTGCAGCGCATTAACCAAGTCGCCTAGGTCATCAATAGGCCGCTCACAGAGCTTAGCGATCTGGTCTTCGGTGGCTCGGCCTTCTAAAATATCAGATCTTGCGGCACAAAAATCTTCTATCTGTTCTGTTGTTGCACATAGGCTGGGGTTGGCAGGCAGCATGTCATCAGCCGGAAGGCCGGCAGCAAAATCAGCTAGCTGATCTCTAAACTTTGCCGGCATTAAGTTGCCCATATTTCCAAAGAAGCTTCCAATGGCCTCTTCGCTACCCAGGGCTGCTTCAAACTCGGGGTATTCAAACTTTACCAAGGTAACCACACTCTTTGTAAACTCAGCCGAAGGGTCTCCTAAAAATGCGTTAGACAATTCTGCTCTCGTAACCATTGCAGATATATCTCCAGCTAAATTTGTTACTTGTTCTGTGTCGCTTAATGCAGCGGCGCCCAAGCCCAAATCCGCAAACATATTTACAATTGTATTATCAATCTGCTCTGAACTAGTATTCTCTCCGCAAATAGATTGTGAGATGATATCCGTTATAGCGTTAATGTCGGAAGCATCTGGCACTGAAGACGCCAAGTCTCCACCGAGTTTGTACATGGAACATCCAGCACCCCCTATAACTTCACAAATTTTAATCATCAATTTCATTAAGACTTGAAAAAGCGCCTGCTGAATTGCAAATTTAGCCGCCACTTGAAAAGCACCACTTATATCAATCAACCTTGGCTGCCATTCAAAAGGATTTATCATGGGCGGCAAACGGGGGCCCGGATTCGCATTGCGGCAAAATGGTAACTCCTTGTCTTTAATCCAGTCAAAAACACTAGGTTCAATGAGCGGCGGCTTTGGACAGTCAACCGTGGCGATAAGTCCGGCGATAACCTGGGCGCCGGGGAACTTATTTAGTTCTTCCATCAATTCAAAATAGCTATCTGAATACACTTCTAACAACGCCAAAATATAAGCTTCGAATACGTTGTCGGGGCTTAATTGTTTTTTAGCCGCAGAGCCAAAGTCAAGTTGTTTTACAAGAGTTCTTCTAGAGGCATCCGTTGGCTCTTCAATTGGCGTCACTGGCACTGGCGTCTCGCCGGTTGGGCCCTCTTTCATGCCTTCACTGTTCTGTGCTTCTACCAGTTCTTTATCTTCCCATGGCTTTGTATAATCTAATTTTCCAGCCAATACATCAGATGTTTGTTGAGCTGTTGAGCTTTCTTTAAAAAATTCTCCATTTTCAAATTTCTTCTTAACTAGCGCATCTAGTTCGGCTTGCTTCTCTGCTGGGAGTCCAACAAACAAATTTCCAAAGTTCTCAAGACTCATTGCCTGGAGTGCGCTTTTCGTGAGGACACTTAGCGTCTCTTCAAGAGAGAAACCACCGAACAAACACCCAATTGCATCGATCATTACATCATTGAGTCCACAAAGCTTAATCTTACTAAAGCCGTCCATGAACTCTTCCAGCCCATCAATTCCCCCAAAACTATCAGTTAATACTTGCGCACAAAAATTATCAAAAACTGCGTCATCTTGTTCTAAAGTAAAAAACGCCTGCTCAGCTGCCATCTGCTTAATGCTTTTAGTGGCATCTGTATTTGGATCCCACATTATTCCAAGCTTGGTCTTATCGTCTATCGTTTCATCTATTGTTTTTCGACACAAATTGTCTTGGAACTTGTAAGCTAACGCATCGCCTAAACTAAATGACGCATCAAAAGCATTTTGAGCCAGCTGTTTTGCTTCACTTTCAAGCGCCTCAGCAATGCAGCTCGCGGCCGAATCTTCTGGGTCGGTATTCGCATATCCCTGATTTAAACTAGAATATATTGTAGGATAGGTGTACTTCTTTACGAACTCTAACCATGGCACTGGCTCCCTTGCTGTCAAGTCTGCTTCCATTTCAGACAACTGAGCCAGATAGGCCATGGCGGTTGAATCTTTCCAGGCCGATTTGTTTTTGAGGGTTTTTAGCTTTTTTGCATATGTAATCGGCTTTTCGCCACACTCAACTGTGTAAACTATTAGCTTTTTTAATTCATATTTGCCATTAAATTTAAAAGTGACCTTTACAACCGTGTCGCCAAACATGCTTTTAAAATTGCCACCAGCAACGCCGCGAATGTTTTTGCCTTTACTATTTAAAAATTTATCTAACTGCGGCAAGATTTTTGCTGTTATGGATCCGCCACCAACGCCCCAATCGCCATAATCAGATAAGTTGAAAACAGCGCCAGCCTGGGGGCCATCCTGAAAAAACAGATTGCCGCCTTCAATAAATCTCCAAGGCTTCATATACGCTGCGTACAAATGTAAACCCTGTCTAATGCTAAGCAATTTGCTTTTAAGGTCTTGAATTGTATAGGTTACTTCTATCGCGCCGGAGGCGCCTTCTTCTTCATCCTCGGCTTCTTCATCCTCGGCGTCTTCATCTTCATCTTCAGCATCTTCAATATCGCATAAAGTTTTATAAAGTGTGGAATAGAGTAGCGACAACCTTGAGTTCGGACGGGCCGGCAATTCATAATCAGTATATTCTAGAGTGTCCTTAACTGTCCGCAGTGTGGCGGCTCCTGTATCTTTGTTAAATGCGTCTAACAATGCTTCTGTTGCTTGATCAGCATATTCCTCATATCTTTCCGAAAGGATATCAGAACCATCATTATCTAATGTAGTAGTATACTTTGTCTCAACGACAACTTGATACATACAATTCTTTTCATTTAAAAACGCTTCACCATCTCCCAATTGACGCCAATTGGGGGTAATTGCCGCACCGTTTGCAATACACTTACAGTCTTCGCATGCGGGTTCCGGGACCTCTGTGTACACATCACACACATCGATAAGGCCGTCACCAGATGGGTCTTGATATTTTAGAAATTTTGATTCAGCCATTAGTATATCTTATTGTAATTAAGTTGTTTTAACATTTTCACTGCAAATATATTTGTAACCGGGCGAACTTGGATTAACATAATTTAATTCCCACATTGCTATACTCGCGCGAGTCATGTGCAGCGAAGTTATAACAGTTTGAAGAGTCATCGGGGTGGTGGCGCCTACAGCGGTGGCATGAGCAGCTATCGGAGTAACTCCAAGCACGGTATTAAGACTTTGTTGCAACAATGACATATTTTGTACAATATTCGCAAGCTCATCCACCAGATCACCCAGCTCCCGTATACAGTCGACTGTATTCTCTCCCAGCACAAGTGGCTGCAGTGTATTAACACTTGAGGCTGGAAGGAATTTTCCACCAGGGATTTTGCGACGAGAAATATTATTGCCCGCAAGCAACCAAATTGGCGGAGCTGGCGTTTTTATTTTGCCACCACGAGAATTTAATTCACCATCAGGGCCAAGCTTTGCTCCATCGGCCTTTCCTGTAACGATCTTGATTCCTTCTCTTCCAATAATCCTCACAGAATCGGCTTTTATACCGATTGCCGAACCAACTATCGCCTCATCGGGGCGCCCAAAAAGTTTATATTCGTTAGCAATACCAAAATTCTTATCAACTTTAGTCAGCTGACTAATATAAATTCTAGCTGCATCTGTAAAAAAACTATTGCCAACTTTCTGGCCAGGTTCGGGGCCATCGCCATCATTAATACTCGACATTCTTCCGACAACTAAATCAATTGTGGGCGACTTTGCGCCTTTGCCTCCAAAACCAGATAAAAAGTTGCTAGGCATGTCGGCGCCCAAAACAATATAAGCATCCCCTTTGCATATTGTACGTATATTGTTGGCGTTAGGCATGAATTTAGCACATTCATCCGTAACGGATGTGTTCATTAAATTACTTCCAGCCGGTATTTGATTTATTCTAACACCCTGGTCGATTAGATCATTAACCGTCCTACGGGTATTACGTGGAATTAATTTTTTACTTTTCGCCATAAGATTGTTTATCCAGTTGCGGTTTCTTCATCAGCTGCAGTCGCGGGTGGTACCGCCAAGGCCGCCACGGCGCCATAACTCTTGACTCGCTCCATAAAGTCATCCCAATCAAAGGCAGCGCCTACGTAACTTGTGCCGCTTTCTGTCTTTTCAGGAACACCGGGCTTTAGAGTAAGTCGAGTGCCCGGATCAAACTTTCTACAAGCATACGGGTCCTCCGCGCATTTTCCCGTGGGCGCTGATTTATCAGCGCCGAGGTGTGCCGATCCGTTAACGATGGACGGCATCTCGTCATGACCCACAATACCAGGGATATTGGGAGCGTCGTAGGCGCCTCGGCGCGAGTCGTCATGGACTAGTCCCCTCTGCATTGGTATGCCAAATTTCAAACACAAATCATGTACTAATTTGGCTAAGGCATCCAACGCTGTATCGTTATACATCCCTGTTCTTCCACAATTGTAGTTTCCGCTGTTTTTCACCGTGTACTTGCAGTCCTTGTGGTGGTAACGGCTCCGATATCCAATCTGTTTCAACGCTTCTTTCTCGTCTCCATTTCCCCAGAGTTCTACCCAATTTGGAACTGACTTAAAATCCTCTTCTGATGGTATGGCTATACCATTTACTTCGATTCCTATCTGGACGCCGTTAAGGTTACCGGTCGTGACTGTTTTATCTCGGACTAATACCCCTTGGTGAATCACGCCATTCTGATCTACGCCATAATGCCAGCCCACTTTCGCTTCGGGCGGCGCGTCCGGACAGCAGATTCCCCCGTAGCCGCATTTCTTCCGGCATGCCGGATCCGTGGTGACCCCGGTCGCCCCCCCGCACTCCTTGCAGTGGGCGGCGAAGTTTTTATGTGTGACCATATGGCTGGCCATCCACCTCATCGGGCCCGCATCGCCCAGGCCGCAACTGTTCGGGCCGATATTGTGTATAACAACATATTTAAGCGTCCGAATATCGGTGTCGAGAACCCCCTGGGCGAAGGAAGTATTCCACCAGTGACCCGGGGCATCATAAACTTCTGGGTGGGCTTTTTTTCTGTCTGCGATGTCCTCGGCCGTGCCTTTCACACGCGCCCATGTGCCATCATCATTCTCTTTCATGGGACTGCCCGCTGCGTACTTGTTCATCTGATAACATGGAATTGGGTTGGTTGGCAAACAGTACTGCGGGTCGACCGCTGATACCCGGCCGGCTGCGGCCGCGGCTTCTTCCGCGAGGGCTTCTTCCGCGAGGGCTTCTTCGAAGGCCGCATGGATCGCTGCGCCTGCTGCAATTTCTTCATCGGTGGGACCGAAGTCCTCCTCCAACCAGAGATCTATTGGATCTTGAATGCCCTTATCCATGACCGCCGTGAATTGGGCTTCAGCATATTCTGGGTCCCAGCCGGGTTCGAACAGCTCAATGTATTCGCCATGTTGTAAATTCCAGCCATTGTCACCTTCTCTTAAGCGCACGATAACAAGATCGCCTGGTGTCGGCGGTTCAGCATCAAACGTCGAAATAAATTCTGTATGTCTTTTGACGGCATCAAGGGTCAGCTGCGGGGCGGTGGCGAAAGTCAAAGGGCTCGGTTCTGGTAACATTTTATGCTGCGATTCGATCCTTCCGAAAAATGAGAATTTAGAAGGCTTGTCCTTCAATTTTGCATATTTGGCTTCAAGCTCTGCTTTGGGCATTATGCTTTCCTCGGTTGTTGTTCGAAGCCCCGGAGCAGGAAAAAAATCAGTTACTGCCACTGGGTCCATAGGATACGGCGCCGATAAAACCTTTGCAAAAAATTCTGGCCCATCGAACCTTTTTCCAGCTACTGTTTCCCTAAGAACCTCACCATACAAATCAGTACTATGTTTCTTTTCTAAAAGAAACCCAGGCAAAATCTTCTTACGGTTAGCCATCGGCCGGCTCTCCTTGAATCATATCGAATAAATTATTTTTATCTTCTTCGGTTAAATTAAAATCTTGTGGTTGATTCTTTTGTCTTAGGCCGATTATTTTAACAAGCTGCTCGTTGGACCGCTGCAGGGACTCGACATGTTTGGCAGCAACGGGGCTTAAATATTTGTTTTTATCCGGATCATTTGCTATTTGATTGGCAATCTCATTTAAAAACTCGCGCGCTACCTTTCTATCATTGCGAATGTTGCCGAGAGCCTCATCGATTAAGCTTTGTAAATCCTTCTTGCTCATAGTAAACCGCCTTCCCAATTTTGTTTAAAAGAATAGTATCTCTTTCTGAATTTCTTGAGAGAATTAACAATCTGTTTTGTATTCATTCCAGTGATCTCCCGAAGATATAAATAAATAGCCTTTTTATTAAAAATATCGATCTCCTCTTTCGACTCAAAAAGGATGATGATGGCTTTATAAACTTTTGTATCGTTCTCCTTCATCTGGGATACGTCCCATGATTTCAATTCTGTATAAAATGATTTCCAAAATTCGTCTTCTACTCTCTGGGTCACATAAGAATCATTAGTCGAAAGATATTCCTCTTCATAGCGTTTAGAGATGTTTCCTAAATCAATCTCGCGCTTGTTTCTCTTTTGCTGACGCTTTACTTTGTGAATAAACCAATTCTTTGTAATAACTGAAAAGTAAGAAAAGGCAGCGGAGCCTTTGTTGGGATCATACTTGTCTAATATGGTCATTAACCATATCTTGCACTCCTCGCGCAATGAATCAATGTTCGGCAAGTTAGTAAACTTGTAAGTAAAAACTATTTTGTCGACCATCTCATTAAAGGCCGGACCGATGAATTTGATATATAGTTCGGTTCTTTCTTTAACGCAGTTGGTTCGTGCATATCTAACAATTGCATCTTCATGCACAGAAGTAAAATAATAATTTTTTTTATTCCGCTTCTTCTTCGTCTTCTTCTGGCTCGGTATCACCATCGGGTGTTTCTCCTTGTTCCTCGACTTCTGTTAAAGAATATATGTATTCAAATGTTCCAAGATATTCATTGAATGAAGCGGCATGTTCCAGCAAGCTGGCTAGCGTTTCATCTCCATAAAACATTTCCAGCTCATACACAGATTTCAAATGAACGGCAAAGGAATTAATCATTTGTTGTAAATCTCCAAGTTCTTCCGAAACCGACAAAAGCCGGACAATTACACCCCTGGCATATAGCATCAAACCCACGTTAAGTAATAAAGAAAAAGTTAAAATTGCTGTTAATATTATCTCAAGACGGCTCATGTGTTTTCTCTTTTGCTTCCTTTTTTTGTTGTTTTAAAATCTCGCGGTTCGCTTCAATATATTCTTTTGTTGTCTGGCCAACTTTTTTGTTAACCGCTGTTTTTTTCTTAATAGCAAGCGGCGTCGATAGCAGTTTTTTCATGGTATTTTCTTGAAGGCATTTCTTACAATCCGTAAGTATTTCCTTGATGCGATGAAAAACCATCACCACGTCGCCGCAGCTAGTACACTCGTATCTATAACGAGGCATTATTCGGTGGCAGTTTCTGTCTGCGCCTCTTGTCTGTTAACATGCACAGTCGGCGGGTTCTTAACGACGAGCCCATCTTCCGTTTCTTCAAGTTCGAAACCCTGAAAAACCGGAACAATGTCTGACTGGTGCAATAAAGACTCCTGAAGCGCTAACATAATTGCGCCAATTGCTTGATTAGATAATTGCATTATATTCTCCTTTTACCATTTAAAATTATTTTTATAATGTTCAACAATATGGTTGATTTCTTTGTCAAAGCTCTTACTCGGCCTCCAACCCAAAGACCGCAGCTTATCATCATTAAGAGCATACCTTACGTCTTGTCCTTCGCGCACAAAAGACAAATCCAAGTATGGCTCCCAATCTCTTTTTTCTCCAAAATAACACTCTAGTACTTTAGACACCGTATCGATGTTCTTCTGTTCAAATCCGCCGGCGACATTATAGATTCCGTCGTCCACGTCAGCACTAATCAGAGTTGTTACGGCGCTAGCAGTATCATCTGCATGAAGCCAATTTCTTATTGGCTTGCCCTCGTCATGGAGTTTAATTTTTCTGCCTCGCATCAAAAGCTTGACAGTGACTGGAATGAGCTTCTCTGGATATTGCCCTATTCCATAATTATTCGTTGGCCTTAAAATGAGATATTTCAGCCCATAAGTTCTTCCCCACGCCATCACTAACATATCTGCCGCGGCTTTTGAAGCAGAATATGGGTTGCTTGGTTTCAAAATGTCTGTCTCAACATGAGCCCCTTCCGTAATATCTCCATATACTTCGTCGGTGCTAAAATGGAAAAATACAGGGCGTTCGGAAACGTTCTGCTGCTTTTGACGTATCAAGTCCAAAAGGTTCTTGACTCCCATGATATTAGACGTTATGAAGTCGGTGCTATCGACAATACTGTTGCCAACGTGCGACTCTGCTGCCACATTGATTACGTAATCGCAATCTGGCAAATATTTTAACGTTGCGATGTTTTCTTTGACAAACGTAAAATTATGGTTGTTGTAAAATTCAACCAAGAACTCTTCGTTGGCGGCGTAAGTACAGCAATCCACGCCATATACTTTCCACCCTTTCTCAAGACACCGACGCGTTACATGAGAACCAATAAGCCCCAAACACCCTGTTATAACAACCAGCTTCACTTTAAACCTTCTAGGATTTTTGTAGTCGAATGTTCTTCCATTCTGTTGAAAAAATACACCATCTTCACCAGTTCGCTGCCAACAACGTATTTCTTTCTCCAATCGGAACCAACTATCATTGAGTCTATCTCATGTCTTCTTAAATGATCTCGCAAACTATCATCGGTATCAAAAATCACAACTTCATCGATCCACCGGATCGCTTTTAGAACCGCCATACGATCACTGGCATTATTAAACGGCCGTAGTGGGCCCTTACTTTCTCTCACTCTCCTGTCGCTGTCTATTCCAACAACGAGACGTGTGCCCAAGCTCCGAGCATATTTAAACATTTCTATATGTCCCCTATGGAGAACGTCAAAACAACCGTTTGTCCAGACTCTCACCATTTTATCTTCCCCCTCAAAATGTCGACATTTTGATGCAAAGATAAATAATGTTGATAATATTCGTTAAATGTCATTGTACTGTATTAACTCCCTTCTGTTGGACGACCTTCGTGGCGCATTCATTCGCGAACACGATTGAGTCATGTATATTTTTATTTTGAATAAAACTAAATACAAACCCCGCAAGAAATGAGTCGCCTGCTCCGGATAAATCTTTGATCTCCACTTTATCAACGAGAAAAATCTTATCTTGGTACAGGCAGCCCTTTGAACCAATGGTAATTATTAGTTTTTCTTTAACCCATTTTTTATTCTCAATTAAATGCTTGGTTCTATTATACTCTATTTCATTAATTTTTATAAATTTGATATCCTTAACCCAGTTGCCCAACAATTTTTTCGTGTCCAGAAACACCAAATCGTGACGCTTGGCAATGTATTGAATGTCTTTTTCCGACAAAAAGCCCTTATTGTAATCCGAAACCACCACTGCATCGTAATCATCAAAGTCGAGCAAGTGAAGATTGTTAATCTTTTCTATCTTCTCCTCGCCCGAATCTATTCTTACAAGCATATGGTTGGTTTTTTCCTCCACGTATCTAGTTTTGGTAATCTCGTTCTGATTGGTGACGATAATACACTCTGCTCCCAACGATACTAAGTTTTCATAAACATTTCCAGCCATACCCCGGTTTGCTTTTGTGGCCCTCGGGATAAAAACAGGCACCGGCGCATCCGGACACATACGGTCACACTCGCCATAGACGTGTACATCTTTACAACTATCACCAACAACCAGAACTCTCATTCTTCTACTTCTATCTTCCCATATG
>Ga0208156_1000172_pt1 | contig 33215 bp, 16 predicted proteins | sample 1_EtaG_FD_184073 | JGI IMG/M metagenome (GOLD analysis project Ga0208156, IMG submission 184073) | Marine viral communities from the Subarctic Pacific Ocean - 1_ETSP_OMZ_AT15124 metaG (SPAdes) (version 2) | ecosystem: Environmental > Aquatic > Marine > Oceanic | place: Pacific Ocean | collected...
ATGGGTCGCGAACAGCTGGTACCCTCACTGCGCCAGGCAAATCCATCTATGACAAAATCAATACGTGGACAAAAGTTGTTGAAAAGCTAGCTAGTAGAACTCAAGATAAAAAATGGCCTGGAGTAATAGGCCCTGATGATAGATGGAGAGACCGCCCACCAGCGGAATGGGCTACGGGAAAGCCAATAAAAGCGGCTGTACAACTCTTAACTTGGAATTGGGATATTGGTGAGGATAAGAAAATTTTGGGACTCCATGAACCGCCACTTTTAGGTTTCCATTTAATAGAGGCATTCAAATATTATAAAAGAGGAATAAAAAAACTAGGAGGATACCATCACAATGGTACGGATTATGGCGAGTTTGTCTATTTGGAATCAGTTAACACTGATCCTCCGGGAAAGATAAAAGTTGTTTACGAGCGTGCATACGTAGAGAAAAAACAAAAACACGGCCCCACAGGCATGTGGTGGTGGGAAGAAGACGCGTATTATACTGGTGATAATGTGTTGGAAGATCTAGGCAATAGATTTGGCGGCGATATACTTGATATTCCATCGACAGTTGATCCGGACACTGGCAAGGCTGTATCTTTTCGAAGATCTGATCGTCCAACACCATGGAGTACCTACCATTGTGATGAAGCCCTTAAAGAATTGTCGAAGCCTTCTATACTAGAGGTTGTGTATACTATGTTACCACCACATGCTGATGACATTGGTGGTGAGTTTGGCCCGGGCTCCCCCGGCTCAGGATGCTTGAATGATCGATACCAAGTGCGGATGGCTGGCGTATCATCAAATGGACCAGATCAAATTGTAGAATACGAAAATAACAATCATATAAAAATTTCTGAACCATCGCCATTCCCGGCCGAAGATACAGGAGAAAAGGAAAGAAAACGTCATATTGCAAAGGCCAGAAAAATTTTGATGGATCCAGATGGGATATATAAAATGTCTCCGGTAGATCTAGCAGGCTATAATAAAAATCGTCCGTTGGCACCTCAAGTATATAGAAAAATTCTTGCGAATGTTATACAATCTTCTAACCTTGCTTATCCTGATGCCTCTGATGGCGGCCCAATTTATGCGATGATTAAACAGCAAGTTGATAAATATGGTGCATACAGATTGTATGGCGATGCATTTCGAGTAACACTTAGACACATGCTTAAGGTTATTGAAACTAGTTTTGAAACTTTTGAAATTAGTTTAGTGGGTACGAATATATATGATTTGACAAAAATTAAAAAAGGCGCGCTAGAACAATGGAAGAAGTTCGCTTCTGAATCTGAAAAAGGTATACCGGACGTTGTTAAGACTTTTGTTCAATGGCCGCCGGCCCGCAAAGGCGTAGATAAATGGGAAAAAGATTCAAATTATGGCCCTGCTGCAATTAAGGCGATGATTAAGTTGTATATTATTGATCAAGCACTTAAAATGGTTTTGGTTACAGGCACCTTCAAAATTAGTGATATTATTTCTGAAGATATTATGCAATCGTTTCTTGCCAACGTGATTAGTTCGAACGAATACATGTTTGACACCATTGTGAAAGAATATGGAAACAGCACAATTACTATAAATGAAATGGTCTCGGAATTAGCTTTTGAATTGAATGGTGTTTTGTCTGGGGTTTTTGACACTTCTCAAGCTTCTGATGCGACAAACGATTTGACAATTATGATTGCTGGTCCTAAAGTTTACAGTGTACCAAGAACATCTCAGTTTTGCAAGAAGAGGAATGTCGATCATCATCCAATTATGGGCGACGATCCCACGGCTCCACTTTGGCCAGGAGAAGGTATTTTGGTCCATCACGCCGGCGAGGACATAGTGCACAAATATTATCAACATCTTTATACTGAGCCTAGACTATATGATCGTGCTAATGAATTAGGTTCAATGAAACAAAATAGATCTGGCTTTATTTTGGAAAAATATATTCGAATAAAATTTAATGAATATGAAAAACTCACAGAAAAATTAACGGATATATTGAAGGTGGAGGGAAACGAGCAAAAACAAAAAAATATAGAGAGTTTTATTGCTAAGCTAAAAAAATTCCCATTAGAGTATAAAGGAAGACCCGGCCAAACAGACGCCTATCTCAGCCCGGGCGAATTTACAGAGGTATATGAAGATCTTTTTGAAGTCAACCAAGATACTAAACGCCCTTTGTTTGAAGACCCTTCTGTTTTTGATTGGCAACAATCACTTAATCCGGTAAAATTTAAAAAAGCTTTAGTAGAAAAAGCTCGCGAAGGCGTCGCGCTAGGCGGCGCCGAAGGTGCCAAAATTTTAAGAGCGGTAGAAGTCCAAAGACAGATAGCACTTATGGAAACAATGAATTGCTTAAAAAAATCCCATGGCAATGAAGATGCGCGAGGCTATTCTAGCCGCTGGGACCACTCTAGGGGCAACGCTGGAATAATGTGGCATACAGTTTATGATGTGTATGAAGTCCATAAAACTGAAGATGCAAGAGCTTATATAGACAAAAGCCTAAACAGAAGAATTAACAAAGATTATATTGTACCACCATGGAAATCGGATAGGCCAAAAGGTAGAAAAGTTGATGACGCCTTACCGGAGTTTGTAACTAGATGGTATGGTAGAAATAATGTAGCCAACTACGCCGGCACCGGTTACCGCCCGGCGAGGCACCCGTTGAAGGATTGGTCCGGGACAATCATCGGGCAAGGCGCATTCTCGCTGAAGGCACCCGACCCGCTTTATGAAGAATTTGCTGAAGATTGGATTCCGGAAAAAGACTTGATTAGAATTGCATTTAGATATTATACGAGATATACATATAATAATATGATGACCCGAATGGTACCTACCACAGCACAAATGAATACAGAGGGGGGCATGAAAGCCTATAAACTTCATATCATGAAAATGATAACGCAATTTCCCAATATTGATTATAGTTCGTTTTATATAGATCCTTATGAGCTATCTACCAACGACTGGAATGCGCATATGATGCACCGAAAACCGGGAACCGACGAATCTGGCTATGCAATAGTGATAGATTGGTCCACCGACACGCCGAAAACTTTATGGCATGATGAAAAAGATACCGCATTCGGCGCAGATGCATGGCCTCGAATCACTTATTATGGAGGCCTGATCTCCGAAGGGGGTCAAACATTATTCACAGAACAAGAATTAAGAGATATGGTTCCTGAAGGACAAGTGTATGGCCTCTTTCATACAAAAGCTGATATTATTGGCCCAAGGGGCGGGTATGTGTCTCGCGAAATAGAGAGTGAGCCTAAAGTTCCCGGGAAAAAACACGATAACGAATCCGATCTTTATTTCTATGAAAGCGAAGCCGACCACGACTCGTGGCAATGGGGCGGTTTCGATGCAACTGGGCTTCCTGTTAATAATATCGCGTCAGGGGAACGCCCCACTGGAAGATTCAATAATAGATTTTTAGGTACACTTTTGGGAAGTTTTGATTATGTAGCAGGCCCATATTGGAAGGAGATCAAACATATAGTTGGCGGTGTGCTGGGCGGCTGGGGATCAGTCGGGGGAGAGACGGTCTTTCAAGAGGTGGACGCGTCACAAGGCGAAGGTGATCACCATAATGATATTCATGGTCTATTTTTTGGCACCGATCTTTTTCATGCCCTGAATTATTACAAAAATGGCTCCCCTGTCATTAAACAAATACCAGCGGATCAAGAAGGTGTCTTCGATCCGAATACATTAGGGGGGTTGAGCCCCTTGGAGCTTCTTGTCCCACCGGAGCATAAAGTGAGCCTCCCTGCGGTTTTAGAGGAGTGGGCTCAAGATCTTGTGGAGGTTCCAATACAAGAATATGCAGAAGAACTCAAATATGGACTCCGACTCTCATATGTCTTTTCAAACCATTCAGAGAATCATCGTCTAGACAAGATAAAAAAAGAGATTAAATTCTATGCCCAACCGGCCTTGGCTTCCGCGCGCCACGAAGATCAAGGTACCCTCCTTGAATATGATAAAACAAGTGGGGATGTTGTTGAAGATTCGGAAGTAATAATAAACCTTCCAGCTCACACCTCTCAGCTTAAAAGAATAAAAGAGATGAAAGCATTTTACATGAAAGAAGTTCCGGTAGATTTTGGACTTGAGGTTTTCGCGCCAGAGGGTACAAGTATGGCCCTATCCGAAGAAATTTCAGAACAATATGAAATATTTTCTATTCCTGTATTTGAGATCGAGCAACCAGCAGAGGGAACAGTATCAGATATTAATTACACAACAATACCAGGCGCCGGCGGAACTGTTCAAAAACAGCTTTGGGCACAGATGAAACAAAACGACAATTTTAAAGTATTGTTTGAATACGTCTTCCCACTGAAGCGAATGTTGGGAATGATTGGAATTTATAATATTTTTAACTATAGCAAAAATATTCCAGACTTTGAGAATCCATTTCATAAAACTTCTTCTATTCTTTCGCAACTTATGAGTGTAGCAGATAAGGGGCATCTAGATATGGAGGAACTCCTCGCCCAAAACAAAACGCGCGCTATCATCATGAATATGTTGTCCGAAAATGACCTCGCTGACGAAAAACTGGCCGCCACCATGGCCGCCCTCAAAGCGGCGCAGGAGGAAAAAGCTGAGCAGGCAAAAGACGCCATTGCTGGCGTCATGGAGACAGTAGAAAATTCGATGGCGATATTTGGGATTAGTGACGACGACTCCGATGATTCCTGAGCCGGATCAGGAGATTCTGGCGGAGGATCTGGTGGATCTGGAGGAAAGTCTGGAGGCAGCGGCGGCGATTATCCGGCCTGACCTCTAATTAGTATATTATAATTTGGAGAATTAAAAAATGGCTGAATTCGCGGGAATATCACCGTATATACCACTAACCATAGGGACGTTTGGGTATAAACTTAATAAAACCTATGCAGACGCAGTAAAACAAAATTTTAGAAACTTGATATTGACAGTCCGTGGAGAAAGAATGATGGATCCAGATTTTGGTGTCGGTTTGTATAGTTTTTTGTTTGAACAAGATGACGACGCTCTGCGTTCCTCGGTAGAGTCGGAAATCTTGAAACAAACAGAGCGCTATATGCCTTTTTTAGAAATTCATGACATTTATTTTTCACCACCAGGCCTTAATCAATATGAAGTCGACGGAAATAGTTTTTACATGTCCATAACATATTCCGTTTTGCCTCTAAATTTACAAGATCAACTAGATATATCTTTAGAAGAGGACTAATTATTCAAAAGAGGATAGTTGGTTATGTCAAAAAAACTTACGTCGATAAAATACACCAGTAGGGATTATCAATCAATTAAAGATGATTTAGTTGAATATGCAAAAAGATATTATCCGGAAACTTTTAAAGATTTTAATGATGCATCCTTCGGAGCATTAATGCTTGACACTGTAGCTTATATTGGCGACATTCTATCATTTTACTTGGACTATCAAGCAAACGAAACATTTATTGACACAGCTTATGAGTTTGATAATGTTGTGCGACTGGGAAAGATGATGGGTTATAAATTCCGTTCAGGGTACGCTTCACAAGGTATAGTTGATCTATATGTGCTGGTACCCTCGAACACCAACGGCACTGGCCCTGATTCAGATTACATGCCTATTTTGAAAAAAGGAACGGAATTTGTTGGAAGCAACGGTTCAATATTTACTTTGACCAAAAATGTTGATTTTTCTCTTTCGGAACATCAAGTTGTGGTTGCGAAAGCGAATTCTGAAACGGGTGCCCCAACAGAATTTGCAATAAGAGCATCCGGCCAGGTGATTTCTGGCAAAGCATATCAAGAACTTATCACTGTTAATGATTTTCAAAAGTTTCTCAGACTGGAACTTAGTTCGCCAAGTATAACAGACGTAATTTCTGTATATGATGCAGAAGGACATGCGTATTATGAAGTCGAGTATCTTTCTCAAAATGTATTATACAGCCCGGTACCAAATAGAGGCACAGATAATAATATAGCTTCCGCAATAATGAAACCTGTTTTTGTACCCAGAAGATTTGTGGTAGAACATGAACAGAATAGAACATTCTTACAATTTGGTTATGGTTCAGATTCTGAATTGTATTCAGAGTCAGTTGCAGACCCTAGCAAAGTTATTTTACAGTTGCACGGAAAAGATTACATATCAGACAAGTCTTTTGATCCAGCGAACCTGATTGCAACTGATAAATTTGGAATAGCTCCTTCAAACACAACTTTGACTGTGGTGTATAGAAAAAATACTGCCGCTGATGCATTCGCCGGCGCCGGGTCGGTCACTCAGGTAATCAAGGCCTTGTTTGATTTTGAAGACGCCCTGGACTTAGATATAGCAAAACAACGAGCGGTTATAGAGAGTCTTGATGTTAATAATGAGGAACAAATTATCGGAAGCCCTCCCGACTTATCGTTGCCCGAACTCAAACAAAGAATTAAAGATAATTATGCATCACAAAATAGAGCCGTCACAAAACAAGATTATAAAAGTTTAATTTATAATATGCCTTCTGAGTTTGGAGCCATAAAAAGATGCAACGTTATGCAAGATCATGATTCGTTTAAGCGAAATTTGAATATATATGTGGTTTCACAAGATGCAGATGGCAACTTTCTAAAATCCGGCGAAAAAAATGGAGTTTTGAAACAAAATTTAAAAATGTGGCTTAATAGGTATAAAATGATTAATGATACGATTGATATCTTAGACGCCAAGATTGTTAATATTGGGCTTGAATTTAAATTATTGGTTGCAGCTGCAGCAAACAAATTTGATGTTTTGGAAAGAGCATCGGCTAGGTTACGATCTTTCTATGGAGAAAAACTTGATATTGGAGAACCCATGTATGTAACAGACGCATATAAAGTATTAAATGGCACAAGGGGTGCCGTAGATGCTCTGGATGTAAGATTCGTCAATTTTACAGGAGGGGATTACTCTGATGTTTCTATAAATATTAAGAGACATTTATCTGCAGATGGGACAACTTTGCAAGTCCCCGAAGATCATATTTTAGAAATTAAGTATCCTCTGAAAGACATTAGAGGGGCAATTAAATAAATGGCTATAAAAAGATTTTTTGCGGATCAAGATACAACTATTACAAATGCATACAAGCCAGGCTTATCTGAGAACAGTAGAGCAACTGGCTCCAATATGGGAAAAGCGGATGCCTTAGAGACGTTTTCAATTTATGGCCAGGGCGCGCCCGGACAATATACCGATGCATCGTCAGGTTCGGCAGAGCTTTCTAGAATATTAATAAAGTTTCCTGTATCTGAAATTTCTGCCTCGAGAAATTCAGGTTCTCTTCCTGTAAGTGGTTCGGTTAATTTTTATATGAGAATGTTCAACGCCCGCCACCCTTTTACATTGCCTGAAGATTTCAAATTGGTAGTGGCCCCTATTTCACAATCATGGGAAGAGGGTATAGGCCTTGATATGGATGAATATTCTGATGAGACAAGGGGCGGCACTGGAGCCAATTGGGTTAACGCGTCCGCCAGCTATTCCTGGGCGACGAAGGGTGGAAAATTTCACGCGAGTCCAATTAATACTGTTTCCTTTGCTGAAGGCGCCGAAGATTTAGAAACAGATATAACCACCTTGGTGGAACAATGGTTGCAAGGCGGTCCGCAACATGCAGTCGGCGGAAAGGAAAATTTTGGAGTCGGTGTATACTTCACTAGTAGTCAAGAATCTTATTTTTCTAGTTCGACAGGGGCAACAACCGGCTCCATTCTTCACAATACCGATGGCGCGCAAAGATCTTATTATACTAAAAAATTCTTTGCTAGTGGTTCAGAGTTTTTCTTTAAGAGGCCGCATATTGAAGCTCGTTGGGATTCGTCGACAAAAGATGACAGGGGCAATTTTTATTCAAGCAGCTCATTAATGGGCGTTTTAGATAATTTAAATACAATATATTTATACAATTATATCAGAGGTCAACTTAAAGATCTTCCAGATATCGGAAAATATGATCCAGTCTATGTTGGTTTGTATACCTCTGCTTCCGGAGGGGATCAATTTACAACGGCTTCCGTATATAACTTGGTTGGAAGCGGAAGTGGTCTTCAAAGAAATCTCGGAAATGAAAATCTTATAACAGGCGGCTGGATCGCTTCCGGAACATACTCAGCTTCTTTTGCCCTCAAAACTACAGCGAGCGTAGTTTATGATCGGTGGTATAGTGGCTCTGCGGGTACAGCTTTGGGTAGTTTGACTGTCTATCACACAGGGGCGTTCGATCCAATACAAACTAGTGCGTCAATTATAAATCCAACGCCAGAATATGTTACTAAAATAACAAACTTGAAACCGTCTTACAATCGCAAAGAAGAGCCAAAGCTTAGGCTTTTCATTCGCGAAAAGAATTGGAATCCAAACCTATATGTTAAGGCAACAACTCAGGTAGACACAAAGATTATCGAAGATGCTTATTATAAGATTTTTAGAGAAGTAGATAATTTAGATGTTGTACAATATGGTACGGGTTCCGACAATTTAAACTATACTAGATTATCATTTGATGTTTCTGGGAATTATTTTGATTTTGACATGTCTATGTTAGAGAATGGATATTCGTATGGTTTTAGATTTTCATACTATGTGAATGGTCAGTATCACGAACAGCCGAATATATTTAAATTTAGAGTTGAATAAACATGAGTACTAAAGATTATTTTAAAAATAATTCCTATCTATCGATGAGTTCGATGGATAAAATTGGGAAAAAAGTAGAGTCTGGCGACTTTATGGAAGCTCAACATGTAAAAAGACAAAGATTTTTACCAAATGTCGATTTTTCAACAGCTAGTAATTTTGTAAGATTCGGTTCGGCTGAAGAATATTATGAACAATCTATAAAGAGAGTGTGGAAGACTTACCCATACGATGGCTCTCGTTATGAGAAGACAGCATGGGTGAATAGTTCATCTTATTTGGACTTGTTTCTTTTTGAAAACGAATACCCACGTACAACTGGGTACATAAATTTAGGCACAGTCGCGGAAGGCGGCGGATCCACAGGTTGGGGCACCAAAGTTACGATGTCGAACACTTATGGCCATGCCGACGACACCAGCGCCGGCTCGGCAGCTCGTGCCGTTATGCACAATTATGGCTATGGTGCTCCCGCATCTGCTTCATATGAATATATTTTTATTAAAGGTGGTCCAAACCCTGATGTAAGTGGTAATTTTAAAACTGGAGAGCCAAATGTCTACAAATTATCAAAAAATCGCGAATCTAATCTTAAAATAGGCGGAAGTGACGGCAATACGGTGGAATTTTGGATGAAAAAGGCAGATTTCGATGCCGCCAAAACTGAAAAAGAAGTTATTTTAGATGTATACACGACAGCATCGATTTCTTCAAGCGCCGATTATGGAAGACTGACAATTGAAATGTCTGGCCATGGCGGAGCAACAACCAGTGATTCTCCTTTTTATGTTACCTATATGTCAGGAACAACTGGTATTGCATCGGCGTCAATTGGTTCTGGAGTAACAACATCAACTGTTGCTGATAACGCATGGCATCATTATGCTTTTGTGTTTGAGAATAGAGGAACTAAAATTCAAGCCACCTTATATGTCGACGGAGAGCAAAATCATCAAATTCAGAGCGGCAGTACTGTTGGATATGTCAGTGGCAATTTGATAGCGAACTTAGGCGCCCTTGCAGCTGCTCCGTCAGCGTCACAGGGGGCCCTTCTTAAAGAAGTTGGAATTTTAAATACAAAAGCTAATTCTCATATGTTTGGCTGGGGAAAACTTTCGGCCTCACTCGATGAATTTAGATATTGGAAAGAGGCAAGAGATGCGGAACAAATAGGTAAAAATTATTTTACGCAAGTTTACGGAGGTGCTAACACCGATGATGCCAATACGCAACTGGGAGTTTATTACAAATTTAACGAAGGGGTAACAACAACATCCAGTATCGATAATAGGGCTCTAGATTACTCTGGAAGGGTTTCTAATGGTGCATGGACAGGATATTCAGGAAGTACTGCCCCATCGCGAAACACTGGTTCTGCAATTGTATCTGCAAGTGTAGCGTCAAGCGAATTTAGAGATCCGATTATTTATTCTCACCATCCAGACGTTAGTGATCTTTGGCATTCTAAAAGCCGTGACGGAAGATGGTTTGATGGGCAAAATCCTTCTTCTATGTACCACACTATGCCGGAGTGGATTAGATCAAGTGATTTTGATTACGCGCAACACTTATTAAAGTTAACTCAAATTATGTCGAGCTATTTTGACACTCTCGCGTTACAGATAAAATCTCTCCCTGAAATTGGACATCCGGTTTATCAAAATATCACAAGTAGCCTCAAAGCTCCCCCATGGGCAGCTAATATGTTATCTTCAGTCGGGTTTGTAGCGCCAGAAATATTTGCAGACGCATCGGTTGTTGAACAATTTTCTTTACAAAATGATGAAAGACTATTCTCCGAAGACATAAATGATGTTAAAAACCTTATTTATCAAAATATATATAATAATTTAAACTACATTTACAAATCAAAAGGTACAGAAAAAGCATTCAGAAACTTAATTAGATGTTTTGGCGTTGATGATGATTTGATTAAATTAAATATTTATGCGAACAATGTAACATATGAAATAAAAGACAACTATAGAAACTCATCCAAAGCAAAGAAGTATGCCAATTTCTTTAATGCTAGTCACGCCGGCGCCACAGTTTATCAAATGAGTTCTAGCACAGTTGGGAATTCTGTTTCCTTTATATCTGGAGCCGGCCAAAATCAAATATTGAGCGGTACTGCGCATACGTTTCAAGCGGAAATTATTTTCCCGAAATTTTTAGACAATAACCCTCACTTTAATGTTTTACCTTTGACATCATGTTCTTTGTTCGGTGTACACGAGGCCATATCTTCTGGAGCTGCAGCGCAGACCACTCAGAATGACACAACTTGGGGTTCTCCAGATAGCGCCTCAATACAAGTGTACGCTGTAAAAAAAGATAACCTCACACCACATGTTTATTTCAGAGCGACGTCAAGTTATTTTGGCATAGACCTTACTTCACCTTTGTTTTCTGATGTTTACGACAATCAAAAATGGAATTTAGCAGTGAGAGTAAAGCCCGGAGCGTACCCATGGGCTAGTGGAGTAAGTGGAAGTGGCGACCATGGTCAAACTAGGAGCGTGGCCACATCTGGTTCGATTGAATTTTATGGAGTCCACGCTGATCATACTCATATTTATAATGAATTTGAAGTAAGTTCTTCATATATTCTTAGTAAATATCATGATTGGGTAGATGCGCCAAAAAGATTTTATATTGGAGCCCATAGAACAAATTTCACGGGTGCCGTAGACGTCAAGTCTAATGTGAAAATTGGCTCATTTAGATATTGGTTGCACAATCTTTCAAACGATGCTATCAAAGCTCACGCTAAAGATCCGGACAATTACGGTACGGAACACCCACTTAGAAGTGCTTACTTATTTCAGAATGCAAATAATCAGATGTTTGGGAAAAATATCCCAGAAACAAGAACTCTTGCGATCCATTGGGATTTTTCAAAATTAACCGGATCGGATTCAAGTGGAGAATTTATTGTTGAAGATCGATCATCGGGCTCTGCAACCGTTGCAGAATTAGGCGTAGCAGGATCATTCGGATTTCTTTCCAATTATATAGAAAGACATCACCCTGGAAAAGGCGAATTCTTCTTAGCCAGTACAACTGCGTCGCTTGACACGCATTATGTCGCTTCCGCAAAACAATTACCTATAGAAACCATTGCTAGTTCTGATATGGTAGAAATCCGGGATCAAGACGATGTTAACTTTACATATGAGTCGCGACCAATAAACTATTATATGTCAATAGAGAAGAGTCCTTATGCTACAGTTTCGGAAGAAATGTTAAATATTTTTGCTTCAATTAAAGACTTTCACAATCTTATTGGCGAACCAGTTCACAAATACCGCCAATCATACAAAGCAATAGATAAGTTAAGAGGAATATTCTTCGAGAAAGTTAGCAATACGCCAGACTTAGAGAAATATGTAGATTATTACAAGTGGATTGACGGCGCGCTTACGGACATGATCCAACAAATCTTCCCACTTTCAGCGGACGTTTCACCTTCTATAAGGACAGTTATTGAAAGTCACGTCTTGGAAAGAAATAAATATGTGCATAAGTTTCCAACATTAGATAACCATGGCGATATTTCTGCTCAAGGAATTAAGGGATATGGTGAACAAAAATATTCTTGGTCGAACGGTCATCCTCCGCTTGGCCTCAGTCAAGACGAAAATCCATTTTGGTGGAAAGAGAGAGCCCAAGCCGGCGAGCCCGGGCTCGGGGCACATAGTTCTTCCACAGAACACCAAAACACGCAAAGAGATACGTTTAAACGAATTTATACGACAAGAGTCTCTGGCAATGACTATGAAAAAAGAAATTTCACCAAGCTTTACGCTTTAGAATATAAACAGTCCGATAGGGGATACGACTATACTGCAAAATATAATTGTTATTCTAAAACAGCCTTAGAGCCATTTCAGTCAAATCTTCTTGAAATCTCAGCAAGCAATTTTGTATCGGGTAACTATTTCGATAGAAAGCAGAAAACCATCAATGATGCGCCTTTTGAGCAACGCCGCCCGCAAGACGCCGGATACGAAGGGTTACAAACTGGAAAAAGAAAGACAAGGTTTGCTGTAAGAAACAAAAATGACACTTCAGATTACGGACATATAATTGATGGCGATATAGCAGTTCCGTTCAACTTACATTCTAGTAGTCGTGGTTTAGAAATTACAGATCTCCATAATGATATTCCTTTAAAAACAACGTATGGCGCTACCCTACAGGGGCCATTCACAGAAAAATATGTTGGCGGAGTACAATATAGACATGTCGACTTGAATATAGTTGGCGGAGCTAATGCGAGAATTTTAGATGGAGATGATTCGAAATCTACCTCCGCTAGACTCGCCCGTCCAGAAGGCTTCCGGCTTCGAATCCTTGATGAAGCCGAGAAAATAACTGGTTCTTTTATTGGCACATCAGACACTCCGTTCACTGGAACAGTCGAAGTTATACCTGCGGATCATAATTATACGAATGCTCTTACTCCAATCTTGCCGCGAGGAACTAGGTGGAGAGGAGCGAAACGTCCAGTAAATATTGCTAATGTTTTGTATGCTACAAGCTCTTGGAAAAACTCCGCGAGCTATAATGCTGAAGTTACAAAAATTGGAAATTATCAAAGAAATTACCAAGTTCTACAAACATCTGGTAGACATGTAAATAATTTATGGTGGCGGACTGTAACCTCCGGAGCTGGTCCGGAACCCGAATTACCATGTGATCCTGGCTTCCCCGGAGCCGTTTTAGGCATGGTTGGAGGGATTAAAGAACGCAATCTTAGAGACAGATCATCATACGCTTTCAATCGTGGAGACGCCGGCCTCGCAGCAGACGGCACGACCCTATCCGAATACGCTCATATCAAAGAAGATACGAGAACTAAATCAGTTATAGCCGAACATTTTTCTGCTCCCGGAGGAGCCGAAGTTATGTCGAGAGGCGCTTTAGATCATTCAGCTGAAGAGTTTGCAGTCTACAATGCTTTGCCATGGAGAAACATGTCTGTAAGAGCACCTCTCGATGAATTTTATAGACAACATAGTGAGAAATTTGGTCTTCGAAGCGCTTCTTTAGACAACGCCACGCTTGAACCATGGTTTTCTGTATTAGCGGACGGAACACAAGGGAAAGCTCTTCCTACAAGTTCGCTTGCAATAAGTTATGATCTTATCACGGGCTCTTATCATAAAGTTAATAGAAACCCCCGCCGTATGATTAGATATCATGAAGAAGCCTCTGGTTCGACAGCGACACTTGCAGTATCTTATCCAATTGATTCTTCATCGGTTCTTTACGATAACTGGTTTTTGCAACACCCAATTCCGCAAAGTGATTTACAGTACGCTTGGATCACGGCTTCTGCCGTTGCAGTTACGATATCTGGAAACAACGGAGAAACTACATTTAGGATGGCGCATGTGTTAGGCAATCAGCCTACACAATCTTGCTTGGGAGGAACTTTTGTGCCATATGGTTATCAACAGCCAAACTGGTCAAATGCAGGCGGGGCTTCAACTGAAATTATATTTACAAGCGCCAGTCATCAGCGAGCTTACAAATCAGGTGATGTGCCAGGAAATGCGTCGCAGCATATAATTTTTGGCATAGATTATGATTTCAAACATTATTTTCCAATAGATTTTGTTGGAATGAACACAATTGTTGCCGAACACATTACTTCGTCAACGAATCAACTTGGTTTCCCAATTCTTAATACCCCGGGAAATTTATATTCTGCTTCATCGGGTTATATTAGAGCGGAACATACAGTTGGCGCCGCCGGCGCACCCAAGGCTCTAAATGCCATCCTTCTGAACAGGGGAGGGGTATTCGGATATCCGACATGGAAACAAATTAGAACTGGCGATCATCCAGTTGCGCGATATCATAAAAAACAAAATATCCTATCCATTACCTGGGGAAGACAGGACGAACTAAGAGAGCGCACAAAGAGAGGATTTAAAACTCATCACGCCGGCGAGAAAACCGCCATCCCAAACGTCTTAAATGCTTCACCAGGAGCGGAAGACGCAACGAGAGATCAAGTTATGAGATATGCAGAGCGTAATCAAAATCCCTCTCATTATCAAATGTCTCCCGTAACGAGTAAATATAAGCCACTTACGCATGTTGTCTCGCCCACATCCGCCGAAGCCTCCGAAGGTGGAGGACTTGGTGTAACTGGCCCATTTGGAAGAAGGGTGATTTTAAGACATACGTTTGGAAACCAATCTTCTTATTTCCCTATCAGCGGTGGATTATTGGATGCAAAGTTGGGTCTTGCAGCGAACAAAGATCAACAAATGTATGACGAAATTACAGAAGAAATTGAATTTGGAGCTTTAAAATTTCGTAATTTGAGTTATAGAGAGATAGTCTATCCGCGAGAGGAAAACACTTTCATGGGTATTACTCGAGGTAGAACAAACTATTCAGAATCTGCAGGGACGGGCCCTGAAGGAATGGATAGAAGAGCAGATCTGATTAGATCATTCTGGAGAGATAGAGTTCCAAACAGACTTAGGTCTGATGGACAAGCACTTAATTCTATGGGTTATGTAATTTCTACTGGACTAACTCACCACACGCAGTCTTTGCCTTTCAATGGGGCTCTGGCCACCGTAAAAATAATAGTTGCTGACGGCGATGCGGACAGCGGTATGTCTGAGAAAGAACATATTACAATTACTGACGCACTTGGTACAACAAAGAGATATGTTATCACTGACGCGGAGGAAGATGGAGCAACAGCTACTGGCACTGTTTTGAGTGATTCTGCCAATACAGATACCGGTGTAGGTACCGCCGGCGCCAACGAGGACGGCGGTGTAGCAGTGAGTGTTGACTTAACTGGTACTGAAATCAAGCAACGCGCATATTTGGTAGCACTTAAAGCCGCAATAGAACACGCAAATGGCCATAATGGAACGATAACAGTATCCTCAGTCCCCGTGGAAGCTGATGGGGCTCAGTTTATCACCTTAACGCAGGGGTTTGCGGGAACTGCAGGCAATACTGCTATTACTAATGATATTTCTCAGGTCACTGTTGCCGGCGTCTCTCCGACGACCGCTAATCAATTTACCGCCGGAACAGATCATGTTGCAACATATCGTAACCTTAAGCATGCTGCCTTAAGTATGTGGCCCTTGGACGGCGGACTTGATGGATTCTCCCGGACCCATGGAGAACACGACGGACGAAATCAAATAAATCTTGTTGGCGAACTTTGGGGCAGCACAAAAATTCAAATGACTGCTTCTAGTGCAACCAATTACGGTACCAACGACCATTTGACTGCATCTCAACAATATATGTATCATCAATCTTATGGGGCAAAATATATCACACATGCGAATACATACGTTGGTTCAGATGGTGCTATAGCCATTCTCCCGGGCGCACAATATGCCAATGGTTTGCCCACCACTAATGCCCGAGGCTTTTATCATTTCTTGCCACAATACAGCGCAAGTGCCCAGATGGGCAAAGGGCCATGGTATGATTCATATGAAGAGTATTCTGATGACATCAGGCCCATGGGTAAAGATTATTCTATTGTTCCAGAATTTAGAATCTCTGATCATATGGAATATTATTTAGACAATGGATTTTTGGCAAAAAATAACAAATTCTTATCTTTGGATGGCGCGATACATTCTCAAAGTGCAACTGGAGAAACCGATATTCCAAATAAGGGTTTTTATAAAATTTATTCGCATTCTGATTTTCTTAAAAATGTAGATATCATAAAAGAAGATTATTTGCAAGAGGGTGGAATTGGAGGTACGCTGACAAGAACCTCTAAAATTACACTTAGATGTAAAGGCATCAAAAAACTTCTTCCATATAACGGTTTTTACCCTGTAAATAGATGCTTACAACTCGGTTCCATCTTTTCAGAATCATTTGGACCTCACTTAACATCAGCTCTTGGCGGATGGACACACGGCATGCCTCAAGCTGTACAAACTCAAACATTAATCGAGCCATTTTTCGCTCCTGGAATTATGTATAACACAATTAAATCAGGAATTGCTGTTGATTGGCCAATGTTTACCGGTTCAGTTCATGTTTCATCTTCCGCTGATACAAAATTCTCTGGATCTGGATTTCTTTCAACCGCTTCTTATGGTGTCCGAATTGGAATCTCAGACTCCGACGATGATAATTACGCCGAGTGCTTTCATGGGATCCCTGCAGATGATGTTCACCCCTCCACTGGCTCATTTCATAATTATCGCCTACCTTTTGAAGCTTTGTTACAACCAGAAATTTATCTTCCGGGACACAAACATCCGGAAACTCTTGGTGGGTCACAAGACACAACTAATCAAGGAATATTAAGCGCTTCAAAGATTGTAATGCCGACTGATCACTGGATGGGTCAACAGGCTTCTTATCAAAATCCACACTTTCATACAATTTGGAAAAAAGAACATGATATAAAATATAATTTGGCGATGCACAATTTCTTGGCTGAAGTTCCAAAATTCTTCCTCAAAGACGAGAGACTTACAACTTTTGCTTCTAAGAAGGGTCCATTTTTGATGACATCTGGTACAACATATGTTATGGATGTCGTATTGAACAAGACGCCAGATATGATTATGTTTGAAGGTCCTTATGCTAAATTTCATCAAAATACCAACGCCGACTATCCTACTGTATGGTCAGGTAGCGCTAGAGGAATACATTATGGACAGGCATGCCAATGGACTGCAGCAGGCGCCCACCACGAGACTCATAACACGTGGGATAATATGCAAGATCCCGCATATGCCCCCTACACTCCTCCTTATTTTTACGGAGAATCAGTGGCCCGTGTCACATTTACGCCGCATAAAAATAGAGATATGATACCAGATCAGCTAGGTCCAGAGATGTTTTCTATTAAAGAAATTGTTCGCGGCGCCACAATTGAAACAATTTATGAACCAAATCGCAGCGCCAGTTATGCTAATGCTACGGTTTTGAATGATAATGTTGCAAGAGTTCCTGGAGAATTTGAGTTAGCGGGCGTAAGTAAAATGCAGGTTAACTCATCAATTAATTTATTTGGAAGAACCAGAACTAAAGAGATAACCTATTCTGATACTCAGCAACCAACCTCGTTTGCAGATTCATCTGATGAGTCGAATGATATTTGGGTTATTAGTCCAAAGTTTGAAACACCACATTTGAATTTTTCGTCAGCTGCTCCGCCATACTACACACGTGGAATGTGGATGCAATCTGGTACACTCCCTGCTAGAAATTCTGGTATATATTTGTCTTTAAGAGATGTCGATCCTCCGCCAACTATCGCCTCAGTGGGTGGTTTGTTAGAAAGAAGCAAGATAATTTCGCCCATGGCAGGCCGAAATTATCGATTTGGTAGAGTGATCACATCCCGCACTCAATTGGAAGTGGCTAAAGATGTACATCAGGTACCCCCACAACCACTAACGCAGTCATTACTAGAAGTTTGCGGTTTTGCATCGCAAAAAACAACATCTAAGAAAAAACTTGGAAAACTTGCTGATTCGAAAGTTATTTCGGAAGCCATTGTTGCAATCCCATTTGCACCCAGTAATGTAGGCCCCGGGATCCCATGGAGCAAAATGTCTAGTCAGTTTTTCAAAATCCCACGAAGATTTTTCCACCCGAGCAACAGCGGTATAACCAACAACGACACCGGCCCGTCAATAAATGATATGGTTGATAAAATGAAAAAGTATGTTATTCCTCCACATATGGATTTTGTGACAAACTACGATATTCATCCGTTTGTGATGTACATATTTGAATTTGAACATACTCTCGATAAAGAAGATCTTAAGGACATATGGCAAAATATTATGCCAAAGATTGCAATGACACCGGAAAAAGATGAATCAGTAATTTCGCATAGGACTGGGTGGAATGAATTTTTTGGTACTCAAGAATTTCCAGAAGACATGAAGTGGATGGTTTTTAAGGTTAAGAGAAGAGCAGAGAAGAATTATTTTGCAGTAACTGCAGACTCTACAGATGACTCCAGATTTAAATTTGAATTTGATATAGATTCAGAAAAAACTACCCCAGATTATAGTTATAATTGGCCATATGATTTCTTTTCATTAATAGAGTTGGTTAAGATGGAAGCTCAGGTTGATATCCGAGAAGCACCGGAACCAGGAGGCGGAGGTTAATAACTTATGGAATTTTTTGATAGAAAAGAAGAAGTGATGGACATAAAGTTGACTCAGTATGGGAAACACTTGTTATCAAAAGGAAAGTTTAAACCAGAATTTTATGCTTTTTTCGATGATGATATTTTATATGATCTACGTTGGTCATTTCTTGATACCGAAACCACTAGAGCGGAAGAGCCCCAAAACAATATTGAATTGCGAATAAAGGATTCCCCTCGTTTTAAGACTCAATATGTTTTCAGCGGTATTGAAACACAAATAACAGGGAATATTTTAGAGGGGGATGTATGTGGAGATTTGGGAGATAAATGCATAATCCAACCTGGTCCGGAAAAAAACTACAGTCTTTTCTTGCCTATAGGAACCTCTGACATATCAAACATTTTTGCACCCGCATGGAATGTCAGATATTTAAATGGAAATTTAACTGGATCAGAAAGTTTTATAACAGCATCTCACATGTCGGCAGTAAGGATACCGCAATTATCATCATCAATACGTTTTGAAACATATGTTAGTTTCGTTGATGGCGAAGGCATGGCAATAAAAAAGAATGTTGATGATGATTATGATTTTTTTGGTGTGGGGGAGCACGCTTTGGATGAAGATGTCGCTCCTGGGACATATATTGATGGATCGTTTATAGAAATTAAACCAGATTATATATTTTTAGAAGTGGACGAAAAAAATACAGAATTTGCGAAAGAAAATTTCGAGGTTGAAGTTTATAAAGTCGATCCGGAAGGTAAAGAAGAGAGGTTATATTTTTTCAATCCAGACTTACAACAAAATGGTGAGAACGAGATTAAGCCTCACCACGTTGAATACTATTTAGATATATCTATTGATGATGAAATAGACCCTGTTTATTATTGCAAAAGCACAAATGTGAGACAAAGGCAAAATATCCTTTCAGATCAAGATGTACCATTTAAATGTGACGAGGTGGCCCAACCACTCGCAGGGAATATCTATGATATTGAAGATGAAGACCTAGAGGATCGTTGCTAATGGCTATTACAAACGAAACAACCAACCTTAAAAGCTTCTTCGCGGATTCTATACCCGGGGTCTTTTTAGATAAAATATCTATCGGTCCAGGAGGTCCGCCAAAAATAGTGAAACACACTAACCCCCACCTTGATCAAGATCGACTTGGAAGGGTGGGTGAAATTGGTTCACCAACTCCTCAAACAGAAAAAGATTCTCTTAAATCTCAAGTTTATTTCAATGTAAAAACAGTTGTGCCAAAAGATAAAAATATCGTGAATAGTTGGTTTTTTAAAAAAGGATTTTTAGATCACTACAAAATTTTAATAATGCAGGTTACAGATGTTAGTATTTATCAAGAGATAATGAACACCCCAATGGCAGACAGATCCTCAAAAATATTAGATCTTGCAGACAAAAATAATCCTCGCATGGACGTGGATATTCTTTCGGTTTATGAAACCGGACTAATAAATCTAACAAACACATCAGATATTAATAAATTTATTAAAAAATTCAACAAACAAACGAGCCCAGATGGTCATGTTATATATGATATTCCGTTTGCTAAAAATTATACTGTTGATAAATTGTATCCATCTCATCTGTCTTATTTTATTCTCCCATATTTGGATGATGTTAGTGTGCCTAAATTTTTAGTTAACGTAATAGATCCAACAAAGACGTTTTATGGCACGATGGTACAACAACTAGTCATAAATGATGGTGGAACTGTTACTAGAAAAAGAGTTCTTTTTGAATATGGAGAATCAGGTGGTAAACTTATGTGGCTTGGACCAGCGCATCAAATGCCTGACGGAAGCTGGATGACTTATTCGTCCCATAGGCCAGACAGTAAGCGCTTATTCGAAGAAATTGTCGATAATTCAGCAATACAAGATTTTCGCTCAACACAAAAAATTGAAAAGAAAGTTTTTAATTTTAAACTTGATGATAATGTGGCACTTGGCTTAGGGCAGTTGAAGATTCTAAATAATGATAATTTAGATAAAAATAGAAAGAATACTTATTTTTCTAATTTTTTCAATTCCAGAGATTCTGAAGGGAATTGTAGATTTTTCTTCGGCATAGATTTCTTGACATTGGCTAAGAGAAATTCTGTATTTTCAAAAATATATGAATCCCCCGATCAGGGTCTCATCCGCGAAGCGCTTGGTTCAACGTTAATTAAATCTTTGAAAATTTATAGAAAACAGATTCATCCCGGATCTTTAAACAACATCAGCACTCATTTGGGCGGTTTTGGCATCACAGACTTGGATTCAAATGAAGTTCCAATTCTGGTCGCTGATTTAAACGGTGGTGGAACGAATGGTGCCATAAGGCGAGTAAATATAAAGACAAATAATGCAAGATATCACAGCCCTCTTATGAAACATTACACAGGAATTGATATTTCCATAGAAAAATCTGGTTTATACAGATATTATGCTGAAATTCAAATTCAGGACGGCACTATTGAATTTGTAGAGCGAAGATTAAAAGAATTGAATTCAGTTTATTTGCTTTTCAAGGAATACTATAATTTAGCCATCGGCATGAGCAAGTATTCAAAAAAGAAATATTATAATGAAAAATTAAATAATTTTATACCAGATTTTAAAAATGAACTTGGAAATTTGTCAAATCAAGTCGGAAGTTTAGTTGGCGATTCAGCGCGCCGCTTTTCGATCTCAAAGGTTATTGATACATTTGCTTTATTTGCTTCCGATCCGGATAATCCTAGTTTTGGGGTTACAAATGCAGAAAGGGTAGATTTTGTTGATAGTATGATGATGGCAACAGATCCAAAAAATGGTTCACCTGAAGGCATTAGTCTGATGGTGAGTTTTGTTAGCAATTTAATTAGAAATATTGAATCAATAATGAAAGCGTCTTCAACTGGTCCCACAAAAAAACCCGGAGCCAACCCCGGGGCATCAAATTCCGGCGGCGGGATGAGCCCAGGAGACCGAACCAAAGTTATAAAAATTGTTAAAGAGTTTTCACAAACCGAAGATATTTTTGATAGAACCGGGCCTATAACGTATGGAACACATTATATGTTAAAGGAAACAAGTGGTACCACGTTTGGCTTGGCGACTTTTACAACAGACGATATGGACAAGAGGGCAAATCTTGAAACGTCAAAATATTTTATAAATACAGATAGTGTCGCAGTTTTAGAAAATATGAGATTAGACCTAAAAAGAGCAAAACATTCTTTTTTTGCTCCTATGTTTATATCCATGGGAGGTTATCAAGAAACTGACTTTTTAAAGATAGCTGAGTCTCCATATTTTTATAAAAAAGAATTATATGATAAATTATTAACAAATATTTTTAGATATAATGCTGGATTAAATTCCGAAGGGAGAAGCACGCCAATCTTTCGTAATAGAAAATTCAGAGAAATATTATCAGTTCCGCAGCAAAATTTGAGAAGTTCATTTATTGATTTTTTTGCCGCTAAAGGTTGCACGGTTGATAATATGAAGGATTTTACAGCTTTGATGGATCAGGATACCTCAGGTCCAAGTGATCCATCTAATAATCAAAATCCAGATATAGATCATTATTCAGAGCATCAAGCCGTAACGCAAGTCTCGAATCCACTCTCAGGAATCGGAAGTAAATTTGATTCACTCAATCCAAATCCTGTTTTTTCTAGACTTTTAAAGAATCTGGTTTTGCCAAAAGAACCCTTTTTCAGACCAAGAAAAGCTTTTAATTTAAAATCAGCTACTAACAATGTTCTTGATCTCGTCAGAAAGCCGGGCATCGCCGCTAACATTCCCAACCATATAAAGGCTTTATTTGGTCTTTATACAACTATAAATTCAACCGGCACCGGCGCTTCGATGGAAAGCACAATTAATTTTAAGGAACCAATTGGTAAAAATGATTTGAGACTGCAACATGTACACATAAATCATAATCATTATAGTTTTTTCTTTTTTAATTTTGCTAATTTGGTCAGAGTTGAGTTGTTTAGCGGATATAGACTGGGGATAAACAATGAGGCTCAAATGAATGCCCCTCTTTTTACTGTTTTTAATGGCGTTGATAACAATACGATATCAAGCGCAGGTGAATCAAATCATGGTTTATGTCGAATAAGAAAATATTCAGATACTTCATTTGGACTTTCTAACATGGATGAATTGAATCTTCCAATTTATAATGAGTATTTTTTGATAAAAGGCGGCGCGCCAACATCAACTATAAGTTATATTTTTGATAATCAATCAACCGTTCTTGACGATGTTCCAACCGCACAAGAACTAGTAGCGGAAGGCACAATTATTCCAGACGCTGTTTTGGTGGAAGGCGAAGTCCCAACTGCAGCTGACGCTGTAGGCCCCGGCGCCGGCGAAATGGCCCAGCTGCAAGCTCAAATGGAACAACAAAAACAGGAGGCGGCGCAACAACAGGCTGCAAATGCGCAAATAATACAAAACGCAATTTCAACAATGACCAGCACGACACCTCAAACTCCTTTGATAGACACTAGTCTTGTGCAGGCTCACTGGGATCAGCAATTCGCAGGGGCGGATCTGGCCAAAAAAGCCCTAGGCGGCTTTTCGAATATATTTGCAACGTTCGACACCAGCACCGACGTCGGACAAAAAAGTACAGGCACACCTAAGAAAGGTTCCACGGCGTCAGCTGAAGTCAAAGCCGGTCCCCTCGCCGGAGGCGGCTCAAATGCGGTTAAGACCTTTTTCGCGAACCTCTTCTAATTATTATAAAGGATTAAATTATGCCAGATAATTGGATAATAGATAATAACGCAACCAACCTTGATCCGGATATAGAACAAAATAAGGATCATGATGCGGCCGGCAAACAGGCTTTGAAAAATGCTAGTAAAGATAAGGTTGTGTCAACCTCTGATATTGGCAATGTAGTGGATATGATGAAGCTTCTTGTAGAACACAACCTAACTAAAGAAGATCCGGCTCTAAACCCAGCTCAATATCAAACAGAGGGAAAAATTGCAGGCAAAACTATGCTTTTTAGCACAGAGCATCCGGATTTATTTCTTAAAGTTTCGACTTTGCCACCCATGGGTACGGTGGGAAGCGGAGCAAAACCGGCAAATATAGCTGCTACAATAAAAGCGTTAGCCAATCCAATTCTAAGTGAAGGTATTCCCCTTACAAAACTTCCTGTTCTTGACACATATGATAAAGTAAGAAATGTAATCGGCAGAATATGGACAACCTATAACGGAAGGCTGTCCTTTCTTTTTGACATGGGCGATTATTGGGATGAAAATGAAAAAAGATGGTGGAACGTAAAAGGTGATCTGCCAATGTCAGATCCCGACAAAACAACTATTGTGACGGCGAAATTTGGTGAAAGTTTACAATATGCACATTGGGTCGATAAACCTCCTGGCGGACTCGAGAATAAAGAGAATGAAGAAGAACCTAATCATGTGGAAGAAATGTGGATAGAGTGTGATGATGGAAACAATCATGATTTGCTCACCAAAATGGGTAACTTGGGAGTGGAGGTGAAAAAGTGGTTGGAAAATCGGCCATATTATGATTTTTTTACAACTTACGATACCCCATTTTCAGAGATGGACATGAAAGAAACTAATTATCCAAATCCTTTGTACTTTAAACAGGGCATGAATTATAATTTTTATCAACAGACTTATGAGAAATATGCAACAGATAAAGGAAAAGACACAGAGATAAAGCCAGATGAACCATTGTTGCCAGATATTGCTATGAGCATATTAGAACAGTCGGTCTCGAGTGACTTTTCAAAGTTTGAAGGTAGCGACGACAACGATGCTTATGTTAAACAGTTTTGGACAGAGCCCCACAGATTTGTAACCTTATATAATAGAATTAAAAATGTTTTTAAGGATGTTTTAATTAAGCATGGGGAAAAAATCGGAGAAAAAGATAAAGGACAATATTTTCACAAATGGGCTGCAGCCCTAGATAAAACGTTGAGCAAATCTTCCAATCAAGGAAAAGATACCGACCTGATAAAATACAGAGAACTGAGAAATAAACATAAAAATGTTGTAGTCTCGGTCCCCACATTAAATCAAATATCGGAGAATATGTCAAAAAAGTATCTTTTTCCGATGTCCAACGAAATAGAGTTTGCAACCGACACAAAGACTGAATTGGCAGACGCACTTAATATTCCTGGTCCGTTTACTTCTAGTGGAATGTATTTGGTTGTTAAAGCGATGCTTGAGGGTTTGCACCATGGCGCTTCGGGCGGCCCGGTACTTGCGCACAAAGGCCACAGACGTTCAATGCAGTTTAGCGCGGATGACGTTGCGATTTTTTTAACCGCAAAAAGTATAGAGCCTGAGCCTAAAAAAACTCCCGAAACTGTAGCAAGAACCAGGCTTCCGAATATCAATTCTTTCGTATTTTATGATACAGTATTCCCACTTCAGAATTGGTTTGAACAGTACGCCATGGCCGGCAGTTCTGTTTATGAACAAACAGTTAATGATATTCATATGCTTCTGGATCAGCCAGATTCAGAAATTAGAGAAGCAACTGAATCTCCTGTGTCCGGTGATCCTGTCGATTTAGAATTGCAATTTCCACTTGCCATACTGTTGTGGAAGCTTGGAATGACAGTTGATAAAATGAAAAAGAGAATAAAAGATGGCGGGAAGACAAGGACCTATGAGGACATTCTAAAAGGTAAAAAGGCTTACTCTGAAACTCTTTTTTATAGAATAACAAAGCATGAAGTCAATACTCAAGGAAAAGCAAATGACGAACCTATTCAGACTTATATTTATCCAAACTCAAGCGAAATTGATATTTTACAGTTTATTGATACTCAGGTTAAATATAATAAGAAATACCGCTACAGAGTGAATGCTTGGCAAGCTGTCTTTGGAACTGAATATAGCTATAAGCTCGGCCGAGTTCATGATCTTTCTCAAACTAAGGAGTGGGCCGCACAATATGGATCCGCCGGCCCCCCTGCAGGCGGCTGGTATAATTCGACTCCAGAGGACGACTCAAATAATCCTGCTGCAGAATCGGTCGCGAGCGCCATGCAGCTAAAACAGATGGAAGACCACATCATGGAATCGACAAGAGCTTTAAGGAAATTAGTTCTCGAAGTGACCACTAAACCTATAATAAAAATATTTGAATTGCCTTATATTTCTGATAAATTAAATTATAGCTGTGATCTTATGGTTAACGATAAACATCCTATGCCTCCGGAAGTTAAGGTTATACCTTATAAGGGCGTTAACAATAGAATTTTGTTTTTCTTGAATAGTGGTGTTGGAGAGATTCGAGAGACCCCAAGGGCGGTTAATGTATTAACTGAAGAAGAACTTTTTGCGCTAGTTTCTCAGTACGAAAGTCAATATAATCAAACCAAGATTCAAGCGACTCTTTCACTTATGCAGGGCCTTCCCTTGACTTTTAGAAGCGATGATCACGCCGTTGCTTTTAGATCTTTTAGACTTGAAGAAAGGCCAAGATCGTATAATGAATTTGCGTCCGGTGTGATCAAAAATTTTGATTTAACTTCTGAAAGTGGGAATTTGGACAAGGGAACTTCGTATGCATTCGTAGATAAAATACAACCAAATAAAAAATATTATTATATGTTTACTTGTAAAGATGTACATGGAGGAGTATCTAATCCGTCTCCAATATATGAAGTTGAAATGGTTGATGAAGATGGAAGAATTTATCCAATTGTAACCATGGTTGATCTTGAAGCTCCTCCACCTGCGGGTGACATATCAAAACCAGGGAAAAAATATATACATATAATGCCAACACTTGAACAATCTATAGTCAACGACGACGCGACATTTCCACCGAGCGAACTCGCAACTTCAGGTCCAGACATCGGTCTTGCGCTGTCTTGTGTTGGGTACAAACCCAAGCTTGGCATTATGGAAGAGCCCTTATTTAATCAAGATAAAAAATACAAATTCAAAGTTAGATTAACTTCAAAAAAGACTGGCAAAAAAATTGATATTAATGTTGGCTGCTCAACAGAGCACATTGTAACTTATGAGGAAAAAAATCCGAGTAAATATAGATTATTCGATCCATATGCAGGTTAACATATGATTAAAAATGTGATACATTAATAAAAACTGTACTATTTATATTAAAAAACTATTTAATTTTAAGGGGAAAAAAACATGGCTTTTCTTGATAGCTCTGGCGATATTATTTTAGATGCTGTTTTAACAGATACTGGGCGAATGCGCCTCGCAAAAGGTGATGGAAGTTTTAAAATCACAAAATTTGCTTTTGGAGATGATGAAATTAATTATGCGAAATATGATAAAGACCACGCCTCTGGTTCCGCATACTATGATTTACAAATTCTTCAAACTCCAGTACTGGAGGCGTTTACAAACAACACGTCGATGTTGAAAAACAAACTTCTTTCAATCCCTAGAACAAATCTTTTGTATCTTCCGATACTGAAACTAAATGAGGCTGGAAGCAAGCATGACAGAAACAAAAGTGCTAACCAGGCTTTAGATAAATTCGTTGTAGCTGTCGATGAAGATACAGCCACTGATGCTACGGCTACGAACACACCACCGGGCCCAGGTATTATGCAGATTAAGGGTAACGACAGTCCAAAAACTACATTAAATAATGCAGGTATTATAAATGGTACCGATAGCGACCCCGATGGCGCATTCATTCGCATTGATCAAGGTCTAGACACTGAGGAACTTAGCCCTCAGTTCCCAATTTCTCCAGATTTGATGGAGACTCAATGGATAATTGAAATGGATAATAGATTGGGAACCATCGCTTCGGCTGGTCGATATAACATGGGAGAACCTGATCAACCCGCGCCCGTTTCTTTTATTGACGATGACAATATCGCAAGTTATTTCCTCTCTTTAAATACGAACCCAAACTTTATTAAAAATATATCATCATGGTCTAAGAAGCATACAGATGTATCTCAGCTCAAGGGCCCGCGCGGAACAAGTATAAGGTTTAAAATTCTATCATCAATTGAACTACGAACAAGCACATTCTTGTTTGATAGAATTGGCCAAACAAGTCAGACGTGGACCTTCCCTGCCGCTATTGATAGTGGGGGAACATTGACCGTACATTACATCGATTCAATTGTGAGAGTTACAGGTGCAACCACAGGTTACAGCCTTGACATCCCTGTAAGATTCGTAAAGAAGGCATAAGGAAAATAAAATGGCAACAACTTTTAAAACATTTTCAAGTAACGATATTACAACAACAAGAACGTTGTTGCATGAAGCAATCCCAATTTCAGGTACGCTTATTTCTGGCACATACGGCACGTGGCCAACAGGGACACATATTAAAGATTATTCTCATGGTATGTACCAATCAACATTTGATTATCCGTATTTGAGTTCTTCTGCAAATCATTTGTTTGATATAACTCTAGGGTTTCACACATCTTCAGGATGCGTTGTTGGAAATTGCCCGGGCGTCGGTGCTGTCGCTAGCACGGCCTGCGTGCAGCGCGACAAAAAAGTTAATGTCTATAATTCATTTGCTCAAGTTTTGGTAGGTACCGATACAACAGGAAATGTTAAACAGTTCACATATCCTAACGGTAGGCCAATTAAAGAGGCTTACTTTGTTACTTTTTCAAGATTACTTGTGAAAGACGAGATCAAAAAAGGATCTTTCACAATGAACTTTGTTACTTCTTCTGTTCTGCGAACAGCTGTTTTCAACTCCTTTATTAGACAATATAAAGATAACAACGCACAGAATAACTATTATACAAATTCTCCAGCAGGAGAATATTCAGTTGTAAGCGGATCTGTGCTAGCAGGAGGGCAGACCCCGGCGAACGTCGTATCCGATTATATTGAAGGTGCCGGGTTACTATATTATCAAGCCGGCGTTTTGGTATTGTGCGCATCTCAAGGCATGCATCATGGCGACGGCACCGTCGCCGCCACGAAGGTGGCGTTGATGTCCGCATCCTTCGCAGCTGACGACGCGTATGCAACGCCGAAGGGTACAATGGGCATGTTTTTAACCGGTGCCAATATCAGTTCTTCAGTTAATGTATTTAGGCATAGAATTCAGGATATTACTTTCAACAATACAACAGAGCTAAATTCAACGATTTATTTCTGTAGGGCTGGCCATAATGACTTTAACTATAGTTCGAACCCAACATATTTGAGCGAAAGTAAGATGCGTGTTAAAAACAGTTCTCTTGATCAACCCGTTTCTTACATCACGACAGTTGGGCTCTATTCACCAGATAATGAATTGTTAGCTTGTGCTAAACTGTCTGAGCCGATTAAAAAGACGCCCGATACAGAATTAACTTTGAGGGTTCGTTTGGATTACTAAAAATGCCGTACTATAAGTTTGGTCCAAAGGATATTTTTTACAATAGAATAAAGGCACACCCTCAATCTCACTTCTTTATATACGACAGTAATATCTATTATAATAATAGGCCAGCAATCACTGGTATGTCTGCAAGTTTTGTTCCAACAGGCGCCCTGGGCGTTGGACATATAAGCTTGTATGAAATGAACGTGGATAGGAACTCAAATCTTCACACATTTGTTCCATCAAATGAAGTGAATGCTCAAACTAGCAATAACGCAGAAGGTGATTTCGGTGTAAAATCCTTGATTTTCCCTTTTATAACCAAAAACGGAAGTTTTTCAACATTTAGAACTGTTACCGCAGATAGTTTTAATTCTGATTTCGCTTACGGAGATATACTAACCATGTCTTTTCCGCTATCAGCTTCGATATCAAGGGAATTCTTTGCTGCAGATTCTGATCGCAAACATATTAGCGGAGGCCTGATTAACACTCTAAATCATTATAAGTATCTGAGTCCGCATTATGCATACTCTTCATCTGCGAGAAATGTAAGCGTTGACAAGGCATCTCCCTATGGTCAAGCTGTACCGGGATGTGATAAAGAAACTCAAGCGCTATCTTTAATACACATTCCTTCAATATTTTATGGTTCCTCAATTAAAAAGGGCTCTGTATATCTCAACTTCTATGTTAGTGGCGCGCTCATGGGGCAACTACACGACAGAGATAAGAATGGTGAATTAGTCGAGGTTACAAGTTCCGTCCACGCAACCGGTAACGTTGGTGGAGTTGTTTTATATAATGAAGGATTTTTGATATTAACAGGATCATGGGACTTGTCTGCAACTGACTTTTCTGAAAAATATGAGGGCACCAGCGCAGGAGCAAAAGATCCTAAGTGGCTTTATTTTGGTGTTGGAGCAAACGATAACACCGCTAAGAGCACAATTCCTTCTTCAAGTTTTTCTTTAGAATTCAAAGGAACAAATTATATTCCAACAATTACAATGTTCGCACATGCGAATAAATCGTTGAACTATTCTAATAATCCTACTTTTCTTGATTGGGCCTCCGGAAGCAGAATGGCCGCCAACTTCTCAGAAAATACCGGCTATCAAGAATATTCAAAAATGGCGATTAAAAACACAGTTACGAGTTCTTTTATATCTCATAGTGCAGATTTTCAAAAGCAAGTTTTCATTTCAAAAATTGGTATATATGATAAAGAAAGGAACTTGATAGCAATTGCGAAAATGGCAACTCCAGTTAGAAAAAGAGAAAACGACGAACTTACGTTTAAACTTAAATTAGATATCTAGTATAATATAATAGTGTTTCTTGGGCTCGATATATCAACATCAATAACTGGTGCTACTGTTCTAGATGATGTTGGCAGACTATTATATTGCGAAGCTTGGGACATGAGAAATAAAAACCATTTTCCGAATTTGTTCAACAAAGCATCCTTTATAAAAGGGCGCCTATTAGATTTAAGCATACAGTTTCATATCAAATATATTTTTATCGAACAATCTCTGCAAGCATTTAGACCTGGATTTTCTTCAGCAAAAACTTTGTTGACATTAGCAAGCTTCAATGGTATAATATCATATATATGTCAGGACGAATTAGGAATTAAACCGGAATATATTGGGGCCTCCACTGCTAGAAAATCAAATGGAATTAAAATCCCCAGAGGCGAAAAGGCAAAAAAAGTTGTTTTAGACTTTGTTCTTGACAACGAGCCAGATTTTGTGGTAGAATATACAAAACAAGAAAACCCAAAGCCCGGCTCTTATGATCGGGCAGACAGTTTAATTATCGCGAGAGCAGGTTACAATTTATGGAAGGAGAAAAACTCCAACTCCTAAAAAGTATTTTTGGAAAATTTCATCACTCAAATGATGAACACTTATTTTATTGTCCGAAATGTAAACATCACAAACGAAAGCTTTCTGTAAATTTAGAGAAGGATGCTTTTAAATGTTGGATTTGTGATTATTACGGACGTTCTCTTCGACGACTTGTAAGAAAATACGGCGACTTCCGCACGTTACAACAATGGGATAAATTATTTGGGCGAGAAGATGTAACAAAATTTGATGACATCTTTTCAGAAGATAGTGAAATTGAGGAAATACAGAGAATTGATTTACCAGAAGAATTTATTTCTCTTGCTAATGACGAACTTCCTCTGGCAATGACGCCTGCTTTAAATTATTTGGATAACAGAGGAGTGACAAAGCAAGACATTCTTCATTGGAAGATTGGCTGTTGCATGGGCGGTGATTATAACAATAGAGTTATTATTCCTTCCTTTGACGAAGAAGGTTATGTTAATTATTTTGTCGCAAGAACATTTAATGGAGCTTGGAAGAAATATTTAAACCCTCCTGCATCGAAGGATATCGTGTTCAATGAACTCTATTTGGATTTTGATCAGGATTTGGTGATTGTCGAAGGGATCTTTGATGCAATAATTGCTGGCCCAAATGCTGTTCCAATTCTTGGATCTACTTTGCGCGAGAACTCAAAATTATTTCAGATGATCGTAAAGAATGATACACCAATTTATATTGGTTTAGATATTGATGCCGAGAATAAATCAAAGAAAATAATAAAGGACTTGTTAAATTATGGAATTGAAGTATACAAAATTAACACATTTGGTTATGATGATATAGGCTCAATGGCAAAGGAAGAATTTTTAAAGCGTAAAAGTGAAGCGGTATTATACGATTCTAACGACTACTTATTATACGAAGCTTTAGGAGAAATAAAATGAAGTTAACTAAGACTCAGATTAAACAACTTATTAAAGAGGAACTTAAAAACCTTTTTGAAGATGAAAATCCCCAAGAGCATCCTGCTCTTAAACCAGAAGATGTTGACATGTGGAAATTGAGGGAAGAAGTTGATGGTATTATCAAACAACTTGAAAAAGTTCGGGAAGTACTGCATTATTCATCTGGCGTTTTTGAAGGAAAAATAAAATGAAAGGCCTACTTCATAGATTGAAAAATCTTTTAAATTCAAACCACTGCTGCTGTTGTTGTGGTTGCTGCAGCTGTCCGGGATGTAAAGGTAAGTGCAACGCCAAACCCCGCAGAGGAAGGCCAAGAAAGAAATGAAGCTAAACACGACAGACAATTTAAGCGAAGGCGACAGAAAAGCCATCGTTGACCATTTTGCAAAAGAGGTTGTCAACATAACTCTTAAAAATACAAATGGTGATTACAATTTAACAAAAAGTATCTTTTTTAAAGCTGCTTCTTATGTTCAAAAACAAATAAGGGAAATTGAAAATGAAAATCTCGATTGAAAGACTCAAACAAATTATCAAAGAAGAAGTTACAAAATCAAATGATGACCTTTTGGTTGAAATGGTTGACGATCCTGCCCTACACAGCTCGGCAGAACAGCTGTTGGTAATGTTAAAAGAAATGGGCTATACAGATCCGGCTGGCATGAAAAACGTTCTAGAAACGGCGCTAGCGTCATTAGAACCTCAGGGCGAATCGGAGAAATGGGCTTGGACCCCTCCCGGAGACGAGCCACCCCTTCAGGAAGAGTCTGAGGAATGAAGCTAACCAAGTCACAACTTAAGCAAATTATTAAAGAAGAACTTGAAAATATTAATGAAAATGAATTTAATCCTTCCGAGCGTCTGCCACCCGGCTTTACGATGACTCTGCCTGATCCCGCTGCAGTGGAAGAAGCCAGTACAAAATTCGCCGCAATCAAAGAATTGATGGCTAGCCCGATCCCTAGAAATCCATGGGCCGCCCATGAGCGATTGATGCAGATCCTAGAAGGGATAAAGGAAATTGTTAATACAGAACCCCATCGCGACGCAACAGCAGAATTGTCTGCCGGCGAAGTTGCTCACACCAAAGGAGCACCGAAGTGAAACTAACAAAATCACAACTCAAACAAATTATTAAAGAAGAACTTAAAAAGACTTTAAAAGAATTTGGCGAAGCTCCACAGGACTTTTATGCATATGTTGAGGTTCCCTATGAAGGTGGAATGATCATAGAAGGTG